>Ga0265313_10000810_pt1 | contig 31582 bp, 27 predicted proteins | sample 4123metaG_FD_203122 | JGI IMG/M metagenome (GOLD analysis project Ga0265313, IMG submission 203122) | Rhizosphere microbial communities from Carex aquatilis grown in University of Washington, Seatle, WA, United States - 4-1-23 metaG | ecosystem: Host-associated > Plants > Roots > Rhizosphere >... | reverse complement strand
AGTTCGAGGACGACGATGGATTTGGCGGGGAGGGTGACGTTGAGCGTGCCGGCGGCGAGCGTCGCGCCGGTGAAGGGCGCGGGCTCGACCGAGTGCGGAGCATCGAAAGTGTTGATCGAGTTGATCGCGGGCGCGGTGAGGATTCGGCCGGTGACGGAGCGCGCGGCGAGGCCGGCGAGTTTGCACGAAAGTGCGACCGGCTCGCGGGGGTTCGTGTTGACGAGCGAGAGGTGGATTTTTCCGGCGGTGTCGCGCGAGGCGGAGGCGCTGACGGCGGGAATGCTGGCGCCGGCGAATTTGTAGTCGGGCGAAATGAGTTCGACGGGAAGCGCGGTGGCGTCCTGATGGACCTTGAACATCTCGAAGACGTGGTAGGTCGGCGTGAGGAGCATCTTCGGCCCGTCGGTGAGGATCATCGATTGGAGGACGTTTACCATCTGGGCGATGTTGGCCATCGAAACGCGGTCGGCGTGTTTTTGAAAGAGGTGGAAGTTGAGCGCGGCAATGAGGGCGTCGCGAAGGGAGTTTTGCTGGAGGAGGAAGCCGGGGTTCGTGCCGGGCACGGGGTCGGTCCAGATGCCCCACTCATCGACGACGAGCGCGACTTTTTTTCGCGGATCGGCGCGGTCCATGATCGCGGTGTGCTTCGCGATGAGTTCGTCCATGCGGAGCGCGCCGCGGAGCGAGTTGAACCACTGGTCTTCGCCGAAGTCGGTCGCGGAGCCTTTGCCGGCGTCCACCCAGTGGCCGGCGGGGATCGTGTAGTAATGAAGCGCGATCGCGTCCATGCCGGGGTCGGTGGCGGAATACATCGCGTGGATGTTTTTCATGACAACCTCGGTCCAGCGGTAATCGTCGGCGTTCGGGCCGCTGGCGACGCGGTAGAGTTTGTTGCCGGGGTAGTCCTTGGCGAAGGCGGAGAAGCGGCGGTAAACGTCGGCGTAGTATTCGGGGCGCATGTTGCCGCCGCAGCCCCAGCTTTCGTTGCCGAAGGCGAAGTATTTCACGCGCCAGGGTTGGGCGCGGCCGTTGGCGCGGCGCTCGTTGGCGAGGGGCGAGTTCGCGTCGGAGGTCATGTATTCGATCCAGTTGGAGAGTTCCTGCACGGTGCCGCTGCCGAGGTTGCCGCAGATATAGGGCTCGCAGCCGACCTGCTCGCAGAAATCCATGAACTCGTGCGTGCCGAAATGGTTGTTCTCCACGACGCCGCCCCAGTTGGTGTTGATCATGGCGGGTCGTTTCCCGCGCGGGCCGATGCCGTCGCGCCAGTGGTATTCCTCGGCGAAGCAGCCGCCCGGCCAGCGGACGACGGGGACGCGGATGGCGCGGAGGGCGGCGACGACGTCGTTGCGGATGCCGCGGGTGTTCGGGATCGGAGAGTCGGGGCCGACCCAGATGCCGTCGTAGATGCAGTGGCCGAGGTGCTCGGTGAACTGGCCGTAGAGATTGCGATTGATGACGGGGCCGGGCTGGTCGGCGCGGAGGACGGCGGTCGCGGAAGGGACCGGCGTCTGGGCCGACAAGGTGAGCGAAGTGAGCAGGAGAAAGCTGCAGCGCAACGGAAGCGATTTCATCGAAGGGGTGAAGTGAGGACAGGATGGCGCCGGGAGGGTTTGCCGCAATGCTCGAGGGACGCGCGCGGTCGATGCGTTTTGGAATCGGAGAATTGTCGCAGCCGCCGCGAAGGCAAATTCGCGCTGATCAGCAAGAATTCCGTAACGTTTCGGAGCGTGGTGGGTTTTCCGGGATGCCGACCATGCTTTCCAACCTACGTCTCTCGTTGCGCGCGCTCGCGAAATCGCGGGGGTTTTCGGTAATCGCGGTGCTCACCCTGGCCGTGGGCATCGGGGCGACGACGGCGATCTTCAGCGCGCTGCAGGCGCTGGTGATCTCGCCCTATCACTATCCGGCGGCGGACCGGCTCGTGTATGTCTGGTCGGGCAACTACTGGCCGCTCTCGCCGGCGGACTCGATCGACCTCCGCGCGCAGTCTGTGAGCTTCGGCGCGTTCGGCGTTTATCAGCCGCAAACGGTCAACGTTGGAAAGGAGAACGCGCAATCCGTCATGGGTGTCAGCGGCACGGCGGATGTGCTGCGCGCGTTCGGCGTGCGGCCGATGCTGGGACGGTTGTTCGCGCCGGCGGATGACGCGGAGGGCGCGCCGCCGGTTGTCATCCTTGGCCATGCGCTTTGGCAGCAACTTTTCGCGAGCGATCCGCAGGCGATCGGGCGCAAGCTGCGGCTCGACGGAATCGACGCCGAGGTGGTCGGCGTGATGCCGGACGGTTTCGAATTCGTGAGTCCGTGGCTGCGCACGGCGGAATGCCAGCTGTGGACGCCGCGGTCGTTCGACAAGGAGGAGAAGACGCAGCGCGACAGCCATTATCTGCTCGGGATCGCGCGGCTGCGCGACGGTGTGACGGTGGCGGCGGCGGACGCGGAGATCAAAACGATCGGGCGGCGGTTGACGAAGCTCTATCCGGATTCGAACACGCGAAAGGAATTTCTCGTGAGGTCGCTGCACGAGGAGATGACTCGCGATCTCGGCAAACAAGTGTGGCTGCTGTTCGGCGCGGTGGCGCTCGTGCTGCTGGTGGCGTGCGGCAACGTGGCGAGCATGCTGCTCGCGCGCAGCGCGCGGCGGCAGGGCGAGTTCGGCGTGCGCGTGGCGCTCGGCGCGACGCGCGGCAATCTGGTGAAGCTCGCGCTGGCCGAGAGCCTCGTGCTCGCGCTCGCGGGCGCGTTGATCGGCGTGGGGCTGGCGTATGCGGGCGTGGAGGTGCTGCGGGCGATCGCGCCGGTGAGCGCGGCGCGAAAGGCGGCGATTTCGCTGAACGCGACCGCGCTCGCGTTCGGGTTGGGCGCCACGGCGTTGACGGCGCTGCTCGCGGGATTGCCGCCGGCGCTGGCGGCGATGCGCACCTCGCTCGCGACGGTGATGCGCAGCGACGCGCGGGGGGCGGTGGGTTCGCGGTCGCGTCACCGGATGCTGCGCGCCTTGATCATCGCGCAGGTGGCGGTGGCGTTCGTGCTCGCGAATGGCGCGGTGTTGTTTTCGACGGGTTACTTGAAACTGGTCGGGGAAAACCAGCTGCTCGCGACCGACGCGGTGACGACGGCGCAGATCGCGTTGCGCGGACCGCGTTACAAGGAAGACGCCGCGCGCGTGCGCTTGTGGTATGACCTCGTGGGTCGCGTGCAGGCGTTGCCCGGCGTCACGCACGCGGCGGCCACTTCGAAGCTCCCGCTCGAAGGCGGGAGCAACACGAACGGCCTCGTGAACGAAGAAAACTACGACCCGACGCAACAGCGGCTGTTGATCGAGCGTTCGTCGGTGACCGAGGATTATTTCGCGACGATGGGGCTGCGTTTGCTGAAAGGGCGCGGGTTGAAGACGGAGGATCGCACGGGCGACATCCGCGGCGTGGTGGTCAACCGGCAACTCGTTGCGAAAGCGTGGCCGAACAAGGATCCGCTCGGCGAAATCATTCGCGGCAACAATCCGGGCAAGCCGTGGTATGTGGCGCGCGTGGTCGGCGTGGTGGAAAACGTGAAGCAATGGGGCGCCGACGCGGAGGTGCAGCCGGAAATGTATACGGCGCCCGAAGGGCACTGGGGCAACAGCCTGTTTCTCGTGCTGCGGTCGCCGCTGCCGATTGCGCAACTCGCGCCGTTGTTGCGGCGCGAGCTCGCGGCGATCGACGGTGAACTGGCGTTGAAGGACGGGCGCACGATGCGCGACGTGGTGGGCGGCGCGACGCAGGGCCAGCGCGCGGTGACGGGGCTGGTGAATTTTTTCATGGCGACGGCGCTGGGGCTCGTGGCGGTCGGGCTGTATGGGACGCTTTCGTATCACGTGCAGCAGCGCACGCGGGAGATCGGGGTGCGGGTCGCGATCGGCGCGTTGAAACGCGACATCGTGCGGCTCGTATTCGCGCAAGGCAGCCGCTGGGTCGCGGCGGGCCTCGTGCTTGGGCTCGCGGGGAGCGTGGCGCTGTCGTCGGCGCTGCAGTCGTTCGTTTATCGGATGCAGGGCCTCGCGGTGATGCCGCTGTTGCTCGCGGCCGTGGCGGTGGGACTCGCGGCGATCGTGGCGTGCTGGCTGCCGGCGCGGCGGGCGGCGCGGCTCGATCCGCTGGAGGCGTTGCGAGCGGATTGAGGGTGGCGGCGGTTTCGACGGCGTGCGCGGCAAGTTTGACCGGCGAAAATTCGGGAGCCGGCGGCGAAGAAGAAATGTTTTGATGCGCCGGTGAATTCTGCCAAGAAGCCGAGCCTACTCCCATGCCCCAGACCCTCTCGCTCGCGGGAATCGACTACGCGATTCTGATCATTTATTTCGTTTTCGTGCTCGGCATCGGCTGGGCGCTCAAGCGCTACATGAAGGGGAGCACCGAGTTTTTCCTCTCGGGGCGCTCGATCCCGGCGTGGGTCACGGGGCTGGCGTTCCTCTCGGCGAACCTCGGGGCGCAGGAGGTGATCGGCATGGCGGCCTCGGGCGCGAAATACGGGATCATGACGAGCCATTTCTACTGGGTGGGCGCGATCCCGGCGATGGTGTTCCTGGCGATTTTCATGATGCCGTTCTACTACGGCTCGAAGGCGCGGTCAGTGCCGGAATACCTGAAGCTGCGCTTCGACGAAAAGACGCGCGGATTCAACGCGATGTCGTTTGCGGTGATGACGGTCTTCTCCTCGGGCATCTCGCTGCACGCGCTCGCGCAGTTGATGGAAACGCTGATCGGCTGGAACTACAACTGGTGCATCGCGGTGTCCGCGACGATCGTGCTGATTTACATCGTTTTTGGCGGGCTGACCTCGGCGATCTACAACGAGGTGCTGCAATTTTTCATGATCGTGCTCGGGTTCGCGCCGCTGGTGTTCCTCGGGTTGAAGGACGTGGGCGGCTGGTCGGCGTTGAAGGCGAAGCTGGTGCCGGTCGCGACGAACGCGGGTTTCGCGCCGGGGACGTTCACGGAATCGTGGAGCCACATGGGCAGCTCGCTCGAGAATCCGATGGGCGTGGGCTGGTTCGGGATGGTGGCGGGGCTCGGGTTCGTGCTGTCGTTCGGCTACTGGTGCACGGATTTTCTCGTGGTGCAGCGGGCGATGGCGGCGAACTCGATGTCGGCGGCGCGGCGCACGCCGTTGATCGCGGCGATTCCGAAGATGCTGTTTCCGATCCTCGTGATCCTGCCGGGCATGATCGCGATCGCGCTCTACCAGAGCGGCGACCATTTCCTGCCGCTGGTCGATGCGGCGGATCCGTCGAAGGGGCTGAATTACAACATGACGATCCCGATGATGCTCGCGAAATATTTTCCCGCGGGGCTGCTGGGCATCGGGTTCACGGCGCTGATGGCGTCGTTCATGTCGGGCATGGCGGGCAACGTGACGGCGTTCAACACGGTCTCGACCTACGACATCTACCAGAGCTACATCGCGCCGAACAAAACCGACCGGCACTACCTGACAGTCGGGCGGATCATGACGGTGCTCGGCATCGCGGTGAGCGTGGGCTGCGCGTATCTCGCGGCCCAGTTCAACAACATCATGGACATGCTGCAGCTCGTGTTCGGCTTCGTGAACGCGCCGCTGTTCGCGACGTTTTTGCTCGGGATGTTCTGGCGGCGGGCGACGGGGCACGGGGCGTTCTGGGGCTTGCTCGGCGGAACGGCGGGCGCGGCGGTTTTCCACGGGCTCGCGCTTGCGCAAGGCGCCTCGCCCGGCATCAAGGGCGGCTGGCTCGGGCGCGAATTCACATTCCATTCCGAGATGGGCCAGAATTTCTGGATGGCGATCGTGGCGTGGACGACGTGCTTCGTGCTGACGATCGTGATCTCGCTCGCGACGAAGCGAAACAAGACGGACGCCGAGCTCGCGGGCCTCGTCTATTCGCTCACGCCGAGACCGAAGGCGGAGGACGAGCCGTGGTATAAGCGGCCGGTCACGGTGGGCGTGTTGGTGCTCGCGGCGACGCTCGGCCTGAACATCATCTTCTGGTAAACCGAACGGGAAAAATCACATGACCTTCGATCTTCGACTGCCCCTCGGCCTGATGTTCAGCTTGTTCGGCGCGATGCTCACGATCTACGGACTCATGAGCGACGCCGCGGCTTTCAAGAAATCCCTCGGCGTCAACATCGACCTCGGCTGGGGGCTGGTGATGCTCGTGTTCGGCGCGCTGATGCTGACCTTCGCGTTGCGCGCGCGGAGCCGCAACAAACCCGGGTCCGGGGGCTGAACGCGGCTCAGGCCAGATCCGGGAAACGCTCGCCGAGAAGGTTGACGACCTCGTCGAGGTTGCCGCCGTGTTCCCAGACGATGGTGCGGGCGATGGAGAAAAGCGTTTCCTTCGTGCGCGCCTCGGGGCCGGCGAGCGCGAGCGCTTCGCCGGGCGAGAGCAGCTTCCCGTCGCGCAGGGCCTGGCCGGCGCGGGCGTAGGCGAGCTCGGCGGCGTGGAGGGTCGCCTCGTCCGGCGGTTGCGAGCAACAACGGCCGGTGACGGTGACGTGGTGCTTGTGACCGTGGAGTTGCATGGCGCAGGGATAAGCGCAGGATTCGCAAGGAATAAATCGGCCGGGTGGCGGCGGAATTGAGGCCAAAATGAGCCGCACGCGGGCTTGAACTGCGGCGGGGCGCAGCTATGGTCCGCGACCGTCACGCATTTTTTCCCATGACTGTCGCCGCCCCCGCTTCGTCGAAAAACTGGCCGCGCGTGCTCGGGTGGGGCGCGGTCGTCGCGCTCGGCACGTTCGCGATCGCAACGCTGGCGTGGTCGCGCGGCGAGCCGGTGAGCGCGTTGTGGATGGTGGTCGCGGCGGTGTGCGTGTTCGCGGTGGCGTATCGTTTTCACTCGGCGTGGCTGATGGCGAAGGTGCTCACGCTCGACGAACTGCGGGCGACGCCGGCGGTGGTGCACGAGGACGGGCGGGATTTTGTGAAGACGAACCGGTGGGTGGTGTTCGGGCACCACTTCGCGGCGATCGCGGGGCCTGGGCCGCTGGTCGGGCCGGTGCTGGCGGCGCAGTTCGGATTTCTGCCGGGGATGCTGTGGATTTTGATCGGCGCGACGCTGGGCGGGGCGGTGCACGATTGCGTGATCATGTTTTGCTCGGTGCGGCGCGGCGGGCGGTCGCTCGGGCAGATGGTGAGCGACGAGGTGGGGCCGTTCGCGGGCGGCGTCGCGCTCGTGAGCATCATCGCGATCATGGTGATTCTGCTCGCGGTGCTCGCGCTCGTGGTGGTGAACGCGCTGGCGGAGAGCCCGTGGGGGTTGTTCACAATCGCGGCGACGATGCCGATCGCGGTGATCATGGGCTGTGCGATGCGGTTCTACGGTCATGGCGGGCGGTGGCTCGCGGTGGTGAGCGCGTTCGGCGTGGTGGCGCTGCTGGCGTCGGTTTACGCGGGGCAGTTTTTGCACGGGTCGGCGTGGGAGGGCGCGCTGACGTTGAAGGGCACGACGCTCGCGTGGTGGGTGATGGGCTACGGCGTGATCGCATCGGTGCTGCCGGTGTGGCTGCTGCTGGCGCCGCGGGATTACCTGAGCACGTTCATGAAGATCGGGACGGTCGCGGCGCTTGGCGGGGCGATCGTAGTGCTCGCGCCGATGCTGCGGATGCCGGCGCTGACGAAATTCATCGACGGGAGCGGGCCGGTGTTCGCGGGGCCGGTGTTTCCTTTTTGTTTCATCACGATCGCGTGCGCGGCGGTGTCGGGGTTTCACTCGCTCGTGTCTTCGGGGACGACGCCGAAGATGCTGATGCGCGAGAGCGACATCCGCGTGGTCGGCTACGGCGCGATGGTGACGGAAATGGTGGTGGGCATCATGGCGTTGATCGCGGCATGCACGATGGAGCCGGGGCAGTATTTTGCGATCAACCTGAAGGGCGAGGCGGTGGCGGTGACGGCGCGGATCACGGCGCTCGGCTTTCCGGTGACGCGGGCGGACATGAGCGCGCTGGCGGCGAGCCTCGGCGAGAAGACGATGATCGGGCGCGCGGGCGGCGCGCCGACGTTCGCGGCGGGGATGGCGCACATGTTCGCCGGGGCGTTCGGCGGGAAGACGGCGCTGGCGCTGTGGTATCACTTCGCGATCATGTTCGAGGCGCTGTTCATCTTGACGACGATCGACGCGGGGACGCGCGTGGGGCGGTTTCTCGTGCAGGATTTGCTCGGGCTGGCGTGGCGGCCTTTGGCGGATACGCGGTCGTGGGCGAGCAACGCAGCGGCGACGGTGCTGTTCGTCGGCGCGTGGGGCTGGTTTCTTTATCAAGGCGTGATCGATCCGCTGGGCGGGATCAATTCGCTGTGGCCGATCTTCGGCGTGGCGAACCAGCTGCTCGCGGTGATCGCGCTCGCGCTCGGCACGACGGTGCTGATCAAGATGGGCCGCGTGCGCTACGCGTGGTGCACGCTCGCGCCGCTCGCGTGGCTGCTGGCGGTGACGATGACGGCGGGGTGGATGAAAATTTTCAGCGCGGACCCGCGGCTCGGGTTTTTCGCGGCGGCGGCGGATCTGGCGAAAAAGATTTCGGCGGGCGGCGCGCCGGCGCAGGTCGCGCAGTGGGAGCGGCTGCTGTTCAACAGCCAGGTGAACGCGCTGGTGACGGGGACGTTTCTCGTGCTCGTCGCGATTGTGGTCGTCGCGAATGCGCGGGTGTGGTGGCAACTGCTCGCGGGCAAAACCGTGCCGGTGTTGCACGAGGAGCCGTATGTGGCGGTGAGCGGGACGGCGGCGTAGCCTGGCGGATGCGCGTTTCGCGCTTCACCATTTTACGACGGTCTCGACGCCATACGTGCGCGGGGCGCCGGGGACGGCGTGGCCGACGCCGGGGATGATCAGCGTGTAATAATTTTCGTTGGCGAGATTTTCACCGTAAAGGGTCACGCGCCAGCGGGCGGCGGCATAGCCGAGGCGGGCGGCGAGGGTGGCGTGCGCGTTTTGGGCGAAGGCGGGATTTTCGGATTCGTCGTAGAACGTTTTTCCGACGGCGGATAGCTCGCCGGCGGCGAACCAGCCGGCGGGACGGCGATACGTGACGCTGAGGTTCGCGTCGAAGGCGGGCGCGTAGGGCGCGCGGTCGCCGGCGTAGCTGATGTTTGTGAACGGATCGGTGAATTCGCGCTTTGTGATGTCGGTCACGCCGAGCGTCGCGGCGAAGGTCCACGCGGGCGCGGGCCGCCACGCCGCCTCGAGTTCCGCGCCGAGCGAGCGGGCGCGTGGAGCGTTGACGACGAGGTAATCGGTCGCGGTGAACGAGCGCTCGATTTGGTAATCACGAATCTCGTAGGCGAAGGCGCGCGCGGCGAGTTTCAGGGTTTTGTTCGCGAGCGCGGTGTCGAGGCCGGCTTCGAACGCGAGCGTGCGCTCGGCGGCGAAGGGCGCGAGTGCGGGATCGCCGGTGAACGCGGACCAGCCGCCGGGTTTCGTGCCGAGCGAAATGCTGGCGGATGCGGTGGTGTCGGGCGCGATCGCGTAGGTGGCGGCGAGTTTCGGCAGGAACGCAGCGAAGTTTTTTTCGCCGGTGAATTCGCCCGCGCCGGGGACGGTCTGGCTGCGGTCGAAATCTTTTTTCACCTGCTCGGCCCGCGCGCCGGCGATGACGCGCCAGTTGCCGGCGGAGACGAGGTCAACCTGGCCGAAGAGCGCGAGCGTTTGGGAATTCAATTCGTAGGCGGAGGCCTCGATCGGAAAAAGATTGGGAATCGAGCGGTTGACGTCGCCGTTCGTGCGGCTGTCGGAAAACCAAGCGCCGAAATTCCAGGCGAGCGGGGCGTGTGGTGCGGAGGCGAGGCGGAGTTCTTCGTTCCACGTGCGCTGCGTTTGGTTGACGATCGAGTCGAGCGGCGGCGGGAGGACGAGGAAGTTTTCGTAGGGATTCATTTCCCAATCGGTGTAGCTCGTCGTGGCGCTGAGCCGGCCGAGCGCGGTGTCGAACGCGGCTTTCAGCGCGATGCCGCCGAAGTCGATGTCGGTGCGGCCTTCGCTGGCGCGGGCGACGGAAAAGAGCGGACCGCCGAGCGGCACGAGCGGCTGGGCGCCGTCGCGCTGGCGGCTGCCGAGGAGCTGAATGGTAATTTCGCTCGTGGCGGTCGGACGGAAGCGCAGGCGCGCGGAGACGGCGGAGGATTGCTGGTCATCGACGTGCGTGTGGAGCTGCGTGTTTTCGATGAAGCCGTCGCGTTCGCTGAACGAGGCGGCGACGGTGGCGTCGGCGGTCGCATCACGGGCGGAAGTTGCGCTGACGGCGGCGGTGCGCGCGTCGAAATTTCCGATACTCGCGCGAAGCTCGCCGGCGGCGGAGGAAGCGATGTCAGGGGAGTTGAAAACGAGGACGCCGCCCTCGCCGGCGCGACCGAAGGCGGTGGCTTGCGGGCCGCGGTAGATCGTGGCGGTGGAAAAACCGAAGAGGCCGGTCGGATAGGTGAAGCCGCTGGCGAGCGGGAGGTCGTCGAAATAGACGGTGACGGACGGGTCGCTGAAATAGGGCGTGTTGGCGAGGCCGCGGAGCGTGAAAAGATCGCCGTAGGAGCCGGCGCCGCCGGTGTCGAGGTGGAGGTTGGCGACGCGGCCGGAGAGGTTCGCGAGCGATTGCGCGGCGGGAGGCGCGGTGTCGTCGAGGCGGACGCGGGTGGTGCCGGCGGCGTCGGCGGCGAGCAGTGTGGCTTCGACGAGAAAAGGTTCGCCGCGGACGACCGGCTCGGGTTCGGCGGGAGCCTGGGCAGCGGCGATCGCGACCGAAGCGGCGAGGCAGAAGAACAGGCGGAGCGCGCGGATCATGGACAGGAAAGCAGCACGATGGGACGCGCGCGGGCAAACGATGTTTCGCCTTCGTTTCGGCATGACGTGAAAATGAAAAGGCCGGTCGCGGAGACCGGCCTTGAAGAGCAAACAAGTGATTTGGGCAACTCAGCCGACGAAGGCGCCGAGGGTTTTTTCGACGCGGACTTTGTCGAGGCGCGCGAAGACCGGCACGCCGGTGTCGAACGGCACGGCGACTTCGCCCTGAATCAACGGCTGCGCGTAGCGGAGGAATTGGAAATTCATGCTCGTGCCGTCCTCGTTGATCCACTCGCGGGGGAGTTTTTTCACGCCGTTGGCGATCTCGCTGAGCGCGGCGAGGCCCGTTTCGCACGTGTAGTGGTCGCCGTCGCCGCGCACGAGCGTGACCATCTTGTCGGTCTCGCCGCGGATGGCGGCGGTGACAGCGGCCTGGCCGGCGAGGAAGGCTTCGTCGGCGTCGGTCTTCGAGGCGGCGTGGGCGGCGGAGCGCTGAACGATGCCGGGCTTGGCGACGCGAGCCTTGACGCCGGGGAGGTGGGATTCGACGAGTTCCTTCAGGAAATCGCCGGCGCCGCCGAGCTGGGCGTGGCCGAAGGCGTCGGTGGCGGCGTTGGCGGAAACGTAGTTGCCATCGGCGTCGATGAGGCCTTCGCCGACGACGATGAGGCAGTATTTCTCGCGCTTGAGGACGCGTTTGATGTCCTCGAGGCACTTGGCCTGGTCGAACGCGATTTCGGGCAGATAAATGAGGTGCGGCGGGTCGTGCGGGTGGTCGCGGCGCTTGGCGAGCGAGGCGCCGGCGGCGATCCAGCCGGCGCTGCGGCCCATGACTTCGACGATGGAGACGAGGTCGTTCTGGCCCATCGCCTCGTTGTCGCAGGCGAGTTCGCGGATGGTGGTGGCGACGTATTTGATGACGCTGCCGTAGCCGGGCGTGTGGTCGGTGATCGGGAGGTCGTTGTCCACGGTCTTCGGCACGCCGATGACGCGAAGGTCGTAGCCCTGCTGGACGGCGAGTTTGGAGATCTTGTCGGCGGTGTCCTGCGAGTCGTTGCCGCCGATGTAGAAAAAGTAGCGGATGTTGTGGGCCTTGAAGACCTCGAGGACGCGCTCGAAGTCGGACTGCTTCTTGAGCTTGTAGCGGCATGTGCCGAGGGCGGCGCCGGGCGTGTGGCGGAGCGCGCGAATCTGCTGCTGCGACTCGGCGGCGAGATCGATGAGATCTTCCTGGAGGATGCCGAGCACGCCGTTCAGCGCGCCGTAAATCTCCTCGATGCACTCATGGTTGAGCGCCTCGGCAATGATGCCGGCGACGCTGGCGTTGATGACGGCGGTCGGGCCGCCAGACTGGCCCACCAAGACATTTCCTACGAGTTCAGCCATGACAGATGTGAGTAAAGGGTTGGAAACAACGTGAACGCGAGAGAAAGCGCGGCGGGCGCGGTCGTGGCAAACGAAAATTTCCGGCGCGACGCGGGCGCCGGGCCGAACGGCTCGCGGGAAGCGCGCGCGGCGCTCAGAGCAGCCGGCCCGGCCGGTAGTCGGCGGCGCCGCGGAATTTTTTCGCGAGCGGCTTCACTTCCTCGACAAATGCGTCCACCTGATGCGGCGCGGCGCCGACGAAGCGGGCGTTTTCAGCGAGGATCGACTGGAGAATCTTTTTGCCGAGGCCGATGCGCTTGTCGGTGGCGAGGCGGGAGAGCAGGTCGGCGTCGCCACCGCCGGAGCGCAGCGCCTTCGCGGCGGCGAGCGAGTGCTCCTTGATCGCTTCATGCGCGGTTTCGCGGCCGGCGCCGCGCTTGACGGCTTCCATCAGGATCGTGGTCGTCGCGAGGAAGGGCAGGTTGCGCTCGTTTTCGGCGGCTACGGCGGCGGGGAAAACTTCCATCTGGCGGAGCACGGTGAGAAAGGTTTCAAACAGGCCGTCGATCGCGAAAAACGCGTCCGGCAGGGCGACGCGGCGGACGACCGAGCACGAGACGTCGCCTTCGTTCCACTGGTGGCCGGCGAGCGCGGCGGTCATCGTCACGTGGCCGCTGATGACGGTGGCGAAGCCGCAGATGCGCTCGCAGTTTCGCGCGTTGACCTTGTGCGGCATCGCGGAGGAGCCGACCTGGCCGTCCAAAAACCCCTCCGTGAGCAAGCCGGCGCCGGCCATGAGCCGCATCGTGGTGGCGAAACTCGCGCCGGCGGCGGCGAGTTGGTGGAGCGCGCTGACGACCTCGAAATCGAGGCCGCGCGGATAAACCTGGCCGACGGCGATCAGCGACGCGCGGAAGCCGAGGTGGCGCAGCACGCGTGTCTCGAGTTCGTCCACCTTGTCGGCGCGGCCGGCGAGAAGCGTGAGCTGGTCGAGCTGCGTGCCGACGGCGCCCTTCAGGCCGCGCACGGGGTAGCGATCGATGAGCTCCTCGAGCCGCACGAACGCGATGAGCAGTTCCTGGCCGAACATCGCGAGGCGCTTGCCGAGCGTGGTCGGCTGCGCGGGGACGTTGTGCGTGCGGCCGGTGATCATCAAATCGCGGTGCGCCTCGGCCTGGCGCGCGAGCGCGAGGAGGGCGGCGGCGGCTTTGAACTGGACCAGTTTCAGCGCGCGGAGGATTTGAAGCTGTTCGACATTTTCCGTGAGGTCGCGGCTGGTGAGGCCGAGGTGGATGAACTGGCGCTTGGCGAGCTCGGAGAATTCCTCGATGCGCGCCTTCACGTCGTGCAGCGTGACGCGCTCGCGTTTCGCGATGGAGGCGAGGTCGATGTCGGCCTTCACGCGCTCGTAGTCCTTGATCGCGTCGGCGGGGATCGGCACGCCGAGGTCGCGCTGGCCCTTCATGACGGCGATCCAGAAATCGCGCTCGAGGGCAACGCGGCCGGTCTGCGACCAGATGTCCTTCATCGCGGCCGAGGCGTAGCGCTCGGCGAGGACGTTGGGGATGGGCGCGGCGGCGGGGGTGAGTTCGTTCACGGACAAGGCGGCTGAGTAAGCGGCTTGGCCGCCGGATGGCGAACGGAAAAAGGCGGCCGGGCGCGTGGCCGGTTCAACGGAACGAGCAGATGTATTCGCACACGCCCCGGACGACCGCGATGGTGAAGCCGGATTTGGCGGGCACGTCGAAGTGCTGGCCGGCGGCGAAGTCGAGCGTGTCGGTCGCGCTGTCGAGCGTCACCTGGCAGGCGCCGGCGATGATTTCCATGCGCTCGCGCGCGCCGGTGTCGAAATGGAAGGAGCCCGGATAAACGAGGCCGAGGGTCTTTTTCGTGCCGTCGGCGAACAGCACGGTGTGGCTGACGACTTTGCCGTCGAAATAGATGTTGGCTTTGGTGACGACGGTGACACCGGGAAACTCAGTTGGAGGAGTGGCCATGGGAACTGAAGCATCGCGTGAGTTGCGCCCGCAGGCAAGATCGCGCGCGGGCGGCCGGTCATAAATCAACATCGGCTCGCGCCGCGGCTGGGTTCGCCCCAGCGTGCGCGCATGGCTCACTCCGTCGCCGGCCATTTGCGCGTCCAGATCGCGGAATACGACCGTTTCATCCGCACGGTCATCCCGCATTACGACACGATGCGCGCCGTGCAACTCGACCTGCTCGCGCGTTGCCTGCCGCCGGCCGGGCTCGTGCTCGATCTCGGCGGCGGGACGGGCGCGCTCGCGGCGGCGGTGGCGAAAAAATTTCCGACGGCGCGCGTCGAGATTTGGGACACCGATCCGGAGATGCTCGCCGTCGCCCGCAGCCGGTGCGCGGAATTCGACGGGCGGGTGAGCTTCGTAGCGCGCTCGTTTGCCGAGACGCTGCCGGCGTGCGATGCGGTCGGCGCGTGCATCGCGCTGCATCATGTAAAGGACATGGCGATGAAGGGCAAAATTTACACCAACGTCCGTCACGTTCTGCGCCCGGGCGGGATTTTCGCGAATGCCGATTGCACGATGAGCGCGGCGCCGGTGGTGCGCGATGCGTCGTTTCGGGCGTGGACGACGTTCATGGCGACGCAGGGCATCGGCGTGGCGGAAGCGCAGCGGCATTTCACCGAATGGGCGAGGGAGGATTATTATCCGCCGATCGCGACGGAGCTGCGGCTGCTGGCGGAGGCGGGTTTCGCCGAGCCGGATTGTTTCTGGCGCGAGGCGCCGTTTGCCGTATTCGGCGGCGTGAAATAAGGCGCGTTCGCCAGTGAGGACTCAGCCCGCCAGGCAGCGGACGGCGAGTTCGCGGAGGACTTCCTCCGGCTCCTGCGGGCGGCGGATGATTTCCTCGAACGCGGCGATGAATTCCTGCTGGTTGTCGATCAGCCGGCGCAGCGGCGGGAGCTTCGCGCTGCCGGCGAGCTTGCCGAGATACCACGGGTTTTGCGTGAAGAGGTTGTAGGAATTTTTCTCGGTCGCGCCCGCGAATTTCGCGCCGTATGTCGCCGCGGCACTTGGCAGGCCGTCGAGGCCGCGCGGGCCGAGGCGGGCCTCGCCGGCGTCGATCAGCGCGCGAATCTGGAGCAGGATGCGGTTGCGGTTTTGCAGCGCGGAGATCACCGGCCGCGCGTCGCCGCCGGAGAAGAAGTGCCGCTCGAGCGCCGTGAGCGTCGCGGGCAGGTTGCCGCTGAAAAACGCCTCGGCCGACTCGAAGAAATCGCCCTCGGCGACATTCGGCGTGAGCTCGGCGACGTGCGCTTCGGCGATCGTTTCGCCCTCGGCGACATAGGTGGCGAGCTTGCGGACCTCCTCGACGAGCAGCCGCGTGTTCGCGCCGATCCGGGCGAGCAGCAATTGCGCGGCGTCGGGCGAGAGCGTGGCGCCGAGCGATTTCGCCTCGGCGAAAATGACGGCCTCGAGTGCGGAGCCATCGCCGTCGTCGTCGCCGACGAGCGCGAAGCCGGCGTTTTTCTCGCACCATTTCGGAAACGCGCGGCGGCGGTCGATCGGCGCGGCGGTGATCAGCACGGCGGTGTCGGCGGGGTTCACGGCGGCGAGGATTTCCTGCAAGTCCTCGACGAGTTTGAGCGTGCTCTCGGCGCGGCCGGTGACGGTGTCGGCGAGGAAGTTCACGTCCTTCAGCCACACGACGCGCCGGCCGAACATCGCGACGGTCTGCACGGATTCGCGAAAGCGGTTCACGGCGGTGGCGACCTCGCCGACGTTGTTGGCGAAACCGCTCAGGACTTCGCGGGAAAACTCGTCCGGCACCTCGGCGGCGAGCGCGGCGAAGCGCTCCGCGCCGACGCGACCGACGAGAAAATCGTCGGGGCCGCAGATGAAGGTGAAATTTTTCGCGGCGGGCATGAACCGGCGATTTGGCCGTGAATGGGCGGCGGGCGCACGAAAAAAATCGCCACGCCCGCGACCGGGCGCGAGGCTGCGCGCGAGTTTCCCATGGTTGCCTCTGCGAATCCTTCCTCGTGGCGCCGCGATTTGCTGCTGCTGGCGCTCGTGTTCAGCGTGCTGCTGGGGTTCCGGCTCGGCGACGCGCCGCTGGCGAATCCCGACGAGGGGCGCAACGCGGAGATTCCGCGCGAAATGCTGGCGAGCGGCGACTGGGTGACGCCGCAGCTCGACGGCGTGAACTATTTCGAGAAGCCGCCGCTGGTGTATTGGGCAGTGGGCGCGATGGAGAAAATTTTCGGCTTGAACGAGTGGGCGGTGCGGGCGGTGCCGGCGTTTTTTGCGCTCGGCGGCGTGCTGCTCACATACGCGGCGGCGCGACGGCTGCACGGGCGCGCGGCGGGTTTTGCATCGGCGATCGTGCTCGGCACGTCGCTGCTTTATTACGGCACGGGACGGTTTCTCGTGCTCGACATGGCGGTGTCGGTGCTGATGAGCGCGACGCTGTTTTGCTTCATCCTCGCGATGCAGGAGCCGCCGGGCGCGCGGCGGCGGTGGCTGTTTTACGGGCTTTATGCGAGCGCGGCGCTCGCGACGCTGGCGAAGGGCGGGATCGGGTTTCTCGTCACGGGCGCGGTGATGTTTTTGTGGCTGCTCGTTTTCAACCAATGGAAGCGGCTGCGGCCGCTTTACCTGCCGAGCGGCGTCGCGCTGTTTCTCGCGCTCGCGGCGCCGTGGCACGTGCTCGCGGCGATGCGCAACGAGACGTGGGCGCACCGCTACATCTATTTCGAGCACTGGGCGCGGTTCACGACGACGGCGCACGGTCGCGTCCAGCCGTGGCATTTTTTCATCTGGATCGTGCTCGCGGGATTTTTCCCGTGGTCGGCGTTTTTGTGGGCGGCGGGGCGCGATGCGGTGCGCGGCGGATGGGCACGGCGCGGGGAAAACGCGACGGGGTGGTTCTTCGTCACGTGGGCGGCGTTCATCTTTTTGTTTTTCTCGGCGTCGCACTCGAAGCTGCCGGCCTACATTTTGCCGATTTTTCCAGCGCTCGCGGTGGTCGTGGGTGCGTGGCTGGCGAAAATGCTAAACGCCGTCGATGGCGCGGTGCGGCTGCGGGTGGGGCTGAGAATTTTTTCGTTCGCATGCGGATTACTGGCGGTGGCGCTGCTTGTGGCGGTGTTGAAATTTGGGCTCGTGATTCGCGACGCGTGGCAGGCGGAGGCGCTGCGCGGGCCGGCGATCGGACTGGCGTTCGTGCTGCTGGCGGGCGGCGTGATCGCGCCGGCGCTGGCGCGGGTGCGCGGCGCGAGGGCGGCGCTGACGACGGTGGCGGCGACGATGGCGGTGTTTTTGCTCGGGCTGACGCTGGCCGTGCCGGACATCCAGAAACCGGGCACGAAGGAACTCGCGCTGATCGTGAAGGCGCGCGCGCAGCCGGGCGATCGGGTGGCGCACTACCACGATTTTTTCCACGACTTCACGTTTTACGCGGAGCGGGTCGTCGATGTCGTTGCGGGGAAGGGCGAGCTCGAACTCGAAGAGGATGCGGCGGCGCGGGCGAGCGGGCGGTTCATCGACGACGCGGAGTTTCGGCGGCGCTGGGACGGGCCGGCGCGGCTGTGGGTCGTGGCGCGGAAGCGCGATGTGAAGGAACTCTTTGCCGATCCGGCGTTTCATTATCGGTTGCTCGGCGAAAGCCGGGACCATTATCTGTTCAGCAACCGACCCTGACATGTCCGCTCCCGCCCTGTCCTTTCTGCCGCTCACGCGGCCAACGATCGATGAAGAAACCATCGCCGAGGTCGGCGAGGTGCTGCGTTCGGGCTGGCTCACCACCGGGCCGAAGGCGAAGGAACTGGAGGCGAAGCTGTCGGAATACTGCGGCGGGCGGCCGGTGCGCGTTTTCAATTCCGGCACGTGCACGATGGAAATCGCGCTGCGGATCGCGGGCATCGGGCCGGGGCACGAGGTGATCACGACGCCGTTGTCGTGGGTCGCGACGAGTAACGTGGTGCTCGAAGTCGGCGCGCGGCCGGTGTTCGTCGAGATCGATCCGGCGACGCGCAACATCGATCTCGAGCGGATCGAGGCGGCGATCACGCCGGCGACGCGCGCGATCCTGCCGGTCGATCTCGCGGGCCTGCCGGTCGATCGCGACCGGTTGCACGCGATCGCGAAAAAGCACGGGCTGCGCGTGATCGAGGATGCGGCGCAGTCGTTCGGCAGCCACTGGCGCGGGCGGCGGATCGGGAGCTTCGGCGATTTCGTGTCGTTCAGTTTTCATCCGAACAAAAACATCACGACGATCGAGGGCGGCGCGCTGGTGTTGAACGACGAGCGCGAGGCAGCGCTCGCGGAGCAATACCGGCTGCAAGGCGTCGTGCGCACGGGTTTCGACGGGATGGAGGTCGAGGTCGTCGGCGGAAAATTCAACCTGACCGACGTTGCGGCGTGCGTCGGGCTCGGGCAGTTGCCGCACCTCGAGGAGTTTAACGCGAAGCGGCGTGCGCTGGCGCGGGATTATTTCGAGCTGTTCGATGCGCCGGCGGCGCGCGCGCTCGGGCTGGGGCTGCCGCCGCGGGATTTCACGCAGACGAACTGGCACATGTTCCAGGTCGTGCTGCCGGAGGAGCGCCTGACGATCAAACGCGCGGATGTGATGGCGAAGCTGCGCGACGCGGGGATCGGCTCGCAGGTGCACTATCCGGCGATCCACCGGTTCGCGGTTTACCGGCGGCTCGGCTGGAAGGACGGCGATTTCCCGATCGCGGAGCGCGTGTGCCGGAGTATCCTGTCGCTGCCGTTTTTCCCGGCGATGACGCGCGACGACGCGAGCCGCGTGGTCGAGACGCTGACGGCGATTCTCACCGCCCATCAAAAATCATGAGCGCCACGCCCCAGCTCTCGGTCGTCATTCCGGTCTATAACGAGGAACTCAACCTGCCGACGCTCTTCGCGCGACTCTATCCCGTGCTCGATGCGCTCGGGCGCGGCTACGAGATCATTTTCACGAACGACGGCAGCGCGGATCGCTCGTTCGCGCTGCTCAAGGCGCAGCACGCGGCGCGGCCGGACGTGACGCGCGTGATCGATTTCAATACGAATTACGGCCAGCACATGGCGATCATGGCGGCGTTCGAGCGCGTGCGCGGCGAGATCGTCGTCACACTCGACGCCGACCTGCAGAATCCGCCGGAGGAAATTCCGAAGCTGCTCGAAAAAATCGACGCCGGGCACGACTATGTCGGCGGCTACCGGCTGAACCGGCGGGATTCGTTTTTCCGCACCTACGCGTCGCGCGTGATCAATTTCGTGCGCAAGCGGACGACGAACATCGAGATGACCGACCAGGGCTGCATGTTGCGCGCCTACCGGCGGCCGATCGTCGAGGCGATCGTGCGCAGCGGCGCGATCAACACGTTCATCCCGGCGCTGGCCTACAGTTTTTCGGGCAACCCGGCGGAGGTCGGCGTGAAGCACGAGGAGCGGCACGCGGGCGTGTCGAATTATTCGTTCTACCAACTCATCCGGCTGAACTTCGACCTGATCACGGGCTTCTCGCTGGCGCCGCTGCAGTATTTCACGATGTTCGCGATGGCTTGCTCGGCGGGGAGCCTGCTGCTCGTGTTCGTGCTCGCGTATCGGCGGCTCGTGCTCGGCGCGGAGGCGGAGGGCATTTTCACGCTGTTCGGAATTTTGTTCTTCCTGCTCAGCGTGGCGATGGTCGGCATCGGATTGATCGGCGAATACGTCGGCCGCACGTATCAGGTCGTGCGCGCGCGGCAGCGGTATCACGTGCGCGAGGTGCTGGAGACGAAGGAATGACTCCGGCGGTCGCAGCGCCGGCGGCGACCGGGGGTTCGTCGGCGGATTTGGTGCCGCGATATGCGGTGGTGGTGGCGGTGGTCGGCGCGTGGATGGCACTGGGCGCGGCGCTGCACGTGGACGGGAATACTTATCTGCTGATGGGCGTGCCGCTGCTGGTGATTTTTCAAAGGTTCATCGCGCGGCGGCCGCTCCGCGAATTGTGGTTCGCGCAGCCGGTGAGTTTGGCGCTGCCGTGGTGGGGCTGGCTGATCGCGGGGGCGTTCACGATCTGGCCGCTGCACGAGATACTGACACGACACGATGCGAGCTGGGCGATCCGGCTCTGGCTGGTTTGCGCGATCGGCGGCGCGGTGCCGCTGGCGATCTCGCTCGTGCGCTGCGCGCGGTCGGGGTGGCGCGAGCTCGGGTTTTGTTTTCTCACGGCGGGCGCGGTGGGCACGTTAACGATGGGGCTGGGTTTTGCGGTTCACCATTCTGCCGGCGTGGCGATCGGGCATCGGCTGGGCGAGGGGCTGCGATCGTTCGCGCTCTACTGGCCGGTGTGCTTCGCGCTCGAGGAGGTTTTTTTCCGCGGCGGGCTGGACAGCTATCTGAGCCGCGACGGCAATCGCGCGCCGTGGGTGTCGGCGTTTTTCGTTTCCGCGGTGTGGGGCTGGTGGCATCTGCCGATCGTGCCGCTGCGCGCCGGCAATCACGCGGCGCAGCTCGCGGGGCTGCTCGTGATCCTGCCGCTGGTTCACTGCAGCGTCGGGATGTTTTTTTCGTTTTATTGGCGGCGCAGCGGACTGCTGTTCGTGCCGGCGACGGTGCACGCGTTCATTGACGCGGTGCGCAACGCGTTGCACTGATCGGGCCATGCCGACGCTGCACCAGCTTCACGGCTTGCCCGGCTCGGGGAAGACGACGTTCGCGAGAAAATGAAAAAAGTTCTGATCGTCTCGCCGCACTTTCCGCCGATCAACGCGCCGGACATGCAGCGCGTGCGGCTCGCGCTGCCGTTCCTGCGCGCGCACGGGTGGGAGCCGACGGTGCTCGTGATCGCGCCGGAATCGATCGAGGGCGGCGTGCGCGAGCCGCTGCTCGAGGCGACTTATCCGGCGGACATCCGTGTGGTGCGTGTGCGCGGGATTTCGCCGCGGCTGACGCGCTGGGCGGGCGTGGGCAGTTTGTGGTGGCGGTGCGGGCGCGCGATTGCGCGGGCGGGCGCGCGGTTGCTGGCAGCGGAGAAATTCGACCTTGGGTTTTTCAGCACGACGCAGTTTGGCGCGTTCGGGCTCGGGCCGCGCTGGCGGCGGCGTTTCGGCGTGCCCTACGTGCTCGATTACCAGGATCCGTGGCGCAATGACTACTATCGCCGCACCGGCGCGCCGCCGCCGGGCGGGCGGCTGAAGTATGCGTTGAGCCAGTGGACCGCGCGGCGCACGGAGCCGCGGGCGTTGCGCGACGCAGCCGGCGTGATCGCGGTGTCGGAGTCCTACGGAAAAACACTCGCTGAAAATTATCCGTGGTTCGATGCGCAACGGGTCGAGTTGCTGCCATTCGGCGCTTCGGAGGCGGACATGGAAGTGGCGGCGCGGCACCGGCCGGCGCAGCCACTGATCGATTTTGCGGACGGCTTTGTGCACCACGTTTACGCGGGGCGCGGCGGTGAGGACATGCGGTTTGCGCTGACGGTGCTCCTGCGCGCCTTCAAACTTTACCGAGCCTCGCACCCGGCGATGGCGGCGCGGCTGCGGTTGCACTTCATCGGCACGGGCTACGCGCCGCCGCCGCTTGGACGCGACTGGGCGGTGCCGATCGCGGAGGCGGAAGGTGTGGCGGATCAGGTGCACGAGCATCGCTATCGCGTGGCATATTTCGACGCGCTCCACTATCTGCAAAACGCGCACGCGCTCATGGCGGTCGGGTCGAACGACCCGACGTATTCGGCCTCGAAAATTTTCCCCTGCGTGCTCGCGCGCCGTCCGCTGCTGCTGATTTTTCATCGCGGCAGTCTCGTGCTCGACTTCGCGGAAAAGGCCGCCGTCGGCGAGCGGTTCGCATTTGGCGAGGCCGATGAGATCGACCGGCTGGCGGGCGAGGTGCATCGCCGGTGGCTCGTCGAGGGCGGGTGCGAGCGCACCGCGGGTTTCGACGAGGCGGCGTTCGCGCCGTTCACGGCGGCGGCGTTGACGGCGAAGCTGGCGGCGGTGTTCGATCGTGCGATGACACCCAACGCCGGAAAAATTTCATGAGCGGTCCCCGTATTCTTTTTTTTGGTTACAGCGAAGTCGGCTACGAGTGCCTGTCGCTGCTGCTCGAACGCGGCGACAACGTCGTCGCGTTGATCACGCATGCGGACAACCCGCTCGAAAAAATCTGGTTCAAGACGCCGGCCGCCGCGGCGCGCGAACGCGGCATCCCGGTCTTCACGCCCGAAAGCGTCAACAACCCCGAGTGGCGCGAACGCATCGCGGCGCTGCAGCCGGAGCTGATTCTTTCGGTCTATTACCGGCACATGATCGGCACGAAAATCCTCGGCCTGCCGCGGCTCGGCGCATGGAACATGCACGGCTCGCTCCTCCCGAAATATCGCGGGCGCGCGCCGATCAACTGGGCGGTGTTGCATGGCGAGCCTCGCATCGGGATGACGCTGCACCGCATGCTCAAAAGCGCCGACGCCGGCGCGATCGTCGATCAGGACGGCGTCGAGATCGGGCCGCGCGATACGGCGGAGCAGGCGTTCCGGAAAGTCCTCCCGTGCGCGCGGCGCGTGCTCGCGCGGCAGATCGACGCGCTCCTCGCCGGCACGGCGCCCGAGGCGCCGCAGGACGAAGCGCAGGCGACTTATTTCGGCGGGCGCACGCCCGAGGACGGGCGCGTCGCGTGGGTGCAGACCAGTATTCAGATTTTCAACCTTATCCGCGCCGTGACCGATCCGTATCCGGGCGCGTTCACCGAGGCCGGCGGCGCGCGGCTGATGGTGTGGTGGGCGGAAGCGGATTCGCCGGCGGCGCGCGGGCGCCGTGGCACACCGGGCGAAATTCTTTCGCTCGCGCCGCTCGTGGTCGCGACCGGCGACGGCGCGCTAGAGCTCGCGCGCACCGAGTGGCGCGGCGCGCCGGCGCCGGAGTTGCGCGTCGGACAAATTCTCGCCTAAGCTGTCCGTTTCACCAAACCTCACCTCGCATGCCCCTCAAAGTTTTGATCCTCGGCGCCAACGGCTTCATCGGCAGCTCGCTCACGCGCGCGATCCTCAAGCAGAAGGACTGGGAAGTCTTCGGCCTGGACATCGGCAGCCACAAGCTCGAGGACAGCCTCGGCCATCCGCGCTTCAAGTTCGTCGAGGGCGACATCACGATCAACCGCGAGTATATCGAATACCACGTGAAGAAGTGCGACGCGGTCATCCCGCTCGTCGCGATCGCGAACCCGATCCAATACGTCAAGGATCCGCTGCGCGTCTTCGAACTCGATTTCGAGGCCAACCTCGCCGTCGTCCGCCAGTGCGCGAAATATAAAAAGCGCATCATCTTCCCGTCCACGTCCGAGGTCTATGGCATGAGCACGGACGCCAAGCTCGACGAGGCGACGACCTCGCTCGTGTATGGCCCGATCGAGCGGCAGCGCTGGATTTACGCGTGCTCGAAGCAGCTCCTCGACCGCGTGATCTACGCCTACGGCGTGCGCGACGGCGTCGATTACACGCTCTTCCGGCCGTTCAACTGGATCGGCCCGAAGCTCGACGACGTCTTCGAGCCGAAGGAGGGCAGCTCGCGGCTTTTCACGCAGTTCATCTCGAACGTGATTTTCAAAAAACCGCTCCAGCTCGTCGATGGCGGCAAGCAGAGCCGGTCGTTCACGTTCATCGACGACGGCATCGACGCGCTCCTGCGCATCATCGAGAACAAGGACGGCTGCGCCTCGCGCCAGATTTTCAATCTCGGCAATCCGAAGAACGACGTGAGCGTCGCCGAGCTCGCGAAACTCATCATCGCGGCGTTCCGCGATTATCCCGACTACGCCGAGCACGTGGCGGCGGCGAGGACCGCCGTGGTGCCGTCGGGGAAATATTTCGGGAAATATTACCAGGACATCCAGAAGCGCGTGCCCTCGATCGCGAACGCGAAGAAGCAGCTCGGCTGGACGCCGAAGGTGAACCTCAAGCGGGCGATCAAGCTGACGCTCGACTACCACCTCGCGCACAAGGACTATCAGCTCGAATGAGCTTTTCGACGCAGCGGAACGTGTGAACGTTCCGCGAAAACCCCGGGCTTCCACCGCGAATCATCGCCATGCCCCTCCGCCTCGCGCTCAAGGTTGACGTCGATACCGACCGCGGCACGCGCGAGGGCGTGCCGAACCTCGTGGCCGATTGCCGCGAGTTCGGCGTGCCTGCGTGCTTTCTGTTTTCGCTCGGGCCGGACCAGACCGGTCGGGCGATCACGCGCGTGTTTCGGCCGGGATTCTTCAAAAAAGTCTCGCGCACGAGTGTCGTCCAGCTTTACGGCGTGCGCACGCTGCTCAACGGCACGCTGCTGCCCGCGCCGCACATCGGCCGCCGCAACGCGCCCGCGATGCGCGCCGTGCGCGACGCCGGGTTCGAGGTCGGCATCCACGCCTACAACCATTACCGCTGGCAGGATCACGTGCAAAAAATGTCGCTCGAGAAAGTGCGAGCCGAGTTCGCCGCTGCGCGCGCGGAATTCCGGCGCATCTTCGGCGGCGAGGCGCAGACCGCGGGCGCGGCGGGCTGGCAGAGCAACGCCCGCAGCCGCGAGGTTTACGACGAGGCGAACCTGCTTTACGCGAGCGACACGCGCGGCGGCGCGCCGTTTTTTCCCCGCATTGGCGGGCGCGTGTTCCAGACGCTCGAAATTCCGAGCACGCTGCCGACGTTCGACGAATTGCTCGGCCGGCCGGAGTATCCCGAGGAGCAGATCGTGCCGCACTACCTGTCGCTGCTGCGCGACGACCGGCCGAATGTCTTCACGCTGCATGCCGAGATCGAGGGCATGGGCCGGCGGGCGTTGTTTTGCGAGTTGATCGACGTGTGCAGGAAAATCGGCGTGCAGTTCATCCGGCTCGACGACCTTGCCCGCGAGCTGCTGGCGAATCGTGCGGCGATTCCCGTTTGCGACCAGACGATGGCAGCGATCGACGGGCGGTCGGGGCTCGTGGCGGCGCAGGCGGTGTAGCGCGACGGGCGGTTTCTCTACCTTTTTTCGATCCGCGTCATCAGCCACGCGCCCCAGGCGAGCACGATCAGGTTCGGCACCCACAACAGCAGGTCGGGCCGGTATTCGGGGTGGCGGTCGAGCACTTTCACCGCGGTCGTCATCAAATAGTAGGCGAGCGTCAGCGCGACCGCGACGGCGAAATTGGCCGAGGTTTCCCGCCGCGAGACTTTGATGCCGAGCGGCACGCCGATCAGCGCCAGCGAAAACACGGCCAGCGCGGTGTTGAACTTGTCGTGATAGACGAGCTCGAGCTTCATCCGCTCGCTCGCGACTTTTTTCGCCTCGGCCTTGTCGGCGGGCGGCAGCTCGGCCGCCCACCGCGCGCGCTCGGCCTGCAACTCCGAATAGGTCATCCACTTCTGCTTCACGTGCACGCCGCTGGCGCGGCCGAAGAAGCGGTCGAGTGAGAGCCGGACGGGTGCGGACTGCTCGAACGAGCCCACGAGCTGCGCCGCGGTGAAGTCCTCCGGGTTCTTGTCGTTGCGTGTTTCCGCTTCCACGTGCGTGAGGGTGAGGACAAACGCGTTGTCGCCCTCGTCGTAATCGATGTGGCCCGATTCGGCCCGCATGGAGCGTTTCACGCGGCGATCGGCGTCGAGTTCCCAATACCAGATGTCGCGCAGCACCGCGCCCTGTTTGTCGCCGACATAGATGACGCGCCCCGGAAAATCGCGGATGAACGTCTTCGGCACGATGAAGCTGAGCGGGTTCGAGCGCACCGCCGCCGCGAGTTCGCGATGATACTCGACGCGCGCGCGCGGCATCGAGTCGAAGTTGAAATAAAGCCCGAGCGCCACGCCGAGCGCGGCGAGCAGCAGCACTGGCCGCGCCACCCGCGCGACGCTGACGCCGGCAGCGCGCATGGCGGTGATTTCGCTGTCGGCCGAAAGCCGCCCGAGCGTGAGCAACACGCCCGTGAGCATGCCCATCGGCAGCGCGTAGGTGATCGCGAACGGCACCAGCAGCAGCACGAGCTTCGCGAACGTCACGGCGGGCAGCTGCCCGGCGAGCACGTAGGCCAGCAGGTCGCGCGCGATGTTGGGCACGATGACGATGAAGGCGAACAACGCCACCGCCGCGGCGCAGGTGAAGAGCACGCCTTTGAAAATGTAGCGGTCGAGGAGGTTCACATTTTGGGGAGCGGCGAAATCATTCGCACACGGACCGCCCGGTGCCAAGGCGGTTCGTCCAAGCGACATGCGTTCGCTAGCTGGCCGGCTCGCGGAGCAGCGCGGGCAGTTCGCGAATGCTAACGAGTTCGAAAAAGCGGCCGGGCGCGACGGGCACTTCGGCGGTGTGATCCTGCGCCCACAAGAGGTGGTAGGGCACGTGCGCCGCGGCGGCGCCGAGCGCGAGCACGGGGAGGATGTCGGACTTGAGCGAGTTGCCGACCATCAGGAACTCCGCCGGCGCGATGCCGTGGCGGCGCAGAATCGTCTCGTAGGTGGCGCGATCTTTTTCGGTGACGATCTCGATCTGGGCGAAATGCGCGGCGAGGCCGGATTTCGCGAGCTTGCGCTGCTGGTCGCGCAAATCGCCCTTCGTGATCAGGAGCAGCCGGTGGGACCGCGCGAGCGCGGCGACGGTTTCAGCGACGCCGTCGAGCAACTCGACCGGGTGCGCGAGCATTTCGCGGCCGAGTTCGAGAAGTGTGCGGATTTCGCCGGCGCTGATCTCGCCGTGCGTGAGCTCGATGGCGGTTTCGATGGCGGAAAGCATGAAGCCTTTGACGCCGTAGCCGTAGAGTTCGAGGTTGCGCTTTTCGGTCGCGAGCAGCGTGCGATCGACGGTCGCGGCGTCGTGATAACGCGCGAGCAGCGCGCGGTAACGCTCGTGGACGCGCTCGAAGATCGTCTCGTTGTGCCAAAGGGTGTCGTCGGCATCGAGGCCGATCACGCGGATGTGCTGCATGGGAAACATCAACAGCGCCGCCGGCTCGTCGGCAAGCCGTTCGGAATTTCAGAAGAGCTCAAGCTGGTTTCCGCCCGGCCGGCGGCGGCGACCGACGGCGGCGAGGAGGAGGCGGATTGGGCCGGCGAGAGCGCGGGGAAAGTTTGCGCCGGCACCTTGCGCGGGCGAACGTGTCGCACTTCGACCCGCATGAAATTTTTGTCCGTTTTTCTCGTTTTTGCCTTCGTCCTCTCGGCGTCGCTGCGCGCGGAGGAGAGCGAGTCGCTGGCCGATCGGACGTTGAGGCAGCTCGTCGATCGGCAGAAGGAGCTGATGGCGGAGGCGGCGAAGGCGGGGGCGAATTTCGACGAGGGAAATTTTCAGACGCAGATGGAGCAGGTCTGCCGCGGCTACGAGGACCTGCTGCGCGCGAACCCGAAATTCGCCATCGGCTTCGCGTCCTACGGCTATCTCCTGAGCAAGCTCGACCAGCGCAAGCAGTCGATCACGATGCTGCTGAAGGCGAACCAGCTCGATCCGGACCAGCCGCTCGTGAAAAACCAGATCGGCAACTACCTCGCCGAGGAGGGCCGGCCGCTCGACGCGCTGCCGTATTTTCTGGCGGCGATCAAGCTCGCGCCGAAGGAGCCGCTCTACCACTACCAGCTTGGCACGCTGCTGACCGAGGCGCGCGACGATTTTCTGAAATCCGGCGAGTGGAAGCGCGAGGCGATCGACCACGCGATTCACGAGGCGTTCCGGCAGGCGGCCGAGCTCGCGCCGGGCGAGTTCGCCTACCAGTTTCGGTATGCGGAATCGTTCAATGACATGGAAGTGCCGGATTGGGACGGGGCGTTGAAGCAGTGGGCCAGGCTCGAGGAAAACGCGCCCACGCCGATCGAACGCGAGACGATGCGACTGGAAGCGGCGAACGTGCTCATCAGGCAGGGCAAGCTCGATCACGCGCGCGCCGTGCTCGCGACGGTCACGCAACCGGAGCTGCTGAAACAAAAAGAAAAGCTCGTTGCGCAACTCGCCGCGCCCGCAGAGAAATGAGCCGGCGCGCACCGCGCCGACTCGATTCCTATGCTTGATTTCCTCGAACGCCGTTTCGGCCGCTTCGCGCTGACGCACGGCACGCTTTATCTGATCATCGGCCAGGTTTTCGTCACGCTGTCGGCGATGCTCGGGCTGCTCGACCTGCGGCAGTTCGTGCTCGTGCCGGTGCTGGTGACGCACGGCGAGCCGTGGCGGCTGCTGACGTTCTTGTTTTTCCCGCCGCCGGTGAACTTCGGGTCGATGTTCAGCCTCGCGCTGCTGCCGTTCGCGTGGTGGGTCTTTTACCTGATGGGCAACGCGCTCGAGCACTACTGGGGCGCGTTTCGCTACAACCTGTTCCTGCTCGCCGGCTGCGTGCTGACGATCGCCGCGGCGTTCGTCACGCCGCTGTCGCCGGTGACGAATGCGTTCATCGGCGGCTCGGTGTTTCTGGCGTTCGCGTGGCTCAACCCGGATTTCGAGCTGGCGATTTTTTTCATCCTGCCGGTGAAGGTGAAGTGGATCGCGCTGCTGACGTGGATCTATTACGGCTACCAGCTCGCGACGGGCGGCTGGTCCACCCGCTTCCAGGTGCTGGCGTCGGTGGGAAACTTCCTGCTGTTTTTCGGGGGCGAGATCGCCGGCACGATGCGCTACCGCCGCCGGAAGATGGCGGCGCAGGCGCAGCGGATTGCGGACGACAAGAACGGTCCGCAGCCGCGGCACCGCTGCCACATCTGCGGCAAGACCGATCTCACGAACCCGGAGATGGATTTTCGCTACTGCTCGAAATGCGCCGGCGACCAGTGCTACTGCCCCGAGCACATTTTCAACCACGAGCACGTCCTGGCCGAAAGTGACCAAGCGAAAACCTGACGTCTTCGCCGGCAGCGAGGCGCTCGCCACGCTTGGCGACTGGCTGCGGTTTGCCGAAAAACTTTACGCCCGCGAAAAACTCGCGCTTGGCCAGGTGGCGACGAACGCGCACGACGAGGCGCTCTACCTGCTCCTGCGCACGCTCGCGCTACCGCTCGACAGCGACGCCCGCGTGCTCGCGAAAAAACTCACCGCCGCCGAGCGCGCCGCCCTGCGCGAGGTGCTGCGCCGCCGCGCGCTCGAGCGCGTGCCCGCGGCGTATCTCACGCGCGAGGCCTGGCTGGGCGAACATCGGTTTTACGTGGACGAGCGCGTGATCATCCCGCGGAGCTATTTTTTGGAAATCATCCCGCAGCAGCTCGACGCATGGCTACCGGAGCACGGCGCGAAGGTCCGGCGCGTCGCCGACGCGTGCACGGGCTCGGGCTGCCTCGCGATTCTGCTCGCGCATCATTTTCCGCGCGCGCGCGCCGATGCGTGTGATCTTTCGGCCGATGCGCTCGAGGTGGCGAAGATCAACGTCCGCGAGCACCGGCTCACGAAGCGCGTGCGGCTCTTCGCGAGCGACGTGTTCGATGCGGTGCCCGCCGCGAAGTATGACGTGATCGTGAGCAACCCGCCCTACGAGCCGAGCGCGCTCGTCGAGGCGCAATCGCCGGAATTCAAGGCCGAGCCGCGCATGGCGCACGATGGCGGCGCGGACGGGCTGGCGATCATCCGCAAGCTCCTGCGGCAGGCCGGCCCGCGACTCGCGCCGCACGGGATCGTGGCGATCGAGGTTGGCGGGCTGCGTGCGGCGATCGACCGCGAATTCGCGGCGCTCGAACCCAACTGGCTGCACACGGAGGATGGCGCGGATTGCGTGTGCTTGTTTCAGGCGGCACGGATGAAATAGCGCAGGCGTTTCGCCCGCGCGATGCTACGGCTTGCTCACTGGCAGGCCGGCGGCGGCCCAGTCCTTGAAGCCGCCGGCGTTGGCGACGGTCAGGCCTTGCGCCGCCAATTTCGCTCCGACCACGCCGGCGCGGTGGCCGGAGCGGCAATAGAGAATCAGTTCCTTGCCGGCGTTTTTTTCCAGAAACGGTTTCCAGAGTTTTTGGCCGCCGTTGTAATCGCTCATCGGCAGCAGCACCGCGGGCGTGGCGACGCCGCTCTCCGCCCACTCGGCCGGTTCGCGGACGTCGATGAGCACGGCCTTGCCGGCGGCGACGAGCTTCGCGGCGTCGGCGGGCGCAACTTTGGCAACATCCGCAGCGACGGCGAAGGAGGTGCCGACAACAAAAAGGGCGAAAAGTTGGGCGAAGGGCTTCATGGTTGGGGAGAATAGCGGCCGCGCGCGCGCTGGCAACACGCGGCGAAGCAGGCGGCGGTGGGCCGAAGCATTACGACTGCTGGTTGGGAGTGGGTGCCTCTTTTTCGACGGCGCAACTGCTGAGGCCAAACGGCACGTAGGCGGGACAGAACCGCACGATAGCGGTGAGAATCGGCAGCAGGCCGATCAGGCCCCACCAGTCCTTGTAGAAACAGCCGGCGGCGAGAATCGCCAGGCCGACGACGATGCGAATGACGCGGTCAACGGTGCCGATATTCGTTGTCATGATCTTCCTTCTTTTTTGGGGTTCCGACACGAAATGGGGTGACGATAGCTTAGCTGGGCCGCTTGATCTTAACCATGAAATAAAGCACCGGCACGGCAAATCGACTCACGAGCAGCGAAGCGACTTCGCCGGGGCGATCGGGCCGCCGCGACGAATGTCTCGCGGCACCTGCAGACGCCAGCACACCTGCTGGCCCGCCGGAAGGACGGGCTGCAGGTTGTTTTACTCGATCGCCGACCCGACGATCTTCAAGCTCTGCGAGCTGTCGTGTGGCAACCTGGAGAAAAACTCGCGAAGCAGGCGAAGGCGTTTGCGCCTTAGGGAACCGTGAGCTCGAGCGGGGCAAACCCGTCGGCGGTGACGGTGACCTTGTCCCCCGCGGCGAGTCCGGGAATGGTCCAGACCGTGCCCGGATCGATGACGTGCCCGGGCAGGTTCTTTTCCTTGGCCGCGTTGTGGACGACCACGCTCAAGACGATCTTGGCGCTGGCGGTGATGGCGTCCTTCGAGTCGTTTTTAAGGTTCAACACATACGGGCCATTCTCGCCGGCCGTTTTCTCGAACGTCGCGGTCAGGGGCAGCGCCGGAGCCTTGTCGGCCAGCGGCTGCAACGCCGCGGTGTCGGCGGCTTTCACGGCGGGAATCTGAACGAGGGCGAGACTGAAGGCGCAGCCCAACGCGAGCAGGGCGGTGCGGCCCAGGGCCGAGCGGGTGGAGGAGGTATTCGAGATGATCATTGTATGACGGGATGGTTTTTCTATCGGGTGAGACTTAACTCCGCGAGGCGGATTGAAGACCGGGAGGAGCGAATGGTGATTTATTGCCTAACTGCTGAATAGCTTGGCACACAACCTCGCACAAGGCGAGCGTCAAGCGGGTTGCAGCAGCTGCCGTCGAGCGGGCGCATCCCGACTCGCGCGAAACCCAGCGCGTTCACGCGCCCATCCGCGGCTTCGGATAAACAGCGGGGCTCGCATGACCTGCCGTATCCACGGCTTCGACGCCGAAGATCACGTTGTCCTTCGAGACGCCGCGCAC
>Ga0265313_10000806_pt1 | contig 31638 bp, 28 predicted proteins | sample 4123metaG_FD_203122 | JGI IMG/M metagenome (GOLD analysis project Ga0265313, IMG submission 203122) | Rhizosphere microbial communities from Carex aquatilis grown in University of Washington, Seatle, WA, United States - 4-1-23 metaG | ecosystem: Host-associated > Plants > Roots > Rhizosphere >... | reverse complement strand
GAAAGGCTGATACGCCACGCTTGCCTTGATGTTGCGCATGGGTTCCCGGTCTCGCGGAAACTCTACCGGGCCAGGAGTTAAGGGGCCTTTGCGTTAACCTTTCCGGCAGTTCGCGCTGGCGCCCCCCACTGTCCCGAAATAGAACGTCCCATATTGAAACGCGATCGCTTGCCCCGCGACACGCTTTGGAAACAAAGGAGAGTGTCTTGAGGTATAGCCTGCTCGCATCGGCGAGCTTTCTCGCTGTCGTCTTCACCATGTCCGCTCCCGCCCAGGCCGCTGATTGCGGCTGCCGCGATGCCGTGCGCGCCGCCCTGGCGAAGGAAAAGGTGGAGCGCGCCCCCCTGCCGGCGGTGAAGAAGACCGTTGCGAGGAAAGCCGCGGCGAAAAAGCCGGTGATGAAGATGGAGGCGGCCAAGAGCGCCCCGCCCCTGGCGCACAACGCCCCGCCGGCGGCCGGCGATTGCGGCTGCCGCGACACCGTCCGCGCCGCCCTGGCGCAGGAAATGGTGACCCAGGCCGCGCCCGCGCCCGAGATGACCCCCGCCGCGCCCGCGGCCGATGCCGAGGCTTTCTACGATTACGCTTCGGCCGCTCCCATCGACATGTATCCCTTCACCCATCACTGGGCGGTGGCGCCGCAGGGCTATGTTCCGCCCATGGCGATGGCGCCGCAGTTCCAGGGTGGCGACGCCCTGTCGGCCAACGCGCCGGTGTCCTTCGCGGACGCGGCGATGCCGGACGGCGAGGCGCCGAATCTGCCGCCTGCTGCGCCCGACGCCTCTGCCTCCCCGGCGGCGGGTGCTTCCACGGCTTATGCCTATGCCGGCGACTCCGGCGCTGTTCCCGCCCCTGCGCCGCCTCCCAGCTACGAAGCAGGCATCACCATCGAGCAGACTGGCTGGATCGGCGGTGTCGGCCGCGCCGCCCTCTTTGGCGGCGGCGGTGGCGGCGGCGGTGGCGGCGACGGCGGCCAGAGCATCGCCCTGGCGCGGCCCGACAGCCTCAACGGCCCCAGCTACAACAGCTTCAACGAGAGCTATGGCGGCGATTACCAGTCCGCCGATGTGATCAACCAGATGCGGCAGCAGGCCTTCACGCCGCCGCCGGCCCCGGCCACGCCCAGCACGGGGACCGCAAGCCACTAGCAGGAATTGATTTGCCCGAGGCGCGCTGCATGGCTCCGGCTGTGCGGCGCGCTGGGCGTAGGCGCGAGCCGGAGCCCTTTTCAATAAGGGCGTTCAGGTGACGGGTTTCTGCCGCGCGCCGAAAATGGCGAAGGGGATGGTGACGATATAGATCAGCAGCACCCCGGTCAGGGTCGCCCAGGGCCAGAGGATCAGCAGCGTCGCCAGGCCCGCGAAGCCCAGCGTCGCCAGCACGCGGTGCTGGCGCTGCAGCTTCATGTATTTGATCGAAGGCGTCGGCAGGGTGCTCACCATCAGGGCGGAGGTGATGGCCAGGATCGCCACCGAAATGCCGGGCCGCGCCACCAGCGGATCGTTCCACTGGAACGACACCAGCAGCGGCAGCAGCATCATGCAGGCCGCCGCGGGCGTCGGCAGCCCGGTGAAATAGGGCCGCACATTGGTGGCGCCTTCGTCGCGCGCCGCCTGCACATTGAAGCGCGCCAGCCGCACCGCCGAAGCGGCGCAGAAGACCAGGGCGGCGATCCAGCCCAGATCGTCCAGGCGGCGCAGCGTCCAGCTGTACATGATGATGGCGGGGGCGACGCCGAAGCTGACCAGGTCGGCCAGCGAATCCAGTTGCGCCCCGAAGCGGCTGTCGGCGCCCAGGATGCGGGCGGCCCGTCCGTCCAGCATGTCGAAGATCATGGCGGCGACCACGGCGCCGACGGCATGGGACCATTGCGCCGCCACGGCATAGCGGATGGCGGTGACGCCGCTGGCCAGGCCCATCAAGGTGAGGAAGGACGGCACCAGCCGGGCGATGGAAAGCTCTTCCAGCTTCTCCAGCCGCGCCGCCACGATGGCCCGGGCGCGGGCGCGGCGGGTCTTGCGTTCGCCGTCCGCTTCCATGCTCAGGCGTCCATCTCGGCGAGAATGGTCTCGCCGGCCACCGTCTTCATGCCCGGCGCCGCCACGATGCGGGCGCCCGCCGGCAAATAGACATCCAGCCGGCTGCCGAAGCGGATCATGCCGAAGCGCGCGCCCCGCGCCACCCGCTGCCCCTGCGCCAGTTCGCAGACGATGCGCCGCGCCACCAGGCCGGCGATCTGCACCACCACCAGTTCGCCGCCGCCGCCATCGGGCTTGAGGCGGATGGCCATGCGTTCATTGTGCACCGAGGCCTTGTCGAAGCTGGCGTTGAAGAATTTGCCGGGGCGGTAGGCCAGGCCCGCCACCGTGCCGGAAACCGGATTGCGGTTCACATGCACGTTGAAGACGTTCATGAAGATGGAAAGCCGCACCCGGGGCGCATCGCCCAGGCCCAGTTCGGGCGGCGGCGCGGCTTCGACGATGGGAAGCAGTTTGCCGTCGGCGGGCGAGACGATCAGCCCGGGGGCTGTCGGGGTGTTGCGCTCCGGATCGCGGAAGAAGGCGATGCACCAGAGGGTGAGCGGCAGCAGCAGCAGGCCCAGCCAGGCGGCGATCAGCAGGGCCAGCAGGTTCACGCCCGCAAAGAGCGCAATAAATGGATAACCTTCGCGGTGGATACGGACAGCCACGTCTCAGGCGACGCGCGTGCCGGTGAAGGGAAAGGAGCCGAAGCTGCCGGCCTTGACGCTGCCCGAAAGCTTGTCGCCATCCACCGTGCCGGCGAAATCGAGCGTCATCGGCATGGGCGAGGTGATCTTGGCCGACCAGGAGACCGCGTTGCCGTCGATCTTGCCATTCTCCAGCGGGCCGGAACCCTGCGCCGCCTGCTGGCTGCCGGTGAGGCCGGCGCCATCGGCCTTGAATTCGAGCTGGGCCTTTTGCGCGCCCAATGGCGAATTGATGACGATCTCCCACTTTCCGTCCACGGCCATGGCAAATCTCCCTGATTTGCGGGCATCTAACGGCGGCATGGACCGGGGCGCAAGGGGGCTGTAAGGAACTGTCATGTCACGGAAAACCATCATACTTCCCAAGGGCCGCCGCGCCCGCATCGGCAGCCCCTGGATCTTCTCCAACGAAATCCGCATGGACGAGGCGGCCAAGGCCATTGCGCCCGGCAGCATCGTCAATGTCCGGGGGGAGGATGGCCGCGAATTCGGCACCGGCTATTTCAATCCCAAGAGCCTGATCGCGGTGCGCCTGCTGGCCGATGCCTGCGATGCCGCCATCGACCGGGATTTCTTCTCTGCCCGCATCGGCCGCGCCTTGTCGCTGCGCGCCGCCTTTTATGACAAGCCCTTCTACCGGCTGGTCCATGCCGAAGGCGACGGGCTGCCGGGTCTGGTGATCGACCGCTTTGACGATGTCGTGACGGTGCAGCTTGGCACCGCCGGCATGGAAAGGCAGATCGACAATATCCTGGCGGCGCTGGAGGTGCGGCTGAAGCCGAAGACCGTCATCCTGCGCAATGACGCGCCGTCGCGCGCGCTGGAAGGACTTGAAAGCTATGTCCGCACCGCCAAGGGCGAAGGCGCGCGCATCGCGGCGTGGGAAAACGGCTGCCGCTATCTCGCCGATCTCGCCTCCGGCCAGAAGACCGGCTGGTATTACGACCAGCGCGACAACCGCGCCTTCATCGCCGCGCTGGCGAAGGGCAAGAGCGTGCTCGACGCCTACAGCTATACCGGCGGCTTCGGCCTCCTGGCGGCGAAGGCGGGCGCCAAGGAAGTGGTGTGCCTGGATTCCTCCGCCCCGGCGCTGGCGCTGGCCGAGGAAAGCGCCCGTCTCGACAAGCTGACGATCCAGGCGGTGAAGGCCGATGTCTTCGAGGAACTGGCGCGATTGGGCGCGGCGGGCGAGACCTTTGATATCGTCGTGGCCGATCCGCCGCCCTTCGTGAAATCGAAAAAGGATCTGGAGCCGGGCGCCAAGGCCTATCGCAAGCTGGCGCGGCTGGCCGCGATGGTGACGGGGCCGGGCGGCATCCTGCTGCTGGCGTCCTGCTCGCACAATATTCCGCCGGAACGTTTCGCCGCCGAATGCGCCGCCGGCATCGCCCGCACCGGCCGCGCCGCGGCGCTGATCCGCCAGGCCGGCGCGGGGCCGGACCATCCGGTGCATCCGCTGCTGCCCGAAAGCGCCTATCTCAAGGCGCTTGTCTACGCGCTGGATTGAGACCCGAAGCGGACGTTGGTGCTCTTGGCAACCGCTCCGGCGACGTCGTAGAAAGTTCCCACGCGGGAGCACGACCTAAGTCTGTCGGAGATTTGCATATGCGCAAATTACTCGCTGCCTTTTTGCCTGTTTTCTGCCTTTCCCCAGCCTTGGCACAGGATGCCCCCATCGAAACTGTGACAGTTACGGCTGATAGCATGAATGGCATTTGGAAAATCGGACTTCCTGTTTGGGGGCCGTATAGGCAAGGAACGAGTGTAAGTTGGGGGCCAATCCATGACTTTTATTGCCGTTTTGAAGGCCCCACCGATCACCTGCGCGCTTATTGTCCCCGTTTGACCGGACTCGGAGCAGGCGATGTTACGCTTGCCGGAAATAAAATTCACATTGCCTGGGGCACGATGATGATGCGTATCGCGATTGACGCGACGGAGAAAGCTCCGGGCATATTTGCTGGAAGCTACGTCGCAAAGATCGCTGGTTTTGTTCTTCATGCGCCAGGGCAACTTACGGCTAGAAAAATTCCTCCGGAAGAAGAACTGCCAGATGCGGCTGGCAAAGCCTCGGTGCTGGCAGAGATTCTGAACCATATTTCAGCTGGGGAACGCGCTCAGGCGCTCCAGAGAATTGTCCCACTTCCCAAAGGCACAAAATTCGAAGGGGAAGACGAGCTTCGGGCTCTGGGCACAGTTAACAGCATCAATTTCCTGGGCCGCACTCCTACATCTGCAGAGGCGTCGCAGGGACATCCCAACAATAAGATTGGGCAGCAGTTACCCAATGATGATGCTGCAGACGTGTATGCCGTTGAATTCGCCAAGGGTGCCCGCGTTTGTAGCATGCGTCAACGCAGCGACCGGCTTGTTGACGAATTGGAGTGCCTCTGATTTTCAGAGTCTGAATGACCGCTATTGGTGGCGGTCGTTCCACGGCCGCATGAGCCTGGCTGATATTCAGATTGAAACCTGCGTCCCAAGTTCCACCACCCGCCCCGGCGGCAAATGGTAGAAGCGCGCGGGGCTGAGGGCATTGGACGCCAGCCACATGTAGAGCGCCACCCGCCAGCGCGGCAGTTCCGGCTTTTCGCCCGGCACCAGGACTTCGCGCCCCAAGAAATAGGTGGTGCTGTCTTCCTCCAGCGCCAGGCCTTGCGCCCGCGCCAGGGAAAAAGCCTGGGGAAGGTCAGGCGTCTCGAAGAAGCCGTAGGTGATTCTCACCGCGAAGAAGCCCTTGCCCAGCTTCTCCACCGTCACCCGCCTGGCGTCCGACACAAAGGGCGTGTCGCAGACATTGACCGAGCAGATCACCACCCGCTCATGCAGCACATGATAATGCTTCAGGCTGTGCAGCATGGCGTTGGGCACGACGTCGGTGCGCGGGGAAAGAAACACCGCCGTGCCCTGGATGCGCTGGCTGATCTTGTCGGCGCGGGCCAGGAACAGGTCCAGCGCCAGGGAATTGTCGCGCTGCTTTTCCATATGCACCCGCCGTCCCAGCCGCCAGGTGTCCATCACGACGAAGACGCCGGCCGCCACCGCCAGCGGCAACCAGCCGCCTTCGGCGACCTTCAGGCTGTTGGACGCCAGGAACAGAAGGTCCACCAGGCCCAGCACGCCGAACACCGCCAGCACCGCCGGCGGTTTCCATTTCCAGCGGTGCATCGCCACCACGGCGACCAGCAGGGTGGAGATCACCATCACGCCGGTCACCGCGATGCCATAGGCCGTGGCCAGGGCGTCCGACGACTTGAAGATCAGCACGATCAGGACCACGCCCACCGCCAGCATGGCGTTGCTGCGCGGGATATAGATCTGGCCCTGTTCGGTGGCGCTGGTGTGCCGGATCTCCATCCGCGGCAACTGGCCCAGCTGCACCGCCTGCTGGGTGATGGAAAAGACGCCGCTGATCACCGCCTGGCTGGCGATGATGGTGGCCAGGGTGGCCAGCGCCACCATGGGATAATGCGCCCAGCTTGGCACCAGCGCGTAAAACACGAAGGAGGCGGCGTCCGGACGCGCCAGCAGCAGCGCCCCCTGGCCGAAATAGTTCAGCAGCAGGGCGGGAAAGGCGATGAACAGCCAGGCCCAGCGGATGGCCCGCGCCCCGAAATGGCCCATGTCGGCATAGAGCGCCTCGCAGCCGGTCACGGCCAGCACCACCGAACCCAGCGCGACAAAGGCGGTCCAGGGTTCATGCGCGAACAGCCGCACGGCATAGGCGGGATTGGCCGCCTGCAGAATCTGCGGCGAACGCGCGATCGCCATTCCGCCCAGCAGCGCCAGCACGGCGAACCAGAGCAGCATCACCGGCCCGAAAAAACGTCCGATCCTGTGGGTGCCGTGGCTCTGCACGGCGAACAGGCCGACCAGCACCGCCAATGTCAGCGGCAGGATGAAAGGCTTGAAACCGGCATTCTCCACCCCGATGCCTTCCAGCGCCGAGAGCACCGAGATGGCCGGCGTCAGCATGCCGTCGCCATAGAACAGCGCCAGGCCCAGCAGGGCGGCGATGCCGATGGCGGTCTTGGCGGCGCGCGACACCGGCGCGCGGTGCGCCAGCGCCGCCAGCGCCATCACCCCGCCCTCGCCATTATTGTCGGCGCGCATGATGAAGATCACATACTTGATCGTCACCACGATAATCAGCGCCCAGAAGATCAGCGACAGCGCGCCATAGACCGCCATCGCGCCCGGCACGGCGCCGCCCGCGGCTTGGGCCGAGGCGCGCATGGCGTAAAGCGGGCTGGTGCCGATATCGCCGAACACCACGCCCAGCGCGCCCAGCATCAGGCCGGACTGGCGGCGCAGCGAAAGTTCAGATCGTGATTTGTGTTCCAAGCTCGACCACGCGGTTGGGCGGCAGATGATAGAAGCGGGCGGGCGACAGGGCGTTGCCCGCCAGTTGACGATAGAGCCAGTTGCGCCAGGCGGCCAGGTCGGAATGCTCCGCCGGCACCAGGGTTTCGCGGCCGATGAAGAAAGTGGCGGTGGAGACGTCCAGCGCCAGGCCGAAGCGGCGGGCATCTTCCATCGCCTGGGGCATGTCCGGGGTCTCGAAGAAGCCGTGATGCACCTTCACGGTATAGAAGCCCTTGCCCAGCTTTGCGACTTCCAGGCGATTCTCCGGCTTGACCAGCGGCGTATCCTCGACCACCGCATTGGCGATCACCACCCGCTCGTGCAGCACCTTGTTGTGCTTGAGATTGTGCAGCAGCGCGCCCGGCACCACATCGGTGCGCGAGGAAAGAAAGACGCCCAGCCCGGCGACGCGGGTGGTGTTCTTGTCGCACCGCTCCATGAACAGGCTCAGCGGCAGCGATTCGCTGCGCACCTTCTCCAGATGCACCCGCCGTCCGCGCCGCCAGGTGTCCATCACCAGGAAGGCGCAGGCGGCGATGAACAGCGGCAGCCAGCCGCCTTCGGGAATCTTGAGCGAATTCGCGGTGAAAAAGGTCATGTCACTGGCGGCCATCATTCCGAACAGGCCCAGCGCGAACCAGGTCGGCCAGCGCCATTGCCGCTCCGCCACAATGCCGGCGTTCATGGTGTCGATCACCATGACGCCGGTCACCGCGATGCCATAGGCCGCGGTCAGCGCGTCCGAGGTCTTGAAGATCAGCACGATCAGCACCACGCCGATGCCCAGGAGCGTGTTCATCTGCGGCACATAGATCTGGCCGTAATCGGTGGCGCTGGTGTGGCGGATCTCCATGCGCGGCAGCTGGCCCAGCTGCACCGCCTGCTGGGTCATGGAAAAGACCCCGGTGATGACCGCCTGGCTGGCGATGGCGGCGGCCAGGGTCGCCAGCAGCACCATCGGCATATGCGCCCAGTGGGGGATCACCGAGAAGAAGGCGATGCCGGCGTCGCCGGGATTGCGCAGCAGCGCCGCGCCCTGGCCGAAATAATTCAGCAGCAGCGCCGGCAGGGCGATAAAGAGCCAGGCATACTGGATCGGCCGTTTGCCGAAATGGCCCATGTCGGCATAAAGCGCCTCGCAGCCCGTCACGGCCAGCACCACCGCGCCCAGGCTGACAAAGCCCACCAGCGGCGCCTGCAGGAACATCTCAAGCGCATAGAGCGGATTGATCGCCGTCAGGATCACCGGATTCTTCAGCATCGAGGCCAGGCCGAAACCGCCCAGCGCCAGGAACCAGCTCAGCATCACCGGCCCGAACATCCGTCCGATCTTGTGGGTACCTCTGCTCTGCAGCACGAACAGGGCGACCAGGATCACCAGCGCCAGCGGCAGCACCAGCGGCGCGAAGGCATGGCTTTCCACCTTCAGGCCTTCCACCGCCGACAGCACGGTGACGGCCGGCGTCAGCATGCCGTCGCCGAAGAACAGCGCCAGCCCGACAATGGCGCCGATGCCGATCAGGCCCTTGGTGCGCCGCGACAGGCCGGGCGAGCGATGCGCCAGCGCCGCCAGCGCCAGGGTGCCGCCTTCGCCGTCATTGTCGGCGCGCATGATGATGAGGACGTATTTCACCGTCACCACCAGGATCAGGGCCCAGAAGATCATCGAGAGCGAGCCCATCACCGCGACATGGTTGGCCAGGCCGCCGCCTTCGGTCGCCAGCACGGTGGCCCTGAGGGCATAGAGCGGACTGGTGCCGATATCGCCGAAGACCACGCCCATGGCGCCCAGCATCAGCGCGGCGGTGGCGCGCTTGCCCGGCGGCTGGGTCTCCGCCGCGCGCGAGGTCGGCTCCAGATCGGGCGTGCCCGCCAGCGGATCGCTGATGGTGGCGAGAGCCTCGGGTTGGGGTGCGATCACTGGGAAATTGGGTTTTTCATCACGAAGAAAACGCACCGGACGAAGGGCGCGGGTTCCCGCGCGAGGCCGGGACCATAATCCTTGCGCCCCTCCGGCCAAAGCGGGGCGAGGCACAATAGCGCAGATTCCAGCCGAACCGGCTGAATTTGTTAGGGTATGGCCAGATCGTCGGCGGTCAGGGCATGGCCGGAATCGGCGGCCGGGTTGCGGTCGGCGGCTGTGGCCGCCACCGGCACCATCGGGCTGGACGTCTGGGTCATGCGGCTTTGGGAGAGGCGGGGCTGGGGTTTGGGCCTGGCCGGGACCGGGCGCTGCACCGGCGGCGGCGCGTCCGCTGCATCATCGCCGGCGTCGCCGCTGTCGGCCGCCGCGACCAGGTCGTCCGGCGGCGGCGCGGTCTCGTCTTCATCGCGCGGCGCACTGCTCCGGTTGCTTGCGTCCGGTACGCTGGCGCTACCGGACCCGATGAAGCCCTGCACCGGATAGAGTTTGACGCCCCAGCCGCCGGTCTTGATGTTCCACACCCGCACCTGGCTCCAGTCATTGGCGGGGCTGACATCCACCACCGGATCGTTGACATAGATGGCGCCATCGTCGAGCCAGTTGGCATGGTCGATGCGGATCTCGCGCGCCGACACCACGCGGCGCACCACTGCGACATGACCGCGGTTGGCGCCGGCATAGTGGAACAGCACCATCACCGCGCCGGGGGCGGGATTGGGCCCGTGCTCATACCTGCCCGCCGCCTGGTCCCACCAGGTATAGGCGTCGCCGGTGATCTTGATGGCGGAATGCTCGCGGGCATAGGGCACGCATTGCAGCAGCGCCTGCCCCGGATTGCTCTCGACATGGTTGGTGCCGCGTTCTTGCGGCAGTTGCGACGGCGCGGCGCCGGCCATGCGCGCCGGCGGCGGGGCGTCATAGGCGTCGTCGTCATAGCCGCTGCTGGCGCAGCCCGTCAGCATCACGCCCAGCAGCGCGGCCAAGGCAAATCGCGCATAAGAAGACATTCCGACCCGCATCCCGTATCCCGCGTGAGAGGATAGGGAACGCGCTTCAAGGCGCGGTTAGGCCGATTGATTGGATTTTATCCTTTAAAATTTGATTCAAATGGCTTCCGTCGCGTCATGGTTGACGCCGGTTAAGCATCGATTTCGAGGCTATTCGGCCGCGGTGGAAATGGAACGGCGCACCGGCCGCGGCATCAGGGCGTTGGTCGCGCCCATGGTGCCGATCGAGACCAGGCCCGACACGGCGAAGACAAAGAACATCGCCGCCCAGCTGCTTTCCGCCACGGAGAGAATGGCGACGGACGACCCCACGATCAGTTCCGGCGCGCCGCGCCAGCCGCCCTTGACGATCTCGCCCGCCCGCAGGGTGCGGATGAAATCCATGCGGGTGGAGAAGAAGGCTTCCACCGTCGCCCAGGTGTTGGCCAGGATCAGGCCGGAGGGAAACACCACCGCCAGCACCAGGGTGCGATACAGCTTGCCGGTCTTTTCCCGGCCCAGCATGCGCTGGCCCAGCCAGAGATAGCCGATGGAGCAGGCCAGGCCCAGGATGGTGACGCCGATGCCCAGATCGGCCACGATGTCATAGGGCTTGATCCCCACCGACATCATGGTGAGAGAGATCACGGCGCTGGTGAAGGCCAGGGTGTAGAAGGCGAACTGGCACATCTGCCCGGTCATCGCCAGCTTGACGCCCCAGGGCTTGTCGCTGGCCCAGACCAGGGGCAGCAGCTTGCGCGCGCATTGGGCATGGCCTTTTGTCCAGCGCGCCTGCTGTGCCCGCCAGGCGGCGGCGGTGGGCGGCAATTCGCCCGGCACTTCGAGATCGGACAGCATCGCCATGCGCCAGCCCTGCAGGGCGCAGCGCATCGACAGATCGAGGTCTTCGGTCAATGTGTCGCCGGTCCAGCCGCCGGCCTGCTCGATGGCGACGCGGTTCCAGACGCCGGCGGTGCCGTTGAACGACATGGGCAGCCCGGCGCGGAAGCGCGCTTCCTGCTCCACCGCGAAATGGGAATCCAGCAGCACGCCCTGCACCCGCGTCAGCCAGTTGGCATTGCGGTTGTTGTGGCCCCAGCGCGCCTGGACAAAGCAGAGACCGTCATCGGCCAGCAGCGCCGGCACAGTGCGGCGCAGGAAGTCCGGCGGCGGCACGAAATCGGCGTCGAAGATGGCGACATAGGGGGCGTCGCAATGGCCAAGGCCATAGGCAAGGTTGCCGGCCTTGAAGCCCTTGCGGTCGCCCCGGCGCAGCAGTTGCAGCCTGACGCCCGGCGGCACGATCCGCGGCAGGGCGGCGGCGAGAAGGGCGTGGTTCTCCTCGGTGCCGTCGTCCAGCAACTGGATGGTGAGGCGGTCCCGCGGCCAGTCCAGGGCGCAGGCGGCGGCGGCGACGCGCAGCGCCAGGTCGCCCTCGTTGCAGACCGGCAGCTGCACCAGCACATGCGGTGCATCGTACAGGCGCGCCATCGCCACCTTCGGCGCGGCGCGTGTCAGCCGCACCCAGGCCAGCAGGATGAGCTGGATGGACAGGAAGCTGACCACGATCAGGATGAGGCCGAGGGCGGAGGAGAGGACGTAACCGAGCGTGATCATCGTCCCCCCGCAGGCTCAACTGCCTGTCCTAGCAGACCTAAAGCCTGTCTCAGGCCCGGCCATATGGGCCTTTCGGGACCATGCTGCGGCGCGAGATGAATGGCAAGGGGGCAGATGGACCGGGATTAGCCAGCCGCCGCCGCCCGGCCCTGAACATAAAGAGAATATAAGCTGCGGAACCGCCCGCCGCCGCCGCCGGTTTTGCTATTCTGGGGGCAAGGAGCAGGACCATGATCTCACCCCGTTTTCCCGCTTTCGCCGCTGTTCTGGGACTGGCGCTGACCCTGGCGGCCTGCGCCGCCCCCGCCGCCTATGCCCCCCGCGCGCCCGGCCAGACCACCGGCTACACCGACCGCGAACTGGCCCCGGGCCGCTACCGCGTCACCTTCACCGGCAATTCGGTGACGGCGCGCGACACGGTGCAGGATTTCCTGCTGCTGCGCGCCGCGGAAGTGACCCTGGCGGCGGGCGGCACCCATTTCGTCTTTGATGACCGCGACACGCGCGCCCGCACCACCTATCACAGCGACCCGGCCTTTTACGGTCCCGGCTTCTACGGACCGGCGGGCTTCGGCGGCTGGGGCTTTCGCCCGCGCTGGGGCTATGGCCCCTTCGGGCCGCCGCTGATGATCACCCAGACCACGCGCTATGAGGCTTCCGCCGAGGTGGTGGTGCTCAAGCCCGGCCAGGAAGCGAATGAGCCGCGCGCCGTGGATGCGCAGGAGATCGTCAATCACCTGTCGCCGGAGGCGCATCCGGCCCCCGCCTGAGCGCAAAGACGCGATAGCCGTCCGTCTCGCTGACGCCGTCCACGCCATGGCCCTGGGCATGGCACATGTGCGCAATGTCCAGCGCCGCCAGCGGATCGTCAGCCAGCACAATCAGCGCCGCACCGGGCGCGCGCTTGCCCAGCGCCTTTTGCGCCAGCAGCGCGGGCAGCGGGCATTTCAGCCCGCGCAGATCCAGGACTTCATCATCCATCGCCGCGACCCATAAGTGGCGACCTTGCGCCGCGCAAGCGGGAGCATATCCTTCCGGCAGGGAAGGAAACGATTTGATGGGTTTGGCCGCCGCGATAAGGCGCGAATACATCTATCTCAGCAGCATCCTGCGCACCCTCTGGCTGCTCAGGCTGGTGAAGCCGGGGGCCACCCGTCTGATCTGCGACATCGTCGCCGCCCAGGCCAGGCAGACGCCGGACGCGCCCGCCATTCTGTATGGCGACGAGGTTTGGAGCTACGCCCGGCTCGACGCCCGCGCCAACCGCTACGCCCATTGGGCGATCGGCCTGGGCGTCGGGCGTGGGGCGGCGGTGGCGCTGCTGATGGAGAACCGGCCCGATTTCATCGCCGCCTGGCTGGGCTTGTTCAAGGCGGGCGCGGCGGTGGCGCTGATCAACACCAATCTCACCGGCGAGGCGCTGGCCCATTCCATCGCCATCGCTGGCGCGGCGCACGCCATTGCCGGCGCCGAACTGAAAGCGGCGTTCGACAGCGCCGCGCCGTTTCTGCAAGACGCGCCGCGCTGCTGGCTGCAGGCGGACGGCAACCTGGATCATGCCCTGGCGGCGCAGCCCGAGACCGATCCGGGACTGGCGGCGCGCGGCGGCCTGACGGCGAAGGATCGCGCCTTCTACATTTATACCTCCGGCACCACCGGCCTGCCCAAGGCGGCGAATTTCAGCCATATGCGGATGCTGTTCATGATGAGCGGCTTTGTCGGCGCGCTGCGGCCCCGCGCCGGCGACCGCATCTATGATCCCCTGCCGCTCTATCATTCCACCGGCGGGGTCTGCGCCGTGGGCCTGGCCTTTTTTTCCGGCGGCGCCTTGATCGTCAAGCGCAAATTCTCGGTGCATGAATTCTGGCCCGACATTCACCGTTACGGCGCCACCATGTTCCAGTATGTCGGCGAGCTTTGCCGCTATCTGCTGAATGCGCCGCCGTCGCCGCTGGACCGGGGGCATCGCATCCGCGCCATCACCGGCAACGGCCTGTCGGCCGCGATCTGGCGGGAGTTCCAGGCCCGCTTCGCCATTCCCCGCATTGTCGAATTCTACGGCGCCACCGAAGGCAATGTCTCGATGCTCAACTATGACGGCACCGTCGGGGCGGTGGGGCGGGTGCCGGACTATTCCGAAAAGCTGCTGCCCGCCCGCGTCATCCGCTTCGATGTCGAAAGCGAAATGCCGGTGCGGGGCCCGGACGGGCTTTGCATCGAATGCGGCCCCGACGAATCCGGCGAATGTGTCGGCGGCATGTCCAGGCGGGCGGGGCGGGAGTTCGAGGGCTATACCAACCGGGCCGACAGCGACAAGAAGATGCTGCGCGATGTTTTCGAGAAAGGCGACATCTGGTTTCGCACCGGCGACCTGATGCGGCGCGACAGCCATGGCTATTTCTACTTCGTCGACCGCATCGGCGACACTTTCCGCTGGAAGGGCGAGAATGTCGCCACCAGCGAAGTCGCCGCCGCGTTGGGGCGCGAGGCGTCCATCCGCGAGGCCAATGTCTATGGCGTGCATGTGCCAGGCGCCGAAGGCCGCGCCGGCATGGCGGCGCTGGTGACGGGCCAGGGCTTTGATGCGACCAGCCTGGCGGCGCATCTCAAGACCCGCCTGCCCGCCTATGCCCGGCCAATCTTCCTGCGCCTGACCCCGGCGCTGGACGTCACCGGCACCTTCAAGCAGCGCAAGATCGACCTGGTGCGGGACGGCTTCAACCCGGCGACGATCGCCGATCCGCTTTACTGGCTGAATCCGGCGACGGGTTCCTACGAACCGCTGACGCCGGCGCTGTATGCGGACATCGCCGAAGGCCGGGCGAAGCTCTAGGAAAAGTCCTTCGCCAGCGCCGCCTTGGTCTCATCCGACAGCACCGCCATGTGGCCATAATTGCGGTGCGACAGGCCGATCACCACGCGCTCGGTGAGGAAACGCCGCTTCTGCTCCTTCGTCAGCCTGAAGCGCAGCCAGTGCACCGATGAGGTCTTGCCGTCCGCCGTGGTGCGGTCGTCATATTCGGTGGGCGTGGCCTTCACGGTTTCGCCGCCGATTTCCAGGAACACGCTCTCCTCGATGCCGCCCAGGGTCAGCAGCACCTTGGCGCGGCGGTCGGCGTCCTCGATCTCCAGCATCAGGGTGGCGATCAGCTCGTCGCCCTGCGGGATCAGCGGATTGTAGGCCGCCAGTTCGCCCGGCACCTGTTCGTCGCCGCCTTTCTCGATCCGCAGCATCTCCATCACCTGCAGCCACATTGTGGCGTAATTCTCGAAATAGAAAGTGGCGAAAGGCCCGACCTCGACCCGGCGCAATTTCTTCGCCGGAATCAGGTTGGCCTTAAGCGTCTTGCGCTGCTGCTCATATTCGTTCAGCGGCAGCAGGTCGGCGGCTTCTATCTTGCGGGCTGTTTCCGTCATCTCAGTCCTCAATCAACCCGAAGGCCCGCGCCATGATCTGGATCGGATGTTCCGGCTCGGTGACGCCGGTATCGGTGTGCGCCACGATATGCGCCGCCGCCAGCGGGCAGTCGGAAACGATATGGCCGCGCGCCTGCTTCTCCGCGGCGCGGAACACCGGCCTGCCCACCTTCACCGCCGTCTCATGGGTGGGCTTGACCACGCCGAAGGTGCCGCCATGGCCGCTGCAGCGCTCGATCACATCCACCGGCGTGTCGGGGATCAGCTTCAGCATCTCCGCCGCCTTGGGGCCCATGTTCTGGGCGCGGGCATGACAGGCCAGGTGCACGGTGACGCCTTCGGGCAGGGACTTCATGCCATGCGGCACGCCGTCCTTCTTCATCACATCGACGACGAATTCGTCGATATCCCAGGTGTGCTCGGCCACCTTCTTCACATCGGCATTGTCGGGGCAGATCAGCGCCCATTCGGCTTTCAGCATCAGCCCGCAGGAGGCGGTGAGGGCGACGATGTCGTAGCCTTCGTCAATCAGCTTGACCAGTTCCTTCGACACTTTGGCGGCGTTGTGCGACACCCGCTCCAGTTCGGCCTGTTCCAGGAACGGCATGCCGCAGCAGCCGGGATAGGCGACGCGCGTTTCGACGCCCAGGTGATTCAGCACCGCCCGCGCCGCCATGCCGGTGGCCGGCTTGTTGTAGTTGACGAAGCAGGTGGCATAGAGCGCGGCCTTGCGCTTGCCCCGCGCCGGCCCGGCCTGGTTGGGATGGATCGGTTCCTGCCGGTCGGCGCTGACGAAGGTGCGGCTGACGAATTTGGGCAGTTCGGCGTCGCGGTCAATGCCGGCGGTCTTTTCCATCAGCGTCCGCATCGGCCGGTTCTTCACATCGCCGGCCCAGTTGATGACGGGCGAGGCGATGCGCGCCAGCGTGCCGTTGCGGTCCATCTCGGCAAGCTGGCGCTGGGTGAATTCGGTATGGCCCTTCTTCGCCTCGACAAAACGGTGGCGCAGCATCAGATGGGGAAAATCCAGCATGAAGGGATGCGGCGGCACATAGGGGCATTTGGTCATGAAGCACATGTCGCAAAGCGTGCAGGCCGCGACGACGGGCTTGAAGCTTTCCGATTCCAGATGCTCGACATCTTCGGCGGGCGAAGAATCGATCAGGTCGAACAGTTGCGGAAAGGAATCGCAGAGATTGAAGCAGCGGCGGCAGCCGTGACAGATGTCGAACACCCGCCGCATCTCCTCGTCCAGCTTCACCGGATCGGCGAAATCCGGTGACTGCCAGTCGATGATATGGCGGGTGGGGGCTTGGAGACTGCCTTCGCCGGTCATGATTGCTCCACTGTCATTCCCGGCCGGGCGCCGCGCATTGCTGCGCGGCGCGAGGGGAAGGCAATCCAGGATTGTGAAACCTGTCGGATGGGGATGACATCGCTAACGCGATGTCACTTGCCCAGAGTATCGAGAGCCTTCTGGAAGCGGCCGGCATGGGACTTCTCGGCCTTGGCCAGGGTCTCGAACCAGTCGGCGATCTCGTCAAAGCCTTCGTCGCGCGCGGTCTTGGCCATGCCCGGATACATGTCGGTGTATTCGTGGGTCTCCCCCGCGATGGACGCCTTGAGGTTGGCGTCGGTGGCGCCGATCGGCTCGCCGGTGGCCGGATCGCCCACTTCCTCGAGATATTCCAGATGGCCATGGGCATGGCCGGTCTCGCCTTCGGCGGTGGAGCGGAAAACGGCGGCGACATCGTTATGGCCCTCGATGTCCGCCTTCTGCGCGAAATAGAGATAGCGGCGGTTGGCCTGGCTTTCGCCGGCGAAGGCCTCTTTCAGGTTCACCCAGGTCTTGGTGTCTTTCAGTCCCGGCATTGGCCGTCTCCTTAAATGAAATCCGGCCGCAGCTTGACCACCGGCAGGGCGGTTGTCAACTACTTTAGAACAATTCTAATATGTGAGAGTGGGTCTCAGGCCCGGCGGACTCTGACCACGACATCCACCCGTTCCAGGCAAAGGCCGTCCGGCGCCTGGGGAACGCCGGAAACCCGGACCTGGTCTCCGGGAATGTCGATCAACAGACCCTCGTCCTCGACGAAGAAGTGCTGATGCTCGCCGATATTCGTGTCGAAATAGCTGCGGGCGGCGTCCACCACCACCTGGCGCAGCAATCCCGCGGCCTGGAACTGGTGCAGGGTGTTGTAGACGGTGGCCAGCGAGACTTTCACACCCGCCCTGGCGCCTTCTTCGGCCAGGCTCTCGGCTGTCACATGGCGGTCATCGCCGGTGAACAATAGTCTGGCCAGTTCGATGCGCTGGCGCGTCGGCCGCAGGCCCGCCGCTTTCAGGCGGACGGCTGTCGCTTCGGCGTCGGGCCGGGGAACCATTGCGCGTTTCATCCGGAAGGGCCAATTCCCTGTTGGAGACAAGGCAGAACTGCTAAAGTCTTTTCAGCGTACATGTTAGAACGCTTCTAAGCAAGAATGCCGCATTTTCGGGGTTTTCGCGGTTCAGGCGCCGCTTTTTCAGGGACAGACATGGACACGCCGGTTCGCAAATCGAGTTTCACCCTGGAAGACCTGCTGGAATGCGCCCGGGGCAAGATGTTCGGCCCCGGCAACGCCCAGTTGCCGCTGCCGCCGATGCTGATGTTCGACCGCATCACCAAGATCACCGCCGAGGGCGGCGCCGAGGGCAAGGGCGAGATCGAGGCCGAGTTCGACATCCATCCCGACCTCTGGTTTTTCCAGTGCCATTTCCAGGGCGATCCGGTGATGCCGGGCTGCCTGGGCCTGGATGCGCTGTGGCAACTGGTCGGTTTCTTCCTGGGCTGGATGGGGGGCAGGGGCAAGGGCCGCGCCCTGGGCGTGGGCGAAGTGAAATTCACCGGCATGGTGCTGCCCACCGCCAAGAAGATCACCTATGCCATCACCCTGAAGCGGGTGATCATGCGCAAGCTGATCATCGGCGTCGCCGACGGCATCATGAAGGTGGACGGCAAGACCATCTACGAGGCCAAGGACCTCAAGGTCAGCCTCTTCCTCGAGGAAGCGGCCGCGGCGCTGTCGCCCGCCGCCGCTCCGGCTTGACGGAACGGGCCCGGCGGCCTATCCGCCAGCCGCCAACATCAAGGAACTGCATGCCATGAGACGCGTGCCATGAGACGAGTAGTCGTCACCGGCCTCGGCATCGTTTCCTCCATCGGCAACAACGCCCAGGAGGTTACCGCCAGCCTGCACGATGCCCGTTCCGGCATCGTCGCCGCCGATGATTACATTCGCCTGGGCTTCCGCTCCCAGGTGCATGGCAGCCTCAAGATCAATCTCGACGAAGTGGTGGACCGCCGGGCGCGGCGCTTCCAGGGCGATGGCGCCGGCTATTGCTGGGTGGCGATGAACCAGGCCATCGCCGATGCCGGGCTGGAACAGCATGACGTTTCCAATCCCAGGACCGGACTCATTGTCGGTTCCGGCGGCCCCAGCACGAAAGCCATTGTCCAGGCCGCCGACATCACGCGGCAGAACAACAGCCCCAAGCGCATCGGGCCTTTCGCGGTGCCCAAGGCGATGAGCTCCACCGTCAGCGCCAATCTTTCCACCTGGTTCAAGACCAAGGGCTATAATTATTCCATCTCCTCGGCCTGCTCGACCTCGGCCAACTGCATCGGCAACGCCTTCGAGCTGATCCAGTGGGGCAAGCAGGACATGATGTTCGCCGGCGGCGGCGAGGAGCTGGACTGGACGCTGTCCGAATTGTTCGACGCCATGGGCGCGATGTCGTCCAAGTACAATGCCTCGCCGCAGAGCGCCTCGCGCGCCTATGACCTCAACCGCGACGGCTTCGTCATCAGCGGCGGCGGCGGCATTCTGGTTCTTGAAGAACTGGAGCATGCCAGGGCGCGCGGCGCGAAAATCTATGCCGAGATGGTGGGCTATGGCGCCAGCGCCGACGGCGCCGACATGGTGGCGCCCTCGGGCGAAGGCGCGGTGCGCTGCATGAAGCTGGCGATCGCGGGGGTGAAGGAGCCGATCGACTATATCAACCCGCACGCCACCTCGACCCCGGTGGGCGACATTCCCGAGATCAACGCCATCCGCGAAGTCTTCGGCGCCAGGATGCCACCGATCAGCGCCACCAAGTCGCTCACCGGCCACAGCCAGGGCGCGGCGGGGGTGCATGAGGCGATCTATACGCTTCTGATGATGAAGTCCGGCTTTGTCTGCGAAAGCGCCAATATCCTGGAGCTCGATCCCGCCGTCGGCGACGCCAACATCCTGCGCCGCCGCATCGACAATGCGAAGATCGACACCGCCCTGTCCAACAGCTTTGGTTTTGGCGGCACCAACGCCTCGCTGGTCTTCCAGCGCTATAACGGCTAACGGCGTATCATAATGGAACAGAAAACCCCGCCCGCCGAACGCGCCGCCGCCGCCAAATCGGGACTGATGGCCGGCAAGCGCGGCCTGATCATGGGCGTGGCCAACAACCATTCCATCGCCTGGGGCATCGCCCGGATGCTGGCGGCCCATGGGGCGGAACTGGCGTTTACCTACCAGGGCGAGGCGCAGAAGAAGCGGCTGGGGCCGCTGGCGGCGGAGGCCGGTTCGACCATCGTGCTGCCCGCCGATGTCGAAAGCGACGAACAGCTCGACGCGTCGTTCGCCCATCTGAAGGCGGAGTGGGGCGGCCTGGACTTCCTGGTGCACTCGCTCGCCTTTTCCGACGCCAGGGAATTGTCGGGCCGCTATGTCGATACGACGCGGGCCAATTTCCTCAGAAGCCTCGATATTTCCTGCTTTTCCTTCACCGCCGTGGCCCAGCGCGCGGTCCCCCTGATGAAGGACGGCGGCGCCATGGTGACGCTGACCTATCTCGGCGCCCAGCGGGTGATGCCCAATTATAACGTGATGGGCGTGGCCAAGGCGGCGCTGGAAGCCTCCGTGCGCTATCTCGCCGCCGACCTGGGGCGTGACAATATCCGCGTCAACGCCATCTCGGCCGGGCCGATGCGGACCCTGGCGGGCAGCGGCGTCACCGACGCCCGCATCGTCTTCAAGTGGAACAAGGCCCATTCTCCCCTCAAGCGCTCCGTCGAGCTTAACCATGTCGGCGGCGCGGCACTCTATTTGCTTTCTGACCTCTCGGGCGGTGTCACCGGCGAAGTTCATTTCGTCGATGCCGGCTTCAACGTGGTCGGCATGCCGCCGACCGCGGATCTGAAGGGCTGGGCGCCGCCGCAAGAAGGATCAGGAGCAAACGATGGGAGCTCCCCGCAAGGTTAAGATCGCGCTGGCCGCGGCCGGCGTATTCGCCATTTCCGCCACCGCCGCCGCCGCCAATTGGCGCGACGAGGCATCCGACTACGACATCAACCGCCTGCAGCTGCTGGAACAGTGGCGCGACCAGGCGCTGCACGAGGTCCAGACCTACAGCGACTCCCGCGGCGATTTCGCCGTGCTGAAGTCGGTGATGGAGCCGCAGGGCCATATCGTTCCGGCCAAGGCGCTGATCGGCAACTGGCGCTGCCGCAACATGAAGATGGGCGGGGTCAACGCCTTCATCGTCTATCCCGGGTGGTATCCCTGCCATGTCAGCGTGCAGAACGGGGCGCTGTTCTTCCAGAAGACGGCGGGCTCGATCCGCACCCAGGGCACTCTCTATCCCGAGAACGGCGCCTGGATCTATCTCGGCGCGGCCTCGACCACCGGCGAGCCCTGGCACACCTATTCCGGCCGCCATCCCTCGCTGGGCGCGGCCGCCACCCCGGACGACCAGATCGGCCTGCTCTCGGGCATCGGCAACAACCATATGCGGCTGGAAATTCCCGGCCCGGTGCTGGAATCCACTTACGACATCATTGAGCTTGAGCGCTAAACTGGTTTGACACCCGGTAAGCGAAAAGCCCGCGTCGCAAGACGCGGGCTTTTTCATGCAATAGTGCTAGGCTCTGCCCTTTCGCGATCTAACGATCACTCCGAATGCGGTGACGGCAATTGTCGCAACGATCAAGCATGCCAACGATCCGAACGCGATCAGCGACATCATTTTAGTGCACCAGAACAGAAAGCCTGGCGGGGGATAGACTAGTCCGTCGACAATGCCGTTAACCGGGCAAATGTCTTTTGTTTGCCAAAGGAAAATGCCCCAACCGGCTATTTCGAAAATCCAAAGAATCTTCAATAGCCGGGGCAGGTGCATCACAGTCGCTTCTGCGCGGCCTTGGCAAATCTCTCGAACAGATAGTGCGAATCCATCGGCCCGGGCGAGGCTTCGGGATGGTACTGCACCGAAAACACATCCCTGCCGTCCAGCGCGATGCCGCAGTTCGAACCGTCGAACAGCGAGACATGGGTCTGCTTCACGCTCGGCGGCAAGGTATCGGCGTCCACGGTGAAGCCGTGGTTCATCGAGACGATCTCGACTTTGCCGGTGGTGAGGTCCTTGACCGGATGATTGGCGCCATGATGGCCCTGCGCCATTTTCTTGGTCTTGCCGCCCAGCGCCAGGCCCAGCATCTGATGGCCCAGGCAGATGCCGAACACCGGTACGCCGCTGTCGATCACGCCCCTGATGGTGGGTATTGCGTATTCTCCGGTCGCCGCCGGATCGCCCGGGCCGTTGGACAGCAGCACGCCGTCGGGCTTGTGGCGCATCACGTCCTCGGTGGTGGCCGAAGCCGGCACCACGGTGATGTCGGCGCCCATGCCGGCCAGCAGCCGCAGGATGTTGCGCTTGACGCCATAGTCGATCACCACCGCCTTCCATGTCGGCTTGGCTTCATTCTGATACCCGACGCCCCACAGCCAGGGCGTCTCGCTCCATTTGAAGCTCTGGGGTGACGTGACATCCTTGGCGAGGTCCAGACCTTCCAGCCCCGGAAAGCCTTTCGCTTCCTTCAGCAGCGTGGCCTGGCCCTCTTCGCCACCGAAGATGACGCCATTGCCGATGGCGCCGTGCGGCATGCCCTTTTCGCGGATCAGGCTGGTCAGGGCGCGGGTATCGATCCCCGCCAGCGCCGGAATGTTGTGCTTCTTCAGCCAGCGGTCCAGCGTCTGCAGGGCGCGCCAGTTGGAAGGATGCTCGGCATCGGCGCGCACGATCAGGCCGCGCACCACCGGCGTGGTGGTTTCGAGGTCCTCGTCATTGGCCCCGACAATGCCGATATGGGGAAAGGTGAAGCAGACGATCTGCCCGGCATAGGACGGATCGGAGAGAATCTCCTGATAGCCGGTCATGGCGGTATTGAAGCAGACCTCGCCCACCGCCACGCCGCCCGCGCCGAAGCCCGTGCCTTCGAAGCGGCTGCCGTCGGCCAGCACCAGCGCGCCGCGTGAAAACGGGGCCTCCGCGGCGGCGGAGGGCTGGGACTTGGCATCGGTCATGGAGGGCCTCGAATTTGCGCGAAAATAGGGAGGTGGGGCGGCGGCGTCAACCAGAACTAACGCAATGGAATCAGGCGGTTGGAATTGTCCCCAGTTTCCCGCTACTTTCGCGCCGCTGATTTGAAACGGAACCGCCCATGTCGCTGCGCCAGAAAATGAACGACGCCATGAAGGAGGCGATGAAGGCCAAGGACGCCAAGCGCCTGGCCACCGTCCGCCTGATGCTGGCGGCGCTGAAGGACAAGGACATCGCGGCGCGCACCGAGACCAGCCGCGACCTGCTGGGCGATGACGAAATCCTTTCCCTGCTGGCCAAGATGATCAAGCAGCGCGAGGAATCCGCCGCCGTCTATCTCCAGGGCGGCCGCCCCGAACTGGCCGACAATGAAAAGGCCGAGATCGTCATCATCCGCGAATTCATGCCCAGGCAGATGGAGGAGGCCGACGCCAGGGCCGCCATCGCCGCCGTTGTCGCCGAACTGGGCGCCACGTCGGTCAAGGACATGGGCAAGGTGATGGGGGCGCTGAAGGAGCGCTATGCCGGCCAGATGGATTTCGGCAAGGCCTCGGGCCAGGTGAAGGATGCCCTGACGCCGAAGTGAGGCGCGGCGCTTTCGTCAGCCTGTTGGGAATTTCCAGGACAAACTGCTACAGGACCACCGCAACCCGATGCGCCGGCCAAGATGACCGATCTGAAGACCCTCTCCCGTGCCCTGGCGGCTTACCGCCAATGCAATCCCTGGCGCGCCCTGTTTGAACTCATGGTCACGCTGGTGCCCCTGGCCGCGCTCTGGGTCCTGATGTGGCTGTCGCTGGATGTCGGCTATTGGCTGACCTTGCTGCTTGCCATACCGGCGGGCGGGTTTGTCGTGCGCCTGTTCATGATCCAGCATGATTGCGGCCATGGCACGTTCTTCGGCCACGGCCGGGCGAATGACTGGCTGGGCCGCGTGTTGGGCGTCTTCACGCTGACGCCCTACGATTACTGGAAGCGCAATCATGCCATCCACCACGCCACTTCGGGCAATCTGGATCGGCGCGGCATCGGCGACATCGAAACCCTGACCGTGGCGGAATACCAGGCGCGGTCCCGTTTGGGCCGTTTCTTCTATCGCCGCTATCGCAGCGCCATTGTGATGTTCGGCTTTGGCCCCGCCTATCTGTTTCTGCTGCAGCACCGGCTGCCCTTCTATCAGATGCGCGCTGGCTGGCGCCCCTGGCTCAGCGCCATGGCGACGAATGCCGGGATCGCCATCTTTGTCGCGCTGATGATCTGGCTGGTGGGCATGCGCCCCTTCCTGGCGATCCATCTGCCGATCATGCTGATCGCGGCGTCGATGGGTGTCTGGCTGTTCTATGTGCAGCACCAGTTCGAGAATGTGGATTGGCGCCGCGACGGCGACTGGTCGCATTCCGACTCGGCCCTTGCGGGCAGTTCCTATTACGATCTTCCCGCTGTGCTGCGCTGGTTCACCGCCAATATCGGCATCCATCATGTTCATCACCTGAACAGCCGGATTCCCTTCTACCGGCTGCAGCATGTCCTGCGCGATCATCCCGAACTGAAACTGGTCCATCGGCTGACCATCCGGGAAAGCTTGCGGAGCATCGGGCTGGCCCTGTGGTGCGAAAGCCGCAGGAAGCTCATCTCCTTCCAGGAATGCGCGCTCTAGCCGCCGAAATAAGGGCGCGGTTCTTTTGCGTCGTGAGTTTGTCGCGCGTGCTCACGTATGCTGGATACGCTCCGCGCGCGCTCCTGCTCACGCCGCAAAATCGACCGCGCTGGGGTCACAGATATTCCGCCAGCGACCGGCCCACGGCGAGGGAAAGCGTCTTGATCGCCGCGACCTCGCGTTCGGTGAATTTGCGCTTGTCGCGCCAATAGGCGCCGATGGCGGCGACCGGCGGCTCCAGCACCGGCGTCATGATCAGGCTTTTGACGAAAGTCGGGCGATAGGCGTCGTGCGGAATGCGCGGGTCGGCATAGATGTCCTCGATCACCGCCGTCTCGGCATGCAGCATCGACCAGCCGGAGATGCAGGTGGACAGCGGAAAGCGCATGCCCTTCCACAAGGGGCTGATGGCGTCTTCCTCGACATAATGGCAGAGCTCGCCTTCCTTCAGCACGAAGGTGACGCCGTCGGCCGACAGCGCGGCGCGGGCGGTGGAGCGCACCACTTCGATGATGGATTCCGCGCTGAGGGCGGCGGCGAGCCGCTCCTCGGCCACGGCCAGGAGTTTCCAGCGGGGGTTGTCCGGTTCGTCGAACAGATTCATCGCCGACCTCACGGGAATCACTGTACGCGCAACAACTTAAGGTTTCATTCACAGGGGAATCCGGCCCGGTTGCCCCCGGAGCGGCGATTTTGTCCTAAGCTGAAAGCCATGCGCTATGGCGAAGGATTGCTGGAGGAGATCCGCAGGCGGACCGACCTGGTCGGGCTGGTGGGCCGGCGTGTCAAACTGGTGCGCAAGGGCAGGGTGATGTGGGGCTGCTGCCCCTTCCATCCGGAAAAATCCCCCAGTTTCAAGGTCGAGAATGAGCGGCGGCTCTACAAATGCTTCGGCTGCGGCGAAGGCGGCGACGCCTTCAAATGGCTGATGGAAACCGAAGGCATGAGTTTTCCCGAAAGCGTGGAGAAGCTGGCGGCGGAAGCCGGCGTGGAGCTGCCCAAATGGTCGCCGGAGGACGAGGCGCGGGAGAAGCGCAAGAAATCGCTGTATGAGATCGTCGAGCTGGCGGCGGCTTTCTACCAGGAACAATTGTTCGGCGAGGGCGGGCGGGCGGCGCGCGATTACCTGAAAGGGCGCGGGCTGGACGGCGCGGCGGCAAGACAGTTCCGTCTGGGCTATGCCCCATCCGGCGGCAACGCCCTGATCGCGCATCTCACCGCGCACAATGTCACCCAGGACGAGATGATCGAGGCGGGCCTGGCGCGGCCCGCACTAGACGGCAAGCCGATGCGCGACTTCTTCTTCGACCGCATCCTGTTTCCCATCACCGACGGGCGCTCGCGGGTCATCGCCTTTGGCGGCCGCGGCATGGCGCCGGACGCCAAGCCGAAATACATCAACACCGGCGAAACGCCGCTCTTTTCCAAGGGCAGCAATCTCTACAATTTCCCCGCCGCCCGCGCCGCCGCGATCAAGACCGGCACCATCATCCTGGCCGAAGGCTATATGGATGTGATCGCGCTGGTGCGCGCCGGGTTCGTCCATGCCGTGGCGCCGCTGGGCACCGCCTTCACCGAGGACCAGCTGCAGATGCTGTGGCGCGCCGCGCCCGAGCCGGTGCTGGCCTTTGACGGCGACGCCGCCGGGCAGAACGCCGCCCTGCGCGCCGCCCATATGGCGCTGGCGCATCTGAAAGCCGGCTATTCGCTGCGCTTCGCGTTCCTGCCCCAGGGCGAAGACCCCGATACCCTGATCGCCGCCCAGGGACCGGGGGCGATGGCCGGATTGCTCGACACCGCCATGCCGCTCTCGGACCTGCTCTGGCGGGCCGAGACCGAAGGCAAGGATTTCTCCACCCCCGAACGCCTGGCCGGGCTGGAACGCCGCCTGGCCGAAATCGCCGCCACGGTCGGCGACGGCCAGATCGCCGCCTATTACCGCGACGCCTTCCGGGAAAAGGTCTTCGCCGCCTACAAGCGCCGCGCCCCGGCCGCTCCCCGTGGAACCCGCCCCGTCCGCCGCGGCCCGGGGTTTGTGGCCCCCCGCCCCCTGCCGGGCACGGCCGAGGCGGTTTCCCCGGCCCTGCGGGCCAGCAAACTGGTTAAGTCGGGCGAGACCGCCGCCCGCCAGGTCAAGGAAAGCGAGCTGGCCACACTGTTGCTGGAAGAGCCCAGAATCGCCCTGCACCACCCCGAATTGCTGGCGGACCTGCCGGTCCGGGACCCTTCGCTTGACAGGCTGCGCGCCGAACTCTTAAACCTCGCCGCCTCCGGCTCCAGCCTTGAAAAAGCTGGGGTTCAAACCCATTTTGCCCGTCTGGGATTGGCTGAATTCGCGGCGCGTCTGGCGCCCCGGAACCCCGGCCCTGACGGCGAACGGCAGGAGGCTGGTACGCCAGAGGATGATCCGGAAGCCCGCTTTCTGCGCGCCGCCCAAAGCCTGCGCGAAATGGCCGATGGACCATCCGACCATCACCGGTTGCTCGACGCCCGCAAGGCGCATGACGGCGGTTTTGGGCGTTGAATATGTGAACGGCCTTATCTGAAGGCCCCTGGGATCGAGTAGTGGTGACCAAGCCTTCCAAGAAACCCGTCAAGAAATCCCTGGCCCTGAAAAAGCCGGCCGCCAAAGCCGCTGCCGCCAAAAGCGCGGCGGTGAAGAAGGCGCCGGCGGCGAAGGCCAAGCCCGCCAAGTCGCTGCCCAAGGCCAGGGAGCTTTCCAAGCTCGAAAAGTTCAAGGCCGCCGAAAAGGCGAAGGCCGAGACGCTGAAGAAGATCGCCGCCGCCGCCAAGGCCGCCAGGCACGACCCCAAATCCGCGAAAGCCGCCAAGCCCGATCCGAAAGCGGAAAAGGCCAAGGCGGAGAAATTGAAGAAGGGCGCCGCCGCCGCGCCCGTTCCGGCCAAGACGGTCAAGCCGGCCAAGACGCTCTCCACCGGCAAGAAGCCGGGCGAGGCCGACACCCCGGGCGACGCGGACTCTCCTTTGCTGGATATGTCCGATGTCGGCGTGCGCAAGATGATCGCGAAAGCCAAGGCGCGCGGCTATGTCACCTATGACGAACTGAACAAGGTGCTGCCCTCCGACAAGACCTCGTCGGAGCAGATCGAAGACACGATGGCGATGCTCAACGAGATGGGCATCAATGTCATCGAGAGCGAGGAAGCCGAGGAAGGCGAAGAAGGCGGCGCCCTGGTTCCCGAAGGCGGCAGCAAGGCGCTGGCCACCACCAAGACCGGCGAACAGTATGACCGCACCGACGATCCGGTGCGCATGTATCTGCGCGAGATGGGCAGCGTCGAGCTGCTGTCGCGCGAAGGCGAAATCGCCATTGCCAAGCGCATCGAGGCCGGGCGCGAGCTGATGATCGGCGCCCTGTGCGAAAGCCCGCTGACCTTCGAGGCGCTGACCGTCTGGCGCGACGAACTCAACGAAGGCAAGGTGCTGCTGCGCGACATCATCGACCTGGAAGCGATGTATGGCGGCGGCCCCGAAGGGGCGCCCACCGCGCCCACCGAAGGCGGCGAACCCGTCGAAGGCGCCCCCCCGGTCACCTTCAAACCGCCGGAGTTCAAGAAGCCCGAGCTGCCGCCGGAGCCGCCCAAGCCGCCCGCGCCCCGGCCCACCATCGGCGAGGATGGCGAGCCGGTGCCGGTTGACGGCGCCGCCCCGGGTGACGGCCAGGACGGCGATGATTTCGACGACGAGGGCAATCTGCCGCTCTCGGCCATGGAAGCGGCGCTCAAGCCCCAGGTGCTGGCGGCGCTGGACGCCATCGCCGGCCTCTACAAGAAGCTGGGCAAGCTGCAGGACGCCTCCGTCGAGGCGGCGCTGTCCAGCGAAGACCTTTCCACCGGCCAGGAACGCCGCTTCAAGAAGCTGCGCAACGAGACCATGGATCTGGTCAAGTCGCTCAAGCTCAACAACAACCGCATCGAGCAGCTTGTCGACCAGATGTACGGCATCAACCGCCGCCTGGTCGGGCTGGAAGGGCGCCTGCTGCGCCTGGCCGAAAGCCAGGGCGTGGATCGCGGCGACTTCCTCAAGCAGTATTTCGGCAACGAGCTCGATCCCAACTGGGCCCGCCGCGTCGGGCGCCTCACCGGCCTGGGCTGGCACGATTTCGTCACCGAGGAACGCGACAAGATCAAGTCGATCCGCGACGAGATCCAGGCCCTGGCGCAGGAAACGCGCCAGTCGGTTTCGGAATTCCGCCGCAACGTCCAGACCGTGCAGAAGGGCGAGCGCGAGAGCGGCGTCGCCAAGAAGGAAATGATCGAGGCGAACCTGCGCCTGGTGATTTCCATCGCCAAGAAATACACGAACAGGGGCCTGCAGTTCCTGGACCTGATCCAGGAAGGCAATATCGGCCTGATGAAGGCGGTGGACAAGTTCGAATACCGCCGCGGCTACAAGTTCAGCACCTATGCGACCTGGTGGATTCGCCAGGCCATCACCCGCTCCATCGCCGACCAGGCCCGCACCATCCGCATCCCGGTGCACATGATCGAGACCATCAACAAGCTGGTCCGCACCAGCCGCCAGATGCTGCATGAGATCGGCCGCGAGCCGACGCCGGAAGAACTGGCCGAACGCCTGGCCATGCCGCTGGAGAAGGTGCGCAAGGTCCTCAAGATCGCCAAGGAGCCGATCAGCCTTGAGACGCCCATCGGCGACGAGGAAGACAGCCATCTGGGCGACTTCATCCAGGACCCCAATGTGGTGCTGCCGATCGACGCCGCCATCCAGGCCAATCTGCGCGAGACCACGACGCGGGTGCTGGCGACGCTGACCCCGCGCGAGGAGCGCGTGCTGCGCATGCGCTTCGGCATCGGCATGAACACCGACCACACGCTGGAGGAAGTCGGCCAGCAGTTCTCGGTGACCCGCGAGCGCATCCGCCAGATCGAGGCCAAGGCGCTGCGCAAGCTCAAGCACCCCTCGCGCTCGCGCAAGCTGCGGTCCTTCCTGGACAACTGATGGAACTGACGCTTCTCAAGGGCAAGATTCACCGCGCCACGGTCACCCAGTGCGACCTGCACTATGAGGGTTCGATCAGCGTGGACGCCGCCCTGCTGGAGCGGGCCGCGATCCTGCCCCATGAGCAGGTCGATGTCCTCAATATCAACAGCGGCGCCCGTTTCACCACCTACGCCATCGCCGCCCCCGCCGGCAGCGGCGTCATCGGCATCAACGGCGCCGCCGCGCGCCTGGCCCAGGCGGGAGACCTTGTCATCATCATCGCCTATGCCCGCATGGCCGAGGCCGAGGCCAGAAGCTTCACCCCCAGGGTGGTGACGGTCGATGCCGCCAACAAACCGCTCCCCGGCGAGCCCCCCGCTTTGCATGTGATGAAAGGCTAGAAGAGCAACCGATGGCGCAGCGCGACGACTCCAAATTCTCCAACCGGCTGGAAGACGCCCAGAAGGCGCGCGCCGCGATGCTGGAAAAGGCCAAGGCCCGGGCCGAGGAAGCGCGCAAGAAGCTGGCCGAGACCGCGGGCGAGCGCGCCGCCGCCGCCGCCGCCAAGGAACAGCGCCAGAAGCAGAAGGAAGAGGAAAAGCGCCTCGCCGCCCTGCGCGCCGTGGAAGAGGCCAAGGCCGCCGAGGAAGCCCGCATCAAGGCCGAGGCCGAGGCCAAGATCGAGGCCGAGCGCCGCAAGGAGCAGGAACTGCTCGATCACATGGCGCGCGAGGCCGAGCAGAAGGCCGCCCGCGATGCCCGCTATGCGGCCCGCAAAGAGCGCGGCAAGAAGAAGCGCTAGGCGCTGGGCTTTTGGCCCCCGAGTGCGTCGGCCGTGCTCACGTACGCTAGGTACGCTCCGCGCCTTGCCACGCTGCTGCTAGCAAGCCTGCTCGGATGACCAAAATCCTGCGCGCCTAGATCAGGTCTCTGCAAAGCTCATAATCGAAGCAGAAAGCTTGTCGAGAGATGCAAATTTTCGTCCGTCGCCATAAGCGCTCAACAACGCATGCGACATCACTGCAGGATTTTTCTTAAGGCGGTCATAAGTCCAGCCAAACTGGGCGCAAACCGCTTTGACCCCGTCAAACCAACCCTTTGAATCTTCGTCAATGGCGGTTTGAATATCGGCTTTCCAAATCGTTGCATGAGGTAAGAATAAATTTTGTGCCGGCCAATGATATGCTTACTGATCTAAGGAAAGAACGGCAAGAATCTTTCGATTGAGCGCCTTTGTCCCATTCACATCGTCTGCTTTGCAGTTGGTATCTGCGTCATACACTACGAAGTAGGGGATGTTGAAGCCGCGTGCCAAAGCTATCATATTTATCAGATTGGGCTTTCCCTCGGAGGAGACGATATGGCCGCCTAGCCGGAGGAAATCTGACAACTTTCCAGAATGCTCTAGCATCGTCGCGATGATGGCCTTGTCTTCCGGACCCTCAACCAAAACCAACTTTCCGCAGAAAAACGCCTCGGCGAGGTGCGGCTGAATAAATGGCTCCAAGCTGGCCTGAGCGGCATCTATCCCGATCGGATCCACACCATAAGCCATAGCTATAAGTTGTCGATGCTGGTCGACCGTCCAAGCCGAAATCCTAGATAGCTCCTTCGCATCTTTGCGAACTAGGCGAATACTGTTGAATGTTCGCGCTGACACAAAATAAGGGCTGTGAGTCGTGATGATGACCTGGTCAACGGTCGATATTCTTTGTAAGGCGACATGCAGATAGCGCGCTTGCGGCGGATGTTGATAGAGCTCCGGCTCTTCACACGCGAGGATAAGAGATGGCTGCTCTTCGAGGGCGAGCTTCGCATTCAAATGCACAAGCGTGATAAGATAGTTGCGTTGCAACCCGTGACCGAATTGCGAAATGTCCCCTTTAAAAGATGTGTCGCTTAGCTTCGATCTGACCAACGGCAGATTCAGGGAGACATTGTTTTCCGTTATCTCTGTCCAATCGAGGTGGATATGCGCATCTGTTGAAGTCAGCTTCCGAAATTCTGAGTCAAGGATGACCTCAAGGCTTTTAACCTCGTCTTTGTAATCACCGATTAGCTCCTTGATCTTGTCATGCGCCAAATTTCTAATGACAGCGACTTTTTCATCTACCTTTACCTTGGCCCGTATTATGCGGGTGATAAGAACCCCAAACGCGGTATTTTTCGCCTCTTCGTCCTCGTCTGACGCATCTTTGACCGCCGGTATATATACCCAATCCACGTATCGCTTAAGCTTGGCAGCAACGCCACTTGCGCCGAACGCCAAATCCTCACTTTCGACCATTTTGTGTTCGTCGAGGTGATCGGCCTCATATGCTCGGATGGCGGCCTCAAAAACGGCAACCGCACTTTTTGCGGGAAGATCGGGCAGGGCAGCGAATTTCTCTCGTATCTCGACATAAGCGGCTTTTTGGGCCGCCGCATTTGCCGCTTCGAAGAAAACACCGAACTCCGGAATACCAGATCGGCTTCCGTGTACGGAGGCCGATACCACGTCTTCGCCCTTGACGGTCGCTTTGATGAAGAATTCGAGCTTTCCGTGCCGGAAGTAGTGCTTGAAGTCGTTTATTGCGGCTTCTGGTAG
>Ga0265313_10000804_pt1 | contig 31686 bp, 27 predicted proteins | sample 4123metaG_FD_203122 | JGI IMG/M metagenome (GOLD analysis project Ga0265313, IMG submission 203122) | Rhizosphere microbial communities from Carex aquatilis grown in University of Washington, Seatle, WA, United States - 4-1-23 metaG | ecosystem: Host-associated > Plants > Roots > Rhizosphere >... | reverse complement strand
GGCGAAGCCGCTTGTGAGCCGATCGTCGTCAACTGGACGTTCGACGGCGTCGTCGTCAGAGCTCGTACGTCGATGTTCGTGAGGCTTGCCAGCACATTGAACACCAGCGACCCATTGAAGCCATCCGGCAGGCCTGCGCTGCCCAACGACGTGAGGGCCGGTAGCGCCACGCTCGTGAGCCCCTGATCGCTTTCGAAGCCGATCGCTCCTGTCACCGTCTGTAGACTCGAGACATTGTCCGAGTTCGTGAGCGACGGGTTGCTCGCAATGTAGACAGAGCCGTCGATAGTACTGAGGTTGTCGAGACCGGATAGCGTCACGAGGCTGGTCGAGGTGATGGAAACGGAGCCATTCACCGTGGCAAGGCAGTGCAAAGCCTGCAGACTGGTGACGTTCACTCCCGATATTATCAGGCCACTCGTCAGCTGGGTTACACCCTCAAGACTACTGATCGTCGTCCCATCGAACGTTCCACCGGCCGCCGCCTTCGGAGTAGTGCAGGGCCCGGAATCACCGTCTGGCCCGCCGCCATCAGGTTGCGAACCGCACGTGACCGCAACCGTGACCGACCCGGTCACCGGACACGAAGCCCCTCCGTCCGAAGTCGCAGCGGTCACCGTAATCGTTTCGGTACCAGCCTCTGTGCACGTGAATCCATTCGACGTCCCGGTGCTTCCGATGAGAGTCCCGACCCCGCCCGCGGCCGTCCACGTCAAAGTGACATCCGAGCTCTGGTAGCTCGAGTCGAGGCCCGTGGCGGTCAGGCTGATCGTGTGGCCGATGGTGGCGTTGTTCGGCGACGCGAGAAGCGAGTTCACGGCGGCACACGTGCCAACCGTCGCGTCCCCCGCTTGAAATGAAGCGTCGGCGGTAATGATGGTGACCGCCATATTGACGTCGGGCGCGTCAAAAAGCCCTGCGTCGCTCGGCCCCGTACAGACGAGGGTGAGCCCCACAGTGTTGGTTTGAGCGGCCAACACGCTGAACGGCGCTGGACCTCCAGTGCAGCTGTCGCCATTGCTGTCGATAGCGCTGAGGGAGACCGAGTAGCCCGTCCCCACCGGCAGCAATATCGAGAGGCCTATCGTCAGGCTACCGCTCACATCGACCGAGCTGTTGATCGGTACAAACCCGGCGAGCGTGGGGTTTGCAATCGCGTACTGCAGTGTGCCCAGGGCGATCCCAGGCGCGAGCTGCAGTTGAATCCCGATCGTTCCGGTCTGGTCCGCGGAGCCGGTGCCGGCGGGGCCGGACGTCGCCATGCCATTGCCCGTACTGCTGGCGGGCGACGAGTTGGCCGTGCAGCCAGCGTCAGAAACAGCAAGCGCGAGAACGAACGCCCAAAGCGGAATTGTCGCGAGTTGACCGAATCGCTGAATGGCCGACACGAGTGATTTCATGACTTTCCCGACGATGGACGGAGATATGCTCACGATGCGTTGGCAGGCGCCGGAGCGTTATAAGTAACCTATTGGCGCTTGTCACACGGTCGACCACATTGAGGCAATACGAAACATCAAGAGAAGAGCAATGTTTACGTAGTCGTCACACAGCTATTCTTCGCGGTGCCGGTTCTGCAAACTCTACGGTCCATGCATCTCGGGGCTGCCAACGCTATACACAAATTGTTCGTCTGGTGTTCAACGCGACTGGAAAGGGGATACAGAAATGACATCAGAGATCGATCGCTTTCGAGGATGCATTATCGGGCTCGCCGTCGGCGACGCGCTGGGGCATCCGACGGAGTTCATTCCAAGCGTCCGCGCGATTCGCGCGCGCTGGGGCGACCTTGGCGTCACCACATTCGAAGCGACCGAAGACCACCCGCCGGGAACGTTCACCGATGACACCCAGATGTCGATCGCGGCAGCGCGCGCCCTCATTCGAGCGGGACACGCAGGGACCGATCGTCTGATGGCGACCCTCGCCCGGGAGTTCGTGGCGTGGGCGGCTTCGCCGGCCAACGATCGCGCGCCCGGAGGCGCATGCATGACCGGTTGTCGCGCCCTCGCGGCGGGCGCGAGCTGGCGTGAAGCGGGAGTCGCCAACTCGAAAGGATGCGGCGCTGCGATGCGCGCCGCGCCGTTCGGTCTGTATTTCGCCGGGGACGTGGAGGCCCTAGTCCGTGCAGCGGCGGCGCAGAGCGCGCTCACCCACAGGCACCCGACCGGCATTGCCAGCTCCGTCGCTGCGGCTGCGGCGGTGGCCACCGCGCTCCGGTCCGAAAGCCTCAACGGACTCGCAGCCGCGGTCCGGGCCCACGTGGAGCACGTCGACGAAGCGACTTTGCTCGAGGCCGGGTGCGAGCCGGCGCTCGCGCGATCGATCGGCAATCGGCAGATGCTCGCCGCCCTCGACCGCCTCGAGCAGACCTTAGCCGTAGAAACCGACGACGTCTGTTCGGTCCTCGGCGGCGCCTGGGTCGGCGAGGAAGCGGTCGCAACCGCGTTGTGGTGCGTTCTTCGTGCGCAAAGCGACTTCCGCGCCGCCGTACTGATGGGCGCCAACTCGTCGGGGGACAGCGACTCCATCGCGTGCATCGCGGGCGCGATCGCCGGTGCGGCCTGGGGTCTTCCGGCGATCGACGCGACGTGGGTGCGCGACGTCGAAAGCTCGGCCTTGCTCGACGCTCTTGCGCGCTCGCTCTACGAGGCAAAGCACGGGCAAGACGTGCCTTTCACGGGTCAAGCGCTGGATCCGTTCGGTGCCGAGTGAGGGCGCCGCACGCCCCCGAGACGATCGCGCAGCCGCCGCTCGAGCAGCCGCTTCTCGCTTTCGTTCGTCACGCGCGCAATCGCTCTCTCGAGATCGGGTAGCGGGTCACCTCCCGCGCGCTCGAGCATGTCGGCGCGCGCCGCGTAGAAGAGGTGGTAGTCCGCGAGCGGCTGCTCGAGCGTCTTCAACGCTGCGAGGCCCGCGGAGGGTCCGGCGAGCATCGAGACGGCGACGGCTCGGTTCAGCGCTACGACGGGTGACGGCGAGGCTTCCACGAGCGCGTCATACCCCGCGACGATGGTCGCCCAGTCGGTGCTCTCCCACCGCGGCGCTTTCACGTGAGCCGCCGCGATCTCGGCCTGCAGGACGTACGGACCTCGCCCTCCGAGCGAGCACGCGCGCCGGAGCGCCATCAGCCCCTCGCGGAGGAGCTCGCGATTCCATCGCGATCGATCTTGCGCGGCGAGCAGGATCGGCAGCCCCTCGTCGTCGACGCGCGTGTGTGCGCGCGCAGCGCCGAAGGCCATGATCGCCAGCGCGCCGAATGCCTCGGGCTCGCCCGGCACGAGGTCGCAAAGCAAACGGACGAGGCGCAGCGCCTCCGCCTGCAAGTCGAGCCGCATCAGCGGGCCGCTCTGCCCGGTGTGCCCCTCGTTGAACATCGCGTAGAGGACGCCGAGCACCGCGGACACGCGCTCGGTGATGTCGACGCGCTCCGGGATGGCGTACCCGATCTTCTTCTCGTCGAGAGTCTGCTTTGCGCGCAATATCCGCTGCGACACCGTTGCTTCCGAGCAGACGAACGCGCGCGCAATCTCCTCGGTCGAAAACCCCGCGACCACCTTCAGCGTGAGGGCGATCTGGTTGTCGGCGGAGAGCTCGGGGTGACAGCAGGTGAAGATGAGCCGGAGATAGTCGTCGCTCACCGTGTCGATCGTGTCGCGCGCGTCCATCGTTTCGTCCTCGACGAGCAGCGGCGCCTTCGCCTCGGCGACGGCTCCGCGGCGCCGCGCATCCTTCGCTCTGTTCTTCGCGGCCGTCATCAGCCAGGCGCCGGGGTTCGACGGGACCTCCTCGCGCCACGCCTGCACGGCCGCGAGTGCCGCGTCCTGGAAAGCCTCCTCCGCGACGTCGAGGCTCCCGCACAGGCGCAGGAGGCCCCCGACGATGCGTCCCCGTTCCTTGCGCACCGTCTCGTCGACGATCGCCGTCAGATCCGCCACAGCTCGCGGATCTCCAGCGTGCCGTGCACGACGAAGCGTGTCTCGCCGGCCCAACGCACCACTTCGTCGATGCTCGTCATGCGCAGCAAGAGTAGCCCGCCGATGACCTCCTTGCTCTCGAGGAACGGCCCATCGAACATCGCGCGCCTTTCGCCGCGCGTCGCGATGCGCCGCCCACGCCTCGGAGGCTCGAGGCGAAGACGCCCGAGAAACGACGTCTCCGGGAAGCGACCGCGCGTCTCTTCGTCAATCCGGTCCATCACCTCGACCCACGCCTCTTGCGTCCCGGTGCTTCCGAGCACGGCGCAAGCGAAGATCTTGCCCGGCTTGGCCTCCTTGTCCGCCGGAACGGTGCCCTTCATCAGCGGGCGCACCTCCACCTCGTCGGTCGGGAGGACGGGAGCCCGCGCCGCGAGCTCCGTCGCCTCCTCCAGACTCTCCGCCCGCACCCAGTAGTAGCCGCCGAGGGCCTTGCCCTCCTCGGCGAAGGGCCCGTCGTGCACCTCGACGCGGTCGCCCTTGCGACGAACGCGCTTGCCCTCCTTGCTGGGGCGAAGACGCCCTCGGTCTTCGAGCCGCCCGGCGCGGCGCAGCTCGTCGGCAAACGCGGCGCTCTCTTCGATGAGCTCCGACATCGCCTTCGGCGACTGCGACGCGTGGGCGTGCTCGTCTTCGAGAGTCGTCACCAGGTACGCTGCCACGCGGTCACCTCCGCGCTTCGTGCGCGCCCTGCTCGCTACCAACGTTCGCCTGCTTTGGGCGGCGCTCATCGGGGTTGGGCTGGCCCTTGCCAGACGACACGAAGCTGCGAAGGCTCTCGTTCACGTAATAGCCCCAGGCGCCCGAGCAGCCATCGTAGCACTCGATTGTCGGCACGAGGCCGACGTGCGTGAAGCGAATCTCGGTCTTGTCGCCCTTCCGGGCAATCTCGAACACGATATCGGTGCCGTCCCACTCGCTCGTGTCGCGGACGAAGTTGATCTGGCTGTCGGTCACGTGCCACGCGATCTTCTTGCCCGGCACGAGCTCGGTAATCTTCTGCGTCGTCCGGTGGACCTTCTTGTAGCTGTACGTGAACTCGGCGCCGAGCACGTCCGTCCGCCCCTCGATCTCTCCCGACCACCAGCCGCGAACGTCGTTGATGGCATCGAAGGCTTCCTGCGGCGTCTGGTCGACCAGAATGGTCGTCGTGAAATTGTTCGTCTTCATGATGGTCTCCATTCGGTATTTCGTTCTTGCGAGGTCACATGCTCGCGAATGCGCGCTCGTACTCCTTGGGGCTCTTGCTCCAGAGCGCGCCCATCTGCTGCGCCATCGGGTCGGGGAAGATGTCCTCGTCGCCGCGCGCGATCCCGGCGACCACGGCGCTCGCGACGTCGGCCGGGCTCGTCTTCGGAATCGGGAGGTCCTTGACCATGTCGGTGTCGATCGGACCGGGGAACGCCGCCAGGATCTCGATGCGCTTTCCCCTGAGCTCCGGACGGAGCGCCTGCGTGATCGAGTAGGAGGCCGCCTTCGACGCCGAGTAGCCGCCAAGCGCCGGGAAGCTCCCGAGCGACGCGAGCGACAGAACGTTCACGATCGTCGCGCCCCCGGGCGCGCGCTCGAGCACGGGCAGGAATCCCTTCACCACAGCGAGCGTTCCGAAGACGTTCGTGCGAAAGTCGCTCTCCATCGCCGCCTGGCTCGCGGTGAGGACGTTCGCCGACGCGGAGACACCGGCGTTGTTGACCAGAAGCGTGACGTCTCCGGCCGCACGAGCGGCCGCCGCGATCTGATCGGGTTTCGACGTGTCGAGCGCGAGCGGGACGACCCGGGGATTGGATGAGGTGACTTTGCTCACGTCCCGAGCCGCCGCATACACCTTGGCCGCGCCGGCCTCCAAGAGCGCGGAAACAAGGGCCTTTCCGAGGCCCCGGTTGGAACCGGTCACGAGGGCAACACTTCCTTGGATCTTCATGACGCACCTGCCTTTCATCGACGCGACGTTTCGGCTGGCCGGGATCCGACATTCGCCGCCCTGACGTCGGCGTTACCCCGATCGGCGTCCGGCGCTATCGCCGCGAAGCCGCGCCGGACTCGTCGTCGCCCTCGTCGGTCGACCCCGGCTCGACGGTGAGAACGCCCGCCTCGCCGTTCACGAGGAGCGTTTCGTCGTCCACGACGGCAAAGATCCGCGCAATGCCCCCTCGCGGACGGCCGATCCACCGTTCGGTGACGCCATCGGCGCAGCGCAACGCCCGTTGCATTCGAGCGCTCATCGGGAAGACGGCGTCCCCCTTCCATCCGTGGAACTGCAGGGCCTCCTTCCACGCGTCGCTGGGCTCGAGCACGACGACCGCGATCTCGCCGCGCGACGCGATGTCGCCGATGGCCTGGGCATGGCGCCGGACGCCTTCGCGCACGCGGTCCAGAAGCGGCGGCTCGGGCAAATCCACGCGCATACGATAACGCGGTTTCGGCCCGCGTTGCCTCTGGGAGACCGGCCAATCGATGGGCCCCCGCGGAGCCCCATTGACACGCGCGCGAGACCCTGGCGATGCTCCAGCCGTGCGCGCCTCCGCCGCCCTGGCTCTCGCTACGCTCTTCACTGCGCTCGCCGCGTGCGGGCCGTCGCCCATCCGCGTCGTTGGGGTCGTCCGACAGTCCACCGACATGCGGCCGTTGGCCACGGTGCCGCTCGGGGGCTACCAGCAGCTCCGGGTCCTGGTGCTCGGGGCGCCCGGGCAGTCGGCCGAGCGGTACGGGTCGCCCGATTGCGGCTTCGCCAGGCTCGAGGGCACGAGCGAGGGGCAAGATCTCCGGAACGCGGCATGCGTGCCGGTCGAAACCCTGAACATGGCCGTGGGAATCGTCCGGCAGCGACTGCGCGCTTACGGCGTTCACGTCGCGCGGGACGCGGCGGAGCCGCACGATTACACGGTCGAGGTGTTGGTCACGGGCGAAGCTCCGAGGAAGGCCGATCCCACGCTGACGAGGGCACTCGCGAGGCTCGCGCTGAAGCGCGACACGAATGCGCCGGTCAATACGCTGACGGGAAGCATCGACTGGAACGCGGCGGGGCCGGCATTCGACTCGGCCGCGAAGACCTGCGGTTTGCAGGGAAAGGACGACCCGACGACGCTCTCCGCGTCGAGCACCGAGCCCATGACTCCCGACTTCGACCTCATGGCGCTGGCCAGTAACGCCGTCGACAACCTCTTTCGCTGTTACGACATCGCCAATTTCTTTCTGGAGGCGCGCAAACGATTCACGAAAGCGGGCGGCGCCCAGCCCGCCCCCGGCCCGTGACCCGGCGCGTCCTCGTCACGGGAGCCTCACGCGGGCTCGGCGTGGCCCTTGCGGACTCGTTCGCAAAGCGCGGAGCCCTCGTCTTTGCCGGGGCCCGCGACGCTCGGCCCTCGCTCGACCGCGTCGTCGCGGCCCACCCGCGTCTCGTCGTTCCCGTAACCCTCGACGTCGCGAGCGCGGAGTCGGTCTCTCGTGCGCTTTCGGCGGTCGCGGCCGAGGTGCCGGCCATCGATATCTTGATCCACAACGCTGCCATCCGCTCGCCAAGCGTTTCGCAGCCCATCGAGAGCATCGACTTCGGAGACGTCGCGCGCACCTTCGACGTCAATTCGATTGGCCCACTCCGGGTGACGCAGGCGTTTCTCCCGCTTTTGCGACTGGGAAACGCGCCCGTGCTCGTCCACGTCTCGTCGGAGGCCGGGAGCATCGGGCGCTGCTGGCGCGATCGAGAGTTCGATTACTGCATGTCGAAAGCGGCGATGAACATGGCGACGGCGCTGCTCGGGAACTACTTGCGCGGCAAAGTCCGCGTGCTCTCCCTTCATCCGGGATGGCTGCGCACCGACATGGGGGGCGCCAACGCGGCGCTCGATCCAGAGGCGACGGCGGACTCCATCGTCGAGCTCATTCTGCGCGAGTCCGAGAGTCCGAGCGGACCCGCGTTCCTGGATCACGAGGGCCGAACGCTCCCCTGGTGAACTCCGGCTCGCTCAGGCCAGAGACCCGACGCCGGCCTGAATCGCGGCGAGGAGCGCGCCGCTGGCGAGGATCGCGTCGACGATCGCAATGTCCCGGTAAAGGGGCCTGTCCTCGGTGAGCGGAGCGACGCGCAAGCGCACCGCCGCGTGGGCGGCGGCCACTCCGCGGCTGGGAGCGAGCGGGGCGCGTTGATCCAGCCCGGCCGCGGCGGTCAGGATCTCGATGGCCAGGGCGTGGCGCACGTTGGTCACGACCTGCTGGAGCTTGCGGGCGCTGATGCTGCCCATGCTCACGTGGTCTTCCTTGCCGGCGCTCGAGGGGATCGAATCGACGCTCGCCGGGTGACAAAGGACTTTGTTCTCGCTGACGAGCGACGCGCTCGCCACCTGTGCGATCATGAATCCCGAATGAAGGCCGCTCCCGGGCGCGAGGAACGGCGTAAGCCCCGTCGAAAGCGCGGGGTTGACGAGTTGCTCGACGCGCCGCTCGCTGATGTTCGCGAGCTCGGCGACCGCCATGGCGGCCAGATCGAGCGCGAGGGCGAGGGGCTGCCCGTGGAAGTTGCCGCCGCTGATGACGTCGGCGCCGCCGTCGTCGCGGAGAAAGACGCTGGGATTGTCGGTGATCGAATTGACCTCTCGCTCGAGCACCGATCGCACCCAAGAAAGGGCGTCGCGCGTGGCGCCGTGCACCTGCGGAATGCACCGCAGGCTGTACGCATCTTGTACTTTGCCGCAGTCCGCGTGGCTCTCCATGATCTCGCTCTCGGCGAGGAGGGTGCGCATGTTGCGCGCGACCGCGGACTGGCCGGGATGGGGGCGCGCCGCCTGCAAGCGTTCGTCGAACGGGCGGCTCGAGCCTTTCAGCGCCTCGAGGCTCATTGCGCCGGCCACGTCGGCGACGGTGCACAGGCGCTCGGCGTCGAGGAGCGCGAGGGTGCCGAGAGACGCCATGTATTGGGTGCCGTTGATGAGCGCCAGGCCCTCTTTGGCTTCGAGCACGACCGGGACGATCCCCGCGCGCGTCATCGCTTCGGCGCTCGGGACGAACGGACCGCCGTCGACCTGAGCGTCGCCTTCGCCGATCATCGTGAGCGCCAGGTGCGCGAGCGGCGCGAGATCTCCGGAGGCCCCCACCGACCCCTGCGCGGGAACGCGCGGGTGAACCCTCCGCTCCAGCATCGTGAGGAGCAGATCGACGAGCTGAGGGCGCACGCCGCTCGCGCCGAGCGCGAGGACTTGGGACCGCAGGAGCATCATACCACGCACCTCGGGCTCCCCCAAAACGGGGCCGACGCCGACCGAGTGCGAGCGCACCAGATTTCGCTGCAGCGCCCGCACGTCGTTCGCCGAGATGCGGGTCTCGCTGAGGGCGCCGAAGCCCGTATTGACGCCGTACACGTGAGGGGCCGCGTCGCCCGCGCTCGCAATCGCTTCGACGGCGGCCCGCGACCTTACGACGCGCTCGCGCGCCGCCGAGTCGAAAGCTACGGGGCGGCCGGAGCGGGCGACGCCTTCGAGCGCCTCGAGCGATATCGGACGACCGACGACGACCGGACTCGACATCGTTCTAGCGTACCTGCTTCTAGAGCACCGCCGCCGTGGGCCAGACGACGCCCCGCGCGCGGAGGTCTTCGACGGTGTCGTAGAGAGTCTCGTTGGGATCCCGCGGTCGCCAGCCGAGCTCCCCCTGGGCTTTGCCCGCGTCGAGGTACCAAAAACACTGCGCCATCTCGGCGCCGACCGGATCGACGGGCGCCTTGATCCCGAGCCGCGAACTGACCGATTGCGTCCACTCGGCGCCGAGGCGCGCGAGCGTCGCCGAACGCGGCACCGGCACGACCGGCGCCCGAACCCCGGACACGCGCTCGAGCCGCTCGAAGAAGGCCCGGATGGTCACGTTGCAAGCGCCGACGAGATAGCGCTCCCCGGGCCGACCTCGATCCATCGCCAAGCGCATCGCTTCGGCCGCGTCCCGCGCGTCGACGAACGACAGGCCGCCTCCGAACACGACGGGGATCGAGCCTTCGAGAAACAGGCGAACGTCGCCGGTCGACGAGCCCCGCAAGTCGCCGGGACCGAGGAGCAAGCTCGGGTTGACGCACACGACTTCGAACCCTTCGCGACTGCGATCGAGCGCGGCCCGCTCGGCGAAGAGCTTCGCGCGGTAATACGGCCAGCGCGAGACGAGGCCGACGGGCGCCGGGTGCTCTTCCGTCGGGACGGGCCGCGGCGTCTCGCGGACTGCGATGGTGCCGCTGGTGGACGCGATGACCACGCGCTTCACGTTCGCGAGGGCGCAGGCGTCCAGCACGTTTTTCGTCCCCTCCACGTGCAGGCGATACATCGCCTCGGCGTCTTCGCGCTTGCGGGAAACGCTTCCCGCGCAGTGAAACGCGCCTTGGCAGCCCGCTGCCGCCGCCCGCAGCGCCGGAAGGTCGAGCACATCGCCGCCGCGCGCCCTCGAGAAGGCGACGACCTCGTGGCCGCCGCTCTCGAGCGCCCGGACGAGGTGGGACCCAAGAAACCCCGTGGCGCCGGTGACGAGATACCTAGTCATCGGCGGAAGTTCTCAGGCCCCGGCGTCCAACTGGAAGACTTTTTGGAACGTAATCAAAAGGGCCAGGTCGTTCGACTTGATCGCCCCCGACATGAAGTCGGCGGGGCTCGGCACGTAGGACTCGCGCACGATCTTGGTGAAGAGCTCCGGGCTCGTCTTGAGCACGCAATCGGCCTGGCCGCCCTCGGGCTTGCCCGGACGCACGTCGCACGCCTGCGCGTCGACGCGCACCGTCCACTTCGCGAGCTCGTCGTTGCCGAGAGACACGTAATAGCTGAGCGGTTTCTCTACTTCGCCGGCACGAAACTTCGACTCGAGCTCGCCGAAGAGCCTGACGAGCGGATGCTCCGCGGCTTCGAGCTCTTCCCGTCCCTCGGCGCTCGCCAAGTCGAGCACCTTGCCCTCGCTGAGTGCGAGGACGGCCGCCCGCGCGATTTGCGCCGCCTCGCGCGCCGCATCGGCCGGCGGCAATCCGCCCGTGAGTCGCCGCAAGTCCGCGGCAGAGAGGGGCTGACCGATCCTCGCGAGGAGCTCGCGTTTGACCGGCAGCTTCGCTCCCTTGGGCATGGACGCGTGGGTTCCGCCCAGAAAGAGGGGCAAGAGGTCGACGCCGTGGGCGAGGGCGAGATGGCCCACGAGCGGCTTGAAGTCACGAATCTCGCCGGTCTCGCTGCGTGTCCCCTCGGGGAATACGAGCAGCGTCTTGCCGCGCTCGATGAGCTCCCCGGCCTGCCGCGCGATCTGCGCGAGCGATGCGCTCCGGTCGACTCCTTCGAGGTTGGTCAGGTTCTCGAAGAAGGCGCGCCGGAGACCGCCTTCGAAGAAGTCGTCTTTGGCCGCGAGCGTCACGAGGTCTTCGCCGTACTTACCGAGCGCGTGGCGCACGAGCCCCACGTCGAGGTAGCTCGCATGGTTGGCGACGACGATCACGCTGCGGTTTTGCGGGATGTGGGAGCGGCCGAACACCTGCGGCCTCATGACGTCGCCGTAGAAGAAGTCCTGCAGCTTGCCGACGAACGCCCGTCCCGCCTCTTGAAGCGGCTCGGGCAAAATAAGCGGCGCCTTTTCCGACGGTACCGCCGAGCGCCGCGCCGGAGCGGGCGGCCTGGCATGCGCAGCAATCGCCGGGAAGGGGTCGTTCGGAAGAAGCGACGACGCTCCGTTCAGGGAGTCGCTCGGAGTCAGACGGAGGCCGATCGACTGGAAGAACTGCTGCGTCTCCTTCGGAAGGGCCCCTCCCCCGCTGATGAGCCACTTCATGCGGCCGCCCATTTCCGCGTGCACGGCGCCGAAGAGGGCGCTCCCGGCGTCGATGCCGGCGCGCGCCAGCCAGCGGTTCGCTTGCACCGCGGCGTCGAACCCGATGCGGGCAAGCGGGCCGCGCGCGTCGACGTCGGCGCGAGCGCGGCGCGCGAACGCCTGCCAAAGCGCCGGCGCGCCGACCATCGCCCGCGCGCGAGACGCTCGAAGCCCTTCGGCGATGCGCCTGTCGGAGATTTCGCCGACGTACACGACGCGGGCGCCCCGGGATAGCGGAAGGAGCAGCCCGCAGGTGAGCTCCAAGGCGTGGTGCAGCGGCACGACGCTGAGCACGGCATCGCCTTGGGAAAGGGGAACGGTCGCGGCCAAACCGGAAAGGAGCGACGCGAGGCGGGCATGGGTGAGCACGATGCCGTACGAGTCGCCGGTCGACTCGCGCGTGAAGAGGAACGTCGCGACGTCGGCCGGTTCGACGGCGACCTCGGGGGCGTCGAGCAAAACGTCCGGCTCGGTCGCTTCGGAGAGTTCGAGCGTCGGGAGGTCTGGGTGCGCCAGGGCGACTTCCGCGCGCCGCGCGACCGACTCGTCCCAGAGAACCGCTCGGGCGCCGATTCCGGCCAAGGCGTTTTCCCAGCCCGCGCCGTCGAGCGCGGGGTCGACGGGCGCCACGGTCGCGCCCGCGAGCAGAATGCCGAAGAACGCGACGGCCCAGTCGGGGTCGTTCCGAGCGGACAGCGCGACGCGGTCCCCCTTGTGCACGCCGAGGGCTGCCAGCCGCGCCGCGGTCGACCCGGCACGAAACCTGAGATCTTGAAACGTCGTCCGCGTGAGACCGTCGTCGGTCAGGCGCTGCAGCGCGACGGCGACGTCGTGCCGCTCGGCCATTTCGTCGAGGAGCGCGATGAGGTCCGGATACGGAGCCAGGGGACGCGGTGCCTTCTTCTGGCGGCGGTCCATCTCGGGGATGATCCGCTTCTCCATCGCGGGCATGTGGACGTTCATCATCCAGTCCGCCCAGTCGATGGACTCGGGCGCCCACCGGAGCTTGGTCTTGTCGTCGTCGGAAAGGCGCGCGTAAGCCCGGCGCGTGTTCGAACAGTCGAACGGGCCGATCGCGGTCGTCGTGAACGGAGCAAAGACCTCCTGGACCTCGGCGACCTTTGCCTCCCGATTCGCCGCCCGATCGAGGGCGCCCGCTGCGGCTCCGAGGCCGGGAGCCGACTTGCGGACCAGCGACGCGAGCCGGCGGGTCGCTCGGGCGATGGCGGGGGCTCCGACCGCGTCGAAGCGCGCGCGGTCGACGAACGTCGGCTCGTAGCGGGCCTGGATCGCATTGAAGAGGAGGTTGCCGGAGCCCTTTTGCCGGTAGTGCTTTCGCTTGTAGAGGCCCATGAGCTCACCGAATCGCTGCACGGTGCACGGGTTCACGTCCGAAGCGCCGAACTGGTAGACCGGTTTCGCGGTGCCCTCCGACAGCTCGGCGAGCGCGAGGATCATTCCGGCCGCGACGAAGTCGGTGGGAATGAAGTCGAGAGGAACGTGCTTGGCCAGGAGTTGCGCCGCGCCCTTCATGATGAGGTATGCGTGCATCGCGCTCGTGTTCACACCCTCGTTGTAGGCGGGGTGGGGATACGCGAGGGTCGACTCGCAGCAGGCAGGCCGGCAGATCGTGAAGGGAAGACCGCTTCGGGCGATGACCTGCTCTCCAATGGCCTTCGTATACGTGTAGATGTTCGGCCATCCCCAGTGCGTCGCTCGGTCGAGACCCGCGGCGACGAGAAGGTCGCTGATGAACTTGCGCTTCACCCGCGCGAGCTCGAGGTCATAAGGCGCCCCGTCGCTCGGCTCTCCGCGCGCGACCAGGTTCTTTCGCGCGCGCACCGAGAACTCGCTCTGACGGAATGCGTCGTCGCAGCGGTGCTCGGCTTGGGCGACGAGGTCCAGGCACTCGGCGATCTCGCGGTCGGGATCCCAGAGCTCCGCCCCGAGCTCCTCGGCACGGGGAAACGGCACGGTGGACGGGTGCTCTTCGAGGATGAGTCCTCGGCGGGTCCCGGCGACGTAGCAGGTACTCGTGTGGAGAATCGGCGCGCCGCCGAGCGCCCGCGCGAGGGCGACCAGGTTTTGCGCGCCGAAGGCATTGGCCTTCAGCGACTCGTCGAGCGGCGGGTTGAAATCGACGATCCCGGCAACGTTGACGACAGCGTGGATCGTGCCTTTGAGCTCGCTCGCGAGCGCGGGTGCGATCCCACACAGCGGAAGCCCCATGTCGCCGTCGATGGGCACGATCTTGTCACGGAGAAACGCTTCGAAGCCGCCGCCGAACGAGCGCCGCAAGGGCTCGAGCGGCTCGCTCGGGGCGATCTGCTTCCAAAATCGCTCTTCCGGCGTGAGGCCGCCCTTCGCGCGCACGACGAGAAAGATGCGGCTGACGCCGGGGTACCGGTCGAGCAGCATCGACCAGAACATCTTGCCGAGAAAGCCGGTACCCCCGAGAACGACGAGGCGGGCGCCGTCGAATATGCCGGATACGTCGAGGGTGCTGCGCTGCATCCGTGGAGGCCTCAGGCGGTTACGTCCGCCATGACGATCGGGGGCACGTGCAACATGGCGATTTCCGCGCCGCGGTTGCCCCCGCTCGCCATGGAGAGCGCCTCCGCAAAGCTCCTCGCGGTCTCCCAGCCGAGAAGCTTCGGAATGTAGTCGTTGTCCGCACCGACGACGATGACCCGCCCGAGGTGCTGGCGGCCGGCCTCTCCCCAGTACCACATGAAGAACGGATGGCTCGGGTGGTATGCCCGGCCCTTGCGATACATCTCTAGGTAGGCGGGGTTATGGGCGAACTTTTCTTCGAAGCGCTCGTGCATCACGACGGCGTCGCGTGTCTGCGGGAGAACGTCGTGCACGAACTCGATGTACGGAGTGTGCTGCTCTCGGTCGAAATGGTCCGTGCAGGGGTGAAAGACGATCATCGTCCCCCCTTTCCGGACGAGCGGCTGGCCCTTGTAGAAGTTGAAGAGATACCCCTGGGCCATGACCTGCACGAGGAGCGGATTGAGGAAGGCGTTGACGTTGTACGGGCTGATGTACGGAATGCCGGTCACCAGGACGTCGACCTGGCCGTCGAAGGGCACGAGGTACTGGGCATTGCAGCGCTCGAGCGTGCGTCGGTGCACAGCTTCGCACTCGCCGGCGAATACGCCCGTCACGCCGTACGGGCTCGGGATTCGCTGAAAAATCGACTCGCGTGCCGCCTGCGGAAGCTTCGACAGCGTGAACGAAAGACCTTTGTACGCCGCGCGCTCGGCGCCCGTCCAATCGTCCTCGTTCTTGTGGAGAAACTCGAGAGGCCGATCGAACATGCGGTTATTGATCGTCGTCTCGATATGGAAGACATCGAGAGTCTTTTCGACGAGCCGCCCCATCCGCTCCACGCTCGTCGCAAGAGCGCTCTTCGTCGGATCCATGTACGAACGGCAGGCTCGCATGGTCTCGGGGTTGTGGTGAGGGCGCAAGCTCTTGTACCCGCAGAGCCCCACGGCGACGGACTTGTGCCCGCCGTCCATCGGGACGAGGTTCACGTTGACGTAGACGAGGAGGTCGGCCTCGACCGCGGCTCGATTGAGCTCGACGACCTCGCCGTGGTCCGTCGTACCCACGTACTTCATCCCCTTGGGGTCTTCGGCGTCGTGGTTGTAGAGCCGCTCGGGCCAGTACGCCTCGAAGATCCGGTCGCCGACGACGTGGCGAACCTCTTGGGCGCTCATGCGGCGGTGCACGCTGGTGGCGATGATGATTTCGACGTCTTCGACGCCGTGATCGGCGAGCATCTCGAGGACGACCGTCAAGACGCGACCGCGCACGTCGGGCCGGCGCATCGGCGGAAGGACGACCGAGACGTCGTCCATCGCGATGACGACTTTCATGCCGGGCCGGAGCTTCGCGTAGAGCGGCTCGCTGCCGAGGGGGTGGGTGAGGGCGTAGCGAATGGCCGCGTCGACGTCTTTGAGCGCTGCGATGGGCGGGCGAGGGTAGAGAACGCGCGTGCCGACGGGGAGGTCCACTTCGAGGAGCTGAGCGCCGCTGAAGAGCGTGCGCGGCGCGCTCTTCTTGTCGATGGTGACGACGAGAGGGTGGCTTTCGCGCGCCTTGGTCGGCCGCACGATGATCTCGGAAGAGGACGACCACTGCGTCATGGAATGCGCTCCAAGAGACCGGAGAGTGCGGGGGGGCGGGTGAGGCGAATCACGGGCCAAGCGTACGTTTGCGCGAGCTTGCCCAGGCGAAGGTCGGGGTTGACGGCGCACGGGTGGCCGACGACCGAGAGCATCGGGACGTCGGAATAGCTGTCGGAGTACGCGAAGCACTCGGCGAGGTCGTGGCCGTGGGCGTTGGCCCACTCGCGGATGAGGCGAGCCTTCTCGGGGCCCGCGACGATGGGGCGGAGCAGCTTGCCCGTGGCGTAGCCGTCTTTGATTTCGAGCCGGTTGGCGACGACACCGGTCGCGCCCAGGTACTTGGCGAGACGATCCATGAGAAAGTCGAGCGCCCCGGAGACCAGAACGACGTCGTGTCCGTCGGCGCGGCACCGCTGCACGAGGTCGCGGGCGCCGGGATAGAGGGCTCGTTTGACCACGGTATCGAAGGCTTCGTCGGCGAGAATGAGGAGCCGGTCCTGGGAGATCCCCTCGTAAGCCGCGAAGAGAAGCTCGTTGAAGCGGCGACGGTCGACCATCTCGGCGAGCGCCATCCTGGGTGCGCCGGCCGCGGCCCGCGCGAGGGCGGTCAGGCTGCGCAGCGGGTTGGGCTGGTTGGCAAGATAGAAAAGCGTCGGGTGAAGCAGGTTCGTTCGGACCAGCGTCCCGTCGACGTCGAAGAAACTCGCGGGCACGACACGCGCTTTTCGTCCACGCTGGCGCCAGTGTCAAGTCGGGCAGGAGAAAGCGTGGGGGTTTCTCGTCCGCGGGACCCCTCCCCCGGTGGTACGCTCCCAACCCCCAGACCGATGACGCAGCCCGGGACAGAAGTCGCGCCAGCACCGGCGGAGCCCGAGCCCACAGCCGAAGACGTGGCACCCGAGCGGCGACCGCGGCGCCTGCAAGAAGACTCCGCGCGCCTCCTCTCTCCGCTCGAACGCGCTCAGATCCGGTTCATCCGCGCGAGCCTGCGCCCCGGACGGCTCGACCGTGTCCTTCGCGGTCTCCAGTCGAGCGTCGGGCAGGGGTGGATCCGATTGGCGACCGATCGCCTGCGGCACGTGCACGGGGTGGATCGCCTTCCGCCCTGGGATCGCGCGGGCAGCATCGTTTGCGTCGCGAACCATCGATCGCTCTTCGACCTCTACGTGACGGCGGCCGAGCTCGTGTCCCGCGGCCTTCCCCATCGGCTGCTCTTCCCCGTGCGGTCGGAGTTCTTCTACGACCACCCCCTCGGCCCGTTCGTGAACTTCGTGATGAGCTTCTTCGCGATGTATCCGCCCATCTTCCGCGACAAGAAGCGCGCAGCGCTCAATGTCGCGGCCCTCGACGAGCTCGCGTCGCTCTTGGCGCGGGGCGGCTACTTCGTCGGCATTCACCCGGAAGGAACCCGAAAGAAGGACGGCGATCCCTATACGCTCCTTCCCCCTCAGAGCGGCGTCGGGCGGGTCATCCGCAAGGCCCGGGTCCCGGTTGTCCCGGTGTTCGTCAACGGCCTGTGCAACAACCTCGTTCGGCAGGTCGCGGGCGGCCTCACCGGCACGGGCACGCCGATTCACATCGTCTTCGGCGCGCCGATTGATTTCGGGGCGCTGCTCGATGCGCCGGAGAACCCGCGGACGTATCGGCTCATCGCCGAGCGGTGCGCGCAAGAAATCGGCAACCTCGGGCAAGAGGAACGCCGGCTCCGCGCCGCCGGAACGGGGTAGAGCTACATTCGCACCGTGCCGGATCGAGCGCCCTTCGTCATCCTCGGGGGCGGACCCTGTGGACTGGCGACGGCGTGGCAGCTCTGCCATTTCGGGGCCAAGCCCATCGTCATCGAACGCGAACCGCTGGTGGGCGGATTGTGCGCAACCCACGAGCGCGAGGGCTGGCGCTTCGATCTCGGGGGACACCGCTTCGTCTCGGGGGACGCCGCGCTCTCTCGCCGGCTCGAGGCGCTCCTCGGCGACGATCTCTTGGTCGGCGTGCGCAAGAGCGTCGTTCTCTATCGAGGCCGTCGGTTCCGCTACCCGCTCGAGGCGGTCGACCTCGCGCGCACGCTGGGCCTCCGCGAAAACGCGACCGCGATGGCCGGCTGGGCGGCGGCGCGGGTGCGCGCCCGCCTTCGGCCGCGCGTCGAGCGAACGTTCGAAGACTGGGTGACCTCGCGCTTCGGTCGACCCCTCTACGACGCGTTCTTCGGACCGTACACGCGCAAGCTCTGGGGGGTGGACCCGAGCCTCATCTCCGCGGACTGGGCCCGAGAGCGCATCTCGCTGCTCGACTTGCGCGACGTCGCCCTGCGGCTACTGCGCCTGCGCCGGACCCCGGTGCGCACGTATGCGCGGCGCTACCGGTATCCGCGCCTCGGCATGGGGCAGCTCTATCGGGCGATGGCCGACGAGGTCGCGGCGCGCGGAGGAGAGGTTCGCGCGTCGACCCGCGTCCTCGGGCTGGAGACGGCGGGGGAGCGGGTGACGGCGGTGCTCGTCGAGGGACCTCGCGGGGCCGAGCGCATCGCGGTGGGCGAGCTCTTGTCGACCCTTCCCTTGCCCGAATTCGCGCGCATGCTTCGCCCGGATTTGCCGCCGGAAATCGAAGCCGCCGCCCGCCGCCTTCGCTTTCGCGCGCTGGCGTTCGTCAACCTGATGCTCTCGCGCCGAGACGTCTCGGAGAACACGTGGATGTACGTGGCCAGCGGCGAAATGACGATGTCGCGCATCCAGGAGCCCAAGCGGCGCAGTCCGTTCATGGCGCCCGAGGGCCACACGTCGCTGATGCTCGAGGTGCCGTGCGACGTCGGCGATCGAACCTGGGAGGCGGGGGACGGCGAGCTTCGCGACCGGATGCTCGCCGAGCTCCGCGCGCTGGGATTGCCGGCGCACGACGTCCTTTCTTCGTTCGTCGTGCGTGTGGCGCACGGGTATCCCATCTACCACCTCGGCTACGAGCGGGACCGGCAGGCGCTGCTCGGCGAAGTCGCCCGCTTCGAGAACGTGCGTTCGGCGGGCCGCCAGGGGCTCTTTCGCTACGTCTTCATGGACGCCGCGATGCAAATGGGCATGAAAGCGGCCGGGCAGATGGTCGCCGGAGAGCGGGGCGGGGCCGGGATCGACGCAATCGGGCGGTCGGCGCGCGTCATCGAGGCCGGCGCGCTGACGGCGTAAGGGGCCCATCAGAATCCCCCCTCCAGCCCGACGCTGGGCAGAATAATCGCGCTCTGGTTGCGGATGACCAGGCCCTGGCGAAGCGAGTAGTCGGCGTTGACCGGCTCGGCCTTGTCCAAGAGATCGAAGCACTCGAGCGTCGCGCTCAGCCACTTTCCGTTCGCGAATAGCCACTTCTTTTCGACGCGCCCGTCGATTCGGTAAAAGGGCGGAAGCTGTCCGGTCGCCGTGTAAGGCGTGGTGCAATCCTGACAAGGAGCGCGGTAGAGGCGTCCCGATTCGTAGAAGAAGCGAGCGCCGATGTGCCAGTTGAGCCCGAGGTCGTAGCCGAGGACGACCGAAAGGATGTGCGTCCGGTCCCACGTCGCGCGGGACGTCTGCGCGCCCGCGATCGAGTCCGTTCGCGAGAGCGTGTACGAGACGAACCCGCCGAGCCGCTGCGTGAAATCCCGTCGAAGGAAGACTTGGAGGCCCTCGCTCTGGTCCGCCGCGGAGAGGCGGTTCGCGACGAGCTTGGAATAGAAACCAGTCGCCCGGACGCGCATGCTGGAGGGAAGCCTGACCTCGATTGCTTCGGAAAACTGATAGCTGTCCCCGCCGGACAAGCTGACGATCGGATCGGGGACTTTCGCCGGAACGAACACCTCTTCGGTGGGCTCTTGGTGCGCCACCCCGAGCGCCGAGATCCACAGAACGTTGGGAACGATTCGCACCCTCGTGGAGACCCTCGGCTGCGGAGCCCAGGTCGTTCGGCCCTCGGCCTGGTAACCGTCGAGGCGAAGGCCTGGGACGAGCTCGACGCGTTCGGTGGGGCGCCAGACGACGTCGCCGTAAACACCCCCCTCCACGTCGGTGTGCGGCGGGCGGACGACGCCTTCGTAGTCGTCGGTCGTGAACCGCTCGACGCCGATGTCCGCCCCGGCGCGCACGAGAGCACGCGTCGACAAGCGCGTTTCCACTTCGGCGCGCAGCCGACCGCCCGGCCCGGTGAGCGCGGCGCTCGCCCCAGCGCCCGTGTCGGTCTGCAGGGCGGTCAACGTGTCGTCGTAGCTGAACGTGCCGGCGACTCGGACGTGCCCGTCGGGCAGGGGGTGATCGTAGCGGAGGTCGGCGCGGTGGTACTCGATGTGGAAAGTCGGCGATCCTTTGTACGCGAGCTCGTCGTGGGAGCCGAAGACGAAGAGCGAGAGCGTGTCGCGGTCGGCCACGCGATGGGAGATCCGAAACTGGTAATCCCAATACCCGACCTTGTAATCCGGCACGATGAGCGACGTGAGCAGGCCCGTGTACGAGTACCGGCCGGCGGCGAGCACGGTCCCCTGCCCGTGGTCGAACGGCGTCTCGACGAACGCGTGCGCGTCGAACACGCGCGCTCCCGCCTCGCCGTGCGCGTGGTCTTCTTCCGGGGGGGTCGTCTGCCCCGCGATGACGGCGCCGGCGTATCGCCCGTAGCGGGACGGATAGGCGCCCGAAAAGAGGTCGACCGAGTCGACGAGCGGCGCGGCGATCGCCGACGGCCCCGCCCCGACGTGAAAGAGCAGTGGCACTTTGATGCCGTCGATGAAGTAGCCCACGGTCTCGGGCGGCGATCCGCAGACGTAGTAGTACGGAAGACCGCTGAAGTAGGGGGCCATGCACGGCAGCGCCTCGACGATGCGGAACGGATCGCCGAACGCTCCGGGCACGAGCTGGGCCTCGGCGCGGGGGATGTAGTTCGTCCCGAGTTCTTCGCGGTGGCCCTTGACCGATACGTCGATCGTCGGCGCCGGCGCGGCCTCTCCAGGGGGGCGCGCGGGGCGCTCGGGCGCGGGGGGAACTTCGCGGGGCGGAGGCGGGGGCGGCGGCGGCGCGCGGAAGGTGACGGTCACGGCGATGCGCGCCGAGGTCGGGGCGTCGTCGCGCGTCGCGGGAGCGAAGCGCCAGTTTTTCACGGCCTCCATGGCGGCGTCGCTGAACGGCGGCGTGCCCTGACGCACGCGGACGTCCGTGACCGCGCCGACCGGATCGACCACGATGACGAGGTCGACCGACGCGTCCCCTTTTCCGTCGGCCGGATAGGACACGGGGGCGGCGTCGAGCCGCTTTGGCGGAACGACTTCCGGCGCGGCCCGCGCGCCCGCGGGAACGATCGCAATCGACAACGCTGCCCCGACGGCGAGCGGCCACCCCGAAAATCCGCGACTCGCGGCCTTCACGGCGCGCGATGCTAGCGTCGAGCGGGCGCGACGCCAGCCGGTAGCGCTCGCCAGCTATTCGTGCCGGAGCGCGTCGATCGGATCGAGCCGCGCCGCGCGCCGCGCGGGGAAGAATCCGAAGCCGATTCCGACCGCAGCGCTCACTCCGATGCTTATCGCGATGGGACGGGCGGCGAGCGTCATGTGCCATTCGAGCGCGCGCTGGAGGATGCCCGTCGCGAGCGCACCGACTGCGACGCCCGCGAGGCCGCCGAGCACGGAGAGCACCACCGCCTCGGCCAAGAACTGCGTTCGGATGTCGCCCTCTCGAGCACCGATGGCCATGCGGATCCCGATCTCTCGCGTTCGCTCGGTCACGCTGACGAGCATGATGTTCATGACGCCGATCCCCCCGACGATGAGGCTGATCGCCGCCACGAAGACGAGAAGGAGCGTCAAGATGCCGTAGATCCGGTCCTGCATTTCCGCGAACTCTTTTTGCGTGCGAATGACGAAATCCGGTTCGCGCCCGTCGTCCGGGATGTGATGGCGCTGGCGTAGGATTGCGTCGATCTGGTGCACGGCGCGATCGGTCGCGTCGGTCGATCGGGCCGACGCCATGAGGGCGCCCGCGAAGCCCGGCGGGGTGCGCATGATCCGCGCGCGAAAGCTGCTCGACGGCATGATGACCGCGTCGTCTTGGTCGCCGCCGAAGGGCGCCTCACCCTTGGTCGCGAGAACGCCGATGACCCGGTACGGGTAGCGACCGAGGCGAAGGGTTCGCCCGACCGGGTCCTCGGAGCCGAAGAGGTTTCTCGCCACGGTGCTGCCGACGACGACCACCTTGGACTTGACCACCTCGTCGTGCGGCTCCCAGAAGGAGCCCCGGGCCAAGGGCCAGTTTCGCACCTGGAAGTACGAGAGCGTGGTCCCGCTGACGTTCGTCGCCCAGTTCTTGTTTCCGTAGACGGCCTGCACCATCGAGCGAAGCGCGGGCGCGATGGCCACGACGCTGGTCGATTCGTTCAAGATGGCTCGGCCGTCGTCCTCCGTCAGGCGCATTCCCGAGCCTTGTGCGCCATGGGCCCCGGAAGCTTGGTACGCCTGGGGAAAGACGATGACGAAGTTCGAGCCGATCGCCTGGATTTGCCCGGAGACGTTCTCGCGCGCGCCGGAGCCGAGCGCGGTCACGGTGATGACGGCCGCGACACCGATGAGGATGCCGAGGACGGTGAGCGACGCGCGCAGCGGACTGCGCACGATGGCGCGCAGCGCCGAACCAATGCCGTCGAGAAGGGATCGCAGGAGCCTCATTCGACCCTCAGCGCGGCGATTGGATCGAGCTTCGCGGCCCGCCAGGCCGGGAGGAAACCGAAGAAGGTGCCGATGGCGACGCTCGTGCAGACCGCGATGCCGAGCGCGGTCGCGCTCGGGGCCATCGCCGACGACAGGAGGCGGCCGATGGCCAGGGTGATGCCGCTACCCGCGGCGATGCCGAGCACGCCCCCGATCATCGTGAGCGCCACCGCTTCGATCAGAAACTGCACCAGAATGTCGCGCGCGCGCGCGCCGATCGACATCCGAATGCCGATTTCTCGCGTTCTCTCGGCGACGCTCACGAGCATGATGTTCATCACACCGATCCCGCCCACGAGGAGGCTCACCCCCGCGACCGACAGCAGCAGCGCCGAGAGCGTCGTCATGATCGCCTCGGTCGTCTCGCGAACGTCGGCCTGCGTGCTCACTTCGAAATCGTCCCGCCCCGGCTCGACGTGGTGGCGCTGCCGCAAGATGCCCTCGATCTGTTCTTTGGCTCGGTTGACCGTCTGATCGCTCGTCGCGCTGATGATGAGCTGGTCGGCCCGCCCGGGAGCGGTGTGCATCACGCGCGCCCGAAACGACCCGATGGGCATCATCACGCGGTCGTCTTGGTCCTCACCGAACGGGGACGTGCCGCGCGACGCGAGGACTCCGGCGACCGTGTACGGCGAGCGTCCGATTCGGATCGTCCGGCCCACCGGATCGTCGGTTCCGAAGAGGTTCGTCGCCACGGTCTGGCCGATGACGCAGACTTTGGTCTTGAGGAGCTCGTCGCTCTCGGTCCAGGTCGCGCCCTTGGCGATCGTGAACCGCCGAATGGGCAAATACGAAAGGGTGGTGCCGATGAGCGTCGTCGCCCAATTCTTGTCGGCGTAAACGACTTGCCCGGGGGTATTCAGCCACGGAGCGACGCCCGCGACGCTCACCGCATCGCGCGCGATCGCTCGGCCGTCGGCCTCGGTCAACCGGCCGACGACTTTGCTCCTGGCACCCGAAGCCTGCACGGGGCGCGGCCACACGAAGAGGCCGTTCGCGGCGAAGCTGTCGATCTCGCCTCCGACCGCGGCCGTGGTCGTCGTGGCGGCTGCGGTGACGATGACCACGGCGGTGATCCCGATGAAAATGCCGAGCACGGTCAGCGCCGCGCGCAACTTGTTGCGCACGATCGCGCCGAGGGCGAGGCGCGCCGCGTCGCGCAGCATCGCAATCACGAGGGGCCTCGCCGGAAGAGAGCCATGAGCGCGTGACGGAGAAGCGTCGAGACGACCACCCAGGAGAGGACGATCCCGAGCGCGACCGCCACGTCGCGCGACGAGGCGGCCCCGACGAGGCTGCGGTTGTACGCCAGCGTCCAGGCGGCGAGCGGCAGCGACAAGGAAACGAGACACCCCGAGTAGTAGGTGGATACCTGTCCCCACTCGCCCCAGGTCAGGCGACGGGCGACCCGCTTGCCGCCGAATCGCGCGCCGACCAGGGCCTCGAAGACGACGCTGCATCCGAGGGGCACCCACACGAGGCGCCGTCCGAGGACCAGCGCGTCGAGGACGATCCCGAATAGCTGGCCGCCGACGGTCGCGGCGAACATCGCGCCGTAGACCGTGATCGGCAGAGGGCCGAGCAGCGGCGGATTCTCCGGCTGGGTGGACGCGCGCACCGTCACCGCCTCGGGCTGAAGAGCGTGAGCAGCAAGTAGCGCAGAAGCACCGCGCACCCGATCCCCGCGAACACCACCGCGATGAGCACCCCCCAACCCCGCTCCGCGATCCGCGTGACCATATCCATCACGCCGCCGAGCTTCGACGAGAGCGACGGGGGCAGCAGGGCGGAGGCCGCGGCGAGGGCCGCCGTCGAGACGCACGTGACCGTCAGCGTGTACCAAAGCGCGATGCGCACGCGCTGATCGCTGGTCGCGGGACGGCCGAGGGTCCGCCGCGCCCAGCGCGCGCCCAACCAAGCCTTTCCGATCTCACCGGCGACCCGACCCGCCCAGAGAAACTCGATGGCGCTGAGGCGCAGGACGAACGCCACGTACGCCGCGACCAGCGCCTCGCCCGCGAGCTCTCCGAGGGCCATCATCGCGTAGACGCTCCAGGGCACCGGTCCCCCGATGCGCGCGGCTGCCTGGTCGCCCTCGTTTGCGCCCGCCTGCGACGCCTGCGCCTGCCCGGCGTCTTCGGTCGGCGGCAGGCGCCCGAGCTCGGAAAGCGCGTCCAGGGGAGCCTCCTGCAGGACGTCGCTGACAATGCGACCGTCGCGCATCGTCACGACGCGCGCCGCGCACGCGGCCACGTCGCGTTCGTGCGTCACGAGAAGCACCGTGATGCCCCGCTCTCGATTCAGCTTTTGCAAGAGGGCGAGCACTTCGAGACTGGTGCGCGTGTCGAGGTTGCCGGTCGGCTCGTCGGCCAGAAGGAGCGGGGGATCGGTGACCAGCGCGCGGGCGATCGCGACGCGCTGCTGCTGGCCGCCCGACAGCTGGTTCGGATTGTGGTCGAAGCGCGAGCCGAGGCCGACCGCCTCGAGGGCCGCTTTGGCGCGGCGCCGGCGTTCGCGGGAGGCAACCCCGCGGTATTGGAGCGGCAGCTCGACGTTCTCGAGCGCGCTCGTGCGAGGCAAGAGGTTGAATCCTTGAAAAATGAACCCGATGACGCGATTGCGAACGATCGCGCGAGCGTCGCCGTTGCGGCTTCCCACGTCGATGCCGGCGAGCGCGTACGTTCCGCTCGTCGGCCGATCGAGGCAGCCGAGTACGTTCATCATCGTGCTCTTGCCCGACCCGCTCGCGCCGACGATCGCCACGAATTCTCCCTGGCCGATCGACAGGCTGACCTCTCGCATGGCGCGCACGAGGCCCCCTCCGGTCGTGTAGTCTTTCGACACGCGCGACAGTTCGACGAGCGGCCCGGGCGCGGATACGGCAGCGACCATCAGAAGATTTTGCCCTTCTTCTTCTTGTCGTCGGTGTCGGTCTCGTCGGTGACGACCTTGGTCCCGACCGCCAGCGACGGGTCGGTGACCTGCGTGTAGATCCCGTCGGTGATCCCGATCGAGACGAAGCGCGACTCGTCCTTCTCTTGCCCGGGCTTGTCGTTCGTGAGCACCCAGACGCGACCTTGACCCTTGGCGAGGGCGGGCTCGGGCGGCTGAGGCACCGGTTTGCCGTCGGGCCCCGCCGGAGGCGTCGGCCGAAAGCGCAGCGCGGCGTTCGGCAGCCTCGGAACGTCGTGGGCTTCGTGCGACCGCACGGTGATGGTCGATGTCATCCCGGGGCGCAGCTTTTCCTCGGGGTTGAACACCTCGACGACGGCCGGGTAGGTCACGACCCCGGAAACGTTGTTCGGGCTGTACCGGATCTGCGAGACCTTTCCGTGGAAGACGTCCCCTGGAAAGGCGTCGACGACGCAATCGGCGTCCATCCCTTCCTGAATCTTGCCGACGTCGGCCTCGTCGACGTCGGCGAGCACGCGCATCTTTCGCAAGTCTTGGGCGATGACGAAGAGCACCGGCGCTTGGAAGCTCGCAACGACGGTCGCTCCGGGGTCGATACCGCGTGTGACAACGACACCGTCGACCGGCGAATAAATCTTCGTGTATCCGAGGTTTGCGGTCGACTGGCTCAGCTGGGCCGCCTGCGCCGCAATCACGGCCTGCTGGCTTTCGATGTTCGCCATGGACGCTTCGTATTGCGCCTGGACCGAATCGTAATTGCCCCTCGCGGTATCCAGATCAGACCGGCTTGCCAAGTTTCCCTCGAAGAGTTTCCTCGTTCGGTCGAGCGCAATGCGTGCCGTGTTCATCTGGGCCTTGGCGCTCTCGGTCGACGCCTTGGCTTGCGCGAGCTGCGCGCGTTGCGAAGCGAGGTTCGCCGCCTGCGCGTTGACTTGGGTTCCGTAAATCAGCGGATCGATCTCCGCCAAGACTTGCCCTTTTTGGACGAGGGAATTGAAGTCGACATAGACCTGGGTCACGCGGCCATTGACCTGCGCGCCGACGTTCACTTGCAAAAGGGGCTGCACCGTCCCAGTTGCTTGTACTTTTTCAATGACATCGCCCACGGCGACCGCGGCAGCGACGTAGCGAGCTGGAGGTGGGGGTCGATGCTTCGAACTCCAGGTGAGGCCTGCGCCGACGATGAGGGCCAAGCCCCCGGCGAACGAGAGCCGGCGCAACCAGCGCCGGCCTCCATCCTCTGCGGAAAGGGCTTTTTTCAGCTCTTCAGTGACTGCTGTGGTGTTGGACATGGGACTCGTGCAGGTCGGGGGTGTAGCGGAACACCGGGGAGTCGGCCACGCGTCGGACTAGGACCAAAGGAGCCCGTCGGGGCGCGTCTGCGGTTGGGGTTTTTTGCCGCCCACCCTTCCCTTCACGCCGTTGGGGTGCCAAGCTTCATTACCCCTTGAAACCAGGAAACCCGCGAAGGGCATTGCGATTATGACTACCGAGTCGACGGGAAGAGATCGGATCAGCTTCAAAGAAGTCGCGAAGCTCGCGAATCCGCCCGAGCCGTCCGGCGAATCTTCGGAGACCAAAAGCGAGAACTCCGGAATGATCGACTTCGCCGCGCTCGCGGCTGGCGAGACCAAGCCGAAGTCGAGCGCGGCGGCTCACCCGTCGCAGGCGCCCGCGGCCTCGGTCACGCCGACGGTCGAGCGCAATCCGACCATGCCGCGCGAAACGCCAATCGCCTCGCCCCCGCGGCCGGTTTCGACGACCCCGACGCTGGCCGGTCTCGAGTTGAACCAACCAAGGCCCGTTCCGAGCTCACCGGGGTTGCCGCTCCTGAAGCTTCCCTTCGGCAGCACGTCGCCCACGTTGCCGGGTGTCGGCCAGCCTGGAAAACTTCCGACACCGCGGCCCGCCCCTTCGTCGGATCGTCTGCCGCCGCCCGCGTCGCCCCCTCTTTCGCGTTCGCTCGCCGCGGCGATGCGCGCGCCCGCCGTCGAGGCCGCAAGCGTCGCGCTACCCCCGCCCGCTCGGCTGCCGCCGCCGGAAACCACCCGACCCGCGGTCCTGTCGACCAACCCTGAGCCGAAGAAGGGAACGAGCGCGGTGTGGATCGCCCTCGGAGCCGGCATCGGTTTGGGCGGACTGATGACCGCCGTAATCTTGCAGGCCGGCTCCACACACGCCGTGCAAGCCTCCGCCGCGCCGAGACCCACGCCCATCGTCCCGGCGGCAGGTGGAGGAGCGGCAGGACCTGTCGCGGCTCCTTTGGCCCGAGGCGCGGACCCGAGCACCAACCCAGGAGAGGTCTCGAGCGTCGCGCTCCGCGGTGACCCTGCCGGGTCGGCGCCGCCGGCTGCCGCTCCCCAGACGGATTCACCGGCAACGCATGCCGCGGCCCGCGCAGCGGATCTTTCTTCGCCCGCGCAGACCTCGCCGGCGGCGACCGCGGTCAACGCGGCTGTCGCCGCGCCGCCAGCCGAACGAGCCTTGGCTCCCGCACCCGCGGCAGGCAAACCGACCGCGCCGGCCGCCAGCGATCAGAGCTTGGAGGCCCTCATGAAGCGAGCGGTCGGCATCGCCGCGCAACCCGCCGCGGCGCCGCCGCCTTCGCTCGCCACGGGGGGGGAGCCGACCCCAGCGGCCGCCGCCGGGAACGTGCCCGTGAAGCCAGCCATCGGGGCCGTGCAAGGCGCCGTGGGCACGGTCTTGCCGGCGGCTCGCTATTGCCTCGGGCCCGACGACCCCGTTTCACACGCCACGATCACGTTCAAGTCCGACGGGAGCGCGCAAAACGTCACCGTTGCCGGGCCCGCGGCGGGCCAACCGGCCGAATCGTGCATCCGCGGTAGGCTGATGACGGCCCGTGTCCCGCCTTTTTCGAGTCCGACGTTCACGTGGACCATCACCGTCAGACCGGCCAATTGAGGGGTTGGGCATTTCGCGCCCCTTGACAAGATTCTTCGCGCCGCTCATCTTGCCGCCCCCGCTGTCTCCCGACCCAGGTGGCTCCATGGTTTCGTCGACGCAACAGTTCGAGCGCATTCGAAAGCGCAAAATGACCACCAGCGGCAAGCGCAACAAGCGCGACCGCCGACGGCTCGGTACGCCCAAGTTCCCCGTTCACATCGAGGGCTACGACGTGAGCGCACCGGACGCGAAGAAAGCCGTCAAATAATCGATCGGGCCACGCGGGGCACGAGCGGGGCGGAAGGCCGCCCGAGGCAGAGCTTTAGCCTGGTGGGGAAGTTCACGACTCCCCCCGAGCGACCGCTTCGATGGCGGACAGGACCTCGATCTGGAGAATGCCGCGCCGCTGGGGGCGAAGCGGCGCGCCGTCGAGTTCGACGACGGTGAATCGGTCGACGACACGGCCTTCGCGCGACATCGCCTCAGAGGCGATGATCTGCACGCGCGCACGCGAGAGCGCCTGGGTGATCGCAAGCAAGAGGCCGGGTCGATCGAACGTCTCGACGGAGAGAACCGACAGCCCGGACTCCGCCTCTTCGAACGTGACGTGCGTCGCGGCGCCGGGCGACGGTGTGGGGCGCGCACCGGTTTGCCGCACGACCGCGTCTATGGTGAGCTCGCGCGTGATGAGCCCCCGGAGGACCCCGGCGATGCCCGACGCGTCGGACGCGAGGACGGGCGAGCCCGACGGGCTGTCCCGGCGGACCCAAAAGAGGTCGATCGCCTCCGCACTCTCGGCCACCTTCCGCGTGAAAATCTGGGCGGCGACGACGTCGAGCGCGTGCACGACGAGCGCGGCGCTGATGAACGACAAGAGGCCGGGGCGATCATCGGCGACGACGCACAAGACCGCACCTCCGTTCGGAAGGCGCCTCCAGATCTCGACGTGGGCCGGAGCTCGTGCGCGACGTTCGACGATGGTCGCGTGCTCGCGCGCCGCGGCCGCGTCGAACAGCTGGCGGTAGCGCGGGGGCATTGACTCAACGAACGTCGTGACGATGTCGGTACGCATTGATGCGCTCATCATTCTTGAAGCATGACGCGGTCGAAGATGCGATGGGTTGCCGCCTCGTTTCGCCGAAGTATCGCCGCTTCAGAAGCAAACGATCATGGCTTCGTAGAGTTCGTCGTCGGTCGGCGCTTCGAACAGGGTTTCGACGTAGCGAAACATGTCGTCGGTGATCTCGAATGCGGCCCCCGCCGCGTTCCGGCGCTTCACGCGCTCGCGCCGTGTTTCCACGTCCACGTCGAGATAGTGCAGCTTGGAGGCCGCACCGGCCCGCGCCGCGCGCGTCCGAAAACGTTCGCGATGCACGCGCTTCGAGAGCCCGACGTCGAAGACCACGTCCACTCCGCGCGCGAGCAGGTCGTCCGCAATCGTCCACATTTGCGCTTCGCAGCGAGCCGCACGTTCGCCCGCCCACACAGGGCTGAGCTGGTCCGGACGGTCCGCGAGAAACAGATTCGCCATCCACTCGTCGATCGAGAACCGAAGTCCGCGCACCCGATCGGCGAGGGCTTTTGCGTAGGTCGTCTTGCCCGCGCCGGTCGAACCGCAAATGAGGTGAACGATCGGCATGCACGTTTTCGTATCACGGCAGCCCCATGGCTCGCGTGAGCTCGAGCGGGCCCACGCTTCTTCGCGTCGTTTCGTCGGACGGCTCGACCCTGGCGGCGATGCGAGCGCTGCCCTACACTCTCCCTCAGGAACCCATGCTCCCGACGAAGAAGAAGATCCTCGCGCTGTCGTCGCTGGTCGCGCTCGGCGCCACGCTCGGTTCCCCTGCCTTCGCAGACGACGAGTTCGACGTGAACGTCTCGAAGGGAGAGGTCACGGTCACCGCGCACAGCGGCTGGCACATCAACAAAGAGTACCCTTGGAAGCTCGTCGTCGGCGATACGAAGCTCGACAAGGCCAAGTTCAGCTTGGCCGAGACGAAGGCGACCGTCGCCGGCGCGCCCCGCGGCTCGGGTACGCTCAAGGGAGCCGTTTGCTCCGCGGATCAGTGCCATACGTTCCAGAAGGAAGTCACGATCCAGTAGCGGGCGACGTCCCAGTAGCGGGCGACCTCACGGGGTCGCGGCGACTCCGATCGCGTAGAGGGTCAGCGCCGCGCCCCAGGCGATGGTCGGCCCCCGCATCCCTGCGCTCCAGCCCCACCATGGGGCGAGGGGCGGAACGGTGAAGGCCAGAACGGCGCGGCCCCAGAGCCGCCGGCGCGCGAGCCCCACGACGAGCGCGATGTGGGCGAGAGCGAAGGCGACGAGCGCAACCCCGAGCGCGATGCCCATCGAGGGCCACCCTACACGCCCCGTTTGCGCGAGTCGCCTTCCCCGGGCGACACTGACCGGGTGCGAACGACCTCGGCACTCCTCGGCGCCCTTTCGGCGGGCGTGGTCCTTGCGCTCGGAGCAAGCGTCCCGCTCGCGCGCGGCGACGTGAGGCCGGCGACGATCTCCGTCTCGGAGATCAAAGAGGGAATGAAGGGGTACGGGCTTACGGTCTTCAAGGGCACGCAGCCCGAGCGCTTCGACGTCGAGGTGATCGGCATCCTGCATCATTTTCGGCCGGGCGAGGCGCTCATCGTCATCAAGACGCCGAACCCTCGGCTCGACGTCGTCAAGACCGTCCGCGGCATGAGCGGGAGCCCCATTTACCTCGATGGACGGCTCGCGGGCGCGTACGCGTACAGCATGTCGCAGTTCGAGATCGAGCCCGTGGCAGGCGTCACGCCCATCGATCTCATGCTGGCGGAAATGCGGCGCCCCATCCCGCCGGGCTTCTGGCCGCTGGAGCGAAATGGTCCCCTGCCCGGCGCCGGGGGCGCATCGCGGTCGTTCGGGCCTCCGCACGCGTCCGTTCAAACGTTCGACGGACCGCCGGGGACCTACGATCTCAAGGCGCACGCGCGACAGCTCGCCGATCGCTTGGGCGGCGCGCCCGACGCGGCGCGGGCCATGATGCCGGCCGCCACGCCCCTGATGATGGCGGGCGTCGGCGATCACGCGCTGGCGGCACTCCGCAAGCTCGTCGAACCCCTCGGCCTCGAGCCCGTGCAAGGCGGCGGCGGCGGCGACGCACCCGACGCGAACGCCCCGACGCATTTCGTCAACGGCGGAGGACTCGGGGTCGAACTCGCGCGCGGCGACGTCTCGATCATGGGGCTCGGCACGGCGACGTTCG
>Ga0265313_10000803_pt1 | contig 31711 bp, 30 predicted proteins | sample 4123metaG_FD_203122 | JGI IMG/M metagenome (GOLD analysis project Ga0265313, IMG submission 203122) | Rhizosphere microbial communities from Carex aquatilis grown in University of Washington, Seatle, WA, United States - 4-1-23 metaG | ecosystem: Host-associated > Plants > Roots > Rhizosphere >... | reverse complement strand
TACGAGCCTTCGACCCGTACACAGTCGAGCTTCGAGATCGCTGGCAAGCGGCTCGGTGCACAAGTCACCAACATGTCGGTCAAGACATCGTCGATCGCCAAGGGCGAAACGCTGATCGACACTGCCGCGACGCTGAACGCCATGCAACCCGACGTCATCATCGTCCGGCACCCTGCTTCCGGCGCTGTGGAGCTGTTGAGCCAGAAGGTCGGCTGCGCCGTGATCAACGCCGGCGACGGCTCACACGAGCATCCGACGCAGGCGCTGCTCGACGCGCTCACCATCCGTCAGCACAAGGGCCGGCTCAGCGGCCTCACCGTCGCTATCTGCGGTGACATCGCCAATTCCCGCGTCGCCCGCTCGAACCTGCTGCTGCTCGGGGCCATGCAGGTGCGTACCCGGGTGATCGCGCCGCGCACGCTGCTCCCGCGCGGCATCGAGACGCTCGCGACGGAAGTCTTCACCGACATGCGCGAGGGCCTCGCCGGTGCCGATGTCGTCATGATGCTGCGGCTGCAGCATGAACGCGCCGCGGGCCGGCTGATCCCGTCAGTGCGCGAATACTACCGCTTCTACGGGCTCGATGCCGACAAGCTCGCGCTGGCCAAGCCCGACGCGATCGTCATGCATCCGGGCCCGATGAACCGGGGCGTCGAGATCGACCCCGCCATCGCCGACGGGCCGCGCTCGGTCATCACGCATCAGGTTGAGATGGGTGTCGCGGTGCGCATGGCGGTGCTCGATGCCCTCCTCGCCGACCCGACGCAGGCCACCTCATGAGCCGGCCGATCGTCGTCAGAGGCGCCCGCATCGTCGATCCGGCGAGCAGCACCGACGCAACTGGCTCGCTCTTCGTTCAGGATGGAGCCATTGCCGGTATCGCCACCGGCGCGACGACTGGGACGCCCGAGGGGGCCGAGATTATCGACGGACGCGGCCTCGTGCTGGCTCCCGGCCTCATCGACATGCGGGTGTTCACCGGCGAGCCGGGCCACGAATACCGCGAGACGCTAGCTTCGGCCGCCGATGCCGCGGCAGCGGGCGGCGTGACCAGCTTCGTGCTGATGCCCGATACCACTCCGGTGGTCGACGACGGCGCCATCGTCGACTTCATCGTCCGTCGCGCTGCGGCCACGGCGAAGGTCAACGTCCTGCCGTCGGCGGCGATCACGAAGGGACTTCGCGGCGAGGAGATCACCGAGTTCGGGTTGCTGCGGGAGGCCGGCGCCACCTGCCTCACCGATGGCCGGCAGTCGATCCAGTCGGCCGGATTGCTGCGCGCGGCGATGACCTACGCCGCGACATTCGACCTACTCCTCGCCCACCAGCCCGCCGACGCCTCGCTGATCGGTGATGGCGTCATGAACGAGAGCGCGCTGGCCACCATCTCCGGCCTCAAGGGCATCCCCGTCGAGGCCGAGATCATCCCCCTGGCGCGCGACCTGCAGCTCGCTGCCCTGACCGGAGCGCGCTACCACGCCGCGCAGGTCTCGACTTCCGGCTCCACGCGCCTGCTCGCCGACACCAAGGCGGACGGACACCACGTCACCGCCGGCATCTCGATCAATAATCTCGCGCTCAACGAAAACGACGTCGCGCCCTATCGGACGTTCTTCAAGCTCTCGCCGCCGCTTCGCTCCGAGGACGACCGCCAGGCGATGATCGAGGGCCTCAGAAGCGGGGCCATCGACGTCATCCATTCGGCGCACGATCCGCAGGACTCCGAGGTCAAGCGCCAGCCTTTCGCCGAAGCGTCCGAGGGCGCGATCGGCCTCGAAACGCTGCTCGCGGCGGCGCTCCGCCTCGTCCATGCGGGCGACCTGCCGCTGATGACAGTTCTGCGCGCCATGACGGTGCGGCCGGCCGAAATCCTCGGCCTCAAGGCGGGCCGCCTCGCGGTCGGAGCACCCGCCGACTTCATCCTCTTCGACCTCGATTTCCCGTGGCTGGTGAGAGAGCAGGACCTCGTCTCCCGCTCGCGCAACACCGCCTTCGAAAGCGCCCGCATGCAGGGCGCGGTGATGCAGACCTTCGTTGCCGGCAGGCGCGTGTTCAGCCATGCTGCGGCCCCGAGGGGGGAAAGCTGATGGACTATGTCCTTGCCGCGATCGTCGGCTATTTCCTGGGCACGATCCCGTTCGGGCTGCTGATCACGCGTGCCGCGGGGCTGGGCGATGTTCGCAAGATCGGCTCCGGCAATATCGGAGCGACCAACGTGCTCAGGACCGGTCGGCGCGAGCTTGCCGCGCTGACGCTGGTGCTGGACGCGGCCAAGGGGTTCGTCGCGGTGTTCATCGCGCGCTGGCTCTGGCCGGGCGAGCCGATGTTCATCGCCGCCATCGCGGTATTTCTCGGCCATTGCTTTCCCGTCTGGCTCCGCTTCAAGGGCGGCAAGGGCGTTGCGACCATGATCGGCACGCTGCTCGGCCTCGCCTGGCCGGTTGGGGTGATCTTCTGCGCGGTCTGGCTCTTCATCGCCTTCGCGCAGCGCTATTCCTCACTCGCCGCGCTCACCGCGGCGGTCACGTCGCCGATCTTCGCTTATGTCGCCTGGCTGATGGGGTGGACGCCGTACGGCATCGAGCTCGCGGCGACGGCGGCGCTGCTCGCGGCGCTTTTGATCTTCAACCACCGCGCCAATATCGGCCGGCTGCTCAGCGGCACGGAACCGAAGATCGGGTCCGAGAAGCCGAAGTCCGAGCCGGCGTGATGGCCGGCGCGTCAGGCAGCGCGCTGACCGCCGCGCAACGTCTCGCCTGGCTGCGCCTCATCCGCACCGACAATGTCGGGCCCATCACCTTTCGCCAGCTGATCAACCGCGCCGGCTCGGCCGAAGCCGCGCTGGCCGAGCTGCCGCGGCTCGCCTCGCGCGTGGGGGCCGGCACGCGCATCCCATCGCAGGCGGAGGCCGAGGACGAAATCGCCGCCATCGCCAAGGCTGGCGCGCGCCTCGTGGCCTCGGGCGACCCCGATTATCCGGAGCTGCTGCGGCATATCTCCGGCTACCCACCGCTGCTGATCGTTCAGGGCGGAGCGAAATCTCAGCTCAAGCGAACGGTCGCGATCGTCGGCGCGCGCAACGCATCGGCAGCGGGCCTGCGAATGACGCAGGTGCTCGCGAGCGGCCTTGCGGACACGGGCTACACCATCGTTTCCGGTCTCGCCCGCGGCGTCGATGCAGCGGCGCATGCGGCGGCGCTCTCGACCGGGACCGTCGCGGTCCTCGCGGGCGGCATCGACAAGATCTATCCGGCGGAGAACGAGCCCCTCGCCCGCACCATCCTCGACACTGGCGGCACGGTGCTCACCGAGATGCCGATGGGCTGGCAGCCGCGCGCCCAGGATTTTCCGCGTCGCAACCGGCTGGTGTCGGGGCTCTCGCTTGGCGTAGTGGTGGTGGAAGCGGCCAAGCGCTCGGGCTCGCTGATCACCGCGCGCCTCGCGCTCGAGCAGAACCGCGAGGTCTTCGCCGTTCCCGGCTCGCCGCTCGATCCGCGCGCCGAAGGGGGCAATCATCTGATCCAGGAAGGCGCCAAGCTGGTGACGTCAGCCGCCGACATTATCGAGAGCGTGGCCGTTGCCGATCCGTCGCGCACGACGCTGCTCGAGCCAGACTGGGAACCCGATCTCGGGGCGGAGGCCTTCTCGGATGCGGCGCCAAGCACCGCCGATAGCGGGCGCCTGCTCGAGGCGCTGAGCCCCACGCCGATCGCGGTCGATGCACTCATTGCGGTCACCGGGCTCTCAGTGCCCGCGATCCAGTCACTACTGCTCGAGTTGGACCTCGCGGGACGCATCGAGTGGTCGAGCGGCCAGCTTGTCGCCCTTCGCCCTTGAGCGCGGCGGCCAGAGCCAGAGCAGCGCGAATCCGGCCCAGCTGATCAGCACGGGGGCGGCGCGCAGCGGATTATCGGCGATGAACCTCGGCAGGATGTCATCGAAGAACGGCGCGGCGTGCTCAACCCCGCTCAGCATCTCGGTGCTGGCGCAGATGACGGAGATGGCAGCGCTCGCGAGCACTAGGATCCCCACCGCGACCGCCCATGGACCTCTGGCCCGAACGAATGCCAAAGGCAGGCAGGCCATCGGCAGCATCGAGACCAGATGGCGCGGCCCTGTCGACGAGCCGCCATCCCAGTAGGCGTAGCTCGAATTGATCGAGAGGGCGCAGACCACCGTCCCGAGCACGACCAAGGCGGCCGCACGATTTTGCCGCCACATAGCGGCGAGTCCGACCGGCACCAGAACCAGCACCGGGCTCAGCGGCAGCAGTCCGCGATACAGCCCGAAGAGGATTTGGAGGAGGACGCCCGGATTCGGCGCCGTAAGCCCGAAAACTCCCTGCTTCATGCCCTCAAATCCAACGACGTCCGAATAGCCGAGATGGAACGGTGAGCCGAAGGCGATCTGTCCGTAAACCAGGAGCGGTGACAGGCCGACAAGGCCGCCTATGGCGAGCGTCACGAGCCGTCGCACGAGGCTCTCGCCACCCCTCGATGCCGCATAAAGTGCAACAAGGGCGGCAGCAGGAGCGGCGGTCAGGTCGACGGTCAACAGCACACCCAGCAGCAGGCCGACGACGAGCTCGCGCCATCGTCCCGTGACCATGACTGCGGCGGCAAACGCGACGAGCAGCAGCGCCCCGGATGCCGCGTGGGCGAAGAACACGGTGGACCAGCCGAAGAACGGCGTTCCAAGCGCTACCGTACCGGCCGCCAACAGCGCACCGCGTTCGCCTACGCCAAACGACAGAGCCAGCGTATAAAGCAGCGCCGCGGCGAGCGCCCCGAGCACGCCGTTGGTCGAGAGGATCGCCGCACTCAGATAGCCGGCGATGGTTTGCGGATCGAAAGGATCGGCCCCGCTCGACATTGCCTTCGCCACCGCCACGGCCGGCAGCGCCAGCATAGACAGCCCCGGTGGCTTGTCCGCGTAGAAATGGCCGCCGGTGGAGGCGATATCGACTGTATGGCCGGCAAAGGCGTCGATGTCGGCATGGCCGTCCAGCAGCGACAGGCTCAGGGCCAGTCGCGTCACCTGTTGTGGGTTGAACAGGTGCGCCGTCTGCGGGGTGAAATTCACATCGGCCAGCAGCACGAGAACGAAAATGATGCCGGCTCTGACAAAACGCATTGGGCGCCCTTTCGAGGCGCACAGAATGCTCTGACAGTCCTAAAGCATCCTCATCGCGATCGGCTTCTTCACTTTTTCTCCCCCTACGGGGGAGGTGGCCCATCGTCCGGTCGTGAGGTTGACAGAGACGGGCGACTTAACCATTTTCCGCCGCGTCTCCCCTCCCCCAGAGCCGTCGCGAATGAAACTGGTCGTCGTCGAAAGCCCCGCCAAGGCCAAGACAATCAACAAATATCTCGGCAAGGACTACGAGGTCCTCGCCAGCTACGGCCATGTCCGCGATTTGCCGCCGAAAGACGGCTCGGTGCGTCCCGACGAAGACTTCGCGATGGACTGGGAGGTGGACACCGCCTCGAAAAAGCGGCTGAGCGACATCGGCAATGCGCTCAAGGAAGCCGACGAGCTGATCCTTGCAACCGACCCCGATCGCGAGGGCGAAGCCATCAGCTGGCACGTGCTCGACGTGCTCAAGCAGAAGAAGCTGGTCAAGGACAAGCCGGTCAGCCGGGTGGTGTTCAACGCCATCACCAAGAACGCCATCACCGAGGCAATGAAGCATCCGCGGCAGATCGACGAGCCGCTGGTGGATGCCTATCTGGCCCGCCGCGCCCTCGATTATCTCGTGGGCTTCACGCTCTCGCCGATCCTGTGGCGGAAGCTTCCGGGGTCGCGGTCGGCGGGCCGCGTGCAATCCGTGGCCCTGCGCATCGTCTGCGACCGCGAGAACGAGATCGAGAAGTTCAAGCCGGTCGAATACTGGTCGGTCGCCGCGCGGCTCAACGAAAAGGGCAAGAGCTTCGAGGCACGGCTCTATTCGGTCGACGGCAAGGTTTCGGACAAGCTCGACGTGAAGTCGGGAACCGAGGCGGAGGCGCTGAAGCGCGCCATCGAAGCCGGCCGGTTCGAGGTCCGCTCGGTCGACAAGAAGCCGACGCGCCGCAACCCCTACGCACCGTTCACCACCTCCTCGCTGCAGCAGGACGCCAGTTCTCGCCTGGGGTTCTCTCCGAACCGCACGATGCAGCTGGCGCAGCGCCTCTACGAAGACGGCGTCATCACCTACATGCGAACCGACGGCATCGACATGGCGCCGGAGGCGATCGCCGCGGCCCGCAGCGCCATCGAGAAGGAATTCGGCTCGGCCTATCTGCCGCCGACGCCGCGCATCTACCAGAACAAGGCCAAGAATGCGCAGGAAGCGCACGAAGCCATTCGTCCGACGGACATGTTCCGCCATCCCGAGACCGTGGGCGACGCCGACCAGCGCAAGCTTTATGGCCTGATCTGGCGGCGCACCCTCGCCTGCCAGATGCGCCCGGCCGAGATCGAGCGGACGACCGCCGATATTGCCGTGCAGAATGCCGGCCGCGACGTCGTATTGCGCGCCGTCGGCTCGGTGGTGACGTTTGCGGGCTTTCTCGCCGTTTATGGCGTTGCCGCCAAGGAGGACCGCGGCGAGGACGACCAGGACGACGACGATCGTGAGCTGCCGGCGCTGGCGGTAGGCGATCACCCGAAGCTCGAAGAAGCTCTTATCGAGCAGCATTTCACCCAGCCACCGCCGCGCTACACCGAAGCCAGTCTCATCAAGAAGATGGAAGAGCTCGGCATCGGCCGGCCGTCGACCTACGCCGCGACGATCTCGGTGCTGCAAGACCGCAATTACGTCCGGCTCGAAAAGCGCGCGCTGATCCCGGAGGATCGCGGCCGGATCGTCACAGCCTTCCTCGAGAATTTCTTCAAGAAGCTGGTCGAATACGGCTTCACCGCCGGGCTCGAGGAAAAGCTCGACGAGATCTCCGCCGGCCAGCTCGGCTGGAAGGACGTGCTGCGCGACTTCTGGCAGGACTTCACCAAACAGACCGACGAGATCAAAGACCTGCGTGTCTCGCAGGTGCTCGATGCACTCAACGACTCGCTGGCCGACCACATCTTCCCGCCCAAGGCGGACGGGTCCGACCCGCGCATCTGCCCCAATTGTGGTACCGGTCACCTGTCGCTGAAGCTGGGCAAGTTCGGCGCCTTCATCGGCTGCTCGAACTATCCCGAATGCCGCTACACGATGCAGCTCTCGGATGCGGCCACGGGCGGCGCGGAGAACGCGGGCAGCGGCGACGGCATCCTCGGGACCGACCCCGAGAGCGGGCTCAACGTGCTCTTGAAGTCGGGACGTTTCGGCCCATATGTGCAACTTGGCGACGGCGACGCCCCCAAGCGCTCTTCTCTTCCCAAAGGCTGGTCTCCCGACTCCCTGACGCTGGAGAAGGCGCTGCAGTTGCTGGCGCTACCCCGCGCGGTCGGCCTTCACCCGGAAACGGGGGAGCCGATCAGCGCGGGCCTCGGCCGCTACGGCCCGTTCATCCTCCACGCCGGCAAGTACGCCAACCTTCCCGACGTCGAGGAGGTGTTTACGGTGGGGCTCAACCGCGCCGTGGACCTGCTGGCGCAGAAGGCCGCGGGCGGCGGCCGGTTCGGGCGCGGCGCCACGCCGATCAAGGCGATCAAGACCTTCGAGCACGACGACGGGACGATCTCGGTGCGCGATGGCCGCTATGGCTTCTACGTCAACCAGGGCAAGGTCAACGCGACGCTGCCCAAATCGACCAAGCCGGAAGACGTCACGCTCGAACAGGCGCTCGAACTGATCGCCGAGCGCGCGGCCAAGGGTGGCGGCAAGAAGCCGGCACGCAAGGCCGCGGCCAAAGCTCCGGCAAAGAAAGCGGCAGCCAAGAAGGCCCCGGCAAAGAAACCCGCGGCCAAGAAGGCCGCAAAGAAACCAAGTACGGTGGAGGCCTAGTTACCCACCGGGTCATTCCCGCGAAAGCGGGAACCTCTGTTTACTGGGCCTCGTACGTTGAAACGGAGGTTCCCGCTTTCGCGGGAATGACTCCCAGGACGAATATGGCTCCCAAAACCACAAGCAAAACCAGAACAAAATCACATTCTACTCCTAAGCCCCACCGCCAATACCAGGTGGGCACCCTGCCCTCGCGCGAAGCCGTGCTCGAGGCGATGGCCAGCCGGCCCGACCTCGATGGCAAGCGCGACCTTGCGAAATATTTCGGCATCCACGGTGACATGCGCACGCCCTTCAAGCTCCTGCTCAAGGAGCTCGAAGGCGAAGGCATCCTGACGCGGACGCGCAAGACCATCCGGCGCACGGCGACGCTCCCCGCGGTCACCACACTCGACATTCCCAGCGATGCCGATCCTGACAACCTCCATGCGTTCCCCGCGCAATGGGACGAGCAGGCCGAGGGAGAGCGGCCGCGCGTCGCGGTAATCGTCGGCAACAACGCCCGCGTCGTCCCCGCACCCGGTGACCGCATCCTCGCGCGGATCGATGCCGGCGACGGACCGTTGCCGGCCTACACGGCGCGACCGATGAAGATCCTCGACAAACCCCGGCGTGGCCAGATCGGCATCGTGCGCCTCGACGAGGGCGGCGCGCGGCTCGTGCCGGTCGACCGCAAGCTCAAGGAGATGCGGATCGACAGCGGCGACCTCGGCGGTGCCCGCGACGGCGACCTCGTCGAAGTCAGCTCGCGCGTCAGCGGGCGGCTGATGATCCCCAAGGCCAAGGTCGAGGCGGTCATTGGCAATCCGAACTCCGAGGGCGCGGTCTCGATGATCGCGATCCACAACCTCGAAATCCCCTATCGCTTTCCGGCCTCCGTGCTGAAGGAAGCGGAGGCGGCCAAAGAGGCGACGACCAAGGGGCGCGAGGACTGGCGGCATATCCCGCTGATCACCATCGATCCGCCGGACGCCAAGGACCACGACGACGCGGTGCACGCCGAGCCCGACACCGATCCGAACAATCCGGGCGGCCACATCGTCACGGTCGCCATCGCCGACGTTGCGGCCTACGTGCCGCCGGGCACGGCGCTCGACCGGGAAGCGTATCTGCGCGGCAATTCCGTCTACTTCCCCGACCGTGTCGTGCCGATGCTGCCCGAGCGGATCTCGAACGATCTCTGCTCGCTCAAGGAGGGCGAGAACCGGCCGTCGCTGGCGGTCAGAATGGTGTTCGAATCGGACGGCCGGAAGAAGCGCCACAGCTTTCACCGCGTGCTGTTCCGATCTGCCGCAAAGCTCAGCTACCAGCAGGTGCAGGCGGCGATCGACGGGCGACCGGACGACAAGACCGGACCGCTGCTCGAGCCGATCCTGAAGCCGCTCTATGCCGCCTACGCCACGATGGTGAAGGCGCGCGACCGGCGCAGCCCGCTCGATCTCGACCTGCCGGAACGCAAGATCGTCCTCGACGACAAGGGCATGGTCGCCGATGTGCGGACGCCCGAACGGCTCGAGGCCATGCGGCTCATCGAGGAGATGATGATCGCCGCCAACGTCGCGGCCGCCGAAACGCTCGAAAAGCACAAGACCGCCCTGCTCTACCGCGTTCACGACACGCCGAGCCGCGAGAAGCTCGAAGCCCTTCGGGCATTCCTTGCCTCGCTCGATTTGAGCTTTGCGAAGTCCGAAGCGGTGCGACCGACCGATTTCAACCGCGTGCTGGGCAAGGCCCGCGACAATGGCCGCGTCCAGCAGGTCAGCGAAATGGTGCTGCGCTCGCAGGCGCAGGCGGAATACGCCCACGAGAACTACGGCCATTTCGGTCTCAATCTGGACCGCTACGCGCACTTCACCTCGCCAATCCGGCGCTATGCCGACCTGATTGTGCACCGGGCCCTCATCACCGCGCTGAAGCTTGGCGAAGATGGCCTGACCGAGGGCGAGATCGCCCGGCTTCCGGCGATCGCGACGCACATCTCGGGAACCGAGCGGCGGGCTATGCTGGCCGAGCGGGAGACCGCTGACCGGCTGCTCGCGCAATTTCTCGCCGGCAAGATCGGCTCGGAATTCGACGGCCGGATTTCGGGCGTGACGCGCTCGGGGCTGTTCGTGCGGCTCACGGAAACGGGCGCCGATGGCTTCATTCCGGCCTCGACGATCGGCGCCGACTATTACCGCTATGTCGAGGACCTGCAGGCGATGGTCGGCGACCGCACCGGCGAGAGCTTCCGCATCGGCGACAGCGTGCGCGTGCGGCTGCTGGAGGCGGCGCCGATCGCCGGCGCGCTGCGCTTCGAGCTGCTGAGCGACGGCGACCGCGGCAAACCGTCATCTGTGAAACGCGGGCCCAAGAGCCCATCTCGGAGCTACGGCCCGAAGGGACGATCGTCCGGCCGCAGGAGATAGGCAAATGCCCGTCCAGGTCAGCACTCCCGCCGCACAACGCAGCGCCGGTCGCGCCGTTTGGAACGGCATGCGCCTGCGCTGCCCGCATTGCGGCCACGGCCACCTGTTCCGCTCGTTCCTCAAGGTCGCCGACACGTGCGACGTTTGCGGCGAAGAGCTGTTCCATCATCGCGCCGACGATTTTCCGCCCTACATCTCGATCTTCATCACCGGCCACATCCTGGTCGGCGCCCTGCTCGAGTTGCAGGCCTTCGAGATCGCCCCGTGGATCTATTTCGCGACGCTGGTGCCAGCGGCCATCGTGCTCCCGCTGGCCCTCCTGCCGTCGATCAAGGGCGGCATCGTCGGGCTGCAATGGGCGACCCGGATGCACGGGTTCGATGACGCCCGGCGCAATCCGGCGTTGGCCCTGCTCACGGCTCCACGCGCAAGCGCCTGATCCGATCCGCCGGCCGATGCACAGGCCGGCGAACCTTGACTTTCAATCGCAAATCCGTAGGTTGCGCGCAAATTCCAGGGCCGCGGCCCTGCATTCCCAGGGATTCCCGTTATGGCCAAGGCTGCATCAGTCAAGATCAAGCTCGTGTCGAGCGCCGACACCGGCTTCTACTACGTCACCAAGAAGAACTCGCGCACGCAGACCGAGAAGCTCAGCTTCAAGAAGTATGACCCGGTCGTGCGCAAGCATGTCGAGTTCAAGGAATCGAAGATCAAATAACTCGGCCGCAGGTCGAGACGAAAAAAGCCCCGCTTTGGCGGGGCTTTTTGTTTCGGTGTGCATGCCGAAGGAAGAAGTGGCCGATCCGGAGAGGGTGCCGAAGAGGCCTCGCAGCAACTCCGGACCGGCCGCCCTACGGACTTCAGGAGTTGCGGCGGACCTGAGGGAACCGTAGGGAGCTTTGACAGAACAGCGCGTCCCGTCGTGTTGGCCGCACCCTAGCTTCCAAGCTGACAAATACAATCGAGTAAGGCCCTGTTAGTGAACCGGTAACCTTACTTGCCGTGTCTTTGAATCAAATGAGATATATTGCTCAGGCGGCGTCGAATACGACCCGGTTCCGGCCTTCGCGCTTGGCGCGGTAAAGCGCGATGTCGGCGCGCTTGAGGATCATCTCGGGCACGTCGAGCGGGTGCTCGTTGAGCGCGACCCCCACCGAGCAGGTGACGGTCAGCGGCTTGCTCCCGCCCATGTCGAACGTGCGATCGCCCACCGCCGTCCGCACGCGCTCGGCGACGCCCTGCGCTTGCCGGAAATCGGTGTCCGGCATCAAGACGACGAACTCCTCGCCGCCGAAGCGGCAGGCCAGATCGACGCCGCGAATGTTGCGGCGCAGGCGCTGAGCGAATTCCTTCAGCACCGCATCGCCCACGTCGTGGCCATAGCTGTCGTTGACGGACTTGAAGAAATCCATGTCGATCAGCATCACGGCCATGTCGCGCTGCTGCTCGCGGGCCTTGTCGAGCATGAGCGAGAGATGCCGGTCGAAATAGCGGCGATTGTAGAGGCCGGTGAGCTCGTCGGTGACCGCCAGCGCCAGCGTGTTGGTGACGCTCTGGCGCAGCTCCGTTGCATAGCGGAAGCGGCGTATCTGGGTTCTAACCCGCGCGGTGAGTTCGTTGCGCTCGACCGGCCGCATGATGAAGTCGTTGACGCCCAGATCGAGGCCGCGCACCACGCGCGCGCGATCGGCATCCTCGGCGACGAGCAGGATCGGCAGGTTCCGCGCCTGCTCGAGGGTGCGCATCTGCGAGCACACCCGGAGCGGGTCGAACTCGCCCAATGACATCGAAACGATCGCCAGCTCGTAGTTGCCGCCGGCGACGCGCAGCGGCGCCTCCGAAGGATCGGCCAGCACCTCGACCTGATGTGCCGGCGACAGGTAGCCGCGCACCCGTTCGGCGCTGCGCTGGTCGGTATCGACCAGGAGGATTTGGCCGCCATCGGCATTGCCCGATTCCATGGCGCGCATGGCGTCCTCGATGGCGATTTCCTGGCCCGTCTGCGCCCGCGCACGCAGCTCGTCGGTCAGCGCCTTGAGTCGGACGAGGCTCTTGACGCGCGCCATCAGCTGGACGTCGTCGACGGGCTTGGTGAGGAAATCGTCGGCGCCGGCCTGCAAGCCCTTCACACGATCGGAGGGCTGATCGAGCGCGGTGATCATAAGAACCGGGATATGTGCGGTGCGTGCGTCGAGCTTGAGGCGGCGGCAGACTTCGAAGCCGTCCATCTCCGGCATCATCACGTCGAGCAGGACGATGTCGGTCTGCCCGGCTTCGCAGATGGCGAGCGCCTGGCGCCCGCTGGCCGCCGTCTTGACGTCAAAATACTCCGCCGTCAGGCGCGCCTCGAGAAGGCGAACGTTGGTCGGAATATCGTCAACGATCAGCACGCGCGCTGTCAAAAAACGGCCGCCCCTTCGACTCAGAACTCGCCCGGGAAATCAGGAGCCGAGACTCCTAGTTGGCCGCTCCAATGTAGCGGGCAATCGTTTCCAAAAAATGAGGCACGGAGATGGGTTTACTGATGTAACCCTCGCAGCCGCCCTGCAAAATCCGCTCCTCGTCGCCCTTCATCGCGAAGGCGGTGACGGCGATGACCGGAATGGAGTGCAGGTCGTCGTCCTCCTTCAGCCATTTGGTGACGACGAGCCCCGAGACCTCCGGCAGCTGGATGTCCATCAGGATCAGATCCGGGTGGTGGGCGCGCGCCAGGCCGATGGCTTCCATGCCATTCCGCGTCTGGATGACCGCGTAGCCGCGCGATTCGAGCAGATCGTTGAAGAGCTTCATGTTGAGCTCGTTGTCTTCAACGATCATGACGGTCTTGGGCATGCGGTCCGGCGCTATTTGGGCCCTGTGTTCTGCCCCAAGCCTCCGCTAACATCAATGACTTACGAAAGCCGTAACGGAGCCGGGAAATGGCCCTCAAATCCAGGGAAATCGGGCTCGCGGAGCTCGCCGGGGCCTGTCTCAGCCACCTCGTCCAGAACCCCGACCAACTGGCTGAATTCATGGTGCATTCGGGGATAACGCCAGCATCGCTGCGAGGCCTTGTGGGAACGACGCCGTTCGCCCACGGACTCGTCGACTACTTCCTCTCCAACGAGCCGCTGCTGCTCAGCCTCGCAGCCGAACAGGGCTGGTCGCCGGACTCGATCAGCAGGATATGGACGCGGCTCCACGCCGAGGAAAACTGAGTCGCGGGCCGCGAGCGCGACAGCAAGACGCATGCTATGAGCGTCAGGCGTGATGCAGCAAAGCTGCGAGCCGACGCCAGGAACGAAACGATGAGCCCGAAGATGACCACCCCGATCGATAAGCTGCGCGAATATGGCTACGAGCTGCCGATGCCCAAGGCACCGGTCGCGAGCTATCAGCCGGTCACGCGGGTGGGCAATCTCATCTACGTTTCGGGCCAGATCTCGTCGGGCGCCGACGGCGTGGTGGTCGCGGGGCAGCTGGGCGAAACGATGAACGTCGTCCAGGGCGGCAACGCGGCGGAGCTTTGCGCAGTGAACCTCCTCGCCCAGCTGGTGCATGTCGCCGGCGTGCGGCTCGAGGACATCAAGCAGATCGTCAAGCTGACCGTGTTCGTCTCGTCCGCGCCCGAGTTCGCAGAGCAGCACCTCGTCGCCAACGGCGCCTCCAACCTGTTGATCGGGGTGCTCGGCGATCGCGGCCGGCATGCGCGCTCGGCCATCGGCGTGGCCGGCCTGCCGCGCGGGGCGGCCGTCGAGGTCGAAGCGATCGTCGAAGTCGCCTGACTATGCGCAATCCGTTCGACCGGCCGATCGCACATCGCGGTCTGCATGACCCTGCGCGGGGCATCATCGAGAACTCGCGCTCAGCGTTCGAGGCGGCGATCACCGGCGGCTACGCGATCGAACTCGACCTACAACTGTCGAGCGACGGCGTGCCGTTCGTCTTTCACGACGACGACTTCGACCGGCTGACCTCGGCAACCGGCCCCTCCAACGCCAAGCCGATCTCGGAAGTGCAGTCTCTCGTCCTCTCCGGCAGCGCCGCCGGCGATACGCCGCAGCGCTTCACCGAGTTCCTTGCGCAGAATGGCGGCCGCACGCTCACGCAAATCGAGCTCAAACAGCAGCCGACGCCCGAAGCGACAGTGACCCTCGCCCGCGAAGTCGCGCGGGCGCTGGCGGCCTATCGCGGGCCCTACACGCTCGAATCCTTCGATCCGCGGCTGCTCATCGGGCTCCGCCGAGCCGGTGTGCGGGCCCCGATCGGCGCCGTGACCTACGGCTTCGACGTGCCCGAGTGGGACGAGACGCTGACCGACCGGCAGCGCTTCATCCTGCGCAACCTGCTGCATTGGCCGGTCTCGCGGTTCAACTTCATTTCGTGCCGCGACGTCTCGCTTGAGATGCCTGCGGTGCGGTTCTTTCGCGCGCTCGGCATGCCGGTGACCGCCTGGACCATCAATTCGCCCGAAGCGGCGGCCAAGGCTCTGCGCCATGCGGACCAGATCGTCTTCGAAGGGTTCCTGCCCGGACGTGGCTGACCAACTCACAGCGAACATCGTCGAGTCCGCCGGCGCGATCGACGCTGCCGACTGGAATGGGCTCGCCGCCGCGACCGATCCCCACGGCAATCCGTTCCTCGACCATGCCTTCTTCGTCGCGCTCGAGGCGTCCGGGTCGGCGACGCGCCGGACCGGATGGACACCGCGGCACCTCGTGCTGCGCGATGGCGCGAGGGTGGTCGGGCTCTTGCCGATGTACGAGAAGACTCATTCGCAGGGCGAGTACGTCTTCGATCACGGCTGGGCCCAAGCCTACGACCAGGCCGGCGGGCGCTACTATCCCAAGCTGCAGGCATCGGTGCCGTTCACGCCGGTGACCGCGCCGAAGCTGCTCGCGCTCCCCGGCGATCTCGCCATCCGGCAGGCGCTCATGACCGCAGCTGAGCACTATGCGACGGGCCGCGGCATCTCCTCGATCCACGCGACGTTCGTGCCCGAAGAGGAAAGTGCCGTCGCGCAGGCACAAGGTTGGCTGCTACGGACCGACACGCAATATCACTGGCACAATGCCGGGTTCGGCTCGTTCGACGCTTTCCTCGAGACCATGTCGTCGCGCCACCGCAAGGTCACGCGCAGGGAGCGCCGTGACGCGCTCGAGGGGCTGACGGTCCGCTGGCTGACCGGCAGCGACCTGACCGAAAGCGTTTGGGACGCTTTCTTTGATTTCTACCAGGACACCGGCAACCGGAAGTGGGGGCGGCCCTACCTCAACCGCAAATTCTTCTCGATGCTGGGTGCGGCGATGGCCGACCGGGTTGTGCTGATGTTCGCCTATGACGGCGACGAGCCGATCGCCGGGACATTGAATCTGCTCGGCAAAGACACACTTTATGGTCGCTACTGGGGCGCGACTCGAAACGTGCCGTTCCTCCACTTCGAGCTATGCTATTATCAGGCGATCGACTTCGCGATCGCCCGCGGCCTGGCGACCGTTGAAGCCGGAGCGCAGGGCGAGCATAAGCTGGCGCGAGGCTATGCGCCGGCGACGACCCGGTCGGTCCACTGGATCGCGGACCCCGGCCTCAGGCAGGCGGTGGCGCGGTTCCTCGAGAGCGAGCGGCGCGCCGTGGCGCGCGAGCAGGCCAATGCGCCGCTACCCTTCAAGCGCGGCGATACGACGGAAGCGGAATGATGGACTGGGTCACAACAGGACTGATCTGGATCGTCGAGGGCACGGTGGCGTTCATCGCGTCGACGGCGCTGTTCGATATCCTGCATTACCTGCTGCATCGCTGGGGCAAGGCGAACAACCCGCTGCTGCGGCTGTTCGCATCGTGGCACTGGGTCCACCACGCCTTCCTCGACCGCAAGATGCGGGTTCACACCGACCTCACGATCAAGAACGTGTTCTACCACATCCTGCCCGAATACCTGACCTCGATGGCGGGGACGCTGGTGTTCCTGTTCGTCTTTCCGTGGCAGCCGATCGCGGCTCTGGCGGTGATCCGCACGATCATGCTCGTCGTTACCATCAAGGACGAGGGGATGGACGCCAACCACATGGCCAAGCAGCGCATCAGCGGCCGCCAAGGGCTGCTGTGGGTCGGGCCGGACTATCACGCGATGCATCACATCTACCCCGACAATTTCTACTCGTCGTTCTCGAACGTCTTCGACCTCCTGTTCGGCACAACCTGCCAGATCAGCGGGCGCCGGTTCCTGATCACCGGCGCAAGCGGCGCGTTCGGCACCGCGATCCGCAAGCGGATCGAAGCGCTCGGCGGGATCGTCGATACCGCGAAGTCGGGCGTCGATTTCGGACCGGGCGACTACGCGCGGATCGAGCAGAAGCTGGCGGAGGCCGACGTGCTGATCCTGTCGCACGGCGCCAAGTCCGATGATTGCTGGAACGCCAACTACGTGACCTTCGTCGACCTGATCGACCGCTTCATCGCGGCCGGCAAAGGCCGGCTGGTACCGCCCGAGGTGTGGGCGCTCGGCTCGGAAGCCGAGTTTCACGGCGATTTCGGCATGGCTTCGATGGTCGATTATGCCGCATCCAAGCGCGACTATGCCAAGCACGCCCGGGGCTACTACCAGAACGCCGACGTCATCTACCGCCACATCGTGCCTTCGGCCTTCACCTCGGCGATGGGACCGGGGCCGATGTCGGCCGACCTCGCCGCCCGCATCGCGCTTTTCCTCATTCGCCGCGGCTTCTGCTACGTGCCGGTGACCCTCACCACCCTCGCCTTCTGGAATTATTTCCGCTTCCGCAGCCTCGTGCCGGGCCCCACGGCCCCGCCGACGGCGGTCGCCGGCCGGACGCCGGTTTGAAAAGCCGGCCCAGAGTTGCTACCTCCCGTGGATTGACCCGGGGCTCAGGGCGGCAGCAGGCGTGACGCGCAGGATCGTTATCACCGTGATCGGCACGCAGGGCGACGTGCAGCCCTTCGTGGCGCTCGCCGTGCGCCTCAAGAAGCGCGGATTTTCGGTCGCGCTCTGCTCGACCCGCGATTTCGCGCCGATGGCCGAGCTTTACGGCGTCGAGTTCCACGATCTCGGCGGCGACGCCCAGGAATTCCTGCGGCAGGCACAGTTCGACAACTTCATGACCAAACGGGCGCTGCTCTACGCGCCGGGCCTGATGCGCGCCGGACAGAAGGTGTTGCGCGAGGCGAGCCGCCGTGCCTGGCAGATCGCGCAGGACGCCGATGCGGTGATCTTCCAGAACGTCACCAGCTTCTGCATCGACATCGCCGAGGCCCTGCATATCCCGGCGATCCTGACGGTGTTCCAGCCGATTTATCCGACCTCGGAATTCCCATATTTCGACCTCGGCCTGCCGCCGATGGATCCCCTGCTCTACCGGTTCAACCGCGAGCCGTTCGCCAAGAGCCCGAGCGTCGATCCGTTCATCAACAAGCTCAGCTACATGGTGCAGACGGCCCAGCAGAGCTACTGGGACTCGCCGCGCGATGGCCTGCGCAGCGTCCTCGGGCTCAGGCGCAAGAAGAAGGGCAATGTCCACACCAGCGCCCGCGGCGAGCCGCTGACGACCCTGCACGCCTATTCGCCCTCGATCTCGCCGGCCCCCGGAGACTGGTCGGAGAACAACATCGTCACCGGCTTCTGGCGGCTCGACGACGCCAGCGGCTGGACGCCGCCGCCAGAGTTCCAGGCCTTCCTCGATGCGGGTGACGCGCCGATGTATATCGGCTTCGGCTCGATGTCGTTCGGGGCGCAGCGCAACAGCGAGATCATCGGCAAGGCGATCCGGCAATGGGGCGGCCGGGCGGTGATCAGCAAGGGCTGGGGCGGCCTCAGGACCGACGCGATGCCCGAGAGCGTCTACGTGATCGACCGCGCCCCCCACGGCAAGCTGTTCGAGCTCGTCAAGGCGGTGGTGCATCATGGCGGCGCGGGCACCACGCATGCCGGGCTGCTCGCCGGACGGCCGAGCTTTGCGGTGCCGCAGTTCTTCGACCAGCCCTATTGGGGGCAGCGCATCTACGACCTCGGCGCCGGACCGCCGCCGGTACGGCTGCGCAAGCTCACAACGAGCCTGCTTGGCGCGGCGCTCGAAGATCTCGACACGACGCCGTCCTACGCGCAAGCCGCCCAGGCGCTCGGCGAAAAGCTCAAGCTCGAAGACGGGACGAGCCTCGCCGTCGACGTCATCGAGGAGACGATCGCCGATTTCGGGGCGAAAGCGCCGCCGCGCACCTATCATCTGTCGGGAGCCGCATCGTGAGCGCCTACGATCCGCAGAACATCTTCGCCAAGATGCTGCGCGGCGAGATCCCCGCGCACAAGGTATTCGAGGACGACGCGATCCTCGTGACCATGGACATCTTCCCCCAGTCGCGTGGGCACATGCTGGTGATTCCGAAGGCCGCCTCGCGCAATCTGCTCGATGCGGACCCCGCGGCGCTCGCTACCGCCGCGACCTATCTGCCGCGGCTCGGCCGCGCGCTGATGGCGGCGACCAAGGCCGACGGACTCCGGGTGATGCAGTTCAACGAGGCCGCCTCAGGGCAGACGGTGTTTCACCTGCACTTCCACCTGATCCCGGTCTATGCGGGCGTCGAACTCGGACATCACGCCGGAGCGGGGCGCGCCGACGATGCCGACCTGACCGCGCTGGCCAAGGCGATTGCCGCCGAACTGACGATTTGATCTACATCTTGCGACTCTGAACTCTGGTGCCATATGCTCGAAAACTGATGTTTTAAACATCAGTATAGCTAGAGCAGGTGTCACTCCTTGGCCAAAAGGACTCAACTCCGTGATGACCGCCGGACAGCTCCGTGCAAGCCGAGCGCTGTTGGCGATGGACCAGAAGGCGCTCGCCGAGCTTTCGGGCGTTTCGCTGCCGACCATCCAACGCATGGAAGCCAGCGAGGGCGTGGTGCGGGGCACCGTCGAGACGCTGACCAAGGTCATCGAGGCGCTGAACCGCGCCGGCGTGGAGCTCATCGGGGACGATGCCCGCAGCGACAGCGGCGGACGGGGCGTACGCCTGCGCCACTCCACGAGGAGCTGAGGCAAGCCGGGAGCGCTTGGCATGGCTGACCTCGCCTCCACGCGACCGGACACACCCCCGAACGCGGCAGAGCTCTTCACCCCCAAGCTCGTGACCGTCTTTCGTGAGGGCTACCACCTCGCCGATCTGCGCGCCGACCTCGTCTCGGGGCTGACCGTCGCGATTGTCGCGCTGCCCCTGTCGATGGCGATCGCCATCGCGTCGGGGGTGACGCCTGAGCGCGGCCTCTTCACTGCGGCAGTCGGCGGGCTCCTGATCTCGGCGCTCGGTGGAAGCCGGTTCCAGATCGGCGGTCCAGCCGCCGCGTTCACCGTGCTCGTCGCCTCGACCGTGGCGCGCCACGGCCTGCCGGGCCTGGCGCTCGCAACCATCCTTGCCGGCATCCTGCTCCTCGGCATGGGGCTTTTGCGCCTCGGCAGCTACATCAAGTTCATCCCCTATCCGGTGACCGTCGGCTTCATCTCCGGTATCGCGGTGATCCTCTTCATCGGGCAGATCTCCGACCTGGCGGGACTGAAACTCGCTTCCAATCCCGCCGACATCCTGCCCAAGCTCGCGGCCCTCGCCGCGGCGGCTGGCACGATCACCTGGCCCGCCATCGCGATCGGCATTGGGACCGTCGTCGTCATGGTGCTGATGCGCCGTTATCTGCCGCGCTGGCCGGGCATCCTGATTGCCGTGGTCCTGGCCGCGCTCGCGGTGTTCGCGCTGGGCCTGCCCATCGAGACGATTGGAACGCGGTTCGGCGGCATTCCGAGCACCCTGCCCGCCCCATCGCTGCCGCCGATCTCGGTGCAGTCGGTGCTCGACGTGCTGCCCGACGCGATTTCGTTCGCCCTGCTCGGCGCTATCGAATCCCTGCTGTCCGCAATGGTCGCCGACAACATGACCGGCCGGCGGCACCGCTCCAACATGGAGCTGGTGGCGCAAGGCATCGCCAATATCGGCTCGGCGCTGTTCGGCGGCATCACTGCCACCGGCACCGTCGCCCGCACCGCGACCAACGTCCGCTCCGGCGCACGCAGCCCGCTCTCTGGCGTCTTCCATGCCGGCTTCATCCTGCTGTTCATGCTCGTTGCTGCGCCGCTCGCCCGCTTCATCCCGCTCGCCTCGCTGGCGGGCGTGCTCGCTGTCGTGTCGTGGAACATGGTCGAGAAGCCGGCCATCGCGGCGCTGGTCCGCGGCTCGCGCGGCGACGCGCTGGTGCTCGCGGTAACGTTCCTGCTGACCGTTTTCGTCGGACTGACGGCCGCGATCGTCGCCGGCTTTGCCCTCGGTTCGCTCCTCTTCATCCGCAGGATGGCGCAGGCCGCGTCGGTGGAGTTGCATGTGCCGCAAGTGGAGGAGGACGTGGCCGACGACCCGAGGCGGGCGCCCTACGATCCCTCGGAGGGTGGCGACCCGGACATCGCGATCTATCGGATCAGCGGCGCGTTCTTTTTCGGCGCGGCGGCCAGCGTCGGCGTCGTGCTCGACCGCATCGCCGATCGGCACAAGGTGCTGATCCTCGATTTCGCCGCGGTCCCGTTCATCGACTCGACCGCCGCAAGCACCATCGAGAGCATCGCCCGCAAGGCGAGCCGTCAGGGCGTGCGCCTGTTCGTCTCGGGCGCTTCGGCGGCAACCCTGCAAATGCTCGCCGCGCATCACGTCGGCGCCCCGGCGATTGCGGTCGAGCCCTCGCTGCAGAGCGCCACGCAGGCCGCGCGCCGCAGCCTCGCGGCATGAAAAAGGCCGGGATCACTCACGGCCCTTTTCGCCTCGGTCTTGTCGCTTCGTAGCGACTAGCTGTTCTCTTCTGCCGGCTTGGCGGCCTTCTTGACCGTCTTCGGGCCTGGGATGGCCTTGGGGCGGGCCGGACGCGGCGGCGCGGCGATAAGCTCGAGCTTGGCGTCGGGCCCGATGCCCACCACGGCGACCGTGACGGTGCCGCCATTGACCAGCTCGCCGAACAGCACCTGATCGGCCAGCGGCTTCTTGACGTGCTCCTGGATGACGCGGCTCAGAGGCCGGGCGCCCATGCGCTCGTCGTAACCGCGCGAGGCGAGCCACTCGGCGGCCTCGGGCGTGAGGTTGATCGTGACGCCACGCTCGGCCAGCTGGCCCTCGAGCTGCAGCACGAACTTCTCGACCACCTGCCGCACGACCGCCGGCGGAAGCGGCGCGAACGAGATGATCGCGTCGAGCCGGTTGCGGAACTCCGGCGTGAACATCCGGTTGATGGCCTCCTCGTCGTCGCCGGCTTCGCGCTTGCGCCCGAACCCGATCGGCGACTTCTGCAGCTCCATCGCGCCGACGTTCGACGTCATGATCAGAATGACGTTCCGGAAGTCGATCGACTTGCCGTTGTGGTCGGTCAGCTTGCCGTGGTCCATCACCTGCAACAGGATGTTGAACAGGTCCGGATGCGCCTTCTCGATTTCGTCGAGTAGCACGACGCAGTGCGGATGCTGATCGACGCCGTCGGTCAGCAGGCCGCCCTGGTCGAAGCCGACATAGCCGGGAGGGGCGCCGATCAGCCGGCTGACGGTGTGCCGCTCCATGTATTCGGACATGTCGAAGCGCAGCAGCTCGACGCCGAGCGTGTCGGCCAGTTGCTTCGCGACCTCGGTCTTACCGACACCGGTCGGGCCGGTGAACAGGTATGAGCCGATCGGCTTTTCGGGCTCGCGCAGCCCGGCGCGGGCGAGCTTGATCGCCGACGACAGCGCGTGGATCGCCGCATCCTGTCCGAACACGACCCGCTTGAGGTCGACCTCGAGGCTGGCGAGCATCTCGGTGTCCGACTTGCTCACCGACTTGGGCGGGATGCGGGCCATCGTGGCGATGGTCGCCTCGATCTCGGGCACGTCGATGAGTGTCTTGCGCTCCTCGGCGACGAGCAGCATCTGGCTCGCCCCGGTCTCGTCGATCACGTCGATCGCCTTGTCCGGCAGCTTGCGGTCGTTGATGTAGCGGGCCGAAAGCTCGACCGCGGCGGTCAGCGCCTCGTCGGTGTACTTGAGCTTGTGGAAGTCCTCGAAGTACGGACGCAGGCCCTTCACGATCTCAATGGCGTCGGGGATCGTCGGCTCGGAGACGTCGATCTTCTGGAACCGCCGCACCAAGGCGCGGTCCTTCTCGAAGAACTGGCGATACTCCTTGTAGGTGGTCGAGCCGATGCAGCGCATGTTGCCCGAGGCCAACGCAGGCTTCAGCAGGTTCGAGGCATCGAGCGCCCCGCCTGACGTCGCGCCGGCGCCGATCACCGTGTGGATCTCGTCGATGAACAGGATCGCGTCGGGATGCTTTTCGAGCTCCTTCATCACGGCCTTGAGCCGCTCTTCGAAGTCGCCGCGATAGCGGGTGCCGGCGAGCAGCGAGCCCATGTCGAGCGCATAGATGGTCGCGCCCTTGAGCACTTCCGGCACATCGCCCTCGACGATCTTGCGAGCCAGACCCTCCGCGATGGCGGTCTTGCCGACGCCGGCGTCGCCGACATAGATCGGATTGTTCTTCGACCGCCGGCAGAGCACCTGGATGGTGCGCCTGAGCTCAGCGTCGCGGCCGATCAGCGGATCGATCTTGCCGGCCTTGGCCTTGGCGTTGAGGTCGACGCAGAAATCGGCCAGCGCCGAGCTCTGGTTGCCGCCAGCGCGCTGGTTACCCCCCTCCTCGCCATGGCCTGCATTGGCGCCGTCCTCGGCGCCGCGCACCGGCCGGCTTTCGTTGGGCCCGGACTTGGTGATGCCGTGCGAGATGAAGTTCACCGCGTCGAGCCGGCTCATGTCCTGCTGCTCGAGGAAATAGGCGGCGTGGCTCTCGCGCTCGGCGAAGATCGCGACGAGCACGTTGGCACCCGTCACCTCCTCCTTCCCGGAGGACTGGACGTGGATCACCGCGCGCTGGATGACGCGCTGGAAGGCGGCCGTCGGGCGCGCATCCTGGCCGTTGGGCACCACGAGGCTGTCGAGCTCCTCGTTGATGAAGTCCTCGAGGTCGCCCTTGAGCGCCCCCACGTCGACGTCGCAGCCGTTGAGGACGGCGATGGTGTCGCGGTCGTCGCATAGCGCCAGCAGCAGATGCTCGAGCGTGGCGAATTCATGCGCACGCTCCCGCGCCAGGTTCATCGCCTGATGCAGGGCCTTTTCCAGTCCGCGGGAGAAAGAAGGCATGTCGTGGGTCCTATTGCTTTTCCATCACGCATTGCAGCGGATGCTGGTTCTTGCGGGCGCTGTCCATCACGCGGGCGACCTTGGTCTCGGCCACCTCGTAAGGGTAGACGCCGCATTCTCCGACGCCCTTGGTGTGGACGTGCATCATGATGCGGGTGGCGTCTTCGCGTGACTTGTTGAAGACGTCCTGGAGCACCAGGATGACGAACTCCATGGGTGTGTAGTCGTCGTTGAGGAGCAGCACCCGGTAGAGATTGGGGCGCTGCGTCTTGGTTCTCGGTTGTGTACGGGTGATCGTTCCCGTGTCGTTCTTGCCGCCACCGTCCCGGTTTTCTTTCGCCGCCCTCGGAACAAGGCCCGGTCCAGATTGGCCCCGGGTCGTCAGATCGGAACGGTGCGATCCATCAAAACGACGCAGCATGGTGAAGCCATTATGTAGGCAAAACTCCGCTGCTGTTAAGGGGGCCCGGCGCGCCGCGGTGGCGCAGCCGATTTGGCACCGCATCGGGCCGGCGGCTGGGCCTTTGCCGACAGATCGCATTTTACGGAATGGTAAGGCGCAAGCCCCTATTCTGCCGCAACTGAAAGTGATGGCGACGAGCTTGGGGGAAGCCGCGTCAGACACTCGAGTCGCCGGCGAGGGCCAGAAGGTCCCGATAGTTTGGAGTTCCGGGGTTTGGCTTCCCAAAGGGTCTATGGTTTCCCGCGCATCGGCTTGTGGCGCGTCATTGCAGCGATTGTTCTTGTCCTCGGCGTGGCGCTGCCCTCGGCAGCCTCGGCGAGCAGCGGACGAGACACGTCCACCATCGTCATCGACGCCAAGACGGGCAAGACGCTATACGCCTCCAATGCCGACGAGGTCCACTATCCGGCGTCCGTCAGCAAGGTGATGACCCTCTATATCCTGTTTCAGGAGCTGGCGGCGGGCCGGATCAAGCTCACCGACCGCATGCCGGTCAGCGCCTGGGCGGCCTCGGCCTCGCCGACCAAGCTCGGTCTGCTTCCGGGCGCGACCATCACTGTCGACAACGCCATCCGCGCCATCTGCACCCTCAGCGCCAACGACATGGCGCGGGTCGTCGCCGAATATATCGGCGGGAGCGAGAGCAATTTCGCCAAGCGCATGACGTCGACGGCGCAGTCGCTGGGCATGACGCACACGGTCTACGTCAACGCCTCCGGGCTGCCGGATGGCCGCCAGGTCACGACAGTGCGCGACCAGTCGATCCTCGGGATCGCGATCTACGAGCACTTTCCTCAGTACTACGCGTATTTCCAGACCAGCAGCTTCACCTATGGCCGCCGCACCTACGGCAACCACGACAATCTGCTCGGCCATAACGGCATCGACGGGATCAAGACCGGCTATACCGGCGCGGCAGGCTTCAACCTGCTGACCGCGGCGCGGATCAACGGCAAGCACATCGTGGTGGTGGGCTTCGGTTTCCCGACCGCCGGCAGCCGCGACGCGCGGGTTCGCGGCCTGGTCGACTCCTATCTGCCCAATGCGCGATCGGGCCCCTATTTGCAGACCGCGATGATCCCGCTGCCCGGCCAGAAGGGCTCGCCGCTGCCAGCGGATTCGGTGCAGGTCGCCGCGGCCCAGCCGGTCATGCCGCTGCCGCTCCCCGGATTCCACGCACCCGGCACCGACGACGACGCCAACGAAGCACCGGCGAACCCGGTGATCGGGGTCGGCGATGTCGATGTGACCGATACCGTTGCCTCGCTCGCGCCTCAGCCGACGCGGCCCGTCGACCTGGGCATTCCCAAAGCTTCCGCGGCGGCCGGCGCAGCAGCTGCACTCGCCGCGCCCATGCCCTATCCGCCGCCGAACGAAATCGTCGGCGCCTATACAGAGAGCTATTCGCTTGGCGCGCCGCCGGCCCCGCTGGGCCAGACGCGGCCATCGGCGCCGCTGATCCCGCCGGTCGGCATCGGCGGATCGGTTGACCCCACGACATCGGGCGACATCGCGCAGGCTCCCGTCCAGACCGTCGCCGACGTGCAGCAGGCCGAGCCGCAGCCATTGCCGGCAAGCCTGCCGACGGGCTGGGTCATCCAGATCGGCGCCTCGCCCAGCGAGAGCGGTGCCAACGGCCTCATCAGCGGCGCTTCCGGAAAGCTGAGCGCGCTCGCGCAGCATCAGGGCTTCGTGCAGCGCTTCGAAAAAGACGGACAGACCTATTTCCGCGCCCGGTTCGGCGGCTTTGCCGGACAGGACGCGGCCAACGGTGCCTGCAAGCAATTGAAGCAGGCCAATATGAGCTGCCTCGCGATGCAGAGCTGAGGGCTCTGGCGAAAGAGGAAGCCGAACCGGGGAAGCGAGTTTGTGGCGTGTGTACGGAGTAGCCCAAATGAGCGATACATCTAGCCTGACCGAACTGGCCCGCTTTGTCGGCCGCTCGTCAGGGACCACCCTGAGCCAGGTGGATGTTGCCAACACCGCCGGCGGCCTCGCCGTCCGCTTGGTCAAACGGCCGTCGCGGCAGCGCGTGTCGGATCTGCTGGCCGTGGTGCTGACCCTGTCGGCCCGGACGCGCCGGATGGTCCTGCCCAAGGTCGAGATCGACCTCGACGTGTTTGGCCCGGGCGGCGAGCGCGCCGTGCGAGTGCTGCTTCCCCAATAAGGTCGGACGTCAGGCGCGGCGGCGGAGCAACTCGGCACCGCTGCGTGCGGCGCCGGCGAGTGTGCCGGGTTCGGCAAAGACGACCCGGTTGCGACCGCGCGCCTTGGCCTCGTAGACCGCAGCATCCGCGGCGGCGAGCAATACCTCGACGGGGATCGCCTGAGGCACGACCGCGATGCCGATACTGACCGTGGTCCGCGCGCGCCCGTGCGATGTCTCGACGGCGGTCATCTCGAAGCCGAAGCGGATGCCTTCGGCGATCGCCCCCGCCTCGGCCGCAGCGGCGTTGGGCAAGACGAAGCAGAATTCCTCGCCGCCCATGCGGAACAGGCGATCGGCGGGGCGGACGTTGGCCTCGGCAACGGCGGCAAAAAGCTGCAGCAGCCTGTCGCCGGCGTCGTGGCCGTGACGGTCGTTGACCAGCTTGAAGTGATCGAGATCGAGGACCAGGAGCGCCATCGCCCCGGTACCGGTCGTGCGTTCGCGCGCGGCGTATTCCGCGAAGTCGGTGAAGGCGCGACGGTTCATGAGGCCGGTGAGTGGGTCGGACAGTGCCAGGGCACGCTGCCTTGCTTCTCGACGCTCGCGAGTGAGCGAAAAGAACAGCAGCGCCGCGAACGCCGTATGGATGAAGACAATCAGCACGAAGCCGGCGACCCAGATCGCATCGGGCGGCGCGGCGCCCATCGGGAACGGCGCGAAGGGCGTGATGACGACGCGGAGGTTCATCACCAGCGCGAAGCTCAGAAACACCAGCATCAGCGGCCGGCGCGACGGCAGGTCTTCGCTGCGGCTGGGCATCAACTCATACGCGGCGGCGAAACACATCACCCCGTTGAGGATCGAAACCAGCATCACCCGGAGCACCATGCTCGAAATGACGCCGGGCACGAGGCAAAGGCCGATCCAGCCGAGGCCGGCAACAGCCAGCGGCCAGAGGCTTACCCGGCGGCCGTTGAACAGGCGCAGGCCTTGCCAGAGACACCCGATCGAGACGATGCGCGAAGCATTTCCGTATGCGATCGCGTTGAAGTCGGACTCCCAACCAGGCTGCACGTAGAAGGTGATCGCCGCACCGCCGATAATGAACGGGACACCCCACCACAAAAGCCAAGGGGATTGGCGGTCGCGCAGCCACGAGAACACCAGCAGCGCGCCCTGCAGGATGAGCGTCGTGCAGCCGGCGACAAGGATGGTGAAGGCATCGAGATGCATGCGTGCTCCGGGCGCTGCGCCGCGATGCTAGCCGATCAGTCCTTTCGCGAAACTGAATGCCGGCTCAGTTGGTGGTGGCCATGTGCACGAATGCCGCGGGGGCCTTCTCGCCCTCCGAGAACGCCGCCATCGCCGCATTGCGTGCGGCCGCCCGCTCGCTCACCGGCAGGCGCAAGGCATCGAGCAACTGGCGGTATTCCTGCCGGGCGCTGAGATGCGACATCGACGGCAGGCCCCCGAGCAGATCGTCGTCAAGCGGATCGAACACCGTCAGGCCCATGGGGAAGAGCGAGCGGAAGATGACGCGCTCGGCGATCCCTTCCGCGACGCGCGCGCCGAGCCGGGCCGCGATCTTTTCGATCGCCTGCTGCACCAGGCGCATCGAGCGCGACGAAAGCATCGAGATGCGGTTGCGCACGAGGATCCAGTCAATGGTGCGGCCATCGATCGCGAGACGTTCTGTTCGCGCGCGTTGAACGAGCCGGGCGTAGTGACTCATCTCCTTTGGGTCGCCGGTCACGGGGTCGACGTGCGCCATGACGTCGAGGTCGATGAGGCTGTCGTTGAGCGGCGTGATCAGCGTATCGGCGAGCGAGTGCGACAGCCGCGTCAGGTGCGTATCGAAGCCGGGCGTGTCGACGATCAGGAAATCCGCGCTGCCTTCGACTTCGACCACCGCCTGACGGAAAAGATCGAACTCGAGCTTCTGGTTTTCCTTGATCGAGTCCGACTTGGTCAGCGGCAGGTGGAAGTGCGTCGTGTGCGGCAGCTTCAGGTCGCGCGACTGTGCCCAGGCGCGCCGGTTCTTCACATAGCTGGTGAAGGTCTGCTGGCGCGAATCCACGTCGATAGTTGCGACGCGAAGCCCTTGGTACAGAAGGTAGATGGCGAGGTGAAACGCGGTGGTGGATTTCCCCGAGCCGCCCTTTTCATTGCCCACGACAATGACGTGCGTCCCAGTACGACCCATCGGCGACTCCAGACATGCCCCGCGTCAGACTGCGGCCAAATCGTGATTTGGTTCAAGATGCAGATTGGTCACAAACACAGGGCCTGGGAGCGTCAGATCAGCCCCAGCCGGCTCAGCTCCAGCGCGAGCTCACCCGATCCCGCGTCCCGGCCCTTGAGGTCCGGCGGCGCGTCCTTGGGATCGAGATAGCGCCAGCCCTGGAACGGTTGCCGCGGTCGCGGTGAAACCCGTACGAGGTCGGGCGCCATCAGGATATCGCAACAGGCAAGGCCTTCCTTGTCGGTCGCCTCGGCGAGCCGCAGGATTTTCTGCCGGCAGCGGATCACGCCCGAGATGACCCAGTAGATCGAACCGATGCCTTCGATCTCGGCGCGGCGCTTGGGCATGGTTCGCGTGCGATGGACGTGAACGTCCTCGCCATAGTCGAGGCCCCACCAATGCGCGCGCTCGTTGCGATAGGATTCGAGTTCCTCGAACGTCGCGACGCCGACGCAAAGCTTGATGATGTGCATCACTTGGCGGCGGCCCGCGCGTGGAGCACGTCGATCTCGTCGTCCTCGACCACCCAGGTTTCCTTGAGGGCGGCGTCGCGCCACTCGACGAAGGCCGGCAGCTTGTGGATCGCGGCGACGTAGTCGAGCGCGACCTCCGACACCGGCAGGTCGTAAGTCTTGATGCGCGAAGCGACAGGGGCGAACATCGCGTCGGCGGCCGTGAACTTGCCGAAGAGATACGGCCCGCCCGACTCTGAGGTGAGGTCGCCCCAGATTTCTTCGATCCGGCGCAGATCGTTCTTCACCTTTTCGAACGGCACCTTGCCGGGGTGATGGGCGCGCATGTTCATCGGCGCTTCGTTGCGCAGCGCGCTGAAGCCGCCGTGCATCTCGGCCGAGACCGAGCGCGCCGTGGCTCGCTCGAGCCGCCCCGATGGCCAGACGCCCTTGGCCGGGAACTTGTCGTGGAGGTATTCGATGATGGCGATCGACTCCGGCACGGTCGCGTCGCCGTCGATCAGCACCGGCACCTTGCCGCTTGGCGACTTCTTGCGGATCTTCTCCTGCCAGCCGTCGCCGCTCAGGAGGACCTGGTCCTCCTCGAACGGGATTCCAAAGTGCTTGAGAACGAGCCAAGGCCGGAGCGACCAGCTCGAATAATTGCGGTTGGCGAAGATCAGCTTCACGGCAGGTTCCAGCGGATGTGGTGAGGCAGTCGGTGTAGCCAATTTGCCCGGAACGCGCCAGACTGCGCCGGAGTTGGAGGCGCATGGCTTCGATGGACTCAAGCAGGGACAAAGCGCTGAGCCGGCTGATGCGCCTTGTGAACGCGCTGGGCCTGCCGGAGGTGGAAGTTTCGACCTCCTATGGCGACCCGGCCCTCAAGCTGCGCGGCAAGACCATGGTCGTGGTCAAGGAAGCGGGCGTGCTCTACCTCCCCTGCCCGCTGCCGATGAAAGAGGTGCTGCTCGAAAGCGCGCCCGACATCTACTACCAGACCGACCATTATCGCGGCTGGCCGGGCCTGCTGGTCCGCCTCGACGTGATCGGCGACGAGGAGCTGTCACTGCGGCTCGAGGATGCGTGGCGGTATCGCGCTCCGTCGCGCCTCGCCGCGACCCGCCCGACCGCAGCGGCCAAAGGCCAGTAATCTTCAACTGAGGCCCTGCCCGGCCGGAACCGCATCGGCTATGAGTCCTGCGGGCTTCGAGGGGTCGAGCGATGGACAATTTCTTCGTGATGGTCGGCGGAGGCTCGGCGGCGCTCACCGGCCTGATCTTCGTGGCGCTGTCGATCAATCCCGAGGCGATCATCCGCAACACGACGCACCGGAACCGGGCGATCAACATGCTGTCGGGGTTCAGTGCGATCTTCATGGCGTGCGGCCTCGCGCTGATCGGCAATCAGTCGCCGTTCGCCCTCGGCCTCGAATGGCTGGTGCTCTGGCTGATCGCGACCTTCATCTTTGTCCGCGGCTATGTCGTCGCGATCCGCTCGGGGATGAGCTCGATCGGGCTGACCGCGCCGCGGCTCGGCGGCGGCACCGCGTGCTATCTCGGCGAGATCGTCGGCTCGGTGATGCTGATACTCGGATACGGCTCGGGGCTCATCGTCGCCGCCGTCGCGATGATCGTGCTGTTCGGCTTCCTGATCTCAGGCGCCTGGCTGCTGATCGTCGGCGTCTACGGGGGCGAGGCCAAGCGCTAGCCGGGCTCGCGCCTGCCCGCCTTGAATTCACGCCTGAAGAGAAGATGGTGCGTCGAGAAGACCCTAATTCGACGCGTAACTACTTGAGGTCAAATCAGATATTTTGCACAACATAATTCTATACCCCCAACGATACCCCTGGGACCGGAAAACTGGGGAAGTATGGGTCTTGCCTCGCCAAATCGCGCACGGAGCGCTATAGAACGTAAGAGGAACATCACATCGCCGCGTAGGCGTCAACAGCGAGGACCAAATGACAGAACGTGATCGCATAGCGATGGACGGGTTTACCACCGCGAACCTCAAGGAAGGTCTCAACGCAACGGCCGGCGAGCAGGTCATTTTCAAGAAGAGCTTCACCACAGCGAACTTGCAAGACGCACTAAAACCTAGCGGCCAAGCGCCGGCCCCTTCGACGCCTCCAAGCCAAGCCGAGGCCGCGACCCAACCACAAGGACAGACCGCCAAGCCCGCCAAATGATTGATTTTGGCTGGAGCGGCTGGGTCGGTCTCGGTGCTATCGGTCAGATCGCAGCGGCGGCAGCCTCCGTTATTGGACTTTTCTTCATCTGGTTACAAATCCGCGCTGCGCGTCGTGCCGCCGACTTCGACCACCTAATCCACATCCTGCACGAGGTGGTAGTTCGAGAAGACGCGCTAGTCAGCGCGCCGGGACCCGTGGAAAAGCGGAGAGCGTTTTTTGAGTTCGCAAATCTCCTTGAGGTATTTGCAGCTGCTATAAATCATCGCCTTCTCCCGCCTGCCGCTCGACGGGTCGTGCGGGGGCAGCTAGTGGACTCGCTTGTTGAAATAGAAGTCGCGTCGGAGTGGCATTCGGTGTTGCAGGAGGGCCTGACCAGCGTGGCCACCTGGGAGGAACTAGCGAAGTTCGTGCACCGAGAACGGGGAGCAATTGCCGCCGCTAGCCTTCGCCGGAAGACTCCTTAAGGGCGGAAGTGCCGGCAGTCGGTCAGGGCGTCCTCTTGCACATCGTCACCGGCCTGCTCGCGTGGAACAGTCGCGAGCACCTGTTGCCGCCATGGCCGTTCCAACGGCGCACTTAACCGTCCACGACGAATGATGTATCGAGCGGCGGCGGTGGTGGCCACATTGAGCTCACGACCGTCCACCCCGCGTGCTCTTGGTGAAAGGTCCTCCGAGTTACTTCGATCGG
>Ga0265313_10000798_pt1 | contig 31938 bp, 25 predicted proteins | sample 4123metaG_FD_203122 | JGI IMG/M metagenome (GOLD analysis project Ga0265313, IMG submission 203122) | Rhizosphere microbial communities from Carex aquatilis grown in University of Washington, Seatle, WA, United States - 4-1-23 metaG | ecosystem: Host-associated > Plants > Roots > Rhizosphere >... | reverse complement strand
ACCTCTGGTGGACCTGTTGTGGCGCCAGCCGCATTGCAGGGTAGCTATGTACGGACGGGATAACCGCTGAAGGCATCTAAGCGGGAAACCCACCTCGAAACCATTTCTCCCTTGAGAGCCGTGGAAGACCACCACGTTGATAGGCCAGGTGTGGAAGCGCGGTAACGCGTGAAGCTTACTGGTACTAATAGCTCGATTGACTTGATCACTCTCATTATCAATGCCCGTCGCCTTTGACGGATACGATCAACAGACCTCATGGTTTCGTGTTTTGTGCTGCGCTTCGCCGGCTTGGTGGCAATTGCGAGGGGCCTGAACCCGATCCCATTCCGAACTCGGCCGTTAAACTCCTCTGCGCCAATGATACTTCGTCTCAAGACGTGGGAAAGTAGGTCGCTGCCAGGCCTGCCGAGCGCAGTACGAAACGCAGACCGCGTGTTTCTTCGAACCTTCTCTGTTCACGGTTATAGACGCCAAAACGCCGCCCTTCGGGGCGGCGTTTTCGTTTCGACCAGCACGTCTGCTATTGCGGACTGACCGGGTTGGCGACCGTGGTCGTGGTGATCATCGGCCTCTGCTGGTTCGGCCTTCTGCGCGACCGTCGTCGCACCGCGGCGGCCTTTTCGCGCTTCTTCTTTTCCTTCTCGATCTCAGCCGCCGCAGCGGTGCGTCGCGCGTTCAGCTTGTCCATTGCGCGCTCGAACTGAGCCGCGACCGCCGGCGACAGCTTCTTCCTTCGCTTTGCCTTCCCGGCGGCAGCTATTCGCCCGAGGATGAAGACATTCTGCCCCGGCGGGAACTGGATCTTTTTGTCCCCCAGTATCCGGATGATATGCGCCAGAACGGCGAGCGCGGTTGGTTCGTCGAATGTCGGGAGCGCCCTGAGCAGCGGGGCAACGGCCTCATAGCTGGCTGTGCGTGTGAGCAGGCGCGCCGCGTGCCTTGAGAGTTCGTCATCGTCCTTTCCCTGGACAGCGGCCTTGAGGATCCTCTGCGCCATCGTCGCGCGGATGCGCGAATCGGCGGCGGCCGGATCAAGTTCAGCCAATCGCTCGAGGGCGGGAACGAAGAGCCGGGCGATTCGGCGCTTGTCCTCGATCGGCCTAAAACCACCGTGCCGCTGCGTGTAGTCGCAGGCGCTGAAGAATCCGAGCAGGGTCGCCGGGTCGAAGGTCGCGCCGGGATCTGCGAGGAAGCTGGCGACGATCGACGAACCTTCCTCGCGCATATTGTCGCTGAAATTAGCGTACATCGCGGCGAAGGCGGCGGGGAAGGTGTAGGAACGGTGCGCCATCGCGAGGCGAGCCAGGCGCAGGCGACGATTGTCATTTTGCTCCGTCTTGAAGCCGTTCATTACGGCGCCTTTGATAGCCGACGGAGCGTTTTTGAAGCGAGCGAGCAGGGCTTCCGGGAAATCGCCCGGGGTGTTCACCAGCCCGTCGATCATGCGCTGGAAGGCGAGCCGCTGCTGGAAGAGCCCGATCGCGGTGCTGACGATCAGGATCGATCCAAGACCGTTCAAGCCGCGATCGAGAGCCAGGCCAAAGAGGCCGCCGGAAAACCCGGCATGGTGGGCCAGCGGCGCCACGTAAAATGCCGCCAACGGCAAAGCGTCGACGGTCGCGAGCAGGAAATTGAGATAGTGGGGACCGATGGTGCCATCGGTATCGACCAGGGTGACGGCCTCGGCGTGCTGCACCCAGTCCATCACGACGGCAATTTGCAAGACCAGCACGGCCGCGGTGCCAAGAACAAAGACGACGTTGCGCGCGGGCGACGTCTCGACGAAGCGGGCCTGTGCCGGGGGCAATTCCCCGTTGGTCACCTCAACCGTTTCACGCACGGCCCAGTAGGAGGCGCCGAGCAGAAGCAGGTTGAGCACGGCGAAGGTCGCCGCGGTCATCGCCGCGGGAAACGCGTACTGCGCGGCGGCGGGAACCTCTCCGGCCACGATCCATGCCGCCACGATCGCGGCATTGAGGCCGATCCATGCGGCGAAGTTCAGCCGGGGGAGCTGGCCGCTGCGACCGTCAAGGGGCATGGTCTTGTCGAAAAGCCGGATGACGCCGCCGGCGACAAACCGCGACCCATTGAGGATCGCCCGGATGGTCGCGAGGACGACCGTTCGCAGGAGATCGATACGCACCAGCACCAGCGTCAACACGATGAAGCCGGCGCAGATCAGCGCCTGCAGCCAGACGTCGGCCGGCCATTCCCACGGGAACGCCATGGTGTCCACCCCGAACCTTGGCGCCGCATCCCGGCCAGAGAATGCCACGCTGCAAGCCTCGGTAGCAATCTTTCGATAGAGCCGTCGCGACTCTGCGGTCAAGCCGCGCGGCGGTAGCGGGGACGCGGCTCTCCACGGTATCTTCGCGAGGAGGCTGTGGCCTCGTGGGAGGCAGCGGGGGATCATGCGCCACCAGTTCATTCCGGTCAGGAAGTCCGACATCGTGGCGGCGCTGGCGGCGGATGCTTCGCTGCCGGGGGCCCCGACCGACGAGCAGTTCGCGCAGTTCTGCCGTTTGCTCCTGCTGACGCTGCATTACGATGCCTACGACGAGCTGGAAGCGCTGAAGCATGCCTACTTTCACTTCAATCCAAGGCTCGGCGCCAGCGGCGGGTTGCGCTCGGACGACGCCTACAAGGCCCTGGTCGCGGGACTGGAGCGCGTTCTGAAGCGCGGCAACTTCGTTGCGATCGGCGCCGATGAAATCACGCACGCGCAGCGCGTTCGCGGCCTCCTTCCGGTCGACGTCCACGCCTCGATCGAGGGCTATCGGGACGTCAGGCTCTTCGCTCGCGGGACGCATCGCGAGCAACAGCAGGTGCGCGGCGTGTTCGGCTTCCGGCGTCACAGTCGCGAGATCGAAGTCTACGACGACGTTGTGCTCCTCGCGGCTACCAAGCCGACGTCCGAACGGGCGGCCCGACGCAAGGCGAGCGTGGGCGAGGGCGCCGTGCTCATCAAGTATTTCCACGACATTGCGAGCGCGGACCTCGATTCGCTCCTCCCGGACGTGCGCGTGGTGATGAACAGCCGGGATCGCTGGACGCTGGGTCTCCCGGCAGTTGTCGCCGGCATTCCCCTGCTTGCCAAGCTGGTGCCTACAATCGCGATCCTGCTGGTCATTCTCGGCGTCCATTTCGGATACCAGGGAACGGTGGAGCAGGACCGTCTCAAGCAGGCGCTTGCAGTGGTGAGCGGCATCGTCGCGCTCGGCGGCTTTGCCGGACACCAGTGGCTGAAGTACCAAAGCAAGGCGCTGCGCTACCTCGTCGCGATCAAGGACAGCATCTACTTCCGCAACGTCAACAACAACGGCGGGGTATTTGACGCGTTGGTCGGCGCGGCAGAGGAGCAGGATTTCAAGGAGAGCCTGCTCGCTTACCGCTTTCTGCTGGCCGAACCCGCGGATGAGCCGACACTCGACGCCAGGATAGAAGCCTGGCTCAAGGAGAAATTTGGCGTCGACGTGGACTTCGAGGTGAGCGACGCACTTGCAACGCTGAGCGGCTATGGGCTGTTGGCCCGCGATGGCGCTCAGCTCTCGGTGCCGCCGCTTGGCGAGGCGTTGAGGCGGCTTGACGAGCGCTGGGACAACGCCTTCGACTATCACAAACCTGCCGCCTAGGCGGGTGGAGGCACGGTGCGTCAGCGACGGTTTCTGTGATGCGTCGTCCGTGCTAGCCTGGACTATCTCACCCTCAATCGTGTGGAGACTTTTCGCCCATGCAGCGCGTAGCAATCATTGGACTTGGCGTCATGGGCGCGGGAATGGCTGCAAACTGGCTGGCCAAGGGGTTTCAGGTTTCGGTCTACAACCGGACGCGCGCCAAGGCGGAGCCGCTGGCCGCCGGCGGCTCGACCATTGCGGCGACACCGCGCGTGGCGGCTGAGAACGCCGACTTCATTGTGGCGATGGTTTCCGACGACGCCGCCTCGCGGGCGGTGTGGCTCGGTCCCGACGGCGCGCTCGCTGGCATGAAGCCGGGCGCAATCGCGATCGAATCAAGCACGCTCAGCCCGGAATGGATCCGGGAGCTTGCCGCCCAGGTGCGTGCCAAAGGCGGCGAGTTTCTGGACGCGCCGGTCGGTGGCAGCCGCGTGCAGGCGAACGACGGGAAGTTGACGTTCTTCGTCGGTGGCGATGCGGCGACGCTCGCCAAGGCGCGGCCGGTCCTGGATGCCGTCGGACAGGCGGTCAATCACCTCGGGCCGGTTGGCGCCGGCGCAACCTGGAAACTCATCAACAATGTGATGGGAGCTGCACACCTGGCCGTTCTCTCGGAAGGGCTGGCGCTGGCGGCGCGGGCAGGGATCGATCTCAACCAGGCGGCGGAGCTGATGCGCACCGGCGTCTCGTCCAGCCCGATGGTGGTCAACAAGATCGGGCGCATGCGCGAGCGGCGATATGAAAACCCCGACTTCGCGCTGAAGCTCATGCAGAAGGACGTCGGCTACGCCGAGCAACTGGCCGGAAAGCTTGGCCTCACGCTCGACATGGTGCCGGCAACCGGCAGTGTCTTCCGTCGCGGCGGCGCCAAGGGCCTCGGCGAACTCGACGTCGCCGCGATCAAGGAAGCGGTGGGGTAGGAGGCTGCCGGCTGCGGCCTACCGTCGGCTCGCCTCGAACAGGAACCAGGCGCGCCGCTCGGCCTGATCGATCCAGTTTTCGATCAGGCTGGTCGTGGCGCTGTCGCGTTCCTCGTCGGCGAGGTCGTGCGCTTCGCGCAGGTGTGTGACGAAGGTCCGGTTGTCCTCGGCGAGTTCGGCCAGCATGTCCTCCGGCGTGACGAAATCAGCATCGTTATCGAGCACGCGCTGCAGGCGGCCGATGTGGCCGATCGAGCGCAGCGTCGTGCCGCCGACCTTGCGAACGCGCTCGGCGATGTCGTCGGTGATGGCGAAGATCTGGTCGGCGTGCTCGTCGAACATCAGGTGATAGTCGCGGAAATGCGGGCCGCTGACGTGCCAATGGAAGTTCTTGGTCTTCAGGTAAAGAGCGAAGGCATCCGCGAGCACGGCATTCAGCGCGTTGGCGATATCGCGGCGGGCGTTCGAGCCGAGGTCGCTCGGCGTCGTCAACGGCGCCTTGCGGCGCTCGCCGGCCGACTTCATCGACTTGGCCATTCTTTTGTCTTCTCCGTTTGGTCTTTCAGCTCCCCCCGTCGCCTCGTGTTTGGACCGGGAGAGGCTCGTTGGCAAGCCGGCGGTTTCGGCAGGAGCGATGCTCTGCTAAGAGACGCCACGGAAATACTTGGCCCCGATTTGCAACAAAGAGACGAACGACGTGCACGCCGACGGGACTGCGAAGGAAGCGACGGCCGATGCCGGGGCATCGGCGCTCGATCTCACGATCGTGGTCCCAACCTTCAACGAAGCGAAGAACGTGCCGCTGGTGGTGGAGCGGCTCGACAAGGTGCTGCAGGGCGTGCGCTGGGAGGTTGTATTCGTCGATGACGATTCGCCGGACGGGACGGCGGACGTGGCGCGTGGCATCGCGCTCCGCGACCGCCGGGTGCGCGTCATCCGCCGCATAGGCCGGCGCGGGCTGTCAACGGCGTGCGTTGAAGGCGTGCTGTCGTCGGCGGCGCCTTATTTTGCGGTCATGGATGGCGACCTGCAGCACGACGACACGGTCCTCCCAGAAATGCTTCGCCGCATTCGCGCGGAGAACCTCGATATCGTCGTCGGCAGCCGCTACGTCGCCGGCGGCAATACCGAAGGGCTCGCCAGCGATTTCCGCAAGCAGGCCAGCGTGATGGGCGGACGGGTGGCGCGGCTGGTGCTGAAGGCGGACCTGACCGACCCGATGAGCGGCTTCTTTCTCATGGCGCGGCCGGCGTTCGACCTGACGGTCAGGAACCTCTCGCAACAGGGCTTCAAGATTCTGCTCGATCTGTTTGCCTCGGCGCCCCGACCGCTCCGCTTCGCGGAAGTGGCGTGCGGTTTCAACAAGCGGCTGCACGGCGAGAGCAAGCTCGACACGATGGCGGTGTGGGAGTTCGGCATTTTGGTGCTGGACAAGCTGATCGGCCACGTCGTGCCGGTGCGCTTTGTGGTGTTCGCCCTGATCGGTGCGCTTGGCATCGTCGTGCATCTCGGCGTGCTCTGGGTGATGGCGACGCTCGGGCTCAACTTCACCGCGGCGACGGCCATCGCAATCATTGCCGCCATGACGTGGAACTACCTGCTCAACAACACGATCACTTACCGCGACCAGCGCCTGCGCGGGGCGGCCTTCATCCGCGGGCTGGGCTCGTTCTTTGCCATCGGGGCCATCGGGGCGATCGCCAACATCGGCATCGCGCAGTTTCTGTTCAACGAGGGCAAGAGCTGGTGGATCGGCGGAATTTCGGCGGCGGTGATCGGCGTGGTGTGGAATTTCACCATGTCGAGCTTCTTCACATGGCGACGTTCCGCCGCCTGAGCCCGGGTTTTACCACCGCCGTCTCTACGCTATAACCCCGGCGCTCCAGGTTCCTCAGGCACCGGCGTTCGCCAATTGTCCTCGTCCGACACCGTGAGTTCCCGCCCTCCCTGGGCTGACACAAGTCCGCGGACCATCGTCTTGTGGACGATCGTCATCAGTACGGCCGCCCGCCTCTTCATGGCGGCGGTGCTGGGCTACGGCTACGGCGAAGGCTACTACGAGGCGACGGCGCGGCACTTTGCGCTCAGCTACTTCGACCAGCCGCCACTCGGACTGTGGGTCGGATGGCTGATGATCAAGCTGTTCGGCGCGCAACAGATCCTGCTCGTGCGGCTGCCGTTCGTGCTCATGTTCTCGCTGACGACGTGGGTCATGTACCGGCTCGGCGCGCTGCTGTTTGACGAGCGGGCCGGCGCCTGGGCGGCTTTGCTGCTCAACCTTTCCATCGTCTTCTTCATCAGTGTCGGCGACTGGCTGCAGCCCGACGCGCCACTGATGCTGTTCCTTGCGCTGACCGCGCTGGTCGTGGCCAGGATCCGGTTCGGCGAGAAGCCCGCGACCTTATTCGACTGGCTGCTGGCCGGCGTCCTGTTCGGCCTGGCGATGCTGTCGAAATATCATGCGGCGCTCATCTTCGCGGGGTTCGTCATTTTCGTCGCCACCACCTGGAAAGACCGGCGGTGGCTCTCTTGGCCGGGACTGCTGCTTGCGGCGATCGTGGCGGCACTGCTGTTTTCGCCGGTGCTAATATGGAACGCCGAGAACGGCTGGGTGTCGTTCTTCTTCCAGGGCGACCGCATCACGGCGAGCGACGGCCTTCATTTCGGGTGGCTGTTGCGCAGCATCGTCGGGCAGGCCGGGATCATGAACCCGGTGGTCTGGGTGCCGCTGATCTACGTATTTTTCAAGGCGCTGGCGCGCGGACCGCGCGACGCAAAATCGTGGTATCTCGCCTGCCTCGCGATTGTGCCGATCATCGTGTTCACGGCGGCGGCGCTGTGGGCGCCACTCGGCTATCACTTCCACTGGCAGTCGCCGGGCTATCTCTTCCTTTTCCCGCTGCTCGGCAAGTTTACGGCCGAGGGCATCGCGGCCGGGCGCCCGGCATCGCGGCGGGCGGTGATCGCGGCGGGTATCTGCGTGGCGGTCGCGGCGACGTTCGTCACCAGTCAGGCGATGTTCGGGTGGGTGAGGCTGGTCATGCCGAAACAGATGACCGCCAAGCTCGAGGAATCCGCCAACCCGACGCGCGAGCTTCTCTCGTGGACGCAACTCCGCGACGTGCTGCAGCAGCAGGGCTATCTCACCCGGCCGCACATCTTTGCCGTCGGGCCGCAGTGGCACCAGGCCGGGAAGGTCGATGTTCAGCTCGGCGATGTCATGCCGGTGGTGTGCCTGTGCGGCGACCCGCGCAACATCGCGTTCGGCTGGGATCCCGAGAAGCTGGTCGGATGGGATGCGCTGATCGTCGGCACCGACAACTACATCCCCGATGTGCAGCGCCAGTACGGGGCCTATTTCGACCATATCGAGCTGATCGACAGCGTGGTCATCCTGCTCGGCGGACGGCCCGATCTGACCGTACGTGTCTGGCTCGCGCACAACTACCACGGTGGCTATCCGCTCCCGGTCGGGCCCGGCGGCCCGCGCCCGAAGCTGCCCGTGAAAAGCCCTGCAGCGGCTGCCCCAAGTAGCTGATTTTAAAGGCGTAAATAAATTCGATTTGAGGGGTCGCCGGGCCTTCAAATAGTTGTCACAAGCGGTTATATGAACGGCGCGTTGAAAGCCGGCGTCGATGACGCGGCTTTAATTGGCGCGGGGTGGAGCAGCTCGGTAGCTCGTCAGGCTCATAACCTGAAGGTCGCTGGTTCAAATCCAGCCCCCGCAACCAATCGCCCCTCGGGTGAAATCGACAGATTCACGGCATTCCCGGGCTGGCGGAGCTGACCTCGCGCCGTCGCAATGCCCGCGGCCGTCATCGGCAAGCCAGCAGGCGCGAGTTTCCCCGTGCTGTCCTCAAAACGTCGTATCAGCTATCCAAGACTGTCGCGATCGACGGGGAGCAAGGGTTCGCAATGGCTGAAGCCGAGACGTTCGAACTCATCGTGATCGGCAGCGGGCCGGCGGGGCGGCGGGCCGCCATCCAGGCGGCGAAGCTCGGCAAGAGCGTGCTGGTGATCGAGAACCGGCTGCGCGTGGGCGGCGTTTCCGTCCACACCGGGACGATCCCCTCCAAGACGCTGCGTGAGACAGTCCTCAATCTTTCCGGATGGCGGGAGCGCGGATTTTACGGCCTCGCCTATCGCGTGAAGAAGGACATCGAAGGCAAGGATCTCGGCGCGCGGCTCACCATGACGCTCGACCACGAGATCGAGGTGCTGGAACACCAGTTCGCGCGCAACGGCGTGCGCACGTTCGCAGGCGTGGCGCGCTTTGCCGATCCGCACCGGCTGGTCGTCAAGAACGGCGGCGAGGAACACAGTTTCGTCGGCGACAAGATCATCGTTGCGGTCGGCACCCAGCCGCTCAGGCCGCCGGAAATTCCCTTCAACGACCGCAACGTCTTCGACAGCGACGACATCGCCACCCATCCGCACGTGCCGCGGAGCCTCACCGTGGTTGGCGCCGGCGTCATCGGGGTCGAATACGCGACGATTTTTTCGGCCCTCGACGTCCCGGTCACCATCATCGAGCCGCGCGAGAATTTCCTCGATTTCGTTGACCGCGAAATCCTTGACGAATTCGTGCACGACCTCAGGAAGCGCGGTATCCAGTTTCGCCTCGGCGCGAAGGTGACGGGCGTCGAACTGGACGACCAGGGCTACGCCATCAGCCATCTTTCCGACGGACGCCGCGTGCGCAGCGAAATGCTGCTCTATGCCGCCGGCCGCGTTGGAGCGACCAAGGACCTCGGCCTCGAGACGACCTGCGGCATTCACCCGGACGCGCGCGGGCGGCTGACCGTCGATCGCAAAACGTTCCAGACCGAGGTGCCGCACATCTACGCCGCCGGTGACGTGATCGGATTCCCGAGCCTGGCGTCGACGTCAATGGAACAGGGGCGGATCGCGGCCTGCCATGCGTTCGGGGCGCCGGTGCCGGCAGCGCCCGAGCACTTTCCCTACGGCATCTACGCGGTGCCGGAAATCTCGACCGTCGGGCTGACCGAGGCGCAGGCCCGCGAGAAGGGCATTCCGTTCGAGGTGGGCGTCGCGCGGCTGCGCGAGGTTTCGCGCGGGCACATCATGGGTCTCGAATCCGGCATGGTGAAGCTGCTGTTTTCGCTCATCGATCGCCGGCTGCTCGGCGCCCATATCGTGGGCGAGGGGGCGACCGAGCTGATCCACATCGGCCAGGCCGTGCTCAACCTCGGCGGCGGGATCGACTATTTCGTCGAAAACGCCTTCAACTATCCGACGCTTGCCGAGGGCTACAAAGTGGCGGCTCTCGATGCATATAACCGCATGGGTCCACCACCAGCCTGAGGAACACGCCTTGGCCGACATGCCTGATAACGGACGCCACGCGATTTCGCGTGTGCGCCACGAGACGAAGCGACGCGAGATTGCCGTCAAGCGGGTGACGCAGGTTGCTGCGCACATGGCGCGCATCACTTTCGGCGGTGCCGATCTTGCGGGCTTTCTCAGCCCCGGCTTCGAGGACCACGTCAAACTGTTCTGGGGCGATGTCGGCCGTCACTACACGCCACGCCGCCATGACGCGGCGGCGGGAGAACTCGACATCGACTTTGCGCTGCACGATCACGCCGGTCCCGCCACCCAGTGGGCCGCGCAGGCCGCCATCGGCGAGACAATCGCGGTCGGTGGGCCGAAGGGGTCGATGCTCGTTCCCGACGATTTCGACTGGTATCTGCTCGCCGGCGACGAAACGGCACTGCCGGCAATCGCGCGGCGCCTGGAGGAACTGCGGCCGGGCGTGCCGGTCTTCGCCATCGTCGAGGTGGGCGGTGCAACCGATGAGATCGGGCTGCCAAGCCGGGCGGTGGTGGACGTGCGCTGGCTGCATCGGGGCTCGGCCCCGGCGGGCACCGGCACGTTGCTTGAGGACGCAATCACGAAACTCGCCCTGCCGGGTGGCGAGGGTTACGCCTGGGCGGCGTGCGAGGCAGCGGCGGCACGGCGCGTGCGGCATGCGTTGATCGAGCATGGCCAGCCGAAAGAATGGCTGAAGGTCGCGAGCTACTGGCAGCGTGGCGTCGCCAACGTGCACGAGACGCTTGCCGACTGAAGGCGGCCAATCCGAAAATGTAAAGCCCGCCGGGCAGTCCCGACGGGCCTTGGTGAATTGACGCTTCAGGTTTGTGTCGCGCGCCCGCTCAGGCTCGCTTCACGATCCTGATGATTACCAGCAGAATGATCGCACCGATGAGGGCGTTGATGACGTTGGCGATGAAATCACCCCCGATGTACACGTGAACTATCGGCAACAACCAACCGCCCAGGAACGCGCCGACAACGCCAACGACGATGTCGCCAACGAGGCCGAAACCGCCGCCCTTGACGATCTGTCCCGCGAGCCAGCCGGCAATCAGGCCGACAATAAGGAATTCAATAAGTCCCATAGCGTTTCTCCCGCCATTCAATCAGGCCTTGCGATTCGGCAGTCTATCACGACTTCGCAACAATTTGGTTGGGGGCAGGGGACTGGCCTCGGAAGGCTACCGCGCTGTGGCGAGCGGGAGGCCGCCGAGGGCATCGAACAGCGAAGGGGCGCCGTTGAAGCGGGCGCGTTCGATGGCGAGCATCTTGGTGGCGACCCCACCAGGCGCGCTGAAGCCGCCGGTGCGGCCGTTGGCGGCGAGCACGCGGTGGCAGGGCACGACAACGGGGAAGGGATTGCGACCAAGGGCCTGACCGACGCGGCGGGCAAGGGCGACGTCGCCCAACTGGCGGGCGAGATCGCCGTAGGTTCGGGTTTCGCCGGGCAGAATGGTGCGGGCGAGCGCAAGCACGGTCCGATCGAATTCAGGGACTTCAGCCATATCAAGGGTGACGCGCGTGAGATCGACCGATTCGCCGGCGAGCAGGCGGCAGATGTCACGGATCGCGAGGTCAATGCCGGGCAGCGGCCGCTCTTCCACGGCGCCAGGAAAGCGACGGGCGATGTGGCGGCGCAGCAGAATCTCGTTCGCCTCGGGCAGGCGAATGGCGCCGAGGCCGGTCCGGCTCCAGACGACCGCCAGCGTGCCGATCGCGCTTGGGAACAATGCAAACGACGGGTTCATTCCAACATTGTGACAGCGGGAAAGGCTTTGCTCCACCCGAAACATGACGATTAAGCGCGACGGCGCTTTCGGGTTGGCGGCGGGAGGGCGTAGGATCGTTAGCTCGGTTCGCATGAAAGTGAAGGCTATGTCGACGGCCGCTATCAGCCGCGAAAGCGCGGCGATCCATCGTCTGCACAATGCGCCGCACACGCTGCACAATCCGGGAATCCCGCTCGATCTGGAGGCGGTGGCCGGGGTGCGTGTCAACCTTTCGGCGGTCGAGCGGCGTGCCGCGACGCTGCCGAAGCGGCGGACGGTGAAGAAGGAATGGCAGGCGGCGTGGCTGGTGAAGGCTCTGCAGTGCATCGATCTGACGACACTCAATTCTGACGACACGGAAGGGCGCGTGCGCCGGCTGTGCGCCAAAGCGGTGCATCCGCTGCGTCCCGACATTCAGGAGGCGCTGGGCCTCGCTGACCGCCGCATCACGACCGGTGCGGTCTGCGTCTATCACCGCTTCGTCGCGACCGCGGTCGAGGCGCTGCGAGGATCGGACATTCCTGTGGCGGCAGTTTCCACCGCGTTTCCGGCCGGATTCTCGCCAATGAAGACACGGCTAGAAGAGATTGAGGCGTCGCTGGCGGACGGCGCGACGGAGATCGACGTGGTCATCACGCGCGAGCATGTGCTGACCGGCAACTGGCAGGCGCTTTACGACGAGGTGAAGGCGTTTAAGGCGGCGTGCGGCACTGCGCACATGAAGACCATACTCGGCACCGGCGACCTGAAGACGCTGCGCAACGTCGGCCGCGCGTCGTGGGTGGCGATGATGGCCGGATCCGACTTCATCAAGACGTCGACGGGCAAGGAAGGCGTGAATGCAACGCTGCCGGTGGCGCTCACCATGGTGCGCGCCATCCGCGCCTATCGCGAGATGACCGGCTATGTCGTCGGCTTCAAGCCGGCGGGCGGCATCTCGACCGCCAGGGACGCGATGGCGTTCCAGTTCGTGATGATGGAGGAGCTCGGGCGCGAGTGGCTGCAGCCTGCTCTTTTCCGCATCGGCGCCTCGTCGCTGCTCGCCGACATCGAGCGTCAGCTCGAATACTTCGTCACCGGCCGTTACGCCTCGTTCGACCACCACGCGATGGCGTGATTCTCTCACCCACACGAGACACGAATGTCAGTCGCTGAAATTCTCGACCACCTCGATTACGGCCCGGCACCGGAGAGCGACAAGGAAGCGCGCGCCTGGCTGAAGGGGCTCGCTGGCGGGGCGAAGCTGTTCATCGACGGCGCTTGGCGGAAGGCGGAGAGCGGCGCATCCTTCGAGACGTCGAATCCGGCGACGGGCGAGGTGCTGGCAAGGATCGGGCAGGCCGGCCAGGCCGACATCGATGCGGCGGTGAAGGCGGCACGGCGGGCACAGGGGCCGTGGTCGCGGCTCTCGGGCCACAGCCGCGCGAAGTATCTCTACGCGCTGGCGCGGCTCATCCAGCGGCACTCGCGGCTGTTCGCGGTGGTCGAAGCGCTCGACAACGGCAAGCCGATCCGCGAGACGCGCGACATCGACGTGCCGCTGGTGGCGCGGCACTTCTACTATCACGCTGGCTGGGCCGAGCTGATGGAGACCGAGCTCCCCGACCGGATGCCGGTCGGCGTGTGCGGGCAGATCATCCCGTGGAACTTTCCGCTCTTGATGCTGGCGTGGAAGATCGCGCCGGCGATCGCGCTCGGCAATACCGTGGTGCTGAAGCCGGCGGAGTTCACGCCGCTGTCGGCGCTTTTGTTCGCCGAGATGTGCGAGCGCGCCGGGCTGCCGAAGGGCGTGGTCAACATCGTCACCGGCGATGGCGCGACCGGCGAGCTCATCGTCAAGCATCCGGGCATCGACAAGATCGCCTTCACCGGGTCGACCGAGGTCGGCCGGAAAATCCGCGAAGCGACGGCAGGCAGCGGCAAATCGCTGACGCTGGAGCTCGGCGGCAAGTCGCCGTTCATCGTCTTCGACGACGCCGATCTCGATTCGGCGGTCGAGGGCGTGGTCGATGCGATCTGGTTCAATCAGGGGCAGGTGTGCTGCGCCGGGTCGCGGCTCCTCATCCAGGAAGGCATCCACGACGCGTTCGTAGCGAAGCTCCGGACGCGGCTCGACACGCTGCGCGTCGGCTCGCCGCTCGACAAGGCGATCGACCTCGGCGCGATCGTGGCGCCGATTCAGTTGCAGCGTATCGCCAAGCTGGTCGAGCAGGGGGTGGCGGAAGGCGCCACGCTCTACCAGGCGGATGCCAAGCTGCCGGCGACCGGCTGCTTCTATCCGCCGACGCTGCTCACCAACGTCCAGCCGGCATCGACCGTGGCGCGGGTCGAAATCTTCGGGCCGGTGGCGGTGGCAATGAGCTTCCGCACGCCGGAGGAAGCGGTGGCGCTCGCCAACAATACGGAATACGGGCTCGCTGCTTCGGTGTGGTCGGAATCGATCAACCTTGCGCTCGACATCGCGCCGAGACTTAAAGCCGGGGTGATCTGGGTTAACTCGACCAACCTTTTCGATGCGGCAGCAGGGTTCGGTGGCTACAAGGAATCCGGCTACGGCCGTGAGGGCGGCCGCGAGGGTGCGCTGGGCTACACCAAGCCGAAGTGGCTGGCGGGCGCGGCAAAGCTCACTGAGATGGCGCCGGCCAAGGCCGATACCGGCAGCGAGCTTTTCGGCGGCGGCATCGACCGCACCGCGAAGCTCTACATCGGCGGCAAGCAGACGCGGCCGGACGGCGGGTACTCGCGGCCTGTGGCGACGAAGAGCGGCAAGCTCATCGGCGAGGTCGGCGAGGGCAACCGCAAGGACATCCGCGACGCGGTCGAGGCCGCGCGCAAGGTCCAGCCGAAATGGGCGACGACCAGCGAGCACGCGCGGGCGCAGATCCTCTACTACATCGCGGAAAATCTCGATGCGCGGGCAGCGGAGTTCGCCGATCGGCTGAGGTTCATCCGTGGCGTCAAGGCTGCCAAGACGCGGCTCGAGGTGGAGGCGGCGGTGCGCCGCCTGTTCGCCTTCGCGGCGTGGGCCGACAAGCACGAGGGCGTCGTTCACAAGCCGCCGTTCCGCGGTCTGGCGCTGGCGGTCAACGAGCCGCTCGGCGTCGTCGGGATCGTTTGCCCGGAGGAGCCGGGATTGCTTGCGTTCGTTTCGCTGATGGGCGCGGCGATCGCGACCGGCAACGCCGTCGTCATGGTGCCGTCGATGGCGGAAGCGCTGGCGGCGACCGACTTCTATCAGGTGCTCGACACCTCGGACGTGCCGGGCGGCGTGGTCAACATCGTCACCGGCGACAAGGCGACGCTCGGGCTGGAACTCGCCAGGCACGATGTGGTCGACGCGATCTGGGCGTTCGGGCCGCTGGCCGGTGCTGCCGACATCGAGAAGGCGTCGGCCGGCAACCTCAAGCAGACGTGGACGGAGACGATCGCCCGCGACTGGAACGACCAGGCGATCTCCGCCGGGCGGGAGCTGCTCGCCCGCGCCACCCAGGTGAAGAACATCTGGGTGCCGTGGGGGGAATAGCCTCGCCGAAACGCCCGGCCTATTCGGCCATGGCCGCGGCCATCGATTCCTGTTTGGCGCCCACGGGCGGCGGCTTGTAGCGCAGCAGGAACAGCAGCGGCACGGCGCACAGCGTGATCAGGAACATCAGCTTGAAATCGTCGAGATAGGAAATCATCACCGACTGCTTGGTAATGAGGCCGTTCAGCTCGGCGACCTGTGCCGCGCCAAACGGACTGTTCAAGAGGTCGGGAATGAATCCCGATGTGGCGAGATTGGGATTGAACGCGCTGATGAACTTCGACAGCGAGGCGTGATTGATCTGCGTGTTGGCGGTGAGCGCCGAAGCGGTGATCGACACGCCGATCGATGAGCCGAGGTTGCGCACTAGATTGAAAAGGCCGGTGGCTTCCGTCCGCAACCTCGGTTCGAGCGTGACGAACGCGATGGTCGACAGCGGAATGAAAACGAAGCCGAGGCCGAAGCCCTGCACGACACCTGAAAAGATGACCGGTCCAGAGGTCATGTCGAGCGAGAAGTAGGTCATCTGATAGAGCGACAGGACCGTGAGTGCCAGTCCGATGGCAACCAGGATGCGCGGATCGATGCGGCGCACGAGCCGGCCGACGAACAGCATCGATATCATCGTACCCACGCCGCGCGGAGCGAGCACCAGACCGACCGTGACGATCGGGAAGCCAAACAGGTTCTCCAGCATCGGCGGCAGCAGCGCCATGGTGGCGAGCAGGATGATGCCGATGAAGAAGATGAAGATCGTCGCGGCCACGAAGTTACGGTCGGTGAAGAGCTGCCGGTCAATGAACGGCTCGCGATCGGTGATCGTGTGGGTCACGAAAATCCATATGGCGGACGCGGCAAGGCCACCCTCGATGAGGATCTCGGCCGAATTGAACCAGTCCTTGTCGGAGCCGCGATCCAGCATCAGCTGCAGCGCCCCGACGGCGATGGAGAGCGCGGCAAAGCCGAAGAAATCGAAGCGGCGTAAACGGCGCACGGTATCGGGCATGAACAGGAACACGCCTGCCAGCGCCAGGGCGCCGACCGGAATGTTGATGTAGAACACCCAGCGCCAGTTGAAGTTGTCGGTGAGGTAAGCGCCGATGGTCGGCCCGATGATCGGCGCCACCATGATGCCGGCGCCCCAGATTGCCATGGCCGAACCCTGGCGCTCGCGCGGGTTGATGTCGATGATCACCGACTGGGACAGGGGCGCCATCGCGGCGCCGAAGGCTCCCTGCAGGACGCGGAAGAGCACCATCTCGTCGAGATTGAGGGCGGTGCCGCACAGGGCGGAGGAGGCAACGAAGCCGACGATGCAGACCATGAACAGCTTCTTGCGGCCGATGTTATCGGACAGCCAGCCGGTGATCGGCGTCGCAATCGCCTGAGCGACGATGTAGGAGGTCAGCACCCAGGTGATGGTGTCCTGCGCCGCGCCGAGGCTGGTCTGCATGTAGGGCAGGGCGACGTTGGCAATCGTGGTGTCGAGAATCACCATGATCATCGCGGCCATCACCGAGGCGGTGATCAGGCCGCGATGCTTGACCTCGACGAATGGAGCGGGCGCTGCGTTGCTCATGAGTTCATACTTCGGAGTTTGCCGGTGGAACCTCGGATTGCCTGGGCCGGGTTCTAGGGAGTGGCGTTCGGCCCGCTTTGCAGATCGACCGAGACGTCGGCGCTCAGGCCGGCGCGCGGTTCGGTGTTGGGGCCGAGCACGTCGGTGAACTTGATGCGCACCGGTACCCGCTGCACGACCTTGACCCAGTTACCGGTCGCATTCTGAGCGGGAAGGAGAGAGAACAGCGCGCCGGTACCGGCACCGATGCTCTCGACCTCGGCGTTGAAATGGTGGCCGGGGTAGGCGTCGATGGTCACCGTCGCCTTCTGGCCGGGATGCATCCTGGTGAGGTCGGTTTCCTTGAAGTTGGCCTCGACCCAGCTGTCATCGGTCTCGACGATGGACAGGAGTGAAGTCGGAAATGCGCTGGGCGTTGTCACATAGCCGCCGACCTGCGCGCCCGAGGTCTGCTCGACAATGCCGTCCACGGGAGCGTAGACCGAGGTATAGCTCAGGTTGAGCGCGGCCTGATCGCGCGCTGCCTGCGCTGCGCGCACCACCGGATGATCCTCGGTCTTGATCGCGGGGTCGCCGCCGAGGCCGACCAGTGCCGCCTGAACGTCCTCGTTCGACTTGGCGAGCGTCTGCTGAGCCGCGTGGAGATCGTTTTCGGCCTGATCGTATGCAGCCTGAGACGCCACGCCCTTTGCCAGGAGGTCCTTCTGGCGGTCGAAGGCCTTCTGCTTGAAGTCGAGGTCGTCGGTGGAGGTCCTCTGCTCGGTGAGTGCCTGCTGATAGGCAGAGCGCAACTGGGACACCTGCAGGCGGGCACTGGCGAGCGCCGCGTCGGCTTGGGCCAGCGCGATCTTGTAGGGCGCCGGATCGATCTGCAGCAGCAGGTCGCCCTTGATCACGTGCTGGTTTTCCTTGACGTTCACCGCAATGATGCGGCCGGCGACGTCGCCGGTGATGGTGACCTTGTCCTCGGCGACGTAAGAATTATCGGTCGAGGCGTAGCGCCCACCGGTCAGCCAGAACCAGCCGCCGATGAGCAGAAGAATCACCGGAACGGCCGCCATAATGTAGAAACGCAGCGGGCTGCGCCTCGGCGGCGCGGGCTCGCTCTGCGGAGACGGTTGTCCGCCGGTCTTCACTTGCGCCGCCGGCGCTGCCGGACGCTTGTCGCCACCATCGGCACTCATGTCGCTATTCCTTGCTTGGCGTGAGACTTGGCGCGCGCAGGCGCTCGATCTTCCGAAGTTGAATGACCGTTCTTGGCAAACGTGACCACGGTTTCGCTCTTGCCGGTCAGATTGGTGCGGACGCGGGCCAGTACCTCGCTCACCATGTCCATTTCGTCGTCGGTTACGCCGGTGAAGGCATCGCCGATGCAATTGCCGGCGACGGCCCGGAACTTGGCAACCAGCGGACGCGCGTTTTCGGTGAGGTAGAGGCGGTGGGCGCGACGGTCGGTCGGATCCGGCCGGCGCTCGATCAGCGTGGCCTGCTCCATCCGGTCGATCAGACGGGAGAGCGTGATCGGCTCCATATCCATCTGGTCGGCGAGCATCGCCTGGTTGAGCGGCTCATCGTTGCGCATTTCAGCGCGGGCGACCGACGACAGCACGCGCCACTGCGCGCTGGTCAGTCCGATCGTCTGGGCCTGCTGGTCGATGCGCCGGCGGAGCAGCCGCGAAACATCGTGGATCAGCAAACCCAGTCCTTTGGCCGGGGGTTGGTTGTTGTCCATGAGCAGGGAGATAATGAGGATGCTTATAATATGCAAGCTTGCAAGATTGTCGCACCTGGGCGTGTTCGGTCTATGCTTTCCGGGGCCCTAACGGGCACTGGCAGTGGCGCTTGCCCGGCAATATCTGTATCGATCCCGCGCGCCCTTTAATCCCGGCCTCCGGCCGCTTCTCGCGATTCCCATGAACGAGTCCGCCAAAACCAAGACCGTCTATCCGGCTGCCGAGCCCAGCCCGAGCTTTCCCAAGCTGGAGGAGGCGATTCTGGCGCTGTGGGAGAAAGAGAAGACGTTCCAGCGGTCCATCCAGCGCCGGAAGGACGAGGGCGCACCCGAATTCGTATTCTACGACGGGCCCCCGTTCGCGAACGGCCTGCCGCACTACGGGCACATCGTCACCGGATTCGTGAAGGACCTGGTGCCGCGTTACCAGACGATGCGCGGCAAGGCGGTCGACCGTCGATTCGGATGGGATTGCCATGGCTTGCCGGCGGAACTTCATTCAGAGTCCGAGCTGAAACTCTCCGGGCGCCGCGACATCGTGAATTACGGCGTCGCCCGCTTCAACGACCACTGCCGCACCTCGGTGATGCAGTTCCGCAAGGACTGGGAGTACTACGTCAACCGCTCCGCACGCTGGGTCGACTTCGACAACGACTACCGCACCATGGACCTCTCCTACATGGAGAGCGTGATGTGGGCCTTCAAACAGCTCTGGGACAAGGGGCTGGTCTACGAGGGTTTCCGTGTGGTGCCGTATTCCTGGCTGGCGCAGACGCCGCTGTCGCAATCCGAAACGCGGCTCGACAACTCCTACCGCATGCGCCAGGACCCGGCGCTGACCGTCGCCTTCCAGCTCGATCCGAAGCCGGGCGAGGCGGTTGCGCCGAAGCTTCTGGCGTGGACGACGACGCCGTGGACGCTGCCCTCCAACATGGGTCTCGCGGTCAAGCCGGACGCCGACTACGCCGTCCTCGAAAAGAACGGCGAGCGCCTGATCATCGCGGAAGCCTCGCTCGAGCGCTACGCCGACGAACTCGGCGGCCATGCGCGGGTGGGTACGCTGAAGGGCACCGAGCTCGTCGGCCGCACCTACGCACCGCTGTTCCCGTTCTTCGCGGAGAAGAAGCGCGAGGGTGCCTTCCGCGTCGTGCCGGCCGACTTCATCGAGCTCGGCGACGGCACGGGCGTCGTCCACATGGCGCCGGCCTTCGGCGAAGACGACCTCAACGTCGGCATGAAGGAAGGCCTGCCGGTGGTCGATCCCGTCGACCTCGAGGGCAACTTCACGGAACTCGCGCCACCCTACCAGGGCAAGAACGTCTTCGTCGCCAACAAGGACATCATCCGCGACCTGAAGGCGCTGCCGGGCGTCGTCATCCGCCACGAGACCTACGACCACAGCTATCCGCACTCGTGGCGCACCGACGAGCCGCTGATCTACAAGGCGATGCCGTCGTGGTACGTCGCGGTCACGAAATTCCGCGACCGCATGGTGGAACTGAACCAGGACATCACCTGGGTGCCGCCGCACATCAAGGACGGCATCTTCGGCAACTGGCTCGCCAATGCGCGCGACTGGAACATCGGCCGCAACCGGTTCTGGGGCGCGCCCATCCCGGTGTGGAAGTCGGACGACCCGGCCTATCCGCGCATCGACTGCTACGGTTCGCTCGACGAACTGGAGCGGGATTTCGGCGTGCGTCCCAAGGACCTGCACCGGCCGTACGTCGATGACCTGACGCGCCCGAACCCGGACGACCCGACCGGCAAATCGACCATGCGCCGCGTGCCGGACGTGCTCGACTGCTGGTTCGAATCCGGGTCCATGCCGTTCGCGCAGGTGCACTACCCGTTCGAGAACAAGGACTGGTTCGACAACAACTTCCCGGGCGACTTCATCGTCGAGTATGTCGGGCAGACGCGCGGCTGGTTCTACACGCTGATGGTGATGTCGACGGCGCTGTTCGACCGCGCGCCGTTCCGCTCGGCCATCTGCCACGGCGTCGTGCTCGACGAGAACAAGCAGAAGCTCTCCAAACGGCTGAAGAACTATCCCGACCCGGTCGCGGTGTTCAACGACTACGGCGCGGATGCGCTGCGCTGGTACATGGTGTCTTCGCCGCTGCTCACCGGCGGCGATCTCGCCATGCCGAAGGATGGCAAGGCGATCGGCGAGGCCGTGCGCGCGGTCATGCTGCCGCTGTGGAACGCGTATTCCTTCTTCACGCTCTACGCCAACATCGACGGGGTGAAGGCGAAGCTCATCACGACGGCAGAGGCCGAGCTCGACCGCTACATCCTCGGCAAGACCGCGGAACTGGTGCGGGGCGTGGAAGCCGCGATGGACCGGCTCGATCTTGCTGCCGCCTGCAACGTGCTGCCGCCGTTCATCGAGGCGCTCAACAACTGGTACATCCGCCGCTCGCGCGAGCGTTTCTGGAAGAGCGACAAGGACGCCGACAAGACAGCGGCCTACGACACGCTCTACACCGTGCTCGTCACCTTGACGCGCACGATGGCGCCATTCCTGCCGTTCCTCACCGAGACGATCCACCGCGCGCTCTGCGACGACGAGAGCGTGCATCTGCAGGACTGGCCGGATGCCGCAAAGTTCGCGGTCGATGCGGCCCTGGTCGAGCGCATGGATCTGGCGCGGGAGGTGTGCTCAGCGGCGGCGTCCATTCGCACTGCGAAGAATCTCCGCAATCGCCTGCCGCTTCACCACCTTTGGGTCGCGCATCCCCAAGTTCACGACCTCCTGGACTCGCTGCGTTCAGTTATTGCGGAGGAAGCCAACGTCAAAGAGGTCAATTTCCTTCTCGACCCGCTCACCTACGGACGGCGCGTCCTGACCGTCAATTCTAGGGTCGCCGGAAAGCGCCTCGGGACCAAGATGAAAGATGTCCTCCTTGCTGCCAAGGAAGGACAGTGGCAGGAGCGCGACGGTCAAATGGTTGTTCTTGACGGACTCGGCACTCACCTTCTGCCGGGCGAGTACGATGTTCGCTTCGAAGCTCGAGACGGAGTCGGCGCGCTGCCATTCGACGGTAACGCGGGCGTAGTTTTTCTCGACACCAAGGTCACGCCGGAGCTCGAGCGCGAGGGGCTGGCGCGCGACTTCATCCGGCTGGTGCAGGTCGCGCGCAAGGATGCCGGATTCAACGTTGCCGACCGCATAGCGATCGAGGTGAAGGCCGGCCCGGTGGCGGCCGCGGCCATCGACGCACACCTCGACGCGGTGAAAAGCGAGACGCTGGCGGTATCGTTGACCCAGACCGCTACGCCTTCTGGCACGGTGTCGGAAGCGAAGCTCGGTGATGAGCCGATCGTGCTCGGAGTGCGGGTGGCGTAGTCAACGGGTGTCGTGGGGGACGGCATACGCATTGCGATCATGGGTTCCGGCGGCGTCGGCGGCTATGTCGGCGCGCGGCTGGCCGCAGCGGGCCACGATGTGGTATTCATCGCGCGTGGCGCCCATCTTGCCGCGATCCGCAAGGAGGGGCTTCGCCTGTTCAGCCCGCGCGGCGATGCGCATGTGACGGCGCGTGCCGAGGAGGACCCGGCCGCGGTCGGTCCCGTCGATCTGGTGATCTTCTCGGTGAAGCTTGGGGACACGGATACCGCCGCCGAACGGCTCGGCCCCATGCTCCGGCCTGACACGCGGGTCGTCACCCTCCAGAACGGCATCGACAGCGTCGACATCATTTCGCGGCTCGTTCCCCGCGTTCAGGTGATTGGCGGTTGCATCTACGTCACCTCGCTGATCGAGCAGCCGGGCGTCATCAGGGCGACGAGTGCGCTTGGCCGCATGATTGTCGGTCGCCCCGACGATCCGGCCATTGCCGTGCTGACCGCCCGCCCGGTTGACGGGCTCGACATCGAGGCGGTCGCCGACATCGACCTCGCCATCTGGGAGAAGTTCGTTCGCCTGTCGTCCTTCTCGGCGGCGACGTCGCTGATGCGCTCGCGGATCGGGCCGATCCGCTCCGATCCCGAGGGACGCAAGCTGCTGGTTCAATTTGTCGAAGAAGGCGTTGCGGTTGCGAGCGCGAGCGGGCACCCGATGCGGCCGGCCTTCCTTCAGGAGTGCATGGACCTGTTCGAAGGTCTCGCGCCCGGCGCGCGCACCTCGATGTCGGAGGATCTGGAGGCCGGGCGCAAGCTTGAGCTTCCGTTCCTGTCCGGGCGCATCCATCAACTCGGTATCGAACGCGGCGTTCCGACGCCGGCGCACAGCACGGCGTTCCGCGCCCTTTCGCTCTACGTCGAGGGGCGTCCGGCCGACGCCGGCTAAGCGGAGTTCATCCCCACCTCTGAGCCGAATCCCGGCTAGCGCCTGACGAAGCTCATGCGGAGCAGGCAGATGGCGCCGGTGCGGAAGCCCATCGCGGATATCTTCAGGTAGCGATGGAAGTGGGCGACGGCGTCGGCGCCGACCAGCGCAATCGCCTCCTCTTCATGGGCGAGGAGCGCGCGCTCCCACAGGGTGAGCGTGCGGGCGTAGTGCTCGCGGTCGTTGCGCAGCGCCACCACCTCGAAGGTATCGGCGGCGGCGGTCAGCGGCTCGGCGATCAGCGGCAGTTCGCTCTCGCGGAACACCTCGTCGGCGATGAACGGTGGCAGCTCCGCGCGCCCTCCGACGTAGGCAATCGTCTGCAGCGACAGCCGTCCGTTCGGCTTCAGCGCGCCGTGGCAGAACTCGAAGAATTCGCGATAGGCGGTGAGCTTCTCAACCGGCGACAGGCCCGGCCGCGCAAAATGCTCGAACGCGCCGATGGAGACGATCGCGTCGTAGGGCGCCTCCGGCCGGTGCTCGCGCCAGCTTTCCTCGCGCACGGTGATGCCAGGAAGGGGGGCGCTGCGAATCCAGGCGGCCTGGGAGGCGCTGAGCGTGAGACCGACCGCATCCTTGACGCCGGCGGTCTTGACGAGGCGCCGCAGCATGGCGCCCCAGCCGCAGCCGACATCGAGCACACGGGCTGCACCGCGGGCGCGGGCGGCGTCAATGTGATGATCGAGCTTGCGCATCTGCGCTCTGGCGAGATCGTCGCCGTCTTCGAACAGGGCGGCGGAGTAGACCATCTCCGGGTCGAGCCAGAGGCGGAAGAAATCGTCGCTCAGGTCATAGTGCGCCCGGATCGCCTCGCGCGAGGCGCCGGGCGCGTCACTGCCGGTGGACGGGCTTTGCGATGTCGAGACCAACGGCAGCCTCCGTCAATTTGCGGGAAATGCTCCCCTTCGGAAAGAAATCTGGCCTTTCGGAAGAGAATCTGGCGGAAGGATGCCACCGTTACCCGCAGGCGACGGAGTACCTTCGCCGAAACCGCCCGCCGGTGCAAACCAGACGCGCGGCCACCGCGGATCGCGCAACCAGCGGCTGACGCTTATATGCTGGCCACGAAACAGCAGACGGCGAAGCGAGGGCAAAATCATGACCGACTCAATTCAACTCGGCGGTATCCATCACCTCACCGCTATCTCGGCGAACGCCAGGGGCAACGTCGATTTTTACACGCGTCAGCTCGGCCTCAGGCTGGTCAAGAAGACTGTGAACCAGGACGACGTCAGCGCTTATCACTTTTTCTACGCGGACGGCGCGGGCTCGCCCGGAACCGACATGACGTTCTTCGACTGGCCGGCGTCGCCGGAGAGCCGCGGTACCAATTCGATCGTGCGCACGGCGCTCCGGGTCGCTGGTGAAGCGTCGCTCGAATGGTGGGCGAAGCGGCTCGGCGATGCCAAGATCGGCAACACCGGCGTGAAGGTGCGTGACGGGCGGGCGACGATCCTGTTCGAGGATCCGGAAGGGCAGCGGCTGGCGCTGGTCGATGACGGCGGCGCGGGTACGGCGAAGCCCTGGGGGCGCAGCCCGGTGCCGGCGGAACACCAGATCCGCGGTCTTGGACCAATTACCATCAGCGTGCCCAATCTGGCGCCGACGGAGGCCGTCCTGACGCAGGCGATGAACATGACGAAGGTGCGCGAATATGGAACCGATAATGGCGCTGGCCCGCGGGTGCATGTCTTCCAGATGGCGGGCGGCGGCCCGGCGGCCGAGCTTCACGTCCTGGTGCAGCCCGGCGAAGCGCGGGCGCGCTCCGGCGCCGGTGGTGCGCACCACGTTGCGTTTCGCACGCCCGATGAGGCTGGCTATTCGGCATGGGCGAAGCGGCTGAAGGACCTGCGCATCCCGAACAGCGGCAAGGTCGACCGGTTTTATTTCCAGAGCCTCTATTTCCGCGAGCCGAACGGCGTGCTGTTCGAAATTGCTACGGATGGTCCGGGCTTCGCCACCGACGAACCGTACGAGACGATGGGCGAGGGGCTGTCGCTGCCGCCGTTCCTGGAACCGCGCCGGGCGGAAATCGAAGCGGGGCTTAAGCCGGTCTAGTCTTGCCGGTTTTCCGCAATGCTGGACGGAAAAGTGGACTCCACCTTTCCTGACACTGCTACGACACCATCCGATCCACGATCCTGCGGATCGCATCGATCTCGTCGGCGACCACGGTATGGCCGCCGCCGGGATAGATGTGCTCGGTGACGTCGGCACCGAGCTGTTTCATCACGGCGGTCGATTGCTGGACGCGCTGCAGAGGGATGAAGGGATCGACGTCGCTGCAGCCGAGGAACAGAGGCGTACCGGCGAGCGAGCCGGGGTAGCTTGCCGGAGCGATCGCCTCGCCGATCAGTCCCCCGGACAAAGCCACGATGCCACCATAGCGGCGCGGGTTGCGGGCGGCGTATTCCAGCGACAGGCAGGCGCCCTGTGAGAAGCCGAGAAGAACCACGCGCTCGGCGGGGATGCCCTCTTCGCTGAGGTCGGCGAACAGGCGGTTGATCAGGCTGAGTGCGGAGGCGAGCCAGGGCTGGTTCGCAGCCTGCGGAGCCGTGAAAGGGCGCGGATACCAGACGTGACCGGCGGCGTCGGGGGCGAGGCAGGCGAGCTTCGGGCGTTCCAGCGCCTCGGCGAGGCCGAGGATGTCAGCCGCATTCGCACCCCGTCCGTGGACGAGGATCATGACGCCTTCGGCCTCGGTGAGCGGCGCGCCGGCGGCAAGGACCGGCTGGCCGCGATGGGGGTCGTCGGGAATGCTCATGTGCGTTTTGTCCGGGCGGCGTATTGCAGAAGGATGATCGTCTTGGCATCGACGATGACGCCGCGATCGACCAGCCCGATGGCGTCGGCGAGCGGCATTTCCATCACCTCAATGTCCTCGCCCTCGTCGAGTGCGCCACCGCCGGCCGAGATGCGGTCGGCGGGAGTGTAATCGGCGACGAACAGCGACAGCCGCTCGGTGACGCTTCCCGGGCTCATGTAGGCGTCGAAGACGCGGGTGACGGCGCGCAGGCGATAGCCCAGTTCCTCCTCGGCCTCCTTGCGGATGGCGGTCTCGGGATCGTTCTCGTCGAGCAGGCCGGCGCACGCCTCGATCAGCATGCCGTCGGCGGCGGCCGTGCCCGGCGACGGGTTGACGTAGACCGGCATGCGAAACTGGCGGACCAGCATGACGGTGCCGCGGGTACGGTCAACCGGTAGGATCGCCGCGCCATTGCCGCGGTCATAGACCTGCCGGATCTGGCGCTCGGTGGCACCGTCCCGGCGGGTGTAGTCGATCGTGTATTTGGTCAGGCGGGCCCAGTCGTCGGAGAGGAGCTTCTCCTCGACGATGCGCACGCGAGCATTGTCAGTCATTTCGGCGAAATTCCTTTGAGGAAGACGCGCGCCAGCGTGGCGCGCGCGTGATCGAAGTGACGGGTGCCGTCGGCGCGCGGCCCCAGTACGGCACGGATCTGGGTGTCAAAGTCGGCGTAATGCTGGGTGGTGGCCCAGATCATGAAGATGAGGTGGTACGGATCGACGGGCGCCAGACGGCCCTCCGCCACCCAGCGGCGGATGATCTGCGCCTTCTCATCGACCAACGACTTCAGGCGGCCGCCCAGCACCTCGCCCAGCACCGGCGCACCCTGGATGATCTCCATGGCGAAGAGCCGCGAGGCCTTGGGGTTCTCGCGCGCCATTTCCAGCTTGCGGTCGATGTAGGCTGCTATTTCGGTGACGGGGTCGCCATCGTGAGTGAGCTCTTCCAGCGGCTGCAGCCACATCTCATGGGTGCGGTTCAGCACGGCCAGGTAGATGTCGCGCTTGCGGCGGAAGTAATAGAGCAGGTTGGGCTTGGTCATGCCCGCGGCCGCGGCGATCTGATCGACGGTCGCGCCACGAAACCCGTAGACGGAAAAAACGTCGAGGCCGGCATCGAGGATGCGCTCCTCGTTTATCGCCTGGATGCGCGTGCGCTTGCGGGTGCGGTGAGCGCGGGCAGTGTTCACAGCCCTCATGCGAAGCACACCTCCTCCCGGCCGGAGCACCATAAAATCCGTTCCGGCAATGCCCGACCAATTGGTCAGAATTCCTGCCGCTCTTTCCTATCGAATGCAGGCACCGCGCGCAAATCCCGCCATGGCCGAGCGCGGGCCAAAACTTAGCCGGGGAAGGCGCCATGCCCCGGGACGCGTATGGATCAGAAGCTTGGCGGCGTGCAGGCCGAGACCAGGACGAGTTCCGTGTCGCCGGTGTTGCGGAAACTGTGCGGTTTGCGGCTGTCGAAGAAATAGGCGTCGCCTGGTTTGAGGTCGTAGCGGCGGCCGCTGACCTCGAGCTGCAGGCGGCCCTTGATGACGATGCCGGCTTCCTCGCCCTGGTGCGACAGCATCTGCTTTCCAGAGACCGCACCCGGCTTGTAGCGCTCGTGCATCATCTGGATGGCGCGGCCGGCCAGGTTTGAGCCGACCTGACGGTACGAGATCGGGCCGCCGGCGATTTCGGTCAGTTCGGCGGCGCGGAAGACGACCTTTTCCTCCTCGATGGGGGCATCGGCGAAGAAATCCGACAGGCTGATCGGGATGCCGGAGAGGATCTGGCGCAGCCCCGCTACCGACGGGCTCATCCGGTTTGCCTCGACCATGGAGACGGTGGCGTTGGAGACACCGGCACGGCGGGCGAGGGCGCGCTGCGAGAAGCCGTGGCGCAAACGCAGTTCCCGCAACCGGGCGCCGACGTCGACATCGAAATTGGAGGCGTTCATGTGTTCACGATCTGGAACGTTGTTAACGGCCGCCGCGAATTGACCCCTTCCGCAGTGGTGGCGTACGTTCACGAAACTAACCGGCAGGCGCAAGAGAGAATTGCGGGAAATTCTCGCCGCGGTGCGCGGTTTTTCGAGGAGGCAGACGCCATGAACGCCCCGATCCCGGGTGAAAACCCGCTGAAGACCAACAACCTCGAAGCGTTCTGGATGCCGTTCACATCGAACCGGCAGTTCAAGCAGAACCCGCGCATGCTGGTTGCGGCCGAGGGCATGTACTATCGCTCGGCCGACGGCCGGAAAATTCTCGACGGCACATCAGGGCTGTGGTGCGTCAACGCCGGTCACGCCCGGCCGCGGATCGTCGAGGCGATCGCCCGGCAGGCGAAGGAGCTCGACTACGCGCCGGCCTTCCAGATGGGCCATCCGAAGGTGTTCGAACTCGCCTCGCGTCTGGTCACCTACATGCCGACGGGCATCGACCACGTGTTCTTCACCAACTCCGGTTCGGAGTCGGTCGAGACTGGCCTCAAGATCGCGCTCGCCTACCAGCGCGCTATCGGGCAGGGCACACGCTTCCGCCTGATCGGGCGCGAGCGCGGCTACCACGGCGTCAACTTCGGCGGCATCTCGGTCGGCGGCATCTCCGGCAACCGCAAGCAGTTCGGCACGATGCTCACCGGCGTCGATCACATGCGCCACACGCACGACCTGGCGCGCAACGCCTTCACGCGCGGCGTGCCGGCGCACGGCGCGGAGCTTGCCGACGACCTCGAGCGGCTGGTGACGCTGCACGACGCCTCCACGATCGCGGCGGTCATCGTCGAGCCGGTGGCGGGATCGACCGGCGTGCTCATCCCGCCGAAGGGCTATCTCGAGAAGCTGCGCGCGATCTGCGACAAGCACGGTATCCTGCTCATTTTCGACGAAGTGATCACCGGCTTCGGGCGCCTCGGCAAGCCGTTCGCGGTCGATTACTTCGGGGTGACGCCCGACCTGGTGTTGACGGCCAAGGGCATCACCAACGGCGTCATCCCCATGGGGGCGGTGTTCGCGACGAAGAAGATCTACGACGCCTTCATGAACGCACCCGACAACACCATCGAGCTGTTCCACGGCTACACCTATTCGGGCAACCCCGTCGCCTCGGCGGCGGCACTGGCGACGCTCGATACCTACGAGGAAGAGGGGCTGCTGACGCGTGCCAGCGGTGAACTTGCCACGGCGTGGGAAGAGGGGCTCCACAGCCTCAAGGGGCTGCCCAACGTGATCGACGTGCGCAACCTTGGCCTGGTGGGCGCGATCGAGCTTGATCCCATCGCCGGGGCGCCGACGAAGCGCGCCTTCAGCGCGTTCCTCGCCGCCTTCGAGAAGAACCTGCTCATCCGCACGACCGGCGACATCATCGCGCTGTCGCCGCCGCTCATCATCTCCAAGGCAGAGATCGATCAACTTTTCGACACGCTGCGCGGCGTGCTGAAGTCCCTGAACTAGTGTTGTTGGCGCGTCGCGACTGAACAAGCGCGCGCGATTGTGGAGGCCTGAAGGCGTGAACGTCATTTCCAACATCATCGACGGCAAGGTCGTGCGCTCGGCGAGCCAGCGAACCGCGCCGGTGTTCAACCCGGCGACCGGGGAGCAATCGGCGATCCTGCCGCTGTCGATGGCGGCCGAGCTCAACGAGGCGGTTGCGGCCGCCAAGCGCGCCGCCCCGGCGTGGGGCGAGATGCCGCCGATGCGGCGGGCAAAGTTTATGTTTCGCTTCAAGCAACTGCTCGACGAGAACGCCGACAAGATTGCGGATGCGATTTCGGCCGAGCATGGCAAGACGCACGCCGACGCGCTCGGCGAAGTTCAGCGCGGCATCGAGGTCGTCGATTTCTCCTGCGGCATCCCGCACCTCCTGAAGGGCGAGTTCTCGCGCCACGTCGGCCCGTCGATCGATACGCACTCCGATCGCCAGCCGCTCGGCGTCGTTGCCGGCATCACGCCGTTCAATTTCCCGGCGATGGTGCCGATGTGGATGTATCCGGTGGCGATCGCCTGCGGCAACACCTTCATCCTGAAGCCGTCGGAGAAGGACCCTTCCGCATCGATGCTGGTCTACGAGCTTTTCCGCCAGGCGGGATTCCCGAACGGCGTGCTCAGCGTCGTGCACGGCGACAAGGAGATCGTCGACGCGATCCTCGTGCATCCCGACATCAAGGCGGTGAGCTTCGTCGGCTCGACGCCGATTGCGGAATACGTCTATCGCACGGGCACGGCGCACGGTAAGCGCGTGCAGGCGCTGGGCGGCGCCAAGAACCACATGGTGGTCATGCCCGACGCCGACATGGACAAGGCCGCCGACGCGCTGATGGGCGCGGGCTACGGCTCGGCGGGCGAGCGCTGCATGGCGATTTCGGTCGCCGTGCCGGTCGGCGAGGACACCGCCAACCGGCTGGTCGAGACGCTGGCGCCACGGGTGCGCGCGCTCAAGATCGGGCCGGCGACCGACCCGGATGCGGAGATGGGACCGCTGGTGACCAAGGAGCATCTCGCCAAGGTGCTCGGTTACATCGACATCGGCGTCAAGGAAGGCGCCGAGCTGACGGTGGACGGCCGCGGGTTCACACTGCAGGGCTACGAGAACGGTTATTTCGTCGGTGGCACGCTTTTTGATCGCGTGAAGGCCGACATGCGTATCTACAAGGAAGAAATCTTCGGGCCGGTGCTGTCGGTGCTGCGCGCCGGCACGTACGAAGAGGCCGTCGGGCTGATCAATGCCCACGAATTCGGCAACGGCACCGCGATCTTCACCCGCGACGGCGACGCAGCGCGTTCGTTTGCCGACAAGATCGAGGTCGGCATGGTCGGCATCAACGTGCCGATCCCGGTGCCGGTCGCCTACCATTCCTTCGGGGGGTGGAAGCGGTCGCTGTTCGGCGACCACGCCATCTACGGGCCGGAGGGTGTCCACTTCTACACGCGGCTGAAGACGATCACGTCGCGCTGGCCGGAAGGGATCAAGTCGGGCGCCGTGTTCAACTTCCCGACGATGAATTAGGGTAGCGATGGGTCGCTCGTTCGCAACAAGAGGCTCCGCGTCTCCCATGGGGAGAGGGCTTCAGCTCTTAGCGAGCGCCGCGAGCTTAGAGCTGGAGGGCGAGGGGTTATGCCCTCTCCGGAAAGGCTCTAAACCCTCACTCCATTCGCCTAGGTTCGCTGCGCTCGCCAAGGCTCATGGCCCTCTCCCTGTGGGAGAGGGGGCGTCTTATTCGGCCAACGGCGGGAGAGTGTGATCCATGGCCAAGCCCTCCGACAATCTTCGCATCAACGGCGATCGTCTGTGGGACACGATCCACGAGATCGCGAAGATCGGTCCGGGCATCGCCGGCGGATCGAACCGCCAGACGCTGACCGATGACGACGCCAAGGGCCGCGACCTCTTCAAGTCGTGGTGTGACGCCGCCGGCATGACGATGGGCGTCGACGAGATGGGCACCATGTTCGCCCGGCGCGAGGGGAGCGAACCCGGCCTCGATCCGGTCTACGTCGGCAGCCACCTCGACACGCAGCCGACGGGCGGGCGCTACGATGGTGTGCTCGGCGTGCTGTCCGGGCTGGAGCTGATCCGCACCCTTAACGATCTCGGCATCAAGACGCGCCGGCCGATCGTCGTCGTCAACTGGACCAACGAGGAGGGCGCGCGCTTCGCGCCGGCGATGCTGGCCTCCGGCGTTTTTGCGGGCATCCATACTCTGGATTACGCGTATGGACGTAAGGACCCGGAGGGCAAATCCTTCGGCGACGAACTGAAGCGCATCGGCTGGCTGGGCCACGAGAAGGTCGGCGCGCGCAAGATGCACGCCTACTTCGAGTATCACATCGAGCAGGGGCCGATCCTCGAGGCCGAGCACAAGCAGATCGGCGTGGTCACCCACGGGCAGGGCCTGTGGTGGCTGGAATTCACGCTGACCGGCAAGGAGGCGCACACCGGCTCGACGCCGATGAACCTGCGCGTCAACGCGGGGCTGGCGATGGCGCGCATCTTCGAGATGGTGCAGACGGTGGCGATGGACAGCCAGCCGGGCGCGGTCGGCGGCGTGGGGCAGGTGTTCTTTTCGCCGAACTCGCGCAACGTTCTCCCCGGCAAGGTCGTGTTCACGGTCGACATCCGCTCGCCCGACCTTGCCAAGCTCAACGCCATGCGGGCGCGCATCGAGGCGGAGGCGCCGAAGATCTGCGAGGCGCTCGGCGTGAAGTGCGCCGTCGAGGCGGTAGGCCACTTCGACCCGGTGACGTTCGATCCGACGCTGGTGGCGCGCGTGCGCTCGGC
>Ga0265313_10000795_pt1 | contig 31958 bp, 23 predicted proteins | sample 4123metaG_FD_203122 | JGI IMG/M metagenome (GOLD analysis project Ga0265313, IMG submission 203122) | Rhizosphere microbial communities from Carex aquatilis grown in University of Washington, Seatle, WA, United States - 4-1-23 metaG | ecosystem: Host-associated > Plants > Roots > Rhizosphere >... | reverse complement strand
CGCGCGGAGCGTACGACCGTACGCGAGCACGCTCGACGCCGGGATCGCGCAGCTATCGGCGAAAAGCGCCGGGCTTCTAGTGGGCGCCGTTCGCGGGCGGAGTGATGTCGCTCGTCGGAGCCGGCTCCGGCGGGCGCACGCTTACCGGCCGGACGACGTCGGCAGGTCGTGTCGTTCCTTCCTTCTTTTGCGCCTGCTCCCCTCCGACTTCGAGGTCGCATTCGCCGAAGATGACCTGCATCTTCCCCTTGAGCGGGGTGAGCTTCACCTCGAGCGACTTCGCTCGGATGACGGTGTTGTCCTTCACCGTCCCCGAGAGCTGCACCGTATCGGCATCGAACTCGCCCGCGAGCTCGCCCTCGGAGCGCATCTCGCCGACCTTGACATGCCCGTGCACGGAGCCGCTCGGGCTGACCAAGAGGGCCGGCGCCGTGAGATCGCCTTCGATTCGCCCCTTCACTTCGATGGGGCAGTCCGAAGAGAGCGAACCCTTGAACTGGGTCCCTTCCTCCACCAGGGTCTTTCGCCGCGGCGTAACGTCCTTCTCTGTCATCGCTGTCTCCCACCTTTGACGGCTTTTTCGGCGGCCCGTTCCTTCTTGGCTTGCTGAATCTTCATCCGCAACATGCACCCCGGCTCGAATGCGAACCTCGTGAGTTCGGCCGGCTGCTCGACCGCGCCTGTCAGCGATCCACACGAGCTGACCACGAGCTGCGTCGGGCCCTGGATGCCCGGCGATTCGCGTTCGACGAACTTGCCGTGGACGGTGATCCTTCCCGCCCCGCGGATCTGGCAGCCGGCAAGCACGCCTGCCTTGCCGATTACGAGCTCGGCATCGTCGCCGAGTGCAATCGTGCACTGCTCGAAGAGGCTCTCGATCTCGACCGAAGCTCCCGCTTCGAACTCGAGATGCGCGTTGCGCAATACGTCGCCTCGGCCAAAGTAGCGCTTTTGAATCGCCGACTGGCCGGAGAGGAGAGCCGCTACGTCCGCACCGTTCACTCGCTTGGTGCCGGTGCCGTCGAGGCTGTCGTCGGCCCACTCGGCCCGAAGCCCTTGGATGGGCGCTCCCGTACCGAGGACGCCGTGAACCCGCGCGCCCGTCACGATCGCTCCGTCGAGGCGAGCGCCCGCCAGGTTGACGCGCCGCACGTCTGCACCGGTGAAGTCCGCGTTCGTCAGATCGGCGGTCGCGAGCGCGGCGTTGACGAGAACGGCCTCCAGGAACCGGGCCCCCTTCGCGCTGACGCCGCGCAACTGCGCGTCCCGAAGCTGCGCCCGCGACAAGCTCGCTTCTTCGAGGTTGGCGCCGCAGAGATTCGCATTGGTCAGATCCGCGTCGTCAAGCTTCGCGGTCGACAGGTCGGTGTCACCCAGATCGGCATGAGCGAGGTGTGCGCCGACGAGTTTGGCCCCGCCGAGCTTTGCCGACTCGAGCTGGGCATGCGTGAGGCGTGCCCCGGACAGGTCCGCTCCTTGGAGGTTGGCCCCCTCGAGGTTGGCCCGGCTCAAGTTCGCGCCGACGAGGTTTGCTCCTTGGAGATTCGCGCCCTCGAGATCCGCACTCTCCAAATTCGCTTCCCGCAGATCCGCCGTCGCGAGGAACGCCTCGCGCAGGCTCGCGTTCTTGAGCACCGCTCTCGCGAGGCGCGCCCCTTCGAAGTTCGCTCCGTCGAGATCGCACCGGCGAAAGCTGACCCCTTCGAGAAGGGCCTTGGGCATCGCGAGGCCGCGCAGGTCCGCGCGCTCGACTTTCTCGCCGCTCTTGATTTTTCTCAGGACTAAGTCCGCCGTCAGCTCGGGCATATCGGTTCGGGCCTCCTCCTCGTCAGGACTGCGCCATGTACTTTTCGCGCGCCTCCTCGAGAAAGGACTCGAGGTGCACGACCTTGCGCTCGAACGGGAGCCGCTCCAGCTCCTTCAGACGATCCACCTCTCCGAGGCGCGCGAGCACGACCTGCAAATCGAGCAGCGTTTGCGTGCGCGTTTTGCGCAGCGACTTTCGCTTTTCTTCGGCTTCACGCGTCCAAGCCTGGGCGAGGCGTTCGTATTCGTCGTGCTCGCGCCGAAGGCGCGCGGTCAGCTGAGCGACTCGCTCTCGCTCCTTCGTGCGCGTCGCGTCCGGCGCGGCGGACTTCACTTGTTCACGGTACGTGCGGAAGCGGTCGACGATTCGCGCCGCAAGGTCCGCGTCGATTCCGGTGGTCGCGGCGATGTCGGCGGGGGTCGCCAGAAACAGCGCTTCGAGCGTCGTCAGCCCCGCTGCGTAAAGCTTGTCGAGCGTGACTTTCTTCACTTCGGGCACTTGGAGCAACAGCGACTGGAGGATGACCGCCTCGCGCTGCGTTCGATCGAGATCGAGCGCGAAGGCTTGCGGTAGAAGCGCGGCCAGCTCGTCGTACCGCGCGAGCAACGTGTCGCGCCGATCGCCGTCTATGGGCCCCCCGCCGACCCCTTGCGCGACCATGAGTGCTTCGGCGAATCGATCGAGCGAATCGCAGAGCTCCCGCAGCTCGAGTTTGTCGGCCGCGCGCCGGAGCGATCTCAGGGCGGGCTCGCAAATTCCGACCCAATCGAGCGTGGCGTCGCGCCACCGGAGGTCGATCATGAAATCGCGAACTTGGCGCACATGGTTGACGGCGAGCTGCGCGAACAGCGCACGAACTTCGGCGAGATCGGTGATCGCCGGAGTCGGCGATCGGAATCCGTCCGAAGAGCCCTGTATCTTGGCAAAGCCTTCGTCGAGGTCCTCCAGGCTGAGGAGACGCTCGAACGTGTCGGCGATCGAGACCTGAGCGCCCTCTTGACCGGTGAGGTCCGGCACGGGCAGCCGAACGGATCCCAGCGGAGTTCCGTCCGGTCGAGCGCCGGACGGAGGCGGGGGCGGAGCCTTCGGCGCGGCCGCGGGCACCGGAAAAAGAGGGGCGGCGGGCGCAGCTGCCGAGGAAAGGAGAGCGGCTTCGGAAGGCGCGGCTGTCGGCGGATCGCTGGGCGGCCCGATTGCGATGACGGGCATCGCGGGTCGGGAACGTGCCGCGGCGGCGCCGTCGATGATCCGAGTCGGCACCACCACGGGCGGAGCGGGCTTGGGTGCGGCTGCGGGGGAGTGGACGGGCGCGGGCGGAGGGTATTGCGGCGGCGGCCGCGGCCCTGGCCCTCGCGGCGGCGCCGGGGCGGGGGCTGCCTTCGCGCTCGACGAGTCGGGCTTCGGGGGGCCGTCCTTGGGCGATTTCGAAAATAGACTCATCCCCTTTTTTTTACGTTACCAGCTTCGCGCTCGCCCTCCGTCGAAAGCGCGAGGAGCGCCGACGATCGCGTCCACATCGCCGAACGGGGTATGCTAGACGCGCCGATCCCCCCAGCCAGGCGGCAGGCTAGAATGGGCGCCATGAGAGCGATGAGCGTTGCTTTCGCTTTGGGCTTAGGAGGTTGTTCCTCCGACAGCTCCGCGTTCCCGCCGCAGCTCGGCAATTGCGTTCCCCCCCCCGACGCGTCCTGTCCAAGCCCGTCGAGCGGCGGCGGGTCGGCGGCGAATCCCGCCTCGGAGGCTGGCCCGGCGCCGAGTAGCACCGCGACGTCGGGAACGACCTGCGGCGGCGCTGACCTGCTCGTGATGTCGCCCAACCTCTATTGCGGACAGTGCATCACGTCGATGTGCTGCCCGGCGGACATAGCGTGCACGATGGAGTGCCAATCGCTCCTTCAATGCACGCAAGCCTGCATGCAAGGGGACACGGTTTGCGTGGGATCATGCGAAAACAACCCGGCCGTCCAGTCCGGAGTCACTGCGTATCTCGACTTTGCCAGCTGCATCACGGCGGTGTGCGCGGCCTGCCCGACCCTTCAGCACAATTGACTCGACTGCATCGGGTCGCGCGATCCGCCCGCTCCCGCTACGTTGCGTTCCCCGATGGTGCTCGCGGTCGTTCTCGTGCTCGCCCAGGCAGGCCCCGGGGCGTGGCCGAGCGGCCGGCCGCGGGAGTGCGGCGACCGGGCCGATCGAGGGGGCAACGTGTGGGAGCGCGCCAAGTCGCCCGAGCTCAGGCGATACTGCGATCTCGTCGCGAGCGCATCGTCGAAGCTTGCCGGTATCACCGCGACGGCGCAGACCGCCCTCGACGCCGCAAACGAAGCCGACCGAGTCTTACCCGGACACGCCGCGCCCCGCATCCTGGAGGGGCGCGCACTCGCCGCCCTCGGGAGGTACGGCGAAGCACTCACGGCCCTCTCCGACGGCCAATCGCGAGACCCCCGAGCGCTCGCCGATCCCCTCGCACTGCTCGCTTGGGCCCGCGCCCTCGCGCGTACAGGGCGGACGAAAGAGGCGGGGGATGCCTACCGTGCCCTGCTCCCGCGGGCCTCTGCCCTCTCCAGTGCCGACCGCGTCCGTTCGGAGATCGAGGCGGCGCTCGTCGCGATGGCCCGCGGCGCCGGCGGGCTCGACGAGGCCGCGGCGGCGTTGCGGGAGGCGGTGCGCGAAGGTCAGGACGAAGCCCAAGCCGTCGCAGTGCTTGCCCTAGCGCTCGCGCTGGATCGACGCGGAGACCCCGACGAGGCGCTTGCATTGCTGAGCGAGCGAGCGCGCGGCGATCCTCGTGACACGATGGCCACGCCGCGCGCCAAAGATCTGCTCGCCGTCGCGCCGGCGGAAGCGCACGCCCTCTCGGCGCTCGCGCTGGAGTCGACCGACCGGACCGGGGCGCGCGACGAGTGGCAGCGGGCGCTCGACGATGACCCGAGCGGTGTCTGGGCCGGGCAGGCGCGTGCCCATTTGGCGTCGCTCGCATCGAGGCAGACCGGCACCGGGGCGGGACGGAGATGACTGCGTTGGCGAGACTCCGTGCCCCGGTACTCTTGCTCGCACTGGCGGTGCTCCTCGCCGCGGAGCGCGTCGGTTGGGCGGACACGCCGCCGTGCGTGTGGGACCTCGCGAAAGATCCGGCCGAGCGAGACCGGTGGGCTCTCCACGTGCGGGTCGAGCGACTGCTCCATCGCCGCATGGGCGACGACGCGCTGCCATCCGAACAGCGTCGCGACGAGGAGCTGCGCCTCGCCGCGGCGCGAGCCATGCTGGAGGACGCGGGAGCTCCAAAGAGCCCTGACGTGCGCCTCCGGTTCGACCTGGGCATCGTCTACGAGCGGCTCGCGACGCTCCTCGGGCGCGACGACCTTTATCGGCGGGTCGTCGACCTGCTCGTACCCGCCCTCGAGATGGCGCCGGATCATCCCGCCGCTACCGTCGCCCTCGAAGCGTTGGTCGAGACGTACGCCAAGCTCGACCGGCCCCGCGAGGAAGTGGCCGTCTCGCGCCGCTACATGGCGCGATTGTCCGACGATCGATCCCGAGCCCTGACGATGATGAACATGGGCGAGGCCGAAATGCGGCTCGGACGACTGGACGACGCGCTCGGCACGTTTCGAAGCGCGATGCAGATCTGCGGCACCCTGCCAAATTCGAGCAGCCGCAACTCGACCTACGCGCTCACGCTCTGGGATCTCGCCGTTGCTCTCGATCGCGGGGGCGATGCCCACGCCGCCCTCGACGCGGCGGCCAAGGCTTCGCAGCTCACCTGGGACGAAGTCGGTCCCATGGGCCTGCCCCGCAACGTGACGGGGTGGGACGCGATCCGCGATCAACAGAACGTGTTCTTCGTGCCGGACTGGGAACGCGAATGGTATCTCGCGCTCGGAGAGGCCGCTGCGGCGGGGACCGAGCCGGATTCGCGCGGTGCGGCGGCGCGGTGGGCGTCGGCCGAGACCCACTGGGAGACGTACGTGTCGCGCGCCGTGGCCAGCCGGGAAGATCGCTGGCTCGCCATCGGCAGGCTGCGACGGGACCGAGCCCACGCCGAGCGGGTGCGCGCCGAGCAGCGCGCTGCAAGAGAGTCGCTTCATGCGAAGAAGGACGCCGGAGGCCGTGTCGGAGAACCGCCGTGACACGCCCCTCCCCGAGCGGGAACGCCGCGTCAAGGCCGCCCTCGACGCGGTCCGCGTTCGTTGCGACGTAGGCGAGCGCCGTGCGGCCGATCCGGTCGGCTTCGTCCACGAATACGTGGACCTGCGCGACCGCGAGCTCGTCGCCCTCTTGGCGGCCTGCGTCGCTTTCGGTAACGTCAAGGCGATACGTGCAAAAGTGAGCGAGCTGCTCGGCCGCCTGGGAGACCATCCGGCGCAGCTGGCCGACGGTCCGCCCGCGGAGGTCCGAGCGCGGCTTCGCGGATGGAAGCATCGCGTCTTTCGCGGCGAAGACGTTGCCCGGCTCTTGGTCGGCGCAGGGCGCGTCCAGCAAGCCCACGGCTCACTCGGGGCACTTTTCGAGGCCGAGCTTCGCCGTACCCGATCGCTGCGGGAAGCGCTCGCCAACTGGTGCGACGCCATCCGGGCAGCCGGCGGCCTTCGCCGCGGTGGCCCCCGTCGAGGCCCGGGGCATCTGCTCCCCGATCCGCGTGGAGCGAGTGGCAGCAAGAGGCTCCTCTTGTTCATGCGCTGGATGGTCCGCCCGGCCGACGGCGTCGACCTCGGACTCTGGCGCGTAGACCCCGCCGTGCTCCTCGTCCCGGTCGACGTACATATCCACAAGCTGGCGTTCAACCTCGGCTTCACGCGACGCCGCACCACTTCCTGGCGAACGACCGAAGAAATCACCCGCGCGCTCGCGCGCTTCGATCCGGCGGATCCCACGAAGTACGACTTTTCCCTCTGTCATATGGGAATGCTGCAGCGCTGCCCTTCCCGTCGAGACGCGGCCCGATGCGAAGGGTGCGGTGTCCAGCCGGTTTGCATTCACTGGGCAACGGGGCGAAGCTCGGCCCGACGCGAGCCCGACGGCTGAAAGGGAAAGCCGTGGGGGGGCCCATGTCTGGTATGGGTGAGAAGACGGGACGATGAGCGAAAGCCAGCACCGAGAGCTGAATCTCGACGCAGTTCGCACGGACGGCTGGTTCGAGAGGATCGGCGAGGGGATTGGCTCGTTTCAGGCGCTGTGCGAAATCATCGGCGAGCGCTTCTTCGCTTTTTCCATCATCGTCGGCGCGCGCATCACGGCGCTCACGGTGGACCGGCGCAACCCCGACCTGTCGCTGGTCGACTTCGTCGTCGGCCTGAGCGAATCGGAAGAGGCCCTCGAACCGCAGCGCCTCACGTTGGCCGACTTTCGGCGCCGACTCGCCGGAGCGCTGTTGGTGGAAGACGACAAGCCCGTCACCGCGCCGACCCGCGAAACGGAGATCGAGCCCATCCAGCTCTACATCGGGGTGCGCTATTTGCTCCTCGCTCCGCTGTACGGCTACTCGCTCCAACGATTGGTCCTCGCCGCAAGCACCCCCGCGCAGCTCGTCCTTTTGCACGACGGCGTCCAGGAGACCTACGACCTCGACGCCTTCCGCTTGCGAATCCGAGCGCTGGTCCGCGAAGAGCTCGAGCGCGTCGGCACGACCTCGCGCAGCGCCATCGATCTCTCGAAGGTGAGCGAAGCTGAGGCAGCCGCGCAGCGAAGCGAGTGGGCGCGCGTCGTTCAGCTCCTTGGAAGCTGGCCGGCACCGCTTGCCATTTTTCTTCGCACCCCCGAGGGCCAAATGCTCACGCCCGACGCGCGCGGCCTCATCGCCAAAGGCCTTGGAATCCTCGGAAGCGCCTGCGTGCACCTCGGCCAGACCGAACAGGCCGAGGAAGTCTTGCGAATCGGCATTCAGTACGCCCAGGAGGGCGCCGCCGCGGCCGATCTCTTTCTGCGCCTGGGGGAGGCGCTCCTCGAGAACGACCGCCCGGGCGAGGCCATCGCGCCGCTGAGGCGGTCCCTCGCCTTCGGCGGGTCGCCTGCTGAGGTCAGCTTGCCGCTGGCGCGCGCGTTTCTCCGACGGAAGAAATGGGTCGCGGCGTACGCTTGTCTGCGCGACGCGCTCAAGGCAGGCGTGGGGGAGCGCGAGCTTGTCGCCGAACTCCACGAGGCGGAAAACGCCCTCGGCCTCCCCCTTACCAAATGGAAGGCCGCGGTCGTCACACATGCGAAGAGTTGAGTCGCCGGCCAATTGCCGAGGGGCCGAGGCCGCCGTTGACACTCCGAACCGCGGGGACTAGAAAAACCTCGACTTTTCCGCGCGGTACACGCGCGCGCTCGCAGGCCCAACCGGAAACGAGAGGCAGCGGGCGAACACGAGACCGAGTCCACCCCCACGGGCCGCCATGATCGCCACGTATGCGCCGATGTTCCTGCTCCTCGCGACGGCGTTTTTCATCGCCTCCGCGTTCTGGGGAGCCGCCACGTACCTGGGCCGTCACAAGAAGCCGTCTGCCGCCAAAAACGCCCCGTTCGAGTGCGGCAGCGAGAGCACAGGGGGCCACCTTCGGCTCTCGGTGAAGTTCTATCTGACCGCCATCCTCTTCGTCGTCTTCGACATCGAGGCGGTGTTCGTCTATCCGTGGGCGATCCATTTCCGTGACCTCGGATGGCCTGGGCTCGCCGAGATGGTCAGCTTCTTGAGCGTCATCGTGGTCGCGCTCGTCTACGTGTGGAGAAAAGGAGCGCTCGAATGGGAGACATGACCCGTTCCCTCACCCTCGAGGGCAGCGAACAAGGGTTTGCGACGACACGCGTCGACGCGCTGCTCGGCTGGGCGCGGAAGTATTCGCTTTTCTCGTATCCCTTCGTCACCGCGTGCTGCGGGATGGAGTTCATGGCCCTTACGAGCCCGCGGTTCGACGTCGCACGTTTCGGCGCGGAGGCGCCCCGGTTCTCTCCTCGACAGAGCGATTTGCTGTGGGTCGTCGGCACGATAAGCCAGCGCCAGGGGCCCGTGCTCAAGCGCATCTACGAACAAATGATGGAGCCGAAGTGGGTCTTCGCGTTCGGCACCTGCGCGTCCACCGGAGGCTTTTACGACAACTACACGACCGTGCCGGGGATCGACAAAATCATCCCCACCGACGTGTACATTCCAGGCTGCCCCCCGCGGCCCGAAGCGGTCCTCGACGGGCTCATGCTCCTTCAGGACAAAATCGCTCGAAACGAGCGGCGCCCTGGAGTGGTCAAGCCACGATTCGACCCCGTCCAAACCGCCGCGGGGCTCGTGCAGCTCCGGCGCTCCGCCACCGATGCTCGGGAGCTCGTGCCGGCGCTGAAAGATCGGGAGCGCGACAACGACGGCTCGCGCGCAGGAGGAATGCGGTGAGCCAGCTCGTCTTGGACAAGCTGAAGGAGCGCTTCGGGGCGGCCATCCTCGAGACGCACTCGCAGCACGGGGACGACACTGCGGTCGTCGACCCCGTTCAATGGAAGGACGTCTGCACGTTCTTGCGCAAGGATCCCGCGCTCGACTTCGACTTGCCCGTCGACTTGTGCGGCGTCGATTACCCCGACAGGACGCCGCGCATGGAGGTGGTGATGCACCTCTATTCAATCTCGATGCGCCACCGAATTCGTCTGAAGGCCAGGGTAGGCGACGAGGACATGGCAGGCGCGGAGCTCGACAGCGTCACTTCGATCTGGCCCGGCATGAACTGGCTCGAACGCGAGGTGTACGACATGAGCGGCGTGCGCTTTCGCGGACACCCCGACCTGCGACGCATTCTGATGTACCCGGAGTTCGAGGGGCACCCGCTGCAAAGAACCTATGCCGCGGACCGGACGCAGCCGCTCGTGCCGTACCGAACCGAGGCCGAGGCGGGGATGCCAATCCACAAGCTCGAGCCGTTCGGGCCGGACGAAGGCATGCCGTTCGGCCGCGTCCGGCCGTCGCATCCCGAGGAGCGCGACTGATGGAACCGCTCGACATGGATCTCGAAGAGGGCGAGCTCGAACTCCCCGCGGAGCCGATGCACTTGAACCTGGGGCCCTCGCACCCGGCGATGCACGGGACCGTGCGGATCGTGCTCGAGCTCTCCGGCGAGACGATGGTCAAGGCCGACGTGCAGGTCGGGTACCTGCACCGCGGCTTCGAAAAAATGTGCGAACGGGGGACCTGGGCGCAGGTCTTTCCGTACGTCGATCGGCTGAACTACGTATCGCCGATGCTCAACAACGTCGGCTACGCGCTCGCGGTCGAGAAGCTCTGCGGCCTCGTGGTGCCCGACCGGTGCCAGTGGTATCGGATGGCGCTCGGCGAGCTGGCTCGCATCAGCGACCATTTGACCTGCGACGGCGCGATGGCGATGGAGCTCGGCGCCTTCACGCCGTTTCTATGGTTCGTCAAAGCGCGCGAAATGGTCTGGGACATCCTCGAGGAGGAGACCGGCGCCCGCCTGACGCATTCGTTCGGACGCATCGGCGGGATGGCCCAACCGCCGAGCCGGGACTTCAAGGGTCTGTGCCGCGCGGCGATGCCGAAGATCCTCGATCTCGTCGAAGAAGGCGAGCGGATGCTGCTCAAGAACCGCATCTTCATCGACCGCCTCGAGAACGTGGGTTCGATCAGCGGCGCGGACGCCGTCGCTCTCGGCTGGACGGGGCCGTGCCTGCGCGCAACCGGCGTCGCCTACGACATACGCAAGGCCCACCCGTACCTCAAGTACGACGAGGTCGACTTCGACGTACCGGTCGGAACCAAAGGCGACACGCTCGACCGCTTTCTCGTGCGGCTCGGCGAAATCCGCCAGAGCATGCGGATCGTCGAGCAATCGATCGAGCGCATGGCCGACGATGGTCCTGTCAACTGCGACGAGCCGTCGGTGGTGCTGCCCGACAAGATGTCCGTGTACACGACCATCGAGGCGACGATTCAGCACTTCAAGTTGATCATGGAAGGCGCGAAGATCCCGCCGGGCGAGGTTTACTCGTACACGGAGGGAGGCAACGGCGAACTCGGATATTACTTGGTATCCGACGGGAGCGGGACACCGTACCGCGTGCGAATTCGGCCGCCTTGCTTTCAAATCACCGGCGGCCTTTCGAAACTGCTCGAAGGGCGCATGCTCAGCGACATCGTGCCGACGTTCGGCTCACTGAACATGATCGGCGGCGAGTGCGATCACTAATCTCGAGTTTTCTTGGCCCAGGACGTTCACAAAATGCCCACTTTCAAACTCGACGGAAAGACCATCCCCTTCGAGCCGGGTGACACGATCATCCGGGCCGCGTGGCGCCAAGGGGTCGAGATCCCGCATTATTGCTGGCATCCCGGCCTGTCGGCGCCGGCGAACTGCCGAATGTGCCTCGTGGACATTCAGCCGAAACCAGGCCAGCGCCCGCTCACGCTCGACGTGCTCGAGTGGGATCCGAAGGCCGGCGAATACCTCCCCCGCCAAAAGCCGAAGCTTCAGCCGGCGTGCTACGTGGCGGCGGCCGACGGGATGGAGGTGCTCGCCGACACGAGCGAGAACGTGCGGCGTGCGCGGCACGACGTGCAGGAATTCTTGCTCCTGAATCACCCGGTCGACTGTCCCATCTGCGATCAGTCGGGCGAGTGCAAGCTCCAAGATTATTGGCTGGACTACGGGCGCTACCAGAAGCGCATGCGCGACGAGCCGGTGCACAAACCGAAGGGCGTCGTGTTCGGCCCGACCATCGTCTACGACGGTGAGCGCTGCGTCATGTGCACCCGGTGCATCCGGTTCATGGCGGAAGTCGCCAAGGATCCGGTGCTCGACATGCGCGAGCGGGGGAACCTGAACGAGATCATCGTGTCGCCCGGACGACAGCTCGACGGGCACTACACGTTCATGACCGAGCACGTTTGCCCGGTCGGCGCGCTGACCACGAAGGACTTCCGCTTCAAGGCCCGTGTGTGGTTTCTACGAACGGCGAGCGCGGTCTGCCAAGGATGCGCGACCGGCTGCAACGCGCACCTCGATTACGATCCGCGCAACAACAAAGCGTATCGGTATCGACCGCGCGACAACGAGAAGGTCAACAAGTTCTGGATGTGCGACGAGGGAATGCTCTCGTACAAGCAAGCGCACGACGGGCGCATTCTCGAAGCGAAGGTCCGCGGCGTCGCGACGTCGGTCGGCAAGGCGCTCGACGAAATAAAGACGCTCTTCGCCGGCGTGGCGCCGAGCTCCGTCGCCGTGATGCTGAGCGCGGAGCACTCGCTGGAAGACAACTGGGCGCTCTACGAGCTTGGAACCGTTCTCCTCGGCAGCAAGAACGTTTACGTGACCGGCCGCCGCGACGGCTACCAAGACGACATCCTGATTCATCGTGACAAGAACTCCAATACCGCCGGCGTGCAGCAGATCGCGCCGGGCGCCAAGCCCCTCCGGGCGCTGCTCGACGACGTGACCGGCTCTCGCATCACGCACGTCATTGCCCTCGGAGGCTCCGCTCCGGTCGACCCGGAAGCGCTCGGAGCGGCGACGATGGTCGCGATCGCGGCGCACGAGGGACCTGTTTCCCGTCTCGCGGTCGTGCTGCTCCCGGCGACGTCGTGGGCGGAGCACTCGGGCACGTACGTCAACGCCAAGGGACTGCGTCAATTGAGCGAGAAGGCGATCGAACCGCTGGGGGTCAGCAGGCCCGCATGGCAGGCCATCGCGCAGATCGCGACGGCGCTCGGCTACGAGGCGTCGTGGACGAAGCTCCAGCAAATTCGCGCTCGGATCCCCGCCAAAGCTGTCTCGACGACGGCGAGACCCCCCGCAGCCATACCCGCAGAGTAAGGCACGACCAAACCCCATTGAGTGGGTCGAACCAATGACCGCGATGCAGCTTGTGTGGACGATAATCAAGATCCTCGTCATGGTCGGGTTCGTCCTGAACCTGGCGGCCATCCTGACGTGGGCGGACCGCCGCCAGAGCTCGATGATTCAAGACCGCATCGGCCCGAATCGCGCGGTCATCAAGGTCTTCGGCAAAGAGTTCCGGCTCGCCGGTCTCTTGCACCCGGCGGCCGACGGCTTGAAGTTCTTCACGAAGGAAGACTTCATGCCGCTGCGCGCCGACCGGCTCCTCTTCATGCTCGCGCCGATCATGGCGATGGGGATGGTCTTCACGCTCGTCGGCACGATCCCGTTCGGGGATACCGTGTGTCCGCGGCTGTTCCACCTGCATCTCGTTTCGCACTGGCCGATCATCGAGGGACCGGCCGCGCCGCGCTGGGGCACTTGTTCGCCGGACGTGAAAAACTCGGTCTACCCGCTCGAGCTGGTCGCCGCGCCGCTCGGCGTCGGCATTCTCTACGTGTTCGCGATGTCGGGACAGGGAATCATCGGCGCTGCGATCGCCGGCTGGTCGAGCGACAACAAGTTCAGTTTGTTGGGAGCGCTGCGCGCCGCGAGCCAAATGGTCTCGTACGAGGTGACCCTCGGAATGTCGCTGATCGGCGCGATGATGATCTACGGCACGGTTCGTCTCGACGAGATGGTGCGGTGGCAGGACAACCACGCCTGGGGCATCTTCGTGCAGCCGCTCGCGTTCTTCCTCTTCTTCGCGGCCGCCGTCGCCGAGAACAAGCGCATCCCGTTCGACCTGCCGGAGGCCGAGAGCGAGCTCGTGTCCGGATACTTCACCGAATACGCCGGGATGAAGTTCGGAATGTTCTACTTCGCGGAGTACGCCGAAGTCGTCACCGGCTCGATGCTCCTCGTCACGATTTTTCTGGGCGGCTGGACCCTGCCCTTCCTGCACCGCGACGGGCTCACCATCGAATTCGGCAGCCTGCGTCTTCTGCAAGTGCCCATATCGCACGTATGGATGACGCTCCTCGGCGTGGTCACCTTCTTCGTCAAGGTGATCGTCGTCTGCTGGGTTCAGGTGTTCGTCCGGTGGACTCTGCCCCGCTTTCGATATGACCAGTTGATGAAGCTCGGCTGGCGCGTGCTGCTCCCGGCTTCGCTGGCGAACATCCTCGTCACGGGCGTCGTCTGGCTGGCGCTCGACAAGGCGGGTCCCGAAGTCGGCAGCGCGTTGAGGGTGGCGGGGGACGCCACGCAAGCGATCGTCGCTATCGTGCTCGCCTACCTCATCGGAAGCATGGTCATCGGTTTCTTCGGGCCCATCAAGCACCTGCGAACGCTGCTGGGCTCGTCGGCGGAGACGTCGGCCAAACACGGTGGGACGAAGTCCGAACCGATGCAGGCATGAGAGGTAGCGGCATGGAGAACAAGACTTTTCCCAAGAAACCCCCCGCAAATACGAACGCGAAGGCCGTCCCGTACGCGCCTCGCGGCTTCGAAGTTCGAAGCTATTTGCCGGAGGTTTTCCGCGGCGTCGGCGTGTCGATGAAGCACTTCTTCGACAACACGCGCGAGATGCTCCGCGGGGATCGCCCCGACCCCGTCCTCGACCGCTTCGACGCCGGCATCACGACCATTTCGTATCCGGAGCAGAAACGCCCGTATCCCGAGCGCTTCCGCGGGATTCATCGCCTGACGACGCGCGCGGACGCGAGCGTGCGATGCGTGGCGTGCCTCTGTTGCTCGACGGCGTGCCCCGCGCAGTGCATCCACATCGAAGCGGGCGAGTACCCGGAGGGCGACAAGCGCCGCGGATACGAGCGCTACCCCGTCAAGTTCGTCGTGGACGAGCTCCGGTGCATCTTCTGCGGTTACTGCGTCGAAGCGTGCCCCTGCGACGCGATCCGCATGGACACCGGCATGCACGCGGTCCCGTACGACTCGCGCGACCAACACATTTACGACCGCGATCTGCTGCTGTCGTTACCCGGACGAGACGGAGCCTACGAGACGAAAAACCCCCGCCACGAGCCCGGGGAGACGTCCTATCCCGGCGTATCGCGAGAGCATAGGCACTAGCGGAAAAGAGAGGGGGGCTGCCACCTTCGGCGTGCAGCGGTGCGCGGCGGCAGGGGGCGAAGGAAGCGAACCGCCAGGAACGCCAGGGGATCGGAGCCAGAAAGGGGGGCTGACGCGTTTGCCGCGGCCGTCCTGAACGCTGCTATCGAGAGGCATCGGGTGCTGGGCTCTTCGAGAGGCCTGCACACCCCTTCTCTCTCCCTGGCGACCCTGGCGGTTTCACTCCAAGTTGCGGTCGGCCGACTCTTCCTGGCGTTCACTTTTGCGCCCACGCGGGAGGCGAGATTCGACGCACGGGCAGCCCAGCGGTTCGGGAGCGCGCCCGGGCTCGGCCGTGGCTGGGAACAGGGCTACAACCACCCGAACTTTCGCTACCATGTCCCGCGCAATTCTCAGGTGCCCCCCATGAATCCCAACATCGACATCGTACGCGCGGAACTCGAGCGCCTTTTCTCTCTCGAGGAGATGACCTCGATGAGCGAGCGCCTGCTGGGGCTAGACCCCGAGGACGTCGGCGGCACGACCGCAAAAGCGAGCTTCGCGAAGGCGCTTGCAGAGCGGTGCGTCCTTGCCGACCGCATCGACGCCTTGGTCGACGTCATCACCGCGGCTCGTCCCGGCGTCAACCCGCGGGTACGCGACGTCGCCGGGCTCTTCGGCCGCGAGCAGCTCGAGGCAGGTGAGCCGCTCGGACCCTTCGTCGTGTCGCGAAAAGTCGGCGAGGGCGACGTGGGGATCGTATACGCGGCCCTGCGCGGCGACGAGACGCGCATCGTGAAGCTCTTGCGCCGAGAAGCGGCGCGCGACAAGCGCGCCGTGCAGCGCTTTCTCACCGCCACCCGAATGGTCGGCGCCCTCGATCATCCGGGACTGCCCACCAAGCTCGAAGTGGGCGAGAGCGATCGCGGGTTTTGGGTCAGCTACCTCGCCTTCGACGCGCAACCGCTGAGCGCGCGATTCTTGCGCACGGGCCCCTCCCACTTCAGCGAAATCCTCCCGTTGCTCAGGGGCATCCTCGGACCGCTCGCCGCCCTCCACAAAGCCCGCATCGCGCACGGAAACATCAAGCTCGAGAACGTGCTGCTCGTCCGGGGGCCTTCGGCCGGCGAAGGCGAGGCGCTGGCTGTCACGCTCGTCGACTTCGGCACCGATCGGCTCCGCCAGCGCTCTCTCGCCGCCAACGGCCACGGTCCAGGAATCGCCGTGTTCGGATCTCCCAAGACCATGGCACCCGAGCAGGTGCGCGGCCACCGCGCGGAGGCATCGACCGACGTCTACGCGTTCGGCGCGATGATGTACGAACTCTTGTCGGGCCGTCCTGTCTTCCCCTACGAAACAGAGACCGACGCGGCGCTGGCGCACGTCGCGAAGATGCCCGAACCCCCCAGTGCAAGAGCGCCGCGGGGGTGGATCACCAAAGACGTCGACCAGCTCGTCCTCTCGCTGCTCGCCAAAGACCCGGCGCGACGTCCCAGGGATGCCTCCGCCGTGCTCGACGCGATCGAATCGCTCGGACGCGCTTCCGCGGCGCTGCGCACCGCACCCCAGGTGGAGTTCCCGGAGGAAACGCTCACCAGCCTCTTCGACCTGCTCCTCGCGGCCCCGGACGACGCCGAAACCGCCATCGCCCTCGAGAAGGCGATCGAGGAAGGGGCGGACCCGACGCGCGTGGCGGAGGCGTTCGAGTCCGCCGCTCGCGACGTCATCGAGTTCGCAGAGGAAGATGGGCCGTCCGAAGATCGCGAAGCGCTCGAGATCAAGAAATCGCTCCTGTTTCGCGCCGGGCGCATCTTCCAAACGATCGTCCAGGACAAGGACCGCGCCGAGCGCGTCTACGCCGAGATTCTGGAGCTGGATCCCAAAGACGAGATCGCGCTCCTCACGCGCGACGAGATTCGCAAGGCCCTCGGCAAGTACACCGAAGTCGTCGAATCGCTCCTCGCTCGGAGCGAAGAGGCGGCGCCGGGAGAGGAGCGAGCGCGCATCTACGCCGAAATCGGTCGCCTGTGCGCGACGGAGATTCGCGATCCAGAACAGGCGGTCCTCGCCTATGCACGCGCGTTGTGCGAAACGCCCATGGTCCGTGAGTACGCCGACGAAATCGAGGAGCTCGCGGAGAGCAAGAGCGAGCTCTGGAACGAGGTCGTCACGACCGTCACGGGCGGCATCCAGAGCGGCTCACTCTCATCCACCGAACGGAGCAAGCTGCTCGCCTATTGCGGCCGGTGGTACGAGCAAAAGCTCGCGCGACCCGATTTGGCGCTCCAGGGCTATCAGCAAATCCTGGTGACCGATCCGGCCAACGACGAGGCGCACGAGGCGCTCGCGGGGCTCTACCGAAAGGCGCACCAGTGGCCGGAGCTCGTCGCCACGCTGGTTGCGCGCGCGGACGCCGCTGGGAGCGCGCCCCGCGCCCGCGACGCGCGCGCCGAGGCCGCCGAAATTTACGATCAAAGGCTCAGCGACACGGCGCGCGCAAAAGAGCTCTACGCCCAGGTGCTCGCCGAGGAACCTGGACACGCCAAAGCGGTCGAGGGCATGGCCCAGATCGCCGAGAGAACCGGAGACTTCCGTTCGCTCGTCGTCGTGCTCGAGAGACGCGCCGAGTCGCGCCGCGGGCGCGAGAAGGCCGACGCCCTGCTCAAAGTGGCCGATGCATACGAGCAGGGACTGGGCGATCTCGCGGAAGCGACACGCCGCTACGAGGCGGTGCTCCTCATCGAGCCCCACGACCTCGTCGCGCTCAAAGGGCTGGATCGGATCTACAATCGCACGGGCAAGGTCCGCGAGCTCCTCGACAACCTCGAGACGCAGGTGGCCATCGCCGCAACGCCGCGGCAAAAGATCAACCTCTACGAGCGGATCGCACGGCTCCAGGAAGAGGAGTTCCTCGACCACGTTCGAGCGGCCGAGTGCCTCGAGCGCATCTTGGAGATCGATCCCGCGAACGACGCCGCGATGTCGGCGCTCCCCCGCCACTACCGGGCGAGCGAGGAGTGGGACAGGCTCGATCAACTCTACGAGCGGCACGCGAAGGTTACCGACGACGTGCCCCGGCGAATCGAGATTCTGATCCAGCGCGCCCGGGTCTTGACCGAGTCCATCGCGGCACCGGACCGCGCGATGCACGTTTACGAAGAGGTGCTCGCGCTGCAGCCGACGCATGGAGGGGCGCTCGAGGCGCTCGCTCGTCTGCGCGAACAAGCGGGGGACGCCGCCGCCGCGCTCTCCGCAATCGAGGCGCTCGCTTCGCAGGCGACCACGCCGGCCGCCCGCGCCGAGCAATGGGTGCGCGCCGCTCGCCTGCTGCAGGGCCGCGGGGACCTCGACGGCGCCATCGAGCGTTACAAACTCGCCGTCGAATCCGACCCGGCCGACACCGCGGCCTCCCTCGCTCTGCGCCAGGCGTACATGGAGCGCGGGGACGCCGAAAACGCCCTGGCGCTCATCGAGACGGAGCTCTCGCGCGCCGAGGGAAAACTCGCCAAGAGCCGCCTCTACGCGGAGCTCGCGCGCGTGCAGCACGAGAACTTGCGCGACGCCGCGAGCGCGCAATCGAGCGCGCAGAGCGCGATCGATCTGGATCCGACCAACGCGGTCGCGCTCCTCGTGCTGGGCAATCTCGCCTACGAGGGCGAGCATTACGTCGAGGCGAGCAAGTACCTCGAGCCGCTCGTCTCGCGGGCGGCCGCGCTGCCCCCCGACGACGCGCGGCGCGTGCTCATTCGCTTCGTCGAAGCGTACGGCCGGAGCGTCGCCGAGCGCGTATCCGTGCCACCGGCCGAGAACGGACAGTCGTCGCCTCCCCCATCCACCTCGGTACAGGCCGAGCATCCGCGTCTCGCGGCCGCCGTCGACGCGCTCGAGCAGCTTGCCCAGGACGACCCGGAGACGCTCGCGCGGGCCGGGCGCGTCTTGTTCGACTGCGGCGACGTGAAGGCCGCGCGGGAGATCTACGGCCGGCTTCTCGAACGGCACACGGCGGCCCTGTCGCACGACAGCTACGCGGAAGCGCTCTGGCGGTTCGGCGAAGCGCTGAGGCAAAACGGCGAACTCGACAAAGCGGTCGATCTGCTCCGCGAGGCGGCCGAGGTCGACCCCGGCAACCGCTGGGCGCTCCAGGCCCTCGCGCGGCTGTACGAGCAAACGGAGGACTGGGAAGAGCTCATCCTGACGAAAGCGCGCAGGCTCGAGCTCGCGCAGGGCGAAGAGCGATTCGAGCTGCTCGTCCAGATGGGGGACATCGAGTTTGCGAAGCTCGCCGATCGCGGACGGGCCGCCCGCACCTACGTGACCGCCCTCGAAGAGCGCCCGGACGACCGAAAGCTGCTGACGAAGCTGATGCAGCTCTATTCGGAAGAGAAAGACTGGTCGAACCTGGTCGAGGTCGTCCTCCGGCTGGCGGACTTCGTCGACGATCCGAAGCAGCGCGCAAAATACCTTCACACGGCCGCGATCGTCAGCTCGCGCCAGCTCGGAGAGCTGGACCAAGCCATCACGTTTTACGACCGTGCCGTCGAATTCGACCCGACGCTCACCAAGGCGATCGACGAGTCTATCGCCCTCCGCGCCCAGACCGGCGACCACGAGGGCGTCGAGCGCCTCCTCAAGGCGCAGCTCGAGGCCGCCAAAGCATCCCAAGACCGCCCGCGGATCGTCGAGATTCTCGACCGACTGGGCGAGGTTTACCGCACGGGGCTCAAGGAGCCGGAGCTCGCAATCGACGCGTACGAGGCCGCGCAAGCGTTCGAGCCGGACGGCAAGGAGCGGAGCGAGATTTTGGCGGAACTCTACGCGAGCAACGTCACGCAATACCTCGACAAGGCCGTCCGCGCGCAAGCCCAAATTCTGCGACGCAATCCCTACCGACTCGACAGCTACAAGCTGCTCCGGCGGCTCTACACGGAGGCAAAGAAATCCGACCCGGCCTGGTGCGTCTGCCAGGCGCTGAGCGTCCTCAATCGGGCCGAGCCCAAGGAAGAAAGCTTCTATCGCCGGCTTCGCTCGGACGGCGCGGCGCCGGCGCAGGCGGTGCTCGACGACGACGATTGGGCGCGGCGGCTCGCACACGCCGACGCCGATCCGCTGGTCACGCGAATCTTCGCGGCGATTCAGCCGACGATTATCCGGGCGCGAACGCAGTCGCTGGAAGCGCTCGGCTACGACGAGGGCTACCGCATCGATCTCGTGACGCAGCCTTACCCGGTGACGCAGACACTCTTCTACGTGCAGGGCGTCTTCGGCTTCGACGCCCCGCCGGTCTTTCAGAATCCCAACGACCCGGGCGGCCTCGGATTCCTTCATGCGACGACGCCGTCGATCGTCCTCGGTCGCGCCGCGTTCGAGAGCGAAGTGCCCGCGCAGTCGCTCGCGTTCGTCGCCGGTCGTCACATGGCGTACTACCGCCCGGGCTACTACGTGCGACACCTCGTGCCGACCGGCACCGGTTTGAAAGCGTGGCTCTTCGCGGCGATGAAGCTCTGCGTTCCCCAGTTCCCGATCGCTCCCGACCTCGAAGGCCAGGTCGACGAAGCGATGGAGTTCATGACGCAGGACTTCCACGGGGTGCAGCGCGAAGTGCTCGCGAGCACAGTGTCCAAACTCCTCCAGTCGGGCGGTTCGCTGGACCTCAAGAAGTGGGTCGCCGCCATCGACCTCACGGCCGACCGAGCGGGGCTGCTGCTTGCGCACGATCTCCAGATCGCGACCGACGTGATGCGCGCCACCGAGGACGCCTCGAGCGTCCCGCCGAAAGAGCGAATCAAGGAAATCGTCCTCTTCAGCATCAGCGAGGAATACTTGGCACTCCGCGAGAAGCTGCAGATCACCGTCGAATCGTGACGCTGATTCGGTCGGTGGGGTGCGCTGCACTCCTTGCGGCTTGCTCGAAAGATGCCTCGTCCGCCGCCGCCGGGGCAGCGGGCGACTCGGGGGCATCGCCCGCGACCAGCGCACCGGTCGCCTCCGCGCACGCGAGGCCGCCTCCTTCCCCTGCCCCACCGAGAGACTGCGACGTCATCCTTCTCTCCATCGACAGCCTGCGCGCGGACATGCCGTGGAACGGCTACCCACGGCCCATCGCGCCGCGGCTGACGGAGCTGGAGAGCCGGGCCGTGAGCTTCAGCCGCGCCTACTCGGTCTCGTCGTACACCTCGATGAGCCTCGGCGGCCTGCTCGGCGGGCGCATCCCCTCCGAGCTGCATCGGAGCGGCTATTTCTTCGGGACGTACCGGAGCGACCTGTTCTTCCCAAAGCTGCTCCAGCGGGAAGGAATCCACACGATGGGGGTGATGGCTCACATGTATTTCAAGGGCGCGGGCTTCGATCAAGGGTTCGACGAGTGGAAGATCGTTCCCGGGATCACGTTCGACCCGAACACGGACCGCGAAGTGACGTCGCCGCGCTCCGAGGCCATGGCCGAGCAGATGCTCGGGGATCCCGCGAACGACACGCGCCGGTTCTTCTTTTGGGCCCATTTTCTCGACCCTCACGACATCTACATGCGCCACGAGGGGATCGACTGGGGCAAGACGAGCCGCGACCGCTACGACGGCGAGGTCACCTTCACCGACCAGTACATCGGCAAGTTGCTCGACTTCATAGCCGGCCGGCCCTGGGCAAGTCGCGCGGTCATCATCGTCACGAGCGACCACGGCGAGGAGTTCGGCGAGCACGGTATGACTCGGCACGGCTTCGAAATCTGGGAGACCCTCGTGCACGTCCCGCTGTTCATCGTCGCGCCAGGGGCGCCGCCCCACCGAATCGACGTTCCGCGAAGCGACATCGATCTCGGCCCCACCATCCTCGACTTCTTCCACGTCCCCGCCGACTCGCGGTTCGAAGGCAAGTCGCTCGTGGCGGAAGTCTATGGGAGCGCGCCCGAGGCGCGCGACGTCGTCGTCGATCTGCCCGCGACCAGCGACAATGGAAAGCGCCGCGCCCTGGTTCGCGGCAAGGAGAAGCTGATCTGCTTCGACGACGACGCCCATTGCAGGCTCTACGACGTCGAAACCGATCCGCTGGAACGCTCCCCGGTTTCCAAAGGCGACGACTTCCGAGACATGAGGGCACGCTATCGAGCGCTCGCCAAGACCCTCAAAGAGGTGCCGCCGTTCGCGTGTGCGGGCGATTGCCTGAACGGCGGATACCGAAAGACGTCGCCCGCGGGGCCGTCGTCGCCGTAAAGTCGGCCCTCCTCGGACGCCCTCCACGAGTCGCGATCCCCACGCCCGGCGGTCGCCCGCGTCATCTGCGCCTTGAACGCTTCCCGGCGGTGGTGTAGAGCGACGCTCGTGGACAACCGGGCGGCATGTTGCCGCAAGGCTTGCCACCACGTGATGGGTCGTAGGGAAGCCGGTGCAAGTCCGGCGCGGCCCCCGCCACGGTGACCAGGGACGATCTCGGACGTTGCCACTGGAGGACCCGCAGGGGTGCCTCCGGGAAGGGTCCGAAGGAGGCGGCGCGATGCGCCACACCTGGAAGTCCGGAGACCGGGCCCGACACGTGGATCCTCGTTCGAATCCGTCGCGCCGGGGTTGGCGCGGCCCAGAGGGACCATGAACAAGCCGTGGATTGCGATTGTGAGCGCGCTCGTGTCGAGCGCGTCGGGGCTCCTTGCGTGCAGCGACAACGGCGCCTCCCAAGGGCCCGAAGGCGAGGCCGACAGCGCCACTGCCGACAAGGATGGCAGCACCGGGACGGACGCCGGGGCGGGCGCAGACGCGACGGCGAGTGATTCGCCGCTCGAGGTGGCGGCCAGCCCGGGGCTCGACGGGGGCGACGCGAGCGCGATCGATTCGTCCTTCGACAGCGCGGCCAGCCCGGGGCTCGACGGGGGCGACGCGAGCGCGCCAGCGACCCCGCGCCTGCTGCTCTCGTACAACGGATCGACCAGCAGCGAGCTCGTCGCGTTCGGCCTCCAGTCAGGCACGATCGACGGAGTTTACGTCTACCCGGATTACATCGGCGCCACGTCCGTCACGCCGGCGGCGCCGTGGGTGCTGGAACAATCGACCGACATCGTGGGGCGGCTCGACCCCGCACGCCCATGGGTCGTGCAGTCGTCCTTTCGCGTGGCTCTAGGCGACTACGCCCCGGACGCCGGCTTTGCCAGCGCGTACTCGGACCCGCTCGCGGTCGTAGCGGCCGGAACGAAGGCCTATGTGCTGCGTTACAACCGCAACACGATTGCGGTGATCGATCCGTCGCAGGTCGTCGATGGCGGCGCCCCGGCGAGCACCATCGATCTCAGCGCGCAGGTCCAGGCGGCTGGGGACGGCTATGTCGAGATGAGCGGCGCGCACTACGACGCGCCCAGCAAGCTCCTCTACGTGCTCCTCGCCAACATCGATCGCTTCGACGTCGCCGCCGACGGCTATACCCAGCTCTGCTCGGCCACGCACCCGACCCTCGTCGCAATCGACACGACCACCGACGCAGTCGTCAGCCTGGGGGACGCCGGCACCCGCGGGTATTCGCTGCCGGGCTACGGTGCGGTCTTCGGCGCGGCGCCGATGGTGTACGACCCGCCGAACAACCGGCTCCTCGTGCTCGAGACCGGCTGCAAGACCGCCGAAGCCGATGGCGGCGTGGGTCCGATCGCCGGCCGAGGCGTCGTGTCGGTATCGCTCGCGGACGGCGCCGCGCAGACGGTGCTCGACCTCACCTCCGCCGCGTATCCATCGGGCATCTACTACCTCGACGCGCATCACACGATTCTCCAGCTCGACACGGCGTACACCTGGGACCCGACCACCTCGACCCTCGGCCCCGCCATCGCGAACGCGCCCGAGGCGTTCGACGTCGATCCAAACGGCAACCTCGTCGGTGTCACCCAAACCGCGACGGCGGACGGCGGCGCGGGCGAGTGGCTCGTCGTATCGGTCAACCCGGCCGACGGAGGCACGGCGACCCTCGGAGCCAACCCGTTCCCCATGGGAGATGCCGGCGTCGGCCCGGGGTACCTCGGCGGAGCGCAATTGTGGCCCGCGCCGTAGGCGTCGTGGTCTTCGTCGCGGTGGCGGCTTGTGGAGCGCCACCTGGTTCCGCGACGTCCGACGCAGGAGGGCTGACGACGGGCTCGAGGAATCCCGCTGGCGACGCTCCGGTCATTTCCGACGGGGGCGCTGACGACGGCGGCCCATCGGCCGACCGCGATTCGTCCGCCGATGGCGAACCGTCGCCCGGCAGCGATTCGTCCACCGGCGATGCGTCGGTCGACGGCGAACCGTCCGCCGTCAGTGCCGCCCCCGATGGCGGCGCCCCCGCGAGCCGCTTCGTCACGGGCATCGTCTCGTACACACCGGGCGGCTGCGCGGGGTTCGGTCAGGGTTCCGCCCCTGGAATCGTCGAGGGACCGCCCGTCGGGGGCGGCACCGAGCACGGCAGCCTCGACGTCCTCTCGCTCGGGGGCGGCGGAACGCTCGTGGTGACGTTTGCCCCGAACGCCATCGTCGACGGTCCCGGACCGGATTTCATCGTGTTCGAGAACCCCTTCTGGATCGGCGGCAACGCCTCGAACGTGTACGCCGAGCCCGGCGAAGTCAGCGTCAGCGACGACGGGGTGACCTGGGTTGCGTTTCCTTGCACGCCGGTCCTCGCTCCGGGAGCGACCGACGGTACCGGGACCATGCCTCCGTACGGCGACTGCGCAGGGTGGGGGGTCGTCTACTCCGCGCCGGGAAACGGCATCTCGCCCTTCGACCCAGGCACCGCCGGAGGCAACGCGTACGACCTGACCGACGTGGGGCTGACGCACGCGCGCTACGTGAGAATCGCCGATCGGACAGAGGAGGCCTGCCCCGAAGCGGGACCGGACAGGCCCACCACGAACGGTTTTGATCTGGACGCGATCGCGATCGTGAACGCCGAACTACCGTGAGGGAACGTGCGTCTCGCTTTGGCGCTAGCCCTCTTGGTCGGGGTCGGGACGGCCTCGGCCGGGGCGCGCGCCCAGTCCGGACCCGTCGAAGAGGTCACCGTGCGGGGCAGTGAAACGGGAGGCTTCGTTTCGCGCGCCGACGAAGATCACTCGGTGCGCGAGGTGACGGACGCCGCCAGCCTCGTGGAGTCGCTGCCCGGCGTCCACCTCCGTCGGCGCGGTGCGGACGATTCGTTCGCGACCCTCAGCGTTCGCGGCTCGTCGTCGACCGAAGTCGCGATTGTCTTCGCCGGCGTACCGCTCACGGGTGGCTCGGATCCATCTCTCGACCTCTCGTCGTTGCCGCTTTGGCCGGGCGCGGCGGTCGCGGTCCATCGGACGTTCACGCCGGCGTGGCTCGGTTCGGGTTCGCTGGGCGGCACCCTCGTCGTCGACCCGCCTCGTCCGAGCTCTCCGGCAAGGACCGAAGCGTGGGCAGCCGCCGGCAGTTTCGGCGAGGCTCGCTTGCGCGTCGCCGACGTGCGCGAGGCGGGCGACGGGCGCCTGGTGACCGCGGTGAGCGCATCGCGCGCGGACGATGACTTCAGCTACCTCGATCCGCTCGCATCGTCACCCGGTCACGACGTCTATGCCGCACGGCAAAACGGCGGCCACGCCGCGGTCGACGGGCTCGTGGCCTGGGCGCTGCCCGTGCGCTGGTCGAACGCTGCACCGGGCGGATTGGCCGTAACGACGCTCGTGCAGTCGAGACGGCAGGACCTGCCCGGCACCGTGCTCGGGCCCACCCCGTTTGCCCGACTGAACTCCGACCGCGAACTGGCCGCAGCCGAGCTGACCGGACTCGCCGGGCCGGGTGCATGGAGCCTGCGGGCGTGGGGACGCCGCGAAGGTCTGCGCCTCGTGGACGCGGAAGCTTCATCCGCGATCGGTCCGACTCGCGCCGACCAGACGATCGCGGCGACCGGCGGCGCCGTCGGCTGGCGTGGCCGACCGAGACCCGATCTGACCGTGGACCTTCAAACCGGTGGCAGCGGGGAGCGGTTCGAGCCGGGAGTCACGCAAGGGGCATCGCCTTCCCCCGGGGCGAACCGGGGCGCAATCGGCGGCGGGTTCGACACGGAATGGCGGGCGTGCGACGCGCTGCGGCTCGGAGCCTCGGGGCGGCTCGACGGCTGGTCGAACGCCAGCGGCGGCGCGGGGTCGGGCGCCGTGCTCCCGACGGGACACATCGGCGTCGAGGTGCCGCTCGACGTCTTGACCGTTGCCGCGCACGGCGGGGCCACCGCCCGCCCGCCGAGCTTCATCGAGCTCTATGGAGACCGCGGCGCCTTTCTCGGTGACCCCACGCTCGTTCCGGAGTCGGCCTGGACGGTCGACGCCGGCGGTCGCAGCGCGCGCCGCGCCGGGAACCTGAGGCTCGCGCTCGAAGTCGACGGGTTCGCGTCCTGGGCCAGAGACCTCATCACGTTCGTCCCGACGGGCGCCTACGGCCGCGCCAAAGCGACGAACATCGGTCAAGCGCGGCTAGCGGGGATCGAGGCCGACGCGCGCGCGAGCGTCGGGCCGTTCGAGCTCCGCCTCGTCTACACGGGGCTCCTGACGGAGAACGACTCGGCTTGCAAGCCGATCGTGGGGTTTTGTCAGCATCCGGAGCTGCCCGGGCGGCCGGTCCACGACTTCGTGGCGGACCTTCTCGGTCATGCCGGACCGATGACCTTGCAAACGGGCCTCGATGCCGTGGCGGGGATGGTGGCCGACGTCGCGGGCAGCATCGGTGTTCCCCCGCGCGTCCTCGTCTCGGCGGCCGCACACGTCGACGTGACGCGTGAAGTTCGCCTCGGGCTCGACGTTCGCAACCTTCTCGACGTGCGGACCGGTACCTACGCGGGTGCCACCGGCCCGGTCCACGAGCCGATCGGTGACTACTACGAGTACCCGCTGCCGGGGCGAACCATCCTTGCCTCCGCGAGATTCGAGCGATGAGGCATTGGCTCGCTCTCCTCGTCTTCGCGGCGTGCGACGGTCCCTCGACGCCCGCGGCCACATTGGCCTGTCCGGGCTCGGCGGCGCTCTGGATCGCCACCGACTACTCGTCGAGCGCCGTCGGTTCGCTGTCGCTGTCCGGGGCAATCACGTCCGTCGTCGGTCGCGTCGATCTCGGGGCCGACCCCATGCTGTCGGTGTCCGGAGGGCGCGCGTTCTTCGTCGCGCGGGACGAAGACGCGATCTTCGAGCTCGACTCCTGCGGAAACCCCATCCGGCGCTTCACCGCGCACGTCGCAAGCGCCTCCGGAAACTCCGATCCGTACGCGGTCGCCGTCGCGCGCGACGGCTCGCTGTGGACTCCGCTCTTCCTCGTCCCGGCCGTGCTCGTGCTTTCTCCCGACGGCACCGTGCTGCGCACGATCGACCTCTCCGGCTACGACAGCGACGGCAATCCCGACGCGAGCTCGATTGCGATCGTCGATACGCCAGCCGGCGAAAAAGCATTCGTTACGCTCGATCGACTCAACCCGTATCCGCAGTCGGTGCAGCCCTCGTGGATGCTCCGCATCGACACGTCGAGCGCGAAGGTCGAAGCGACGATCGTGCTGGCCGGCCGCAATCCGTTCTCGGTCACGCAGGACGGCGACGTCCTCTGGCTGGCCGACCCCGGCAACTTCGACGACGCCGCGGAGCCCAATGCAGGCGTGGAGCGGTTCGACACCGCGACCTCGACGACCGAGCTCGTCGCCCGAGAGGCAGAGCTCGGGGGGAGCATCGCGGAGGTCGCCGTGAGCGGCTCTTGCGGATCGGCGATTGTCGCCGACGCGACGGCCGTGAACGCGACCTCGCTCGTCACGTTCGATGCAGTGACCGGCGCCCCGATCGCGGCCGCGGCTCAATCCCCCTTCCAGACGAACGGGTTCTTTCTCCAGGGCCTCGCCTGGGCCGGTGGAGAGCTGCTGCTCGGCGACCGCCGGCGCGCCGCGACAGGCTACCCGGTGCACGCCTTCACGGCTTCCGAGGGTGGATGCGCCCTGACCGCGGCGCCCGACGGGATCATCCTGCCTTCTCCGCCCGTCGGCGTGGTGGCTCTTCATTGACGTGCAGCGGATCGACCAAGAGGGGCCGGGGGTGGGGCCGGGGGTGAGGTTCTCAGACCTGCACTAAGCGAGCGAGAGGGGACCGGTGCAGTACGCCGGGTTGCCGAAGGTCGTGATGTTCGTCCCCATCAAGTCGGCGAGCGTCACGAGCAGATTGTTGTGCGGCTGCGCGGACGAAAAAGAGACGACGCGCCCGGTCTTCAGCGCGCCGCCGCAGCCGCCGGCGATGACGACGGGCAGCGGTTTGTGGCTATGAACGTTGCCCTTCGACAGCTCGTTCACCCAGACGACCATACAGTTGTCGAGGAGCGTCCCGCTCCCCTCGGCGACGCTGTCGAGCTTCGCCAGCAAGTAGGCGAACTGCTGCGCGTACCAGGTGTTGATCTGCACGAGCTGCCCCTGGGAAACGGTGTCGGTGTCGGGCTTGTGCGAGAGCGTGTGGTGGCCGCTCGTCACGTTGATCCAGGACATCGGCACGTCACTGACGGAATGCGACCACTGGAGCGACGCGACGCGCGTCTGACCGCACGCGAGCGCCGCGGCCAGAATGTCCATCTGCACCTTTCCGACCGCAGGATAATTGGCGTTGTTCGTGAGATCGATCGCCGTGACCGTCGGGGCGGAGCACGCCGAGGTCTGCGCGAGGAGCTGCGACTCGATCTGACGAATGGAGTCCGCGTGCTGCTGCAGGCGGACACGGTCGTCCGACGAGACGCGCGGCGCGAGGCTCGCCAGGGAACCCTGGGCGTAGTCGAGGACGCTCTTGCGGCGCGCGAGCAGCGCGGTGAGCGCCGCGGGGTTCAGCTGGGAACCCGTGAAGATGCGCGAGAAGGCCTTCATGGGGTCTTCCATCGGTGGGAGGGGCTGGTTCGCGCCGCTATAGATCATGCGGCTCCAGACGTCCGAGCTCTGGACCATCACGCCGAACTCCAGCGACGGGAACCGTGTCTGGCCGCCGATGTCGGCGGCGATCCGCTGGTCGACCGAGATACCGCCCGCGAATCCGGCGGGCGTTCCGGCGCCGCCCTGCGTCGTTCCGGGCAGGAGCTCGATGCCGGTGAGCATGTGGCCCATGCCCTTCATGTGGTCATCGCCGGGACCGTTGGCCGCGGAGAGGACGTTGATTCCATCGAGCACGAGGAGCTTGCTCTGAAACGGCGCCAGGGGCGCCAGGATCGGCGAAAGGGTGAACGACGAGCCGGTCCCCTGCGGAAGCCACTGGTTGTAAATCGTCCCGTTGGCGGTGAACATGATGACGAGTCGCGTCGGAGGCGCGCCGCCGTCCGCCCCTCGCGCACGGCGCGGCAGGAGCGAGGTCGCGGCCATCGCGGCGCCCGCGCCGAGGAGGGCGCGGCGGTCGAATCGGGCGGTCACGGCGTCACCTCCGGGCGGTAGCGAAAGGCATCGGTCTCTGTCACCGCCACGAGCAGGGCCCGGACGTCGAGGTTGGAGGCGGCGAACGCTCGCCTCATCGAATCGAGCGAGCAGCCGTCGGCGGCCGTCTCTCCGCGGCCGAACGCGTAGCGAAACCACTCGGTCACCATGCAGTCGCTCACCTCCCGGCTCTGCGCGAGCTTGGCCGCGAGCCCGACGGCCCCGTCGAACAATCCGTCGACGTCGGTCGACGAGAGCGTCCCCGACGCGTCCACCGGCTGCCCCTCGTCGACCGCACGCCACTTGCCGACGCCGTCGTAATTCTCGAACCCGAAGCCGATGGGATCCATCAGCGCATGGCAGCTCTTGCACGGCTCGACCTGCGAGTGCATCGAGAACATCTCTCGCGTCGTGACCCCCGGCTTAATCGGCGGGGGCGTGATGACGATGTTCGCGGGCGGCGGCGCGATCGTCTGGCAGAGCAGCCGCTCGCGCACGAACTTGCCACGGAGAACGGGCGAGCTGCGGTCGGGCTTCCCGAGGAGCGTCATGAGCGAGAGTTGCGTGAGGAGACCGGAACGCTGGGCCGGATCGAGCTGTACTTGCTGGAGGGCCGCGCCGGTGACGCCGGCGACTCCGTACACCGCCGCCAGCTCCGCGTTCACGAAAGACGTCGGCGAGGTGAGCAGCGTCGAGAGCCGACCGTCGCTCTGCCACATGACCCAATCGACGAACGCAAGCGTCTCGGCGCGCATCGCCGCCTGGAGGGTCGGCGTGAATTCGGGATAGGTCGTGGGGTCTTTCGCGATTGAGGCGACGTCGTCGAGGGTCAGCCACTGGCCATAGAATTGCTCGACCGCGGGCTTGGCCTTGGCGTCCGCCAGCATCCGCCCGACCTGGGCCGCGATCTGGTCCGCTGTCGTGAGCTGACCCGCATCGGCTGCGGTGAGGAGCGCGTCGTCCGGCATCGAGTCCCACAGGAAGTACGAGAGGCGCGAGGCCATCTCGTACGCGGTCAACGGAACCACCGGCGGGGTCGAAGTCGCGACCACGCCGGTCGCGTCGCCGAACTCCACCCGGTAGAGAAACGGCGCGGATTGGAGGACAGCCTCGACGACCGATCGGACGCCGTTCGTGAAGTCGGCGCCGCTCCGGTTCGCGTGGTAGAGGGCGACCAGTCCGGACTGCTCGTCGGCGGTCAGCGGCCGGCGAAAGGCGCGCTTGCCGAACGTCTGAACGAACTGCTGCGCGCACGCGTCTTCGCCCGTTTGCACCGGATCGCAGGCCACGAGGGCGGCCATATTGGATACCGCGGTCCCTGCCAGCTGCTCGGCCGCGGTCTGGTAAGCCTGCGCGAGCAGCGGCGGCACGGTGAGCGCGACGGCGGTATTCGTGAAGTCGCCGATCTGCTGGTCGGGGGGAAACGAGGACGCGGGTTGCGTCGTATCGCCAAGCAAATCGCGGACCGTACTGTTGTATTCGGACTGGGTGAGGCGCCGGAGTGGTGCCGGCCCCGGTGAAGGTTGCCCCGTACACGCCGCGGCCTCCGCCCCGCTTTGGCTTGCGCCGCTTCCCGCGTTGCTGCCGCTGGCGCCGGCAGCCCCACCACCGGCGACCGATCCCGCCGTCAGGCCATTTCCTGCCGGGCCGGGGGCCCCGACGACGCCGGTGCAGGCCGCGACGAAGATGGTCCCGGTCAAGAGCGTGCCGAGAGCCACGGGGAACGTTGCCGGGCGTTGTGTCCGATTGAGAACACTCACTGCGTTGCACCTCGCGTCCCGCGGCGCACTCCCGCAGGGGAAAAGATAGCGTACGATCCATTTCGAATTCGTCGACCCAATCCGAACTATCGGCACCGTCGCGGGCGCAAATAGGGGCAGAAATGTGAGGACACGTGCCGCTACCCTGCACAGAGCATGACGAAGCTCGGAGATCGCGGTAAGAGTCGCCCCGACGCGCATCCTTTCCTTCGGACTTGCGCACGGAGTTGCGCGATTGTTTGCGCGGACTGCGCGAACGGCGGCGACGAAAGCGGCGCGTTCAATCGGTAGAGCGTCGTTTCTCGTCGACTCCGCGTCATGTTCACTCGGCAGAGCGGCATTTCCGATTGGTGAAGCGTCATGTTCGGTCGGCTTTGCGTATTTGTCGTGGAGTCGAGCCTCCTTTTCGGTTGGCAGCGCGTCATTTCTCATTGGCAAATCATTTCGTTCGATCGGTTTTGCGTCCGTTCTCGTTGGGGAAGCGTCTGGTTCGATCGGGAATGCGTCTTTGCCGGTCGGCTCAGTGTGCGTTTCGATTGGCGAAGTGTCTTTTCCAATCGGCGAAGCGTCTTTGCTCGTTCGCGAAGCGTCTTTTCCAATCGGCGAAGCGTCTTTGCTCGTCGAGGAGGCGTCTCCGTCCTCCAAACGTCGAGGCCTCGTAGCAAGGAAGGAAGCGCCGGAGCCCGAGCTTCGCTTCCTCCACCTCCTTAATCGGGAAGGACGCGATTCGATCGCGGAGGACCGAACGAATTTTTCGTGTGTATGCATTCGTGTCGAGCGCGAGCTCACCTCCAGAGGTCCATCCCCGGCCCCTCTCCGCTTGCGGACCGCTTGCGGAGAGGGGTGTCGCTGGTCTCGCGATACCAAGACCTGCTCGCGCTCTGCGGCAGCTGCGGAAGACCTCACCCCCGGCCCCTCTCCGCAAGCGGAGAGGGGTGTCGCTGATGCACAACGAGATCAATTTCTGCTGGATCACGGCGAGCGCGTGCTGCGATTGGAAAACGAACAGGTCCTGTACGACATCGACAGCGCGTTGGCTCGCATTGCGGCGATGCTGCCGACCGGTTGACGTGGCCATAGCGCCCGAAGCGGGCGCACGCGACACTCCCCCTCTCCGCTCGCGGTCCGCTTGCCGCGGAGAGGGGGAGCAGCTCCGGTATCGCGAGACCTGCA
>Ga0265313_10000794_pt1 | contig 31959 bp, 32 predicted proteins | sample 4123metaG_FD_203122 | JGI IMG/M metagenome (GOLD analysis project Ga0265313, IMG submission 203122) | Rhizosphere microbial communities from Carex aquatilis grown in University of Washington, Seatle, WA, United States - 4-1-23 metaG | ecosystem: Host-associated > Plants > Roots > Rhizosphere >... | reverse complement strand
AATCGCCGTCGACTTCTCCGATCCAGTCTTCGTAGGCGACCGCGTTCTTAAGCGTCGTCTTCGGCATGTGCGCGCCGTCGGTGAGGATGATATAGCGCTCGATCGTCGGCATCTTGTCGGCGAGCTTTTCGAGCAGCGGCACGAACGTCACGTCGGCGATCATCACGCGATCTTCGGCGTGATTGACGATCCAGGCGATCTGCTCGGGGAACAGCCGCGGATTGACGGTGTGATAGACCGCGCCGATGCCGAGAATGCCGTACCAGGCCTCGAGGTGCCGCCAGGTATTCCAGGCCATGGTCGCGACCCGGTCGCCGAGCTTGATGCCGTCTTTGTCCAGCCGCTGGGCGACCTTGAGCGCGCGGGCGCGGATCTGCGCGTAATTGGTGGCCACGATCGGCCCTTCGATCGAGCGCGTGATCACCGGCCGCCCGGCATGATAGATGGCGGCGTGATCGATGATGCGATGGCATAATAGTGGCCAGTCCTGCATCAAACCGAGCATGGATCGTCTCCTTGACTTGCCCCAGTTTTTCGTTGGGTTCTGATCGTTTCCTCAATGCTAAGGTTAGCCGCCGATAAGGTTAGCGCAAGCGGAGTTCTGAGCGTTGAAAAAGGCGCATTTTGCACCCAAACAGGCGAGACCCATGCGGCTGCTTTTGGCCGGTCTGGCGGTGTTTGTAGTGCTCTGCGGCAGTGCCGTGGCGGACGACATTCCGTTGCCGCGTGAGCGTCCGACCGAGCCGATCATCGTGCCGGCCGACCTCACGCCGTCGCCCTGCCAACTGCGTTTGACGCTGATCGCCCAGTTCGACCGGCTGCCATCGCGCATTGGGCCGGGCGCCTGCGGCGCCAGCGATCTGGTTCATCTCAAATCGGTGAGCCTGGCCGACAGCGTGGTGACGGTGACGCCGCCAGCCGAGCTGCGCTGCGAAATGGCTGAGCAGGTCGCCAACTGGATTCGCGATGATGCGGCGGCGCAATTCGCGCCTGTGAAGCTTGTCGGCATCGACAATTTCGATTCCTACGAATGCCGTGGCCGCAACCGCATCATCGGCGCCACGGTCAGCGAGCATGGCAAGGGTAACGCCCTCGACATCCGCGCTTTCCGGCTGGCCGGCAACAAGATCATCATGCCGACCGACGTCAATGTCGCCCATGAACTGCGCGTGAGCCTGCGGCAAGGCGCCTGCGCGCGATTTACCACGGTGCTCGGTCCGGGTTCCGACGGCTATCACGAGGCGCACATTCATCTCGATATCGCGGCCCGGCGCGGCGGCTACCGCATTTGTTCATGGGCGGTGCGCAATCCTGGCGATGTCGGCGTCGCGCACGCGGATATCCCATTGCCGACGCCGCGGCCCTATAATCTCGGTAACGATAAACCGAGCCTTTGAATCCAGGGTCGGTTCGCCGGTCTATTGTCCGCCTTGGATCAACACATGACGATCAGCCCGCGGGACATTGCCAATTTCGCACCAGGCCGGCCGCATCTTGCGGTCTCGCGCCGCGGCTTTCTGCGGCGAAGCGTCGGGCTGATCGGCGCGACCGGGCTCGCCGTGGGTGGCATGGCAAGCTATGCCGCCGCGGAGGCAGCGTTCGAACTGACGGTCACCAATTACCGCCCGGTGCCGCGCAACTGGCCCACCGGCCGCCGCCTGACCATTGCGGTCGTCGCCGACATTCACGCGGGCGGTCCCAATATGGGTCTCGCGCGTGTCGAGCGCGTGGTCGATACTGCGAATGCGCTCGGCTGCGATCTTGTCGTTCTGCTCGGGGACTTTTTCGCCACCCATCATTTTGTCACCGAGCGTGTGCCGCCTGCCGCCTGGGCCGGTCAACTCGCGCGCTTGCGCGCGCCGCTTGGGGTCTGGGCGATCTTCGGCAATCACGATTGGTGGTTCGACATTGACGGCACGCGCCATGCCCTGGCGCAGGTCAAAATCCCGGTGCTGGAGAACCGCGCGGTGCTCATCGGCGATCCGGGCCAGCGGTTCTGGCTGGCGGGGCTGGGCGACCAACTCGCTTACCGGCTCGGCCATGGCGTCTTTCGCGGCGTCGACGATCTTCCCGGCACGCTGGCGCAACTGCGCGGTGACGATCCCGCCATCCTCCTGGTCCACGAGCCGGATATTTTCACGCAGGTGCCCGACCGTATTGCGCTGACGCTCGCCGGCCATACCCATGGTGGCCAGATCCGGGTGCCGTTGCTCTGGCCGCACTGGGTGCCCTCGGCTTATGGGGCGCGCTTTGCCTATGGCCATATCGTGGAAAACAACCGCCACATGATCGTGTCGGGCGGCATCGGCACCAGCGAGGTGCCGCTGCGGCTCGGCATGCCGCCGGAAATCGTGCGAGTCGAGCTCGGCACCTGAATGCTGCACCGCGAACGGAAACGGCGCCAGGCTTTAGCCCGGCGCCGTCCGTAGAAACAGCAACTGCGTCAGTTCACCGCGGACTGTGCGACCCGGCGCTGCGCAAAGAATCCGCCATTGTTGTCTTGATGCGGAGCCAGAACGACCACGACGGCACCCGGCTTCACCCGGGTATAGAGGTCGATGACGTCCTCATTGGTCATGCGGATGCAGCCGGAGGAGATCGCCTGGCCGATATATTCCGGCTGATTGGTGCCGTGGATGCGGTAGAGCGTGTCCTTGTTGCCTTCGAACAGGTACATCGCGCGGGCGCCCATCGGATTATGAGGGCCGCCGCCGACGAAGTCCGGCACATCCATGCGTTTCTTGATTTCGGCGGTCGGCGTCCAACTCGGCCATTCTTCCTTACGGCCGACCTTGGCGACGCCTGACCAAGCCAGGGCTTCTTCGCCGACGGTCACGCCGTAACGGATCGCCTTGCCCTCCGGCAGCACGTAATACAAATAGCGCGCATCGCTATCGATCACGATCGAGCCGGCAACTTCCCTGCGGGGATAGTCGACGATATGGCGTTTGAAAGGCTCCGGAATATTGACGTCTGCGTAGGGCGCCCGGGCCAGCAGTTGCTTGTCGCGGGGCTTCAAATTCGCTTCCGACGCCGGCTCCAAAGTGGCCTGCATGCAGCCACCAAGAGCCAACCCAGCCAAGACGATGGCAAATCCTCGAATCCCCATTTTTTCCTCTTGAGTGTTTTTACGGTTTGCGGAAACGCCCCGACTCGCTTGAGGTATTAACCCAACAACTCACGATTTTGCCACGATTCTCGGACGATTCGCGGCAAGCTGTTGTGGACCTGTTGCAGGAATGTCGCAGATGGGTTCCGGCAGCCCGACGTCCGGGGGGTCAGCTTGCCTACAAGGCGTTAATCAATGGTTTACCATAACGCTATTATCGAAAAGGGCAGGATTGATGGCTTGGTTTGGGCCAGCGGCCAATTAGCCATGTCACGACTTGATACGATTTGCCGCGCATTTTCGCCCCACTGCTCGGGTTAGATTGCGTCGGGTAGGAACACTCAGACGAGAACTTGCAAGGCAGGCCATGCAGACAAGAAAAATCGCCGACGAAAAACAAAACACGTGGCGACGTGAAAATACCAAGCTCGATGACCGTTACGGCAAAATCGGCATCTCGGCGGTTGCCGCCGCGGTTCGCTGCCGCGGCGACGAGCGCAAACCGAAGCGCGCCGTCGCTATCGTTCGGGATAGCGATTAAGCGGCTGCGCCGGTAACGCTGCGCGGCGAACAGCCGTCAGTTGAGCCATTAAATCCTTGCGCAATCGGCGCTGATCGGGCCATGACATCCCTGCGAAGGGTAATGTCATGTTGTCGGTCTATCTTCCGCACGGGACTTCGCTGGAGCACCGCGTCATCGAACACGGCGAGGCGCCGCCGGATGCTGCGGTCTGGATCGATCTCGTCACGCCGACCGTCACCGAAGACAAGCTGGTCGAGCATTTGCTTGGCGTCGCGGTGCCGACGCGTGAGGAAATGCAGGAGATCGAGGTCTCTAGCCGGCTCTATGTCGAGAACGGCGCGCGCTACATGACGGCGACGCTGATGTGCCAGTCGGACACGCCGTCGCCGAAAACCACGCCGGTCACTTTCATCCTCTCGGGCCATCGTCTCGTCACCGTGCGCTACGACGACCCGCGCCCGTTTGCAATTGTCGGCCACAAGCTGGCGCGGTTATCGCCGCCGCGCGTCTCCGGCGAGTCGGTATTGGTCGATCTGCTCGACGCGGTGATCGATCGCTCCGCCGACATTCTCGAGCGTATCAGCGCGGAGATCGACCAGATCTCGCTCACGATCTTCGAGCCGGAAGAGGAAAACGAAAAGCCGGAATATAACGACATCCTCAAGGCGCTCGGTCGCAAGGGCGACCTGACCTCGAAGGTGCGCGAGAGCCAGGTCTCGATCGGTCGTCTGCTGTTGTTCCTCGCCAACGAGGCGGACAGCATGCGCTGGGCCAAGGAGCCGCGCGCGCAGCTCAAGTCGATGCAGCGCGACGTGCAATCGCTCGCCGATCATGCGACCTATCTCGGCAACAAGATCACGTTCCTGCTCGACGCGCTGCTCGGCAGCGTCAGCATCCAGCAAAACGACATCATCAAGATATTCTCGATCGCGGCCGTCGTGCTGATGCCGCCGACTCTGGTGGCGTCGATCTACGGCATGAACTTCCACCACAACATGGTCGAGCTCGAATGGGAATACGGATATCCGCTGGCGCTCGTGCTGATGGTGGTGGTCGGATTGGTGCCGTACCTGTTTTTCAAATGGAAGAAGTGGATCTAGCCCGCGACGCGCGCTGCTAAACGTGCTGGCCGCCATTGATGTGAATCTCGGCGCCGTTCACATATGACGACGTGTCGGTGCACAGCACGTAAATGATCTTCGCCACCTCGTCCGGCGTGCCAAGCCGGTGCAGCGGGATCTGCTGTTCGACGATCTTTTCCGTTCCGGGAGAGAGGATCGCGGTATCGATCTCGCCGGGCGCGATGGCGTTGACGCGCACGCCGACCGCGCCGAAATCGGCCGCCATCTCGCGCGTCAGTGACGCGAGCGCAGCCTTCGACGTCGCATAGGCGGCGCCGGCAAACGGATGGACCCGCGACCCCGCAATCGACGTCACGTTGACCACCGAGCCCTTCGCCGCCTTGAGTTCCTGCAGCAAGCCGCGCGCCAGCATGATCGGCGCGAAAAAATTGACCTGGAAGACGTGATGCCAGATATCGCGGCCGGTCTCGATCGAGCCCATGCGTTTCCCGCCATCGGCCTTGGGCGAAATCGCCGCATTGTTGACCAGCGCGTCGAGCGAATGATCCGGCAGCCGGTTCTTGATTTCGGCAATCGCGGCATCAGTGCTGGCGGCGTCCGACAGATCGACCTGGATGTGATCTTCCGGTCCGGCTTCCCACGGGCAGTTTTCCGGGAACGGGTGGCGCGAGCAGGTGATCACGCGCCAGCCGGCGGCTGAAAACCGCTTGACCGTAGCGTGACCGATGCCGCGGCTGGCGCCGGTGAGTAGCAGCGTCCGTCGGGGCTGGTTCGTGTTCGCGTTAGGCATGCGAGACGTCGTCGTTCCTGCGACAGTTCCAACATGGAACCGGTCTGTAACCCTAGCTTACGGATAAAGCCGCGTCTTGCGCCACGCGCCGTCAGCTTTGTCACGGCGGAATTCGACGCGATCATGCAGGCGGAATGGCCGGTCGTGCCAGAACTCGATCACCTGGGGCAGAATGCGATAGCCGGACCAGTAGTGCGGGCGCGGAACTTCGCCGAGAGCGTATTTCGCCGCATACAATGCAACGGCCTTCTCGAAGGCGAGGCGGCTCTCGAGCGGCGACGATTGCTTGCTCGCCCAGGCGCCGATCTGCGCTTGCTTGGGCCGCGTCGCGAAATAGGCGTCGGCTTCCGCCGCGGTGACGCGTTCGACGGCGCCGCGCACGCGAACCTGCCGATTCAGCGATTTCCAATGAAACACCAGCGCCGCCTTTGGCTGGCGGTCTAACTCTCGCCCCTTTTGGCTTTCTATGTTGGTGAAGAAAACGAAGCCGCGTTCATCAACGCCCTTCAGCAAAACCATCCGCGCGTTCGGCATGCCGTCGGAATCGACGGTCGCCAGGGTCATGGCGGTCGGGTCGCGCGGTTCGGAGGCAGAGGCATCTTCGAGCCAGGCGGTAAACAGCCGCAGCGGCTCGTCGGCCTGGGTGAAATCACCACTCGTTAACCAGCTAGGGTGTTCAATCGGGGTCGTGTCGGACATTTCGCATCACATTCGTTTGCGGGCACGCGTTCGCCCATGCAGTGAGCTCCTATATAATGGAACCTCGGCTGCACGCCTATGGCGCCGGGCGGCGTCCGCTGCCGGGGTCATTGCGCTTGGCTGTGCTTTGGGCGGATGCAGCCTATCGTATGAGCTCGACTCGGCATTCGGAAAATCCGAGAAGGCGGAAACCACTGGCTCGATCGCCAAACAGGCCAAGACCATGGCGGCGGCCGAACTGCCACCGGAAGCGGATATGGCCTTGACCCGCGCGGCAGTGAACGAGGTGCTTGGCCGCGGCCGAAAGGACGCCAGCGTGCCATGGGAAAATCCGGCAAGCGGCGCGCGCGGCACCGTCACCGCCATCGCGTCCGCCTACACGATCGACCAGACCCAATGCCACGACTTCCTCGCCAGTTATGTGAATGGCGGCAAGGAGTCCTGGCTTCGCGGCGAGGCCTGCCGCCAGAATAGCGGCCATTGGGACGTGAAGGCACTCAAGCCCTGGATCGGCTCCTAGCTGCATTTCCGGGCGTATTCCGCATGGCGCCGGCGTGCGCGTTGCATAACGCGACAGTTCCCCCCACATTGAGCTGAATTCGCCGTCAGGCGCGGGGATTACCGGGAGAAACAGGCATGCGTGACCCCTACGAGATCTTGGGGGTATCGAAGACTGCGGACGCGGCGCAGGTCAAAAGCGCCTTCCGCAAGCTTGCGAAAAAATTGCATCCCGATGCCAACAAGCACGATCCCAAGGCAGCGACCCGCTTTGCCGAGTTGAACGCCGCCTACGAGATTCTCGGCGACGAAGACAAGCGCAAGGCCTTCGACCGCGGCGAGATCGACGGCGAGGGCAAGCCGCGCTTTCGGGGCTTCGAAGGGGCTCAGCCCGGCGGCGGCCCTGGGCAAGGCAGCCATTTTGAATCCTTCAACTGGGGCCCGGACGGTTTCCAGCGCCGCGGCGGCGCAGCTCCCGGCGGTGGCGGGTTCCGCGGCGGCGGCTTCGAGGACATTCTGCGCGACATGTTTGGCGGGCGGGCGCGTGCGGGAGGACCGGGCGCGCAGCAATTCGAGCCCGAGGAATTTGCCGAAACGGCTGGGCGCGATCTGCTGGCGACGCTCACGATCTCGCTTGAGGATGCCGCCGACGAAGCCAGCAAGCGTGTGCATCTGCCGACCGGCAAGGATATCGAGGTCAAAATTCCGGCCGGGCTGACCAGCGGCCAGCAAATTCGTCTCAAAGGGCAAGGCTGGCCGGGTGTCGGGAGCGCCGGCGACGCATTGATCACGGTCACGATCGCGCCGCACCCGCTTTTTTCGGTCGATGGACGCGACCTCCGGCTCGATCTGCCGGTGACGCTCTATGAGGCCGTGCTCGGCGGCAAAGTCCGGGTGCCGACGCTCAGCGGCGCGGTGGACCTCGCGATCCCGGCCAATACCAATGGCGGTCGCACATTCCGCCTGAAGGGCAAGGGTCTCAGGGATAAATCGGGACGGGGCGATCTGCTCGCCACCGTGCGCATCATGCTGCCCGAGGCAAGCGATGCCGACCTCAAGGAGCTGATGAAGAAATGGCGCGACGCCAAGCCCTACGATCCGCGGAAGGATTTGGAGAAGTAGCGCGAGCTAAAGCTTCCGCGTCCCGGCTTTTTCAACCTGGTCATAGATAGCCTTGGTAACGGTCTCCATCCGGTCACGGTCACCGGGCCCGCTCACGACATAGGCGCGCTGATCGTCGACCCAGTAGAAGGCCGTGACACGATCGCCGTCCTTGTAGCGTAGCGCCGTCTCCGGAATGCTGGTCCGCGAACAGTAAATCGTGAAGCGTTCGCCGGAGGCGCCTTCGTACATATAGAACGCCGCCGCGCCATCCGGTCCCGGCAATAATCGTCCGCCGACCAGCTTGAGTCCAATCGATTGCAGGTCGGGGATGCGCTGCTCATAGCCGAGCCGTTTGGTCAGCCATTGCGTCATGTGCGCGCGTTCATCGCCCGCTACTTCGACCGGATGCCGAACTTCGACGGTATAGAGCTTGTAGGCTTCGAGCGCATCGCTCGTCACCTTCTCGACGCCGCTCGACGACGGCATCGTCGCGCCATGCGCGAACCAGCCGGCCCCGCCGCCGATCAGGAACGCCGCGACAGAGGCCGCCGCCGCGATCGCCGGCCATGACTTTTGCCGCCGGATCAGTCGCTCGAGCTTGAGCCGCGCCGGAATTGGCTCGTTGACGACGGCGCCATAGCGCGCGCGAATGGCATCGGCCTGGGCGCGCCAGGCTGCGACTTGCGCGGCTGCATCGGGATGCGTTGCCAGCCAGGCAGCGACGACGTCGTGCCGGTCCGACGCCAATTCGCCATCAACATAGGCGTGCAGGTCGTCGTCACTGACGGGTTCATTGCGATCGTTCATTTTCCACCTTCATCATTTCACGCGGCGCAGCGCCGGGCGCTCGCCGTCGAGATAGGATTTGATCTGCACGCGCGCACGCGCCAGACGCGACATGACCGTTCCGATCGGCACGCCTTGTATTTCGGCGACTTCCCGATAGGACAGGCCTTCCAGCACCACGAGCAGCAATGCACTGCGCTGATCATCGACCAGCGTCGCAAGCGCCCGCTCAATATCCCTCCCGCCGGCTTCGGGCCCCGCCATGTCCGGGGCATCGTTATCTTCGAGTGGCGACAGCGCCGGCCGCCGCGCCAATGACCGCAATCGGTTGCGGTTGAGGTTCGTCAGAATCGTATAGAGCCAGCTTCTGATCTCTCCGCCATAAAACAAATGCTCCGACCGCAACGCGCGCACCAGGGTGTCCTGCACGAGGTCGTCGGCGATGTCGGCGTCGCGGGTGAGCGACCTGGCATAGCGGCGCAAGGCCGGTATGGCCGCTTCGACGCTCGTCCGAAATCCGGCGACCACCATGGCTCAGCCCGTGCGGTACATTCAGAACACCATATCGGGCGAGTTATTCCGGTTTTACTCATGGATTCAAGGTTGCAGTGGCCGCTTTGCTTGCCGGTCGCGGCGGCGCCGTGCCATAGCAACACAGCCGGCCGTGGGCCGGCTATGGGGACTTTGATGCCGGAATTTGCAGGCGTGCTGCGAGGCAAGCGCGGACTGGTGATGGGGGTCGCCAATAACCGCTCGATAGCCTGGGGCATCGCCAAGGCCTGCCGCGAGCAGGGCGCCGAACTCGCCTTCACCTATCAGGGCGATGCGCTCAAGAAACGGGTCGAGCCGCTGGCGCAGGAGATCGGCGGGCTGGTCGCCGGACATTGCGACGTCACCGAGCCGGCGACGATCGATGCGGTATTCGCGCAGATCGAAAAGGCCTGGGGCTCGATTGACTTTATTGTGCACGCTATCGCCTTCTCCGATCGCGACCAGCTGTCGGGCCGCTATGTCGACACCACCGAAGCCAATTTCAGCAAGACGCTGCTGATCAGCTGTTATTCGTTTACCGCGGTCGCGCAGCGCGCCGAAAAGCTGATGCCAAACGGCGGCGCAATGCTGACACTGACCTATTATGGCGCGGAGAAATGGCTGCCGCATTACAACGTCATGGGCGTCGCCAAGGCGGCGCTCGAAGCCTCGGTGCGCTATCTGGCCGCCGATCTCGGCGTCAAGAATATCCGCGTCAACGCCATCTCCGCCGGCCCCATCAAGACGCTAGCGGCGTCCGGGATCGGCGATTTCCGCTACATCCTGAAATGGAGCGAAAACAATTCGCCGTTGCGCCGCAACGTCACGCTTGAGGATGTCGGCAACACCGCAGCCTATCTTTTATCCGACATGTCGCGTGGCGTCACCGGCGAGATCCATCACGTCGACAGCGGTTACCATATCGTCGGCATGAAAAATCCGGACGCACCGGATATTACCGTCAGCAGAGAATAGTGCCGCTCGGCAAGATATGGCACGCACGGTTTTTTACATCCGCCACGGCGAAACCGACTGGAACGTCGAGGGCCGCCTGCAAGGACGTCACAACGTGCCGCTCAACGCGCGCGGCCGCGAACAGGCGGTGCATTGCGGGGATGTGCTTCGCGATCTGCTCGAGCGGGAAAGCCGGGTCACCAAGGACCTCGATTTTGTCAGCAGCCCGCTCGGCCGCGCCTGCCAGACGATGGAATTGCTGCGCTCGGCGCTCGGCCTCCCGGCCGATGGCTACCGGACCGATGCGCAGTTGCTTGAGATCTCGTTCGGCGCGTGGGAAGGCCGCACCATCGCCGAGCTTCACAACAGCGATCCGCAGCGAATTGCCCAACGCGAACACGACAAATGGCACTTCGTGCCGCCGGGCGGCGAAAGCTACCGGATGGTGTCGCGCCGCATGGGCGAATGGTACCGGACCCTCGAGCGCGACGCCGTAGTGACCGCGCATGGCGGCACGGCGCGCGGACTGATGGCTTATCTCGGCATCGCCAAGCCGGCTGCGGCACCGCTGATCGATATCGCGCAGGGCGTGGTTTACGTCTATTCCGGCGGCGCGATGACGCGCTACGCCTGACGTTGCGACGCCGTTTGACCAGCGGAGGGCAGCGGGCTACCTAATCGCCAACCGCGGAACTCTCATGTCCTTCAATACGTTCGGCCATCTTTTCCGGTTCACCAGCTTCGGCGAAAGCCACGGGGCGGCGATCGGCTGCGTGGTTGACGGCTGCCCGCCGCGCCTTCCGCTCATGGTCGAAGACATCCAGCGCGAGCTCGACCGTCGCCGGCCCGGACAGTCACGCTTCACCACGCAGCGGCAGGAGCCGGACACCGTCAAGATTCTGTCCGGCGTGTTTACCGACGAAGCCAGCGGCCAGCAGGTGACGACCGGGACGCCGATCGCGCTGTTGATCGAGAACGTCGACCAGCGCTCAAAGGATTACTCCGAGATCAAGGACAAGTACCGGCCCGGCCACGCCGGCTACACCTACGACGTCAAATACGGCATTCACGACTACCGCGGCGGCGGCCGCGCCTCGGCACGCGAGACCGCGGCGCGGGTCGCTGCCGGCGCCATCGCCCGCAAGATCGTACCGGGGATCAGCGTGCGCGCCGCGCTGGTGCAGATGGGCGAGCACAAGATCGACCGCAGCCGCTGGGACTGGGACGAGATCGGCCGCAATCCGTTCTTCTGCCCCGACGCCCAGCAGGCCAAGTTCTTCGAGAGCTATCTCGACGAGGTGCGCAAATCCGGCTCTTCGGTCGGTGCCGTGATCGAGGTCGTGGCGGAGGGGGTGCCGGCAGGGCTCGGAGCGCCGGTCTATGGCAAGCTCGATGCCGATATTGCCGGCGCGCTGATGGGCATCAATGCCGTCAAGGCCGTCGAGATCGGCGATGGCTTTGCCGCGGCCGAGCTGCGCGGCGAGGACAATGCCGACGAGATGCGGATGGAAAATGACGGCGAGCCGTTATTCCTGTCGAACCACGCCGGCGGCATTCTCGGCGGCATTTCGAGCGGACAGCCGATCGTCGCGCGCTTTGCGGTCAAGCCGACCTCCTCGATCCTGACGCCGCGCAAGACCGTCGACCGCTACGGCAACGACACCGACGTGATGACCAAGGGCCGTCACGACCCCTGCGTCGGCATCCGTGCGGTGCCGATCGGCGAGGCGATGGTGGCATGCGTGCTGGCGGATCATTATCTGCGTCATCGCGGCCAAATGGGCATCAATGCCGGCGAAGGCGTGCCATGGCCTTTCGTCAAGCCGGGCGCCTGAGGTCAGCTGTGCCCAATAGCCATCAACGCGTCGAAGCCGCGATCGCCGCCTTTGCCAAGGGTGAGATCGTCGTCGTTACCGATGACGATGATCGCGAGAACGAAGGCGACCTGTTCGTCGCCGCCTCGCTTTGCACGCCGGAAAAGATGGCGTTCATCATCCGCAACACGTCGGGCATCGTCTGTGCGCCGCTGGCCGCCGAGCAGGCCCGCCGCCTGCATCTCGATCCGATGGTGGCGAAGAACGACGCGCCGCTTGGCACCGCCTTCACCGTGACCGTCGACGCCAAGCACGGCCTGACGACCGGGATATCGGCCGAGGAACGCTGCAACACCGTCCGCGCGCTCGCCAACGGCAATATGGGCGCTTCCGATTTTGTGCGGCCGGGCCATGTATTTCCGCTGGTCGGGCGCGAAGGCGGCGTGCTGATGCGCTCCGGCCATACCGAAGCCTGCATCGATCTGTGCCGGCTCGCCAGGCTGGAGCCGGTCGGCGTTCTGTCCGAGCTGATGAACGACGACGGCACCGTGATGCGCGGGCCGCAGGTCGCCGCCTTCGCGGACAAGTACAAGCTGCACCAATTCTCCATTGCCGAGCTGATTGCCTATCGCCAGTCGCGCGACAAGCTGGTCGAGCGCGTCGGCGAATTCCAATCGGCGTCCGAGGTCGGCCCGCTGCGCGGATATGCCTATGTGACGCCGTTCGACCAGGTGCAGCACTTCGCCTTCGTCTATGGCGATATCGACGACGGCAGGAATGTGTTGGCGCGGCTGCATCGCGCCGACGTGATCGGCGACGTGTTCGGCGGCGCCCGCACGATCCGTGCCTCGCTGGCACGCTTCAAGCGGGAGGGGCGCGGCGTCATCGTCTATCTGCGCGACGGCGCGGCCGGCGTGCCGGTGGCCGAGATCCCGCATGAAGGCGACAGCGGAACCGAGGCGGCGCGTTCCCGGCAATGGCGCGAGGTCGGTCTCGGCGCCCAGATCCTCAAGGATCTCGGCGTTACCTCGATCCGCCTGCTGACGTCGAGCCAGCGCACCTATGTCGGCTTGGCCGGCTTCGGCATCGAGATCGCCGCCACGGAAGCGATCGAAAATTAGCCGATTATTTTCTTTTGCGCCGTCCCCGCCTGTGCAAATCTTGGTTCGCGTATTGGAGTAACAGGGACAGCAGCATGACGCTGCGTGCTTTGCCGCTGGCTTTAGTCGGGCTCGCCGCCCTTGCGGCCGCGGCTGGTCTTGTTGCTGCCGCGCCGGTTGCGCCGCGCAATTTCGCCGACAAGAGTCCGAGCGCAATCCCGGTCGACGTCGAATTGGTGCTCGCGGTCGACGTGTCCTATTCGATGGACCCGGAAGAGCAGGCCTTGCAGCGTGAGGGCTACGTCAAGGCGCTGACCTCGCGCGAATTTCTGATGGCGATGCGCGAAGGCGCCAACGCCAAGGTCGCCGTGACCTATGTGGAATGGGCCGGGGCCAATGACCAGAAAATCGTCATGCCGTGGCGGCTGATCGAAGGGCCGGAATCCGCCGACGCGGTAGCCTCCGAAATCTCGCGCGCGCCGTATCGCCGCGCCTCGCGCACCTCGATCGCCGGCGCGCTGCTGTTCACCAAAAATCTGTTCGACAATAGCGGCTATCGCGGCTTGCGGCGGGTCATCGACGTGTCGGGCGACGGCGCCAACAATGCCGGGCCGCTGATCGTGCTGAGTCGTGAGGAAGTTCTCGCCGCCGGCATTACCATCAACGGCCTGCCGATCATGCTCAATCGCGCAACCGGTTACATGGACACGCCTAATCTCGATATATACTACGAGGACTGCGTGGTCGGCGGTCCCGGGGCCTTTGTGGTGCCGATCCGCGAGCGCGACCAGTTCATCAATGCGACCCGGACCAAGCTGGTGCTGGAGATCGCCGGACGCCAGCCGCAGCCGCGCGTCATCCCGGCGAGTGCTGACAAGCCGCGCATCTCCTGCACCGTCGGCGAGAAAATGTGGCAGGAGCGCTGGGGCGGCAGCAACTTCCAGTAAAGGCGGCTCAGCGCCGAAACGTCGCCACGATCTCGACATGCGGCGAATAGCGGAATTGATCGACCGGCGTGACTGTCTCGATCCGATAGCCGCCGCCGATCAGGATCCCGGCGTCGCGCGCGAAGCTGTTGGCGTCGCATGACACGGCGATGACGAGCGGCACGTCGCTTTTCGCCAACTCGCGGACCTGGGCCTCGGCGCCCTGGCGCGGCGGATCGAACACCACCGCCTGAATACTTTTCAGCTCTTTCGCCACCAGCGGACGGCGGAACAGGTCGCGCGTATGCGCCTCGACCGGCTTCAGCCCGCTGCCGGATTTGGCGGCGCGCACCAGCGCCTCGACCGCCGCCTGGTCGCTGTCAAACGCCGTCACCCTGGCGTTCTCGGCGAGCCGCAGCGCAAATGGCCCAACGCCGCAAAACAGGTCGGCAACGCTTTTTTCCTTTCCGGCCGCCTCAATCACCAGCCGCGCCAGCGTTTCCTCGCCCGCCGCGGTGGCCTGCAGGAAAGCGCCGGGCGGCAGCGGCACCTGAGTGCGGCCGATCTTGAGCATTGGCTGGGCCCGCTGCGCGACCAGCTCGCCGTGACGCGTGATCCGCGCCAGCCGGTGCGTATCCGCGACTTTCGCCAGCGCCGTCGTGCGTGCCGCGTTGAGCGGGCCGGAGCCGCGGACATCGACGTCGAGGCCGCTGTCGCAGGCGGTGATCTGGATATCGAGCGGCTTGTTGGTCGGCTTGAGTAATTCGGCAATCGCCCAGGCGGTGTCGATTGCATCAGCCAGCGCCGGCGCGAGGATCGGGCAGCGGTCAATGGCAATGATGTGATGGGCACGCGGCGCGGCGAAGCCGACTTCGAGCACGTCGTGAACCCCGCGCCGCGCATGCAGCACGGCGCGGCGGCGGCCATCACCATGCGCGTCGATCAGCGGGTTCACGTGTGCCGTGATGCCCTGATGCGCCAGCGCTTCGATCACCAGTTCGCGTTTCCACTGATGCTGTTGCGGCAGGGCCCAGTGCTGCAGCGCGCAGCCGCCGCAGATGCCGAAATGCGGGCAGACCGGCTCGACGCGCTGCTGGCTCGGCATGTCGATCTGCAACAGGTGGCGGCGATCGGGATGTCCGGGCACGGGCTCGACCGTTACCAGTTCGCCCGGCAGCGTGAACGGCACGAACGCTGGCCCTACTGCGGTATCGGCGATGCCGTCGCCGCGGTGGCCGAGCCGCTCGATGGTGAACTGCTCAGTCACGGGCGGCTCCGGCTGTTTCGGCGCCAAGCAGAAATTCGCGATTGCCGTCGCCGCCTTCGATCGGCGACGGGATGATGCCTTTGACGTGCCAGTCCAGAGACGAGGCAAACGCCGATATATCGGTACAGACCGCGGCGTGAACCGAGGGGTCGCGCACGATGCCTTTCTTCAGTTGTGCCCGCCCGGCCTCGAATTGCGGCTTTATCAGCGCAATGAGTTTTGCGTCAGGCTTGGCGAGCGCCGTAATGGCCGGCAGCACCAGCTTGAGCGAAATGAAGCTGACATCAACCGCGATCAGGTCAGGCAGATCGGCCAGTTGAGCCGGAGACAGGGCGCGAATGTCCGTTTCTTCCATCACAACGATGCCGGCGCGCCCGCGCAGGCTGGGATGCATCTGGTTGCGGCCGACATCGACGCAATAGACGACCCTTGCGCCGCGCTGATGCAGCACCTGCGTGAAGCCGCCGGTCGAGGCACCCACGTCGAGGCAGACCAGACCCTTCGGATCGAGGCCGAAATGATCGAGCGCCGCCACGAGCTTGACGCCGCCGCGCGACACGTAGGGATGCGCCGCCGTGGCGTTGAACTCGGCATCGGCGGGCAATTCTTCGGAGGCTTTGCGCACCGGGACGCCCCCGGCGCTGACCAGGCCGGCTTCGATCGCGGCCTGCGCCTTGGCGCGGCTTTCGAACAGGCCACGCGCAACCAGCAGCCGGTCGGCGCGCTGACGGAGCGGCTGGTCCATCACCGCTCCGGGAACCACTGTGCGATCAAACGGTTATTGCCGGGTTGCATTGAAATTCGCTCAATTCATCATTGTCCAAACCGGAGCGGGTCATGGCACGAAAATATTCCAAGGGCGCAGCTAAATCCGTCAAGCGCGCGATGCACAAGCGCAAGAAGGGCACGCTCAAGAGCGGCCGCAGCGGCAAGACCGTCAAGAGCCGCAAACAGGCGATCGCCATCGGCCTGTCGGAAGCGCGCGAGAAGGGCGCCAAGGTCCCGAGGCGCAAGAAACGGCTCTAGAATCAGGCCAGCCTGACGGTTTCGGCCGCGGCATCCTTGCCGAGCGCCTCGAACACCTTGGTAACGATGCCTTTGGCGTCGAGCCCGGCGGCGGCATACATCGCCGCCGGCGTGTCCTGGTCGATGAACACATCCGGCAGCACCATGCAGCGGACTTGCAAGCCGCGGTCGAGCGCGCCGTTCTCGGCCAGCGCCTGCAGGACATAGCTGCCGAAGCCGCCAATCGCGCCTTCCTCGATCGTGACCAATACCTCGTGCTCGCGCGCGAGCCGCAGCACCAATTCGGTGTCGAGCGGCTTGGCGAAACGTGCATCGGCGACCGTCGTCGAAAGGCCGAGTGCGGCCAATTCGTCGGCGGCCTTGAGAGATTCGCCAAGCCGGGCGCCATAGGACAGCAGGGCGATCTTGTGGCCCTCGCGAACGATCCGGCCCTTGCCGATCTCCAGCGGAATTCCCTGATCGGGCAGGGCCACTCCGGTGCCTTCGCCACGCGGATAGCGGAATGCGGAGGGCCGGTCGTCGATCGCCGCCGCGGTCGCCACCATATGGACGAGCTCGGCCTCATCGGCCGCTGCCATCAGCACGAAGCCGGGCAGGCAGCCGAGATAGGCGACGTCGAAGGCGCCGGCATGGGTCGGCCCGTCGGCGCCGACCAGCCCGGCGCGGTCGAGCGCGAACCGCACCGGCAGCCGCTGGATCGCGACGTCATGCACGACCTGGTCATAGGCGCGCTGCAGAAAGGTCGAATAGATGGCGGCAAATGGCTTGAAGCCCTCCGCGGCAAGTCCCGCCGAAAACGTCACGGCGTGCTGCTCGGCAATGCCGACATCGAAGCAGCGATTGGGGAATTCCCTGGCGAATAGATCGAGTCCGGTGCCGGACGGCATCGCGCCGGTGATGGCGACGATCTTGTCGTCCTTGCGCGCCTCCTTGACCAGGCTTTCGCCGAACACCTTGGTGTATTGCGGGGCGCCGGGCTTCGACTTCGCCTGCGCGCCCGTCGCGACGTCGAACTTGACGACGCCGTGGTATTTGTCGGCTGAGGTTTCGGCGGGAGCGTAGCCTTTGCCCTTCTGCGTTACGACATGGAGCAGGATCGGGCCGGCCTCGGCGTCGCGCACGTTGCGCAGCACCGGCAACAGATGGTCGAGATTATGGCCGTCGATCGGGCCGACATAATAGAAGCCGAGCTCCTCGAACAATGTGCCGCCGGTCCAGAAGCCGCGGGCGAATTCCTCGGCGCGCGCCGCCTTCTGCTCGAAGAATTTCGGCAGGTGTTGCGCCAATTGCTTGCCGGCCTCGCGCAATGAGCGGTAGGTGCGGCCGGAAATCAGCCGCGCCAGATAAGCCGACATCGCGCCGACCGGCGGCGCGATCGACATGTCGTTGTCATTGAGAATGACGACCAGCCGCTCGTTGCGGGCACCGGCATTGTTCATCGCCTCATAGGCCATGCCGGCCGACATCGCGCCGTCGCCGATCACGCAGACGACATTGTTGCTCTTGCCGGCGAGGTCGCGCGCCACCGCCATGCCGAGCCCGGCGGAGATCGAGGTCGAGGAATGCGCGGCGCCGAACGGGTCGTATTCGCTCTCGGCGCGCTTGGTGAAGCCGGATAGGCCGCCACCCTGCCGCAAGGTGCGGATGCGGTCGCGCCGCCCGGTCAGAATCTTGTGCGGGTAGCTCTGATGACCGACGTCCCAGATCAGCCGGTCGTTCGGGGTGTCGAAGACATAATGCAGCGCGACGGTCAGTTCGACGACGCCGAGCCCGGCGCCAAGATGGCCGCCGGTATTGGCGACCGCATTGATCGTTTCCAGGCGCAGCTCATCGGCCAGCTGACGCAGATCGTCCGGCGACAATTGGCGGAGATCACGCGGCAGGCGAACGCGGTCGAGCAGGGGGGTGATTGAAGACTCTGCCAATGCGCACTCCGCAACGAATGATTGCCGCCCGCAACCGTGATTACACCAGTTCGTTCAGGCCGTCATCCGGCCACAACATGGTCATTTCACGTCCAGCGGCTCGGTGCCGATCGGCTTGCCGCCGGCATCCAGCGTGATTTTCTCGACCCGCGCCTCGGCCTGGCGCAGGAGTTCCTCGCAGCGCCGTTTCAGCACTTCGCCGCGCTCGTAGATCGTCACCGATTCCTCGAGCGGCACCTTACCTTCCTCGAGCCGTTTGACGATCGATTCAAGCTCCTCGATCGCCCGCTCGAAGGGCAGCTTGTTCACATCGGCATTGGGACTGTCGGCCATGATCGCTTCCGGCGTTGGGATTGGTCGCAATATAGGGAGGCTTAGCCGAGGCTGCGAGCGGTTTCGACCGCCTTGTGCCGGGCCTGCATGATGCCCGGAAGCAGGCGCTCGATGGCGACCACGAGCCTGGGGATCAGCCCGGGGATGATAACGCGCTTGCCGCGCATGAAGCCGTCATAGCCCTGCCGGGCGACGAATTCGGCCGGCTGATAGAGGAATGGCGGAAACAGCCCCGGCGCCATGCCGGCGCGGCCGAAAAAGGCGGTCGCGACCGGCCCCGGGCACAGCGCGCTGACGCGGATGCCGCGCGGCGCCAGCTCCCGGTGCAGCGCCTCGCTCAGCGACACCACAAAGGCCTTGCAGGCGAAATACACCGCCATGTTCTCGCCGGTGAGAAAGCCGGCAATCGATGCGACATTGAGGACGCCGCCGCGATGGCGGGCGAGGCTGTCGGCGAACCGCAGTGACAGGTCGGCGAGCGCGCGGGCGTCGAGATCGATCATCGCCAGCTGCTGGTCCGGGTCGAGAGCGGTGGCGGGCCCATAGAGGCCAAAGCCGGCATTGTTGACCACGATCGCCGGCTCGAAGCCGCGTGCGGCGAGCGCGCGGGCGAGGCGCGCCGGGGCGTTGCGCTCGCCAAGGTCGGCGGCGAGGACGTGCGGCCGCTTGTGACCGGCGGCGGCAACCGCCGAGGCGACGTCTTCGAGATGCTCGCGGCGCCGCGCGGTGATGACGAGCTGATGGCCGTGCTCGGCAAACACGCCGGCGAGCGCCGTGCCGATGCCGGACGAGGCGCCAGTGATCAGCGTGACGGGTTGCAGTTTGATGGGTGCGGTGCGCTGGCTCGACAAAGCGGATGGTCTGCAAGATGATTGATGATGGCGGCAAGCTAGCGCAGTCGGCAGGGAGCGCAAAGCGCAATGGCTGATTTGACCAATAAGATCGTGCTCGTCACCGGCGCCGCCGGGGCCATCGGGTCGGCGATCTGCGCCGCCGTCACGCGCGCAGGCGGTACGACGATCGCGACCGATCTCGCCGGCCGCCCCGGCATCGATCACACGCTGGACGTCACCGCCGAGGCCGATTGGCAACGCGTGGCGGCGGACATTGAGCGCCGGCACGGCCGGCTCGATGGTCTGGTCAATGCCGCCGGCATCGTCTCGCTCGGCACCGTCGAGCAGCTCGAATTCTTAACCTGGCGCCGAGTGCTCGCCGTCAATCTCGACGGCGCGTTTCTCGGCTGCAAATACGCCATGCCGTTGCTGCGCAAGCAGGGCGGCGCGATCGTCAACCTGTCCTCGGTGTCGGGCCTGGTCGGCGGCCATAATCTCGCGGCCTACAACGCGTCGAAAGGCGGTGTGTCATTGCTGTCGAAATCGGTCGCGCTTCACGGCGCGCGCATGAAGCCGCCGGTACGCTGCAACGCCGTTTGCCCCGCCTTTGTCGAAGGCCCGATGATCGAGTCTATCGCGCAATCGGCGCGCGATCCGGAGACGGCACGGCAAAAAATGTCGCAGGAGATCCCGCTCGGCCGCCTGGCGAAACCCGACGAGATTGCGGCCCTATGCGTTTATCTGCTGTCGGACGATGCGGCTTTCATCACCGGCGCCGATGTACCGATCGATGGTGGGCTGACGGCGCGCTAACCCTTCATCAGCGCGCTGACATGCGCCGCCGCCGAGCGCGACAGGCCCTGCAGGTCGTAGCCGCCTTCCAGCAGTGAAACGATGCGGCCGTCGGCATATTGGTCGGCGATCGCCATCAGTTCCTTGGTGACCCAGGTGTAGTCGGCCTCGACCAGATTGAGATTGGCCAGCGGGTCGCGGGTATGGGCATCGAAACCGGCCGAAATCACCAGCAGTTCTGGCTTGAAGTCGCGCAGCCGCGGCAGGATCGCGACCTCCATCGCCTCGCGGAATTCGCTGCCGCCGTCGCCGGCCGACAGTGGCGCGTTGACGATAGTGTTGTGCTCGCCGCGCTCGCCGGCGGCCCCGGTGCCGGGATAGAGCGGCATTTCGTGCGTCGAGCAATACATCACCGACTTGTCGGCCCAGAAAATATCCTGCGAGCCATTGCCGTGATGGACGTCAAAATCGACGATGGCGACGCGCCCGAGGCCATGTTTCTTTTGCGCGTAGCGCGCCGTGATGGCGGCATTGTTGAACAGGCAGAAGCCCATCGGCCGTGCGGTTTCGGCGTGATGGCCCGGCGGGCGGGTGGCGACGAAGGCATTGGCCGCCTTGCGGTTGACCACTTCGTCCACCGCCAGAATGCCGCCGCCGACGCAGCGCAATGCGGCTTCCAGCGTGCCGGGCGACATCGTGGTGTCGGCGTCGAGCCGCACCAGGCCTTGCTTCGGCGAGGCGTCCTGGATCGCCTCGATGTAGTCCATCGGATGGCAGAGCGCGACGGTCTCGAGTTCGCCGAGCGGCGCCAACTCGCGAGCCAGGCTCTGGAATTTCTCGTCCTCCAGCGTCTGCTCGATTGCCCGCAACCGGTCGGCCCGCTCGGGGTGACCGGCCGGCGTCTCGTGATCGAGGCAAGCGGGATGCGAAATGAGCAGCGTGGACATGGGGTGTTCTAACGCGCTCGGGCGTATCCGCCAACCTTTAGGATTTCGCGCCGAGGCTCACGCCTTTCGGCGGCGGCAGGTCGTCGGGAACGAAAAAGTCCGGTTGCAGCGGCGCGCTCGGATCGACGCGGTATTGGTCGAAGTCGGTGACGCCGTCGCCGGCGAGGAAGGTGTCGTCGATCAGGAAGCGTCCGCTGAACTCCCGCGCCGGCTTCTGGAAGATGTGCCAGGCCGCATCGGCGAGAATGTCAGGCTTGCGTGAGCGGCGCATGATCTCGTCGCCGCCGAGCAGGTTCTTGATCGCCGCGGTGGCGATCGTGGTGCGCGGCCACAGCGCATTGACCGCAATGCCTTTGGCGCGCAATTCCCCGGCGAGGCCCAGCACCACCATGCTCATGCCGAATTTCGCCATCGTGTAGCCGGTCGACGGCGCGAACCATTTTTCCTTCATGTCGAGCGGCGGCGACAACATCAGGATATGCGGGTTCGCCGCCTTTTCGAGATAAGGGATCGCGAACTTCGACACCATGAAGGTGCCGCGCGCATTGATCTGGTGCATCAGATCGAAGCGCTTCATGTCGGTTTGCTTGACCGGCGTCAGCGAAATCGCGCTGGCATTGTTGACGACGATGTCGAGCCCGCCGAACGTCGCGGCGGTGCGGTCGATGGCGTCCTTCACCGCCGCCTCGTTGCGCACGTCGACTTCGAGCGGCAGCGCCTGGCCGCCGGCCTTCGCAATCGCGGCGGCGGCGGTATGGATGGTGCCTTCGAGCTTGGGATGCGCTTCTACCGTCTTGGCGGCAATCGCGACATTGGCGCCGTCGGCGGCCGCGCGCAGCGCGATGGCGAGACCAATGCCGCGCGAGGCGCCGGTGATAAATAGTGTCTTGCCGTTCAACGACATGGGCCCTCGCTTTTGATCGTCCGTTTCCTACATAATCTATTGCTCCGTTCGTCCCCGCGAAAGCGGGGACCCAGGGGCCGTATATTCGGCTTTAGAATTTAGCTCTGGATTCCCGCTTGCGCGGGAATGAGCGGTAGAATCCTCGTCGATCACCCCTCGGAGTCACATTCCATGCAATTGAGCGGGATCCATCATCTCACCGCGGTGTCCGCGGACGCGCCGGGAAACAAGGCGTTTTATACCGGTACGCTGGGCCTGCGGCTGGTCAAGAAGACCGTCAACCAGGACGATGTCACCGCCTATCACCTGTTCTATGCCGACGGCATTGCCTCGCCCGGCAGCGACATCACGTTTTTCGACTTTCCGACCATCCGCGAGCGGCGCGGCAATCACACCATTACCCGCACCGGCATGCGCGTCGCGGGCGAGGAGAGCCTGCGCTGGTGGCAGCAACGGCTGAAAGACGCCAAGCTCACTGTCGGTGAGCTTGCCGAGCGCGACGGCCGGCTGACGCTCGACTTCGAGGATCCGGAAGGCCAGCGGCTGGCGCTCGTCGACGATGGCGGCAAGGGCGTGGCGCATGCCTGGGCGAGCAGTCCCGTTCCGGCGGAAAAACAGATCCGCGGGCTCGGCCCGATCACCATGACCGTACCGGACCTGACGCCGACCGATATGGTGCTGACCAAGGTGATGGAGATGCGGCCGGCGCGCGATTACGCGCACCCGGACTCCAACAAGGACCGCGTCCATGTCTACGAGATGGGCGAGGGCGGGCCTGCCGCCGAGTTGCACGTCGCGGTGCGGCCCGACCTTGCGCCGGCGCATCCCGGCGCCGGCGGCGTCCACCACGTCGCCTTCCGCACGCCGGACGACACGCAATATGACGAATGGGCCAAGCGGCTCGCCGGTCTGCGCATCCCCAACAGCGGCAAGGTCGACCGCTTCTGGTTTCATTCGTTGTATTTCCGCGAGCCGAACGGCATCCTGTGCGAGATCGCCACCGACGGCCCGGGCTTTGCGGTCGACGAGCCGCTCGACAAGCTCGGCGACACGCTGGTGCTGCCGCCATTCCTCGAAAGCCGGCGGGCGCAGATCGAGGCCGGGCTAAAGCCGTTGTGAGTTCGACCTCATCCTGAGGAGCGACCGAAGGTCGCGTCTTGAAGGATGAGGCCTCATGGTTCGAGACGCGCTCCTGCGGAGCGCCCTCACCATGAGGATGATGCGCTTGACTTTACCGATCTGTGACTATAATCCTATCGCCGTCCGCGCTCGCGGCGGGGCGTCATCTAGAGACGTTCCTGTGACGAGAGCGCGGAGCGGTGGGCCGACAACGCCCGCCGCGGTGGAGCGCCTGGAGGCGCAGCGTCCCGATCGCAAGGGGCGCGCGCGCCCTCGCAAGGCGCGCGGGCGGCCGATCGCAAGGCTTAGCCCGAAGGGGGTCTCGCAAGCCCCCGGGCGCCTCCCGGCGCTCCATCCCCCGCCATTGGCGGGGAACGGAAAAAAGGGATCGGCGTCCCTCGCGCCGTAAAGAATAGAGGCGAACACCCTTGCCTGAATTCTGCTGTCATGCCGGCGTTGGCGGCCATTCAGCGTTCAACGAGTCGGGAGAAAGCGCCCCGCAGGATATTGCTGGATCACCCGCCTGCGCGCGGGGGTGGCTGAAAAACTCGGAACCTTTCAATCCTTGGCGCGTTTCTGCCGTTGGCCCCCGTGGGGTCCTGGGGGAATTATGAGCAGCTTGGATTCTCTGAGCGGGGAGCCATCCCGTCCCATCCAATTCAACCGGCCTGACGATGCGTCGGAGGCCGAACAAGCCCGCCACCGCCTGATTGCAATCGTCGAATCGTCCGTCGACGCGATCGTTGCCAAGGATTTGAACGGAATCATCACCAGCTGGAATCAGGGTGCGGAACGGATTTTCGGATATTCCGAGGATGAAGTTCGGGGCAAATCGGTCACTATTCTTATTCCGCCGGAATATCAGGATGAAGAGCCGAACATTCTCGAGCGCATCCGCCGCGGCGAGCGGATCGCGCATTACGAGACCGTGCGGCGGTGCAAGGATGGAACGCTGATCGATATTTCGCTTTCGGTATCGCCGGTGCGTGACGGTAGTGGGCGCATTGTCGGCGCCTCCAAAATCGCCCGTGACATCACGGACCGAAAGCGCGCCGAACAGGCGGTCGCTCGCCACGCTGAAGAGCAGGCGGCGCTTTATCGGCTGACCGATCGCCTGCAGCGGACGACGTCTCTGGACGATATTTGCCAGGCCTCGCTCGACGCCATTCTGGCGGCGTTGCGCTGCGATCGGGCTTCGATCCTGTTGTTCGATGAAGCGGGCGTCATGCGATTTGCCGCCTGGCGCGGGCTATCGGACGACTATCGAAGCGCCGTCGACGGTCATTCACCGTGGACCCGGGATGTGGTCGATCCCCGACCGATCCTGATCAACAATGTCGAGACCGCGGAGTTGCCGGATTCCCTCAAAGCCGTCGTGCTGGCGGAGGGGATCAATGCGCTGTCATTCATTCCTTTGGTATCGGAAGGGCGCCTGATCGGAAAGTTCATGGCCTATTACGACGCCCCGCACCGATTCACCAACGCGGAGCGCGACCTTGCCCTGACGATCGCGCATCAGCTTGGCTTCGGCGCCGAGCGAATTCGCGCGGAAGCGGCGCGCCGTGTTGCAGAAACCCTGCTGCGCGAGAGCGAGCGCCGGCTCGAACTGGCTCTTGGCGCCGGAAAAATGGGCGCATGGGAATGGAATATCGTTACCGGTGACGTGATCTGGTCGGCCGCGATCAAGAGAATCCATGGCCTTGATCCTGACGCGCCGTCCGCCGGCTTTGCGGATTTCAGCCGTGACATTCATCCTGACGACGCCGAGCGCGTGTTCGCCTATGTCAAGCAGGCGCTGGAGAATCCGAAAGAATACCATTTGACATATCGGATAATAACGCCGGACGGACAACTGCGCTGGTTGGAAGCGTTCGGCCAATTCATGCTGGACGAAGCCGGCAAGCCGCAAAGGCTGGCCGGCATCTGTATGGACATCACCGACCGCAAGCTGGCGGAAGCGCAGCGCGACCTTCTGGTCGCCGAGCTTAGCCATCGCGTCAAGAACACGTTGGCGACCGTGATTTCGGTCGCGACCCAGTCGTTCTCGCGCGGACCATCCGTTGACGAGTCGCGCCGCTCATTCGAAGCCCGCATCCGCGCCCTGGCCCGCGCCCATACCCGGCTTGCCGAAGGCAACTGGTCGGGCGCGTCGCTGCAAGCGATTTTGCTGGATGAACTCGCGCCCTATCGCCTCGACGACGGCAGCAATGTCCGCGTCTCGGGTCCCGATCTCATGCTCGATCCGAAATTCGCCGTGGCGCTTGGCATGGCCTTTCACGAACTGTCCACGAACGCGGCAAAATACGGTGCGCTGTCGGCGAATGGCATCGTCAGCGTCGCCGTAGCGGTGACACCGGACAACCAATTGAATATTCGGTGGGCGGAGTCGGGCGGGCCGACGGTCGGTGCACCGGCGCGCAGCGGCTTCGGCCGGATGCTGCTGGAGCAGGCGCTGGCGTCGGATCTGCGAGGCCAGGTGCAAATGAAATTTACCGAGAAGGGATTGTCGTGCGAGATCGTTGCGGCGCTGCCGACGGCGTCTCCTTAGCCCGTGGCAAGCGCGGCGTCGGCCGTTGTGATGCTGGCGCCGCCTTCGATCGTCGTGCGCTCGAGCGCGGAAGCTTGCACGGCGATATTCTCGGCAAAAAACCGCGCCAGCGCGACACGGCTGGCCCCGGCCGAGCCGTCGCGCAGCGACGCCAGCGCGTCCTCGGCCATCATGCAGCCGCCGGCCGTGGTCCCGAACAGCCGCAGATAGGGCGCCGCCCCGGCGAGCGCTGTGTCACTCGACTTCTGCGCCAGCAGCCATTGCGTGGCGCGCGCCAGGCTTTCGACCGCATCGCCAAGGCATTTGCCGGCGCCGCCAAGGGCCGGATCGTTGTTTGCCGTGACGCGCCGCACGATCGCGCGCAACTCGTCGAGATAGGCGTTCACGGTCGCGCCGCCCTCGAGCGGCACCTTGCGGGCGACGAGGTCGAGCGCCTGGATGCCGTTGGTGCCCTCGTAGATCGCGGCAATGCGCGCATCGCGGTAATGCTGCGCGGCGCCGGTCTCTTCGATGAAGCCCATGCCGCCATGAACCTGGACGCCGAGCGAAGCGACCTCGATGCCGATGTCGGTTGAGAATGCCTTGGCCACCGGCGTCAGCAGCGAGGCGCGCTCGTGCGCCGCCTTGCGCGCCGTGTCCGTGGTGCTGCGTTCGGCGCGGTCAATGGCGACGGCGGTGGCGTAGCAGATGCTGCGCGCCGCATGGGTGAGCCCGCGCATCGTGAGCAACATGCGCTTGACGTCCGGGTAGCCAATGATCGTGCTGATGCCTTGCTTGCGGTCGCGCGCATAGGCGAGTGCCTGCTGCGTCGCGCGTTCGGCAATGCCGACGCCCTGCAAACCCACGGCAAGCCGGGCGCGGTTCATCATCTTGAACATCGCCAGCATGCCCTTGTGCTCGTCGCCGATCAGCCAGCCGATCGCGCCGCCATGATCGCCATAGACCATGGTGCAGGTCGGCGAGGCGTGAATGCCCATTTTGTGCTCGACCGAGTGGGCGCGCACATCGTTGCGCTCGCCGAGCGAGCCGTCGGGCTTGACCAGGACTTTCGGCACCAGGAACAGCGAGATCCCCTTGATGCCTGGCGGTGCATCGGGCAGCCGCGCCAGCACGAAATGAATGATGTTGTCGGTGAGGTCGTGCTCGCCATAGGTGATGAAAATCTTCTGTCCGGTGACGCGATAGCTGCCGTCGCCGGCGCGTTCGGCCTTGCTGCGCAGCGCACCGACATCGGAGCCGGCCTGCGGCTCGGTGAGCTGCATCGTGCCCATCCACTCGCCGCTGATCAGCTTGCCGAGATAGATTTTCTTGAGGTCGTCGCTGCCATAGGCGGCGAGCGCGTCGACCGCCGCCATGGTCAGCACCGGGCCGATGCCGAACGCCATCGACGCCGCGTTCCACATTTCGATGCAGGCCGCGTTGACCGCCTGCGGCAGATCCTGGCCGCCCCATTGCGCCGGCGCGGCGAGGCCGTTCCAGCCGGCTGCGGCCCATGACGTGTAGGCCTCCTTCCAGCCCGGCGGCGTCGTCACGACGCCGTCCTTGAACGGCGTGCCGAATTTGTCGCCGACCGTGTTGAGCGCCGCGATCACGTCGCCGGCGAACTTGCCGGCCTCCTCAAGCACTGCCTCGACCGTTTCAGCGTCGAGGTCGCCATAAATGCCGTCCGCAATCGCGTGCGCGAATCCGGCGGAGTGCTGCAGGGTGAAGCCAATGTCGGAAACCGGCGCGCGATAGCTCATGGCGCCAATCTAGCGGCGGCTGGCAGGGGGTCAAACGAGGTCGAAAACTCCGCGATTCGCGGGCTTTCGCGCATTGATTGGTTCAGGCGGCACCGCTATGGTCGCGCGCGATTGCGCAACTTCCGACTTCTTTCGCAAGAAGCCGCCCGGCGCGACCGGTTTTGGGGCGTAGCCAAGTGGTAAGGCAGCGGATTTTGATTCCGCCATTCCCAGGTTCGAATCCTGGCGCCCCAGCCAGCCACGTGGCGGTTCAGGTCGGGTTGAATTTGTCGCGCCAGGCGGAGCCATTTTAGGCCGACGTATCACGGCCCTTCTGCCTTGATCGTGGCTTTCGTGCTCACGAGAGACGCGGTTTCAGAGTATCTCACCGCGTTTTGGACCAAATATCTCTTGAGGGGCGTTCGGGGGTTGAAAGATTTCTTGCCGCTGCATCTCTTGTTCGAATCCCTGCCGTTAGAGCCCATTGAGCAACCGGTTTGAAAGTAAGATATCACATGTCCGCATCTAAGCGGCGGCAAGCGGACCTCTCTTGTCGTTCCGCCTTCCCGATAATCAGAATTAGGACAGACATGAAAACCGACGAAAAGAAAACGAAAAGTCCGCCTCCTAAAAGTGAGACGGCTGCGGAAACGAAGTCCGCTGTGAAGAAAAAGGAGGCGGACTCCACGAAGGACAAGAGCACGGCCGGCGCGGGTGATGCGGCCGAGAAAACGGTCGACCCTTCCTCAAACTACAGCCGGGGCGAGGGTCAAAAGCCGGTTTCGCGAGCTTACAAGGATAACTGGAACGCGATCTACGCGAAAAAGAAGAAGAAACGCTAATTGGATCAGCGAAGCGCGGCTTCGTGGAAGTCGAACCCAGCCACGTGTCATTTTTCCAGCCAAGCGGTCACACCGCTAAATTGGCAGTCGTACTTGACGACTGCTAAAAGCACCCCAATTCAAAACTAGAGGCTGCTTTCAGCTTGCTGTTCGTGTGTGAAGCCTCTGCTTACGCGCGAAAAACAAACACAAACATGTACTTAGGGAGTTGTTTATGAAATTTCGGCCGTTGCACGACCGCGTCGTGATTACCCGCATCGATGCAGAGGACAAGACCGCAGGCGGAATCATCATTCCAGATACCGCCAAAGAGAAGCCTTCTGAAGGGGAGGTGATCGCCGTCGGACCAGGCGGCCGGGACGAGGCCGGCAAGCTCATTCCGATCGACCTGAACACGGGCGACCGCGTGCTGTTCGGCAAATGGTCGGGCACTGAGGTCAAGATCGACGGCGTCGAGTATCTGATCATGAAAGAGAGCGACATCATGGGCGTAATCGAACAGACCATCGCCCGCAAGAAGGCTGCCTAAGACTGTCGCTCAAACATAAGGGAGAACAAAAATGACTGCCAAGGACGTAAGATTTTCAATTGATGCACGCGACCGGATGTTGCGCGGCGTCGACATTCTCGCCAACGCGGTGCGTGTGACGCTCGGCCCCAAGGGTCGCAATGTCGTGCTCGACAAGTCGTATGGCTCGCCGCGCATTACCAAGGACGGGGTCACTGTCGCTAAAGAGATCGAGCTCGAAGACAAGTTTGAGAATATGGGCGCACAGATGGTGCGGGAAGTCGCCTCGAAGTCATCCGACTTTGCCGGCGATGGCACCACTACCGCCACAGTGCTTGCGCACGCGATCGTGCGGGAAGGTGCCAAATCGGTAGCTGCCGGTATGAACCCCATGGATCTTAAGCGCGGCATCGATCTTGCGGTCGAAGCGGTGGTCGAAGACCTGAAAAAGAACTCGAAGAAAGTCACCTCGAACGACGAAATTGCCCAGGTAGGCACGATTTCTGCCAATGGCGATGCCGAAATCGGCAAGTTCCTTGCTGACGCGATGAAGAAAGTTGGCAACGAGGGCGTCATTACGGTCGAAGAAGCCAAGTCTTTGGAGACCGAACTCGAAGTTGTCGAGGGCATGCAATTCGATCGTGGTTACATCTCGCCCTACTTCATTACCAACGCCGACAAGATGCGCGTTGAGATGGAAGATCCCTACATCCTGATCTACGAGAAGAAGCTGTCGGGCCTGCAGGAATTTTTGCCGCTGCTTGAGGCAGTGGTGCAGACCTCGAAGCCGCTGCTCATCATCGCCGAGGATGTTGAGGGTGAAGCCTTGGCAACGCTCGTCGTCAACAAGCTACGCGGCGGCCTCAAGGTTGCGGCGGTGAAGGCACCAGGCTTCGGCGATCGTCGCAAGGCGATGCTCGAAGACATCGCAATCCTCACCGGCGCTCAGGCGATCAGCGAGGATCTCGGCATCAAGCTTGATAAAGTTACCTTGAACATGCTCGGACGCGCCAAGAAGGTGACGATCGAGAAGGAAAACACCACGATCGTCAGCGGTGCTGGCAAGAAGGCGGATATCGAAGCGCGCATCTCGCAGATCAAGGTTCAGGTCGAGGAGACCACGTCCGACTACGACAAAGAGAAGCTGCAGGAGCGTCTCGCCAAGCTCGCGGGCGGCGTCGCGGTGATCCGCGTCGGTGGTGCCACTGAGGTCGAGGTGAAAGAGCGCAAGGATCGCGTCGACGACGCGATGCATGCGACCCGTGCCGCGGTCGAGGAAGGCATCGTTCCCGGCGGAGGCGTCGCGCTTCTGCGGGCGGCCGCGGCGCTCAAGCGGGTCAAGACCGAGAACGAAGACCAGAAGCATGGCATCGAAATCGTTCGTAAGGCCCTCTCCTGGCCTGCTCGCCAGATCGCGATCAATGCGGGCGAGGATGGCTCCGTCATCGTCGGCAAGATCCTGGAAAAGGATCAATACAGCTTCGGGTTTGACACGCAGAACGGCGAATACGGAAACCTCGTTGCCAAGGGCATTATTGACCCGACCAAGGTTGTTCGGGCGGCCCTGCAGAACGCGGCGTCGATCGCTGGTCTTCTGATTACCACGGAAGCCATGGTTGCCGAACGGCCGAAAAAGGATAGTGGAGCCCCCGCTATGCCTGGCGGTGGCATGGGTGGAATGGGTGGTATGGATTACTAATCCAAATCCGCCATCGATACGACGAAAGCCTGGGACAAAACCCCAGGCTTTTTTCTTGAGCCGCGACTTCAAATTCAAAGAGAGAACCGGATCGGGCCGGGACAGGTTGAATGAAGGACATTATAGATGCACAACCCAATTCGTAAGTGACATCATCTTCCCATGAAGCTTAGCAAGTTCAGCTATTACGGAGATTTCTTTATCTATCCTGTGCTTATCGTCAGTTTCATACTGGGTGCCATATTTGAAACAACCGGTCTGCAGTTTGGAGAATGGCTGCTATTTTCTGTAAGCGGAATCGCCGCATGGACCGTTGCAGAATATTTTCTGCATCGAACGGTCTTTCATAATTTCCCATATATCAAGCAGATGCATGACGCGCACCATACGACGCCAAAAGCGCTGGTGGGTTCACCAACCTGGCTCAGTGTCGCCATCGGATCAATTTTTGTATTCACTCCGTTGTGGTGGACGTCAGGAGTTATGATCGCTTCCGCCATTAGCACAGGATTGATGATTGGCTACCTGTGTTACATTACGGTTCATCACTTCAGTCACCACGCGAATTTAAGGCACGGCACATATCTGTATTGGGCGAAGCGCAGACATGCTCTGCATCACTACTGCGGTGAAACGAATAATTTTGGCGTCATCACCGATTTCTGGGATCGGCTTCTTGGTACAGAATATCCGCGCCAATGAGTCACACGTTTGCCGAGCTAACGTCGCCCCATGAATTATAGAGGCATATCCTACTCGATCCTTACCGGCATTGAGCGCAACCGGTGGACGTTGGTGATTCACTTCCCGGACGGAGAGTATACGCAAAGGCACCTTACTTCCCCCCGTGCAGCAGTGGAGAAACAAGCCCAATACAAAATCGAGATCTGGCTAGAGAAAAAGAACCGGCCACAACTGAAGCGGCGGCCTACGACTTAGAGGCTGGTTGTTCGCAACCGTCGCCTAATCTACACATCGGCTGCTACTCCCAATCTTGGCCGGCTTCGCCGCAACTTAAGCTCGCTCACGGCCATGAATACCGCGAGAGACGCGGTTTCACAGTATCTCACCGCGTTTTGGACCAAATATCTCTCGATCGAGGAGCATTCGGAGCTTGAAAGATCTCTTGCCGCTGCAGTCTCTGGTTCGAATCCTGTGCGCCCAGCCAGCCACTCGGCCGGTAAGACGAGGTTGAAAGTCTCTCACTCGCGGTAGCGAGATTCGGCCCGTGTTTCGGGCTGTGTTCGCCGTCATTACCGCGCAAGCAGCCAACAGAGACGCTTGCTCGAGGGTATACCACCGTTTCAGGCTCGGTTATCTCTCCACGGGCATTCGGGGGTTGAAAAATTTATCAGTCGAGCATTCTCAGGTTCGAATCCTGTGCGCTCAGCCAGCCACCTAGCGGCTCAAGTCGGGTTGGATTTTTCGCGCAAGCGGGAGCCGTTCTAGGCCGACGTATCGCTGGCCTGACGGATATTTTGTACCAGCGTCATAGAGAGACTATTGCATTTGCGTGGCCTGATCTAGCGGCGGCAGGAACGGGTTCATCGTCTGTGGTGCCGGCGGCCGATAGCCAAGC
>Ga0265313_10000791_pt1 | contig 32000 bp, 27 predicted proteins | sample 4123metaG_FD_203122 | JGI IMG/M metagenome (GOLD analysis project Ga0265313, IMG submission 203122) | Rhizosphere microbial communities from Carex aquatilis grown in University of Washington, Seatle, WA, United States - 4-1-23 metaG | ecosystem: Host-associated > Plants > Roots > Rhizosphere >... | reverse complement strand
GGCTGCGGATGACCACGAGCCCGGTCGGCTGCATCACCACGAATCTGTACGATGCCGAGGGGCGGCTGCACGTCGTGATTGATGCCATGGGCGGCCGGGTGACGATGGGCTATGACTCGCGTGATAATCTCGTCACGGTCGCGAACCAGCTCAACCAGGTCGTGACCAGCATGTACGACGCTTCGAGCCGGCTTGTGGCGACCGTCTCGCCGATGGGCGAGCGCTCGACCATTGGCTACGATTCAGCCAGCCGTGTCGTCCGCCAGCAAAACCCGCTGGGCTTCATCTCGACCACCCTCTTCGATTCCGCAGGTCGAGTTCGGGCGACAATCAGCCCAATTTTGAGCCGGACCTCACTCACGTATGATGCTGCGGGCAACAACGTAACCGTCAAGAATCCGCTGTCGGCCGTGACGACCACTCTCTTCGATGCGCTGAATCGTCCGCGGGCGATTCTTGACCCCTTGGCGAATCGAACAAGCCTTGCCTATGAAAGTGCGGGGCGACAGGTAAGCGTGAAGAATCCGCTTGGGTTTATCAACACGACGGTTTTCGACGCCGTTGGGCGCGTGAAGGCCCAAGTTAATCCATTGGCGTTCCGCACATCCATGGGTTATGACGCGGCAGGGCGCCGCGTGACGGTCACGAACCCGCTGGGGTTCGTTTCCACGACGGTTTTCGATGCGGCAGGCCGCACCCGCGCGGTTCTCGATCAACTGGCCCATCGCACAACGATGGGTTACGACGCTGCCAGTCGGCCCGTGACGCGGCAAAATCCGTTAGGCTTCGTCTGGACGACGCTTTTCGATTGCTTGTCGCGGACACGCGCGACGGTCGATCCGCTTTCGCATCGCGTTTCGACCGGATACGACGCCGCCTCGCGGCCCATCACTTCCACGAACGGCCTGGGCTTCGTCGCGACGACGGTTTTTGATGCCGATGGCCGCGCCAAGGCCACGATCAACCCCCTGGGCTTCCGTTACACGACAATGTTCGACGCAGCGTCGCACGCCGTAGCTACCATTGATCCATTAGGCCGTAGGAATACCGCGGTGTTCGACGCGGCTGGCCGGACCAAGGCCACGATCAATGGCCTCGGGTTCAGGACGACGATGGGTTATGACGCCGCTTCGCAAAATACTTCGCTGCAGGATGCCCTTGGCCGCATCAGCACGACACTGTTCGATCTGGCCGGCCGGCGTCGGGCGACGATCGACGCTTTGAGCTTCAGGACGACGTTTGGTTTCGACGCTGCGTCGCGGCCGGTCACGGTCACGAATGCGATCGGTGCCGTCGTCACGACGGTTTACGATGCCGCGAATCGCGTGCGCGCCACTGTCGATGGCACCGGGGCGCGGACGACCATGGGTTATGATGCGGCGAACCAAAACCTCAGCGTTCAGAACCCGCTCGGGAACATCGTGACGAGTGTGTACCTGGCCACCGGCTGGCGGCGCGCAACCGTCGATCCGCTTCTCCACCGGGTAACCAGCTCGTTCGATGCGGCAGGCCACATGGTTTCTGTCCGCGATGCCAATAACAATCTCGTCACGACGGTTTTTGATGCAACCGGCAGGGCCGTGGCCAATGTCAATGCCTTAGGCTTCCGAGTCACGACCCTCTTTGACGCAGCAAATCGCCGCACAGCGCTGGTTGACGCTCGCGGCAACCGCGCCTCGTTCGGATATTCCAAGGCCGACCAACAAATAACACGGACCGATCCCCTCCTCCGCGTGCAAACCGTCACGTTTGACGCCGCCTCGCAGCCCGTAGTGCGCATCGACGCGAGGTCATTCCGAGTGAGCCAAGTGTTTGATAATGCTGGACAATTGGTGGGAATTCGGTATCCTGACAATTCAAGGGTTACGCAAGTTTTTGATGGCGTCGGAAACCGCCGGGTGTTGCTTGATAGCACCGGCTCGTATACGACCACATTCGACTCGCTGAACAGGGCCCATGCCGTGGAAAACCCCGCCTTGAAAACGGTCACGGTCACCTGGGACGCCGCCAGGCGCAGGCGAACGCTCACGAACCCCGATGGGGGGGTTGTGACTTATTCCTGGTCGAAGCGCGACCAATGCGTCGCCTTGCAGAACGCCGATGGCGATCGCACGTCGTGGACCTTCGATGCAGGCGGCCGCAAGACGGTCCAACTTTTGGCCAATGGCGTCCGGGTCAGCTTGGCCTACGACGCGGCCGATCGGCTCATCCGTTTGGCGAACCTGAATTCCTCCGGTACCACGCTGTCGTCGTTCCGCGAGTCGTGGGACGCTGCCAACAACCGCGTGAATCGCCAGGAGGCCGACGGTACGCTAATTTCTTGGAGCTATGACGCGAGTTACCAGCTCACGCGAGAGCGCCGAAGCGGTACGACCTATGCCTACGACACGACGTATTCCTATGATCCCGCCCGCAATCGCAACCTCAAGATCGACAGTGGTGCCCGAACAACGATTACGCTCGATGCCGCCAACCAACTCGTGAAATCGGTCGATTCCACCGGCACGACGACGTTTTCGTTCGACGCCAATGGGAACCAACGATTGCAAATCGCCTCGGCCGGCGGTGGGACAATGACCAATACCTGGGATTACGAGAACCGGCTCACGAATGTCCACTTGGCCAGCGGTATCGTTAACACGTTTCTGTTCAACGGTGACGGCCAGCGCATTCAGGTTCAAGATTCCTCCGGCACGACAAAGCAAATCTACGATGGGCAGAAGGTCGTGCTCGAAACCGATCAGGCCAACAACACCCAGGTCGTCTACACATCATCACCGCGGCGTTACGGTACCGTTATCAGTCAGCGGCGACTGCTCGTGCCGCATTACTATATCTTCGATCCGCGAGGCTCGACCGACCGTTTGGTTGATGCTACTCAGGCCATAACGGACGTTTACTTGTACCGCACATTCGGCGAGGCGCTTCGGGCGACCGGCACAACGGTTAATCCGTCTCGGTTTCGTGCATCAGAAGGATACTGTCTCATTGTCGATCTTGCGGATTATGCAACGCGCAATGCCGATGTATACAACCCAGCGCTTGGAAAGGCGCTTGCCGAAATCAGGAAAGATGGAACGCGCCGTCCACCGGGCGGTGGCTGGCAACAACTCTGGGATTCGTTCTGCAAGCCCAATTTATATCTTTCTGAGAACGGAAACTGCTGTAACATCCCATTGGACGATTACATCCTTTGGATGAAGGGCAGCGGCCATTATCTCGGACCAGAAGCGTTGCGTGATCTGTGGGGTGGCTGTGTCGGTCTTTGTTGGCGTCTTCAAGACGTGGGCGATGGTTGCCCGTTTGGCGTAAGTTACAACATTCACGGCGCGCCGGAAGAATTGGGTGACGTGACTTGCTACATCGATCGCGCCTCCGCAGAGCGGCATCAATGTCCAGACGGAGAGAATGCCATCATGTGGCTCAAAGAAGGGAAGTGGCTAAGCGGCAGGCCTAGGCCACGCGGCGATGGGATTATCCCGTGTTACGCGGTTGTTGGCAAGGATAGTCCAACGCACTTCAATTATATTACATGGGTGGGTGGCGATGACGGACGCGAATTCTGCGTTTACATGAACCAGTGCAAATTAAAGAAAATTGGTCCCGACGATTGGGATTGTACGTTAGACCCCAACGATCCGCAGGATCCCGAAAGGCCGCAGGTAATTACGATTTGCCTGAACGCGCGCGACTCCTGCACAACTTCGTTGCCTGGCGACGATGGAGCGAGACTTTGGGGCGTGGCATGTCGTAAGCCGTGTATAGTTCCTGTCGCACCTTTGCGCCCGCGCAAGCGAGACTGCTCCGGTCGGCCCAAGTTGTGGAAGTGATTGCAAAATGCGACTGTATCCCGCTGGCGGAAGAGGGTGGTGTCTGCTTGTGTTCATTGTGTCGCTCATTGGGCTTTTGATTGCGCAAGGCATCGGGTCGCTGTCAACGACTCTGAACGACAGCGAAGAAGAACATGAAGCATCCACGCCGCTTATGATTGAATCCGCCAGCGGGTCGGCGTCCGCAAACACCGAGCCATCGGCCGCCATTGTTAGCGCGGCCGATATTCCAGTGCGAGTTCAAATCATAGGAAAGTTGGGGCGGCCACTGGGTGAGCTTGTCAAGTTGCGTGGACGCTGGGAATGGCCGGAAGTGAAACATACTTCCGACGGAAAGACCATAGGCGAGAAGTATAGGTCATTGCAATTCCGCGCAGAGATGATCAACGGTGTACGGATCGATTTGCCAGTGACGTTTCGTAAAGAGCTCGTACAATTCGTCGGGAAAGCAGATAAGAGGCCGCCAACCGCCGGTGCAGGGGACGTATGGGAAATACAAGGTGCCGAGTCAGGTGGCTTTTATGAACATCCGCCCGCGTTGCTCAACGAGCTTTGGGAAAAGGACCCGCGGCCTAATGTGAGTTGGCCATGTATCTACGGGTTCAAATTTGTTACCAAATTTGCGTATGTCTCGTGGAGAGCGGGCGATTGGGATCGTGGGGGAGACGCCGTGTCCTGTGTGGAGAAGGTGGTGCCTGCAGTCCGCACGATTCGGTCGATGGACATTCCCGACCTGGTTCAAATCACGGGAGTTTTGCAGCGACCGTTGGGCGAGGTATTGAACCTGCGCGGGTGCTGGGTGTCAACGAGAGAAGTGACGCGTATCCCTAGTCGGAATGCAGAAACTACAAACGATGGTTCATTGTGGTTCCGTGTTGACGCGATCAACGAAAAAGCCGTTGCTCCTCCAGTCGTGTTTCGTCAGGATCGCGTGAATTACGTGGGAAAAGGAGGATTTGGTCCACCGAACCCAAAGGAAGGCGAGGTGTGGGAATTGCGAGGCGCGGAGGCGGGCGGTTTTATTGAGCTTCCGCCAGCGCTGTTGAAGGAAATTGAAGAACAAGAACCTTCGTCGATCACGCCGTCGATATACGGCTTCAAGTTCGTAGCAGACTTTTCTTTCATTTCGTGGAACGCCGTCGGTGCGAGAACCGACAAGCGAAGATCGGACAGGTCCATTGATCTCAAAGTCGGTCCTCGGGGGCACCCCAAAAGAGACAGCTCCAAGTAATCTCGACATTGGGGCCGGGAACAGTGTACGAGCGGATAGGGGCTGAAGGCTCCGAATGGCGAGCATTGGAGTCTAAGCGGAGGCGGTGCTTGCCCGCGCCCTGCTGACAACCAAGACATTCGGGAGTTTTCCGCGCGAGCTCTCGCCAATTGAACCGGCGCTTTCGGATTTGGGGAGCTCGAGCGGTGGTAACTTCGACGCCATCGCCATTACTCAACAGCGCTATTGACGCCGGCCTTCTCAAAGGGACCTAGAATCTTTCCTTTCTCAAGTTGGCTGGTTTTCACCTGCCGATGACTGGCTGGTTTTGCGCGCCGACTGACCCTAAAACCAGCCAACGCGCCGACCGGCTCCCAGGCGGTCGGTCGGGATGCCGTGCGGGGGCCGGCCAGCCAGTGTGCCCCATATCGCGAGGCAATTCTGGCCAAGCTCGCGTCCGAGCTGTCGATCAAGCGAATTCACCAAGATTTGACTGCCGAGGGGGCGGCAACCCAACACGGCAAACCTATTCAAGCCGACGCGGTGAGATCGAGAAGAACCTGGCGGGCGTGAGCAAGCTCCGTATCGGTCGGGTCCGGGGCGACGGCGGTGAAATAGTCGTCCGCGATGTCGAGCTGCCCCTTGATGGATCGGCCCTCCTCCGGGTCCCGGTCCATCACCAATTCGGTCATGTCCCAATCTTCGTCCCAGAGCACGAAGCTGGCAAGCGTTTCCGTCAAGACGTCCCAGTCCTCTTGATCAGGCGACGTGCATGATGGCAGCTCATCGTCATCGCCGTCGATCTCGCGGACCGCGGCCAGGACCATTGACCGCCACCAGGATTGGAATTCTGATCCAAGCTCCATTTCGATCTCGACCTGGATGGCTTGCGTAAGGGCTCGATACAGGGCCGCAACGGTCGCCTCATTGACGGCGTTGAGTGGCAGTGGGGCGGCGTCCTCGCGCAGCAACGAGGTGCCAACCGCCGCGAGCAGGGCAAACTTCTGGGGCGATTCAAGCTCGTCGAAGAGGACGACCCCGAAATCCCAACGATCAACATCCCCACGGACCTCGGCATCCAGGTCATCGACGACCTGGGCAATCAGCGCACGGATCAAGGTGGCTTCAGCACCCTTGAGCGTCCGGTCGCCTTTTGGTGTTCGCCACATGTGATGCTCGGGGGTTACTGCGGATGATCGACAGCGATGCGCCCAAGTACGCGCTCGGGCCGGCTCAGCGGCAACGGCGAGCGTCATCGAAGGCCGCCCTCACTTGGTACGATAGCAAAGTCCTTGTCGCCGGAGACACCCAATGGGTGTAGACTTCGCAGATCAGCCCCGTTGGTTTTGGAGGTTTGTTTATGGCGGATGAGAATTCCAAGTTGCTGCGGGAGATGGTCGATCTGCTGCGCCAAATCGCGGACCAGCAGCAGCGTGATGTCGCTGCACGAGAAGCGACTGCCAAAGCGATCGGCACACACGATTTCACAAAACAACAGGAGGAGCACAAACGCGAAATGACGGAAATCAAAGCCAACTCAGAACGATGGCGTCGCGAAGAAATGGAGTATCGAGCAGCCCTATTGACGGCCTTCCAGCAGCTGACAGACGTGCTGCAGAAGGTGATTGGCAGGCTAGATAAGTCGGGGCCAGGGCCAGACTGATTCTCGATGCCGTATTGGCCACTCCTGGCCGGCTTTCGGACGGTGAATCTGGCCTTCGAACTCGAACACCATTTCTCCTGCCAGGACGGTCACCAGTTCATTGGTGTCGTGGACGAAGTTCTCTCAACGTTGGCTGGGCGGGTCGGTCCAAGAGTCGCAACTAAAGCCGCGATTGACCCAGGCAGCGGCGATTTGTTCCCTGTTCAAGCAATCCTCGGCCGTCACGCCGCCGATCTAGCCATGGCCGGTGCGTCGCAGAAGCATTTGAATGAAGCGCTGGACCTGCCTCCCGCCTCAATCCCCGTTGGCCGATTTGCTCTCCTCGTCCTTGAACCGCTCGTCGATGATCGGCGTGTCGGCTGGCAGACGAATACGGTTCAGGTCAACGATCTCGCCATCGACGACGAGCTCGATAAAGGTGGTTTCGATCCATCGCTCTCGCGAACCCTCAAAGCCTAGGTTCGGCCCAGCCTGCTCGGCCGGTCCGATTCCGTCGGGTGGACAGTGGACCAGCACGCCGGCTTTCGTTTTGCCAAAGTGCCAGTGGGTGCCGGGGCTGCGGACAAGGACGATGGGTGCTCCTTTGGTCTTAACCTTCAGGAGCTGTGGCCAGGCTGCCTCGAAGTCCTCGCGTTTGGTGAAGGGGATGTGATGGATGATCAGGTTCAGCTCACTTCCCTGAATTGTGCTCGATTTCTTTCGCAGAGGTTCAAGTGCCTTCGGCCAGCCTTCGGGCCATGCCCCCGTTTCGGATACGTGCCAAATTGCAGAAGAGATCGAACAAACGGCCCAGACGGCGATTGCGGCGAGGAAAGCGGTTGCTATTTTCATCGTGATTCCTCCGAGGCGAACCAGGGACCCCAAACCGTATAGACGAACAAAGTACGGTTTTAGTTCCAGGACTTCCACGGCAAAACGCCGGTCCATCAGCCGGTGATTGTCCTAGGAATGTCTTTGCAGCTGCAGTTGTGGCGGCAGTGGCGACCGAAATCGCTGGCGGTCCGCAAATCATTCCCCGCTGGCCTTGTGTTCATTCGGCGACCGCGTCAAATAGAACCACTTGGCCGCCACGCCGCCGATGAAGCCGAAGAGCACTGCGAACAGGGCGTGGCCGGTGCGTACGATCAAACCAGAATCGGAAGCCGCGCCCGTATTCCAAATTCGCAACCCCCGGCCATCTCCGTAGCTCAGCAGGGTGGTGCCGCTGCCCGACGACGCCGCGATTGGCAACCCGACATCCACTGCACCATAAACCATCGTTGCCCCGTTCTGAAGCCGTTCGTGCGCGTAAATCAGCAAGTAGCTCGTCGGCAAGTGCTGACCGATCCCGGCCTCGAACCAGGGAGCCAACGCGAGCAGCAAGTAGCCCCAACCGCACACGGTCATGCCCGTCCAGAAGGCCTTGGCCTGGCCGAGGCGAAACAGGGCTCCGAGAATGGCGGCAAAGTGCAACGGCACCGTCAACGCCATAGTCAGGCCCGCCCAGAGCGGCGAGGCGAAGCGAATCGCGGCCGTGCCGAAGGCGGCGAACAAGACGGCACCGAAAAGGGCGGTCAGCGAAAAGCGAAAGACGTGGGCACCGGATGACATGGGCTTGGCTCCATTACCTGTTCGTGATTCGGCCGACGCCGCCAGGTTCGTGCCGGCCGGCTGGATGGGGCGGTCGCTGGGCTGCTGGCCCGACCGGCAGCCCATCAACCATCAACTCGCTGACTTCTGGGCAGTGAAAGGACGGATGCCTCTGACCCGTCGAGGGACCTCAACACTTCCTTGCGGAATCGCCCGATACTTACGCCGCGTTCCCGCAGATAATTGCCGGCAGGGCACTGCCCGCACCGGATCAGTGCGAGCACGATATGCTCCAAGCCGATGTAGCCGTGGCCCAACTCCGCGAACTCCGCCCTCGCCACGACGCTCGCCACCGCCCCTACCAACAGTGCCAGCCCCTCAGCGGCCACCAGTCATCATCCCTTAATTGACATACCAGAAATGCCGCCCGATGCGCCGAAGAGCTGGCGCACCAGGCAATCGAAAACGCAAAACAACGCTAAAGCCGATCAGGATGACCGACAAACCCTTTCACCGGACTGACAGATTTTTTGAGCGTTCCGGTCTGCGTTGCCAGCGCCTGGACGTCGGCCGCATATTGCTTATCCCACTCACCAAACATCAAGGCTTCAATCAACTGGGAGTAAAACCCAACACCGGCGTGCAAATCGTGGTCGAATGCTTCTTCGACCATCTCACTATGTTCACGGTGCATGGCCGATGTGTCGTTCGCTTTCGACCACCAATTGTTTGGTCCTTGGCTTCGTGCGGCGGCAAGGCAGGCGCCGGCCACTGCCAACATCTCGTCGCCACTCCAACCACCGGGCGGGGGTATGAACGGCTTGCCGTCCCCGAGGCATGCCACGAAGTACTCAGCGCGCTCCTTTGTCATCTTCACTGGAATCATGGTACTACAACCTCCCATCTCTAATGGACTGCCACACGCCCATGGGAAATTCACGCGGCGCCGTTTGGGCGAGACATGCACCACGGGTAACCGTGAAAACGTTACGCACAAAAAGGCCCCCGCTCGGCACGCCCGAGGAGGGCGCACCGAACGGGGCGAAGCTGACAGGTTATCGCCTTGGTTTGCTGGCCCTCCAGGTGGCCAAGGCCCCCTCGACGAAGCCCACTAGGAACCAGTTGTCCAGCGGCCGGGCATCGTACGGGTCACCGATGGCCTCTTCCCAAAAAACGTCTAGCCCCTCGCCGTAATCGGGCATGAGCCATTCGATAACGAGCTGGTCGGTGGAATCGACCGGGGTCGATCCGTCAAAAATTTTTGCGAGCCGCCGAAGCTGCGTCGGCTTTGCATTGTTTTCGGCCCATTCCTTCCCATGGTCGAACCCTTCACGGAACAATTGATTCTTACGGTCTCGATTCGACACCTTCAAACACTGAGCTGAAACGTCAGAATTCATAAATTTTTCCTTCCAAATGCACCTGAACGCCTGCGCGGCGCCGGCCGAAACCAGTCCACCGCGACGTTCACTTGGGCTCCGCACGATCGAATCCGACCGGCAGAGCCGAGCTACTGCCGTCGCACAAGCCACGGCACAAACCAGGGGTCGGCGTTGACGCCTCATACTCGTCTCCGCAAACCGTGTCGTCACGCCCGGGGCATCGCTGGAGGACCGAAGCAATGTTGCAACGCCGCGTTGATGAAGGCGCGCAGCGATAGCAATTCTTGCGAAGCGCGGTCCACCGCGCTGATGGGCATGACGAGGAACCAAAAAAAGCTGGCCGCGGGATCATGTCCGCGGAGTTGGGGTGCTTGCGGGCCGCCGCCGAGGGGCCCGGAGTCGTCTCGTCGTCACTGTCACTCGAAATATCCCCCCAACTTCCGTCTACCATTGACAGGTAGAATTGAGCACAGCCATCGGAGGGTTTCGGCCTAGCATGGACCGAATAGTGTCGAAGATATCCAGATGGCTTGTGACTGTCAAGCAGCCACCAACCGTTTTTGCTTGTGGGATTTTCGAGGACAATCTCATCAAGGCCTTGCCCGACTCCGCCTTGTTGTTCGACTGGACTGGCCGGTCCGGCGTCGTCGGCGAGGGTCTTCGCGCCGGTGATCGCGACCCGTGGGCGGCGGACTACGTCGGTGGTTCCGGAATGCACCCGAAGGCGCACGAAAAAGGCCAGCGTAGGTGGGGCAGTTACCTACGTGGCCTTCAGAGCAGCAACCACGGCCACCCATGTTGTAATCATCGGCAGTTCATTGGGCCGATTCTCAGCGACTGATTCTTCATTGTTCGTAAGGTGAAAGCGTGGCGCCAGGCCGTGGCAGCTCAAACCGGGTCGGAAGCAGCCCGGCCAGTCGGTGGTACAGGTCTTCGTGGTTGACCAAGACTTCTCCCAGCCACACCCACGCCGCGACCGCTTCGGCTTGGCACGGCAGGCACCTTGTGCGTCCTCGGTTGGCTGGCCAAGAGCATGGTCGTCCAGGGCAAGGCGAGGCCGGCATTGTGCAACCCGGTTACGATGACCGGCGCAGTCTTCGGAGGAATTGCGAGGAATTGAGATGCGCCTGACGTGATTACGATGTCGGCACCCAGCATCCGCTTGGTGCCCCCTTGGTGCCGGCGCCGTTCCACACCGAGCCGCACCTCGTTAAAATCAATCGTCAGCCAATGCCATCCACTCAAGACACCACAACATGAATACGAATTCCAATGGCGAGCCGCACGAAGCACCTGCGTGCGGCCGTTTCCCACCTGCGTCGCGGCCCAATGAGCGCCTGGCCGCCCAGCAGCGTGAGCGCGCGTTTGCCTACCGCTTCCCGCGCGACACACGGCAGTTGGGCGGTAAGTTCTCCGTGGCCGATAACTCACGGCGACTGTTGCGATATTTTTACTTCGAACGGCGACTGGCACAGGCGATCGGCGCTTGGACCCTCGCCATCCCCGAATTCGAAGTCAAGGTTGAAGCGGGCCGTCACCTCTTTTACCACGCTGACGCCGCCAATGGGTTGCGCGGGCGGCTGCGAGAGCAGGAGCAAGGCCAGACGGCGATTGACGAGTTCCGCGACGCCCCGATCGACCGCTTCATCGAAGAGCTGCTCTCTGCCGCCGATGCGCCGGAGTTGCTTGTTGGGCTACATCAAGTCGCTGGCCGCGCACTGGCAACCGCCTACTCGCATCACATCGACGACACCGATCCGGTGGCCGACGCCCCCACGGTCCGTCTGCTCGGGCGGATTCTACTCGATTACCGGCCGATGCTCGCTTGGGCCGAAGAGGTCATTGCCGCCTACATCGCCGGCGGCATCGACGAGGGACGGCTGGCCGCGTGGCGTTGGCACCTCGAACGGCTGCTGGCCCATATCGGGGGCGTTTCGGGGGCGGAAACACCGGCCGATGAACCGCGCCCATTGCGCTGCGACCAGCATCCCTTTGTCCGCTGTACTGTGCCGCAACGCGATGGCCGCTTCATCACGTTCAAGCACACCGGCGAGTACAACGTAGGCGACGGCTCCCCCAGGTTTCCAGACGATTCGTACGACTACGCCCGGCTCCGCTTCCTCCGCACGCAACGCGACGAGGTCGATGCGATCGAAGCCTTTGGCACGTTTTTGTGGGACATTCGCTTCCAGGACTTCCAGGCCGAGTACGACCTGGCGCGGATTACTTGGGACGAGGCACGGCACACGGAAATGGGCCACCGGGCACTATCGGCGGCTGGCTACGATCCCTTCGAGCTGCCCAACCGCCTGACCGGCTCGACCTGCCGCGGTCCGATGGAACCGGCCTACGCCATGGCGGAGATCAACCTGTTTGGCGAGGTGGGTGTGATCAAGACGATTGGCGGCCTGATCGAGCAGGCGCGGGAGAAGCAGGACGACTTGCTGGTCCACGTGGCCGACTTCATCCGTGCCGACGAGCGAACCCACGTCCGCAAAGGCCAGCACATCATCCGCGTAATGACCGGCCAGGGAATGCAAGATCTGGAACAGCGCACCCGCGAGCTATTCACAGAATGCCTCGTCAGCCTGGGCGCCGTGACCCTGGATATGGACGTGTTCACGGTTTCTCGCGAGGACATCGAGCGGTTGGTGGGGGAATAACAGACCAGCATCACCGCAATCAGGAATACAACAGTAGGTCAGCCGGCCACCTCAACCCACGGCAGGCTTGCCAGGCCGCATCCTCTGCTGCTTGAGCTTGGCCCGAGAACCTCGGCAGCCTGAGTACGGAAGTCGGCCCCCAAAACGATCGAATTGCAAGAACTGGCATTTAGGTCGGTTTGGTCGTCTGCGACGCAAATTCGTGGCCTAGTTGGCCACTTTAGCAAGGCGTTGCGCCCTGCCGCCCATCGCGAAGGGACATCGTGTCAAACTCCGCCTCTAGGGTGCCGTGGCGTGCGGAAGCAAGTTGATGCTGACTTAGATCAGATTGGGGCCGGCCATGTCAGCCCCTTGCAGCCGCCACCAACGACGGTCACGACGTGCATTTAGGGGCCTCCGCAATGTCGTGCGTGGTTGCGTTTTTGGTGGCCGTACGTTGATCGTGGGAGCCATGGGTGAAAATGATACCGCAATGGCTGGGGACCGCTAACAGGGCGAGATGCGGGGTGCCACGGCGGCCCTACCGCCACGTGATGGTGCTGTCGTGGATCGCGGTCGTTGAATCGGCAGGTCTGCCAACGTCGCTCCGTGGGCGAGGCGAGGCGAGTGCGCAACTGATGCGCACTCCATCCAAACCTCCATCGCGGTGGTCCAACACGCCGCTACAGCTCGTCGTGGTGGTCCGAGCGGTCCATGGATCTCGGGCCCGGGACGGCCGTCAACAGAGATCTGGCAGGTAGTCGCCTACGTGGCTCTCGAAGAGGCCGATGCCGAAGGCGGCCATGGAGACTTATCCTCGCGATTTCAGGCGTCCAAATGTCGCACCTGCTGGTGAAGGTCATCCTTTGTGTGGCCTGTGTTTTGTCGTGCAGATTTCGTGCAGATCACCGCTCAAACATGCACCGTGCATCGGACGTGCAACCAACGTACAAAACCCGTACACTTGACAGCCAACTCCTTGTGGCTACGATTCTTCCGGTTCGGCAAGTGTTTGCCGGAATTAGGGTTAGATTCCGGTGCGAGAAGCACGCTTTGGGACTTTTAATCCGTAGGTCTTGGGTTCAAGTCCCAACAGCCTCACTCGCCGTCGCCGAAGGAGTTTGGGAGGGGGGTATTCGGATTCGGTTTTCTCCGTTCCGCTCTCGTACTCTTGGTCCCTTGTATGGACTTTTTTTGCGTTTAGCAGCGCCATGTTAGCAACAAATCGGGCGTGCGGGCTGGCGCGCACGCGCATTTCCCGGTGTTTTTGGGGTGGCGCCTTCCGGCCTAGCAAGCGGTTCTTGCTGAAACGGCGTTGAATCACACGATTTTGGAGGGTTTTGGGCCAAATTCAAGCAAGAATGGATCGTCCGTTTTTTCGCTGCGCGAAAAAACGGCCTGGCCTTGTCAAAACCCGAGCCCTGGCCCATTGAGCACCGCGGTGCCGATCGTGCCGTCGACAACGCGGAACATGGTCGGAAAGCGGTCGCGCCAGCCGGCGTTGCCCGCCGGACAGTATTGCCGCGAGTTGCCCTCGATGGCGGCCACCGTCGGAATCCGGGCGGCCAGGCTTGCCGAGTGCAGGAACGACGCGCCCGGGCAGGTCAGATCTTGCACGCAGAGGAACATGCCGTATTTCTGGGCCGCGGCGCCCATCAACAGCGCCTCGGTCTGCCCCTTGCAGGCTTTCAGCGCCACGCCTGAATAGCCCATCTCGCGGCACAACAGCAGGCTCTCCAGATCGATCAGCGATTCGTCGATGACCACGGGCTTGATCCTGGCCGCGGCGTGCATGCGGTTTGCCGGATTGGCCTTCAAATCGCGGTGCGTCGGCTGCTCGATGTAGTGAACTCGCGACAGCGCCAGCGGCGAACGCTCGCGCACGCGCGCCAGAAAGTCGAGCACGTAATCGACGTTGGCGCAGCGTTCGTTGAAGTCGAGCGAGTAGTTCCACTGCGTGCATCCGCGGGCTTGCTGCGCGGCAAGCGCCACGCGCTCGACTTCCACCACGCGGTCCACGTCCCAAGCCAGGTCGTCGCCGTTGAGCTTGATCTTGAGGTGCGTCAAACCGTCGGCCGCGATCCACTCGGGTAGCGTTTCGGGAAGTCCGTCGCCGATCGGCGACTTGATATCGGCGGCCGTCAAGGGGTCGAGCGCGCCGACGAGGTGGTACAAGGGCATCCTTGGCTTCGGCTCGCGAAGCGTGTAGCGGTCGAGGTACTCGCCGGCGAAATCGTCGTTCAGGTAGGCCGACAGGTCGCGGCTGACGAATTCCGCTCCCAAGACGTTGTACGAGTTCAAGCCCAGCGTTTTGCCGAAGGCGTCGTGCACCGCGGCCTCGACGGGGCTAGCCACCACCATTTGCGCCAGCCGCGGCATGGCTTCCGAAAGTCCCGCCGCGCGGGTGATTTCGTCGGCCACCGCGTGGTGCGATTCGGCCAGGTCGCGGGTGATGTCGAGCGGGTGGCCCGTGCCCTGGTACTGGCCCGCCTCGCGCGCCAGACGCAGCCCCAGCTCGGTCATCGCGGCCAGCGTGGCCTCGGCCGGCAGGTCGCGCGTGGGCCAGCCCCAGATATTGCTGACGGGCATCGACCCGAAACCCCGCCCGCGGCGCCCGTCGCGGGTTTCGACGTCGATCGTAACGTGCAGCAAAACCGCATCGATCACAACGCGTCCGCCGAATTTGATCGGCGCGCGAAAATCGAACCGCTCGGTTTCGGCGGCGACGTTGACGATGCGGATGTCGGTGGGCTTGGACATGCTCAGACGAGTCCCTTCCGCACGGCCCAGACGGCGGCTTGCGTGCGGTCGGTGACGCCGATTTTACGCAGCACGTGCTGGACATGTTCCTTGACCGTTTCATAACTGATGCCCAACGCCCCGGCAATTTCCTTGTTGGTCAGGCCGAAGGCCAGTTGGCGCAAGACTTCGCTCTCGCGTTGGGTCAGCGGGACCTCGATGTCGCCGCCCACACGCGGCGTGGCCAATGCCCCGGTGACACGGCGCAATTCCTCGCGGGTCCAAGCGTTGCCCCCCTCGGCCACCAGCCGGATCGAGCTCAACAACTCCTCGCGGTTCATGCCCTTCAGCAGGTAGCCGGCGGCGCCCAACGCCACGGCGCGGGCCACGTACGTCGGGTTGTCGTAGGTCGAAAACATCAACACGGGCAGGTTCGGCTTGACCAGCTTGATGCGGCCCAAGGCGTTGAGCCCGTCGCTGTCGGGCATGCGAATGTCGAGCAGGGCCACATCGATATCGGTGCGTTTTTCGACCAGCCGCACCGCTTCGTCGCCACTGGCGGCTTCGGCCACGATCGAAATGTCGGTACCGTTGACAATGCTCCGCAGGCCCGACCTCACCACTTCATGATCGTCGGCAATCAGCAGCCTGATGGTCGTTGTGTTGAGCTCCGACTTCTTTGGCTCCGGTTTCTTCGATTCCGTCTTGGTTTGCTCGGCTCGTTTGCTCACGTGATGTTCTTCCTCCCGTATGATCCCCCCCAGACGATAGCAACACGATTATAGCAGACCGATCCCCCCGATGGGCCATTCGGTCGATGATTTTCAACGACCGTCCAATCGGCTAGGATGGGGTTGGCTGCGAAAGATCGAGGTGTTTGCAATCGGAATCGCCTCATGGCAGCCCAATGTTCAACCCTGGTTGAGAGGAGCCGTCGTATGGCGCCCTGTTTCACGAGTCATCGGCGATCGAAAACGTTGGCCCTCGAGGCATTCGCGATGCTCGCGCTGGGCCTGGCTGCGGTCGGTCGAAGTGATGAGCCCGCGCCGGGCGCCGCGAAGACCTCTCCGTCCGCCGCCAAGAACACTCCGCCCGATGCGGCAACGAATACGCCCACCGAAGCGGCCGAGCCGGCTGAAGCGGGGCCGAAGGCCGAGCTGGTGCAAGAGCTCGCGGAGTCGGCCCGCAAGTCGGTGGTGATCATCACGTTTACCGGGCGGGATGGCAAGCGAGAAGGACTCGGCACCGGTTTCATCGTCGGCGCCGACGGCTTGATCGCCACCAATCTGCACGTGATCGGCGAAGGGCGCCCGATTGCCGTGCAGTTGGACGACGGCAAACGCTACGACGTGACCACGATTCATGCGACCGACCGCGCCGCCGACCTGGCCCTGGTGCGGATCGCCGCCGAGGGCTTGCCCGTGCTCGAGCTGGGCGACTCCGACACGCTCAAGCAAGGCCAGTCGATCGTGGCCATGGGCAACCCGCACGGACTCACGCACAGCGTCGTGGCCGGCCTGGTGTCGGGCAAACCCGAGATCGGCGGGCGACCGATGATCCAGTTGGCGATCCCCATCGAGCCGGGTAACAGCGGCGGCCCGCTCTTGGACTTGCAAGGTCGGGTGCATGGATTGTTGACGATGAAGTCGCTGGTCACGGCCAACCTGGGCTTCGCCGTGCCGGTGAACCGGCTGAAGCCGCTCTTGGAGCGGCCGAACCCGGTGCCAATGGAGCGTTGGCTCTTGATCGGAGCCTTGTCGAGCGAACAGTGGTCGCCGCTGTTTGGCGCGCGCTGGCGCGGACGCGCCGGGAAGATCGTGGTCGAGGGCATGGGTGCGGGCTTCGGCGGCCGATCGCTGTGCCTCTCGCGGCAAGCGGTGCCGCTGGCGCCGTATGAGCTGGCGGTCACGGTCAAGCTCGACGACGAGGCCGGTGCGGCGGGGTTGGCCTTTGATAGCGACGGAGCCGACAAGCACTACGGGTTCTACGCCAGTGGCGGAAAATTGAGGCTGAGCCGTTTCGACGGGCCCGACGTGACGAGCTGGCAGGTGCTGCGCGATGAAGCAAACGCCCATTATCGCGCCGGTGACTGGAACACGCTCAAGGTGCGAGTCGAGTCCGACAAGGTGCTTTGTTACGTCAACGATCGGCTCGCCTTCGAGTCCGATCAGGTGAGCGCGGGACCGGGCCGGGCCGGTCTGGCCAAATTCCGCGCGACCCGCGCCGAATTCAAGCATTTTCGCCTTGCCAAGGAGGTCTCCACCAGCCGGCCGGCCGATGAGCTGGTCGCCCGCGTCGAAAAGCTGGTGGAGAACATTCCCTCCAGCGGTCCCCTGGCTGGCGAGCTCATTGAAGAGCTCGCGCCCGACGCCGCGCCAGCGGCGCTCGTGCTGCGCGAAAGCGCAAAACGGCTTGAGCAGCAAGCGGCCCAGTTGCGGCGGCTCGCATCGGCCGTGTACCAGCGTCGCGTTTTGGACGAGCTGCTTTTCGCGCTAGGTCGCCCGGGTGAGAAGCCTCAACAGGAAATCGACCAGTTCCACGCGGCGCTCTTGCTGGCCAGGCTCGACAACGACGAGCTCGACGTCGACGCCTACCGCCGTGAATTTGACCGCATGGCCGACGAGCTTCGCGCCAGGCTTCCGCCGGACGCCGACGACCAGGCCAAACTCGCGGCATTGAACGACTTTATGTTCGCGACCAACGGCTTTCACGGTAGCCGCGCCGACTACTACAACCGGGCCAATTCGTATGTCAACGAGGTGCTCGACGACCGCGAGGGGTTGCCGATCACGCTCTCGTTGCTCTACATGGAGTTCGCACGACGCATCGGGCTGACCGTGGTCGGCATCGGCCTGCCGGGGCACTTCGTGGTGATGCACGTGCCTCCCGCGGGCGAAGGAAAAGGCGAAAACGAGGGGCAATTGATCGACGTCTACGAATCGGGAGAGCCGATGTCGCGCGAGCAGGCCGACCAGATCGTGCAGGCGGCCACCGGCCGGCCGTTCAACGACCATTGGTTGCGGCCGGTTGAGACGCGGGCCATCCTGGTGCGAATGTTGCACAACCTCCGCGGCATCGCGGGGCGCGACGAGGATGTGCCCGGCATGTTGCGATATCTCGACGCCGCCTTAGCCATCGACCCCGACTCGGCCGAGGACCGAATGTACCGCGCCGTCTACCGTTTTCGGTCCGGTGAAGGGCGCGGCGCCCTGGAAGACATCGACTGGCTGGTGGCCCACGAGCCCGAAGGGATCGACCTGGAGCGGGTCGGCGAGCTACGGGTGATGGTCGAGCGGCAACTCTTGCGGGAATGACGGCGAATGCGTGAAACGTGTGTGATCGAGGGAGTGGTCTTCAAAGCACTCAGGAAGTTCGGCGATGCGCGCGGCTGGTTGGTCGAGTTGTTTCGCGACGACGAATTGGCCGCCGGCGACCGTCCGCGGATGGGTTATGTGAGTGAAACGTTGCCGGGCGTGACGCGGGGGCCGCACGAGCACGTCGAGCAATCGGACTACTTCGCGTTTCTGGGTCCCGGCGACTTCAAGCTCTATCTCTGGGACGCCCGGCCCGCTTCTCCCACGTTCCGGCAGCGGCAGACCGTGGTCGTGGGCGAGTCGAACCGGCAAGCAGTGTTGGTGCCGCCCGGCGTGGTGCATGCCTACCGCTGCATCGGCGATCGGCCCGGCTGGGTGATCAACTGCCCGAACCGCCTGTATGCCGGCGAGGGTCGCAAGCATCCGGTCGATGAGATCCGGCACGAGGACGCCGCCGATTCCGAATACGTGCTCGACTAGCGCGTTGACGGTTTTCCCAGCGCCTAATCTCCAGCGCCTTTCACCATCGACCTATTCATCCTTGATTTTCACGCCGTTTTCCTCGACGTCCTTGATCATTTTGGCGCCGTCGCGAGCCTCAAGCTGTTCGCGCGACATACGTCGCGGGTCGACAGTTGACTGAGGCGTCTCGTCGGAGTAATTCGTCAATTCTTGTTCGGGCGGCAGACGGCGGGTATTGCGGTCGCTTTGGCAGCCCGACGTCGTGCCGAAAAAGAACACCAGCGGCGCGGCAACTGACCAGGACCAAAGCGCTGTGCGCGAAATTGGTTGCCTGCCCGCCGGCGGGCAGGTCGATCGTGTGGGCTGCATTTCATTTCCTTTCATTCACGGCGACCCTTTGAAGGGGCGGCATGGTACTCGCTCCGCCGTTTTCCGGCCACGCCGATTTTGCACGCGCCATTTCGCCAAGCCACCCCAAACTGCGCAATTGCACAACGTAGGTTAGGCTTTCCAGCCTGACGGTGTAACGCGACGCATTCGCCACTTTGGAGGCCACGAGCAGTGGCTTCGTGTCTCAGCGGATGCGGGTTCACAGACACCACGCCGCTCCAGGTTTCATTTTGCCGACCTCAAATGACCATGACGCGGCTCTTGCCACTCGGCAGCCCGCGCGTCAAGCTGACGGCATCCCGAGGCCTCTTGTTGAGCCGTCCCTGGACCATGCACGCATCGCTGCTCCTCGCACAGGCCGATCCTTCGAATTTGCTCGCCGCGCGCCTGCAAATGGCGATCACGCTGGGATTCCACATCGTGTTTGCCTGCTTTGGCGTCGGCATTCCGGCGCTCGTGCTCTTGGCGGAAGGGATGTTTCTGCGGAGCGGCGACGAGGGCTGGCGCACTCTCGCCCGCCGCTGGTCGAAGGTCTTCGCCGTGCTGTTCGCCGTTGGGGCCGTGTCGGGCACGGTGCTCTCGTTCGAACTCGGGCTGCTCTGGCCGGAATTCATGGGTCGCTTCGGCTCGGTGATCGGGTTGCCGTTCACGTTGGAAGGGTTCGCCTTCTTCGTCGAGGCAATTTTCGTCGGCATCTATTCGTATGGCTGGAATCGGCTTTCACCGCTGGCCCATTGGTGGTCTGGAGTCCCCATCGCTGTCAGCGGGCTGGCTTCCGCCTGGTTCGTGGTGACGGCAAACGCCTGGATGAACGCGCCGCAGGGCTTCCGCCTCGTTGACGGTGCAGTCGTCGATGTGCGCCCGCTTACCGCGATGATGAATTCGGCAACCTGGGCGCAGACCACGCACATGATCATCGCGGCCTACATGGTCAGCGGTTTCGTTGTCGCATCGATCTACGCGGTGGCACTGCTGGGCGGTCGCACCACGCTGTACCATCGGCGGGCACTAACTCTTGCGCTGTTACCGGCCGCTGCTTTCGCCCCCTTACAGCTTGCCGCCGGCCATTGGTCTGCGCAAGTCGTCTCGCGGACCCAGCCCGTCAAGCTCGCGGCGATGGAGGGCCAGTTCCAAACCGAAAAGGGCGCACCCCTGCGGATTGGCGGCATTCCGGACGAACAACAGCGGGTGACGCGCTATGCGATCGAAATTCCAGGCGGACTTTCCTGGCTGGCCTACGGCGACCGACAGGCGACGGTCCGCGGACTCGACGACTTTTCGCCAAACGACTTGCCGCCCGTGCGAGTCGTCCACGTGGCATTCCAACTGATGGTCGCCGCAGGCATGCTGCTGTTGCTCGTTTCGTTGTCGATCGGTTGGTCACTTTGGCGGCACCGGAAGATTCCCACGGGCCGTTGGTTTCTGACGGCCGTCGTCGCGTGCGGTCCGGCAGCCGTTTTGGCGCTGGAGGCAGGCTGGACCGTCACGGAGGTGGGGCGCCAGCCGTGGATCGTGCAAGGCGTGCTACGAACTGCTGACGCGGTCACCGACGCGCCCGGCGTGTCGTGGGTTGTGGCCGCCACGTTGACGATCTACGGCATTCTCGCGATTGGGACGCTGGTCGTACTGCGATTACTGGCGCGCGTTCCGCTGCCGGAGGCCGCCGATGGCAATTGAGCTCGTTGTGTTGTGTCTGGTCGGACTCGGCATCACGTTGTACGCGGTGCTGGGCGGCGCAGACTTCGGCGCCGGGGTTTGGGAATTCAACACGGCTCTGCAGGCATCCGAACGCGAACGGGCCCTGATCTACCGAGCGATTGGACCCGTGTGGGAAGCCAACCACGTTTGGTTGATCTTCGTGATTGTGGTCATGTTCAGCGCTTTTCCCACGGCATTCGCCGCGCTTAGCCGCGCGCTTTGGATGCCGCTCTTGCTGGCGCTGGTGGGGATCGTATTCCGAGGCGCCAGTTACGCTTTCCGTTCGCACGCCGTTGCCGCCCTCCGCCAGCAAGAAATCTGGGGGGCCGTGTTCGCTCTGGCCTCGACCGCTACGCCGTTTTTCCTTGGCGCCGCCGTCGGCGCCGTCGCATCGGGCAAGCTGGTGGTGACCGTCGATGGTCGCTATGCGGGAAACTACCTGACGGGCTGGATGACTCCCTTGGCCATCTTCAACGGCTTTTTCACGGTTGGCATGTGCGCCTACCTGGCGGCGGTTTTCCTGACGCGTGAGGCTTTTCTGCAACGCGACCCGGAACTAACGTCGCTTTGGCGTCGCAGGGCCTTGGCCACCGGTGTCTGGATGGGCATCTTGGCGCTGGGTGGTCTGACGTTCGTCGCCAGCGACGCCCCATTGCTCTGGCAGGGCTTTCGTGAACGCGCCTGGCACGTCGTCGCGGTATCGCTCGTGACGGGCTTCCTGTCGTTGTGGGCTTTGTGGAGCGAGCATCATCACGGCGCGGCGCTCGGCGCGGCGGCCACGGTCGCGACAGTCATTTGGGGCTGGGCCGTAGCTCAGTACCCGTTGCTGGTGCCGCCGGCGATCAGTATCGAGTCGGCCAAAGCTGGCGAGGCGGTCTTGAAACTCATCGCCTGGTCGATCGCCGGCGGGATGTTATTGCTTCTGCCGGCCCTCGCCTGGTTGTTCTATCTTTTCAAGAATCCAACTGAGTCTGATTAGTTTGGCCGCCGGCGGCGGGATGCGACGGCGCTCGCCGACGATCCTCCCGCTCTCGTCTTCGGCCGCTTGGCGGTCGCTGCCGGTGTCGTAGGGCCTGGCCCACGCGCATCGCCAAGTTTGGCAAGTACCCGTTTAGGCGCAACGGCGCGAAAACTTTCGTCAATCCATTCCTTGAGCATTTCGACGGGCACATCATGTTTCGTATTGAAACGAGCGGTCACCCAGCCACTCTTACCGAGCCCATACTCCGTTGGCGATGCAAAGGGAAGATTCAACGCTTGTTTCGCCGAGTGGGGAAGCTTCACGGACAAACTGAACGGGTCATCTTCTTTGATTCCGAAGGCCATGAATAAAAACGCTTTTCCCTTGACCTTGATCGCGTTGTGGCCCCAGGGAAAATCCTCGTGCGTTTCGGGGTACGCTAGCGCATGCTCCCGCAGGGTGGATTTCGCACGAGTCAAGTGGCTTCGTTTGGACATCGAAACACCTACCTTTCATGTGGCTAGCCGCCGCCACCACCACTCGGCCCCTTGAATCAGCACCACGACCTGCGTGATCGCGAGCGGCGTACTTAACGGAAACTGAACGCGGAGGCCCGCAATCTCTGCATTTTACCACCTGCCGGCTTCGCTGGAACGATCCAACGACCCGCTTGCCCGGCGCACGACGGCGCGGGATGCTGGTGGCATGTCTGCGAGAGTGCGCACGTCAAACTGCTGGTGAAGAGGCTCAAGAGTTGGTTGAGGGAGTCAACTTATGTACCGCGTTCCGATAATCCTCGGCCTGGTCTCCATCTCGGTGATCATTTTCGGCATCGCACCCATCGCGGCCGCCGACGCGCCGAGCCTTGGAAGCCGCTGGATCGGTTACACCGAGCTACGAACCAACTTGCCCGGCGGAAGACATACGAACGTGGCCACGATGCGCGCTTGCGCCGTTCGCGACGACGGCAGTGGGCGTCGCGTGCTGGGCGAGGAGCTGGTAACTGACGCCGACACCTGGACACAGTTCGTCGGCTGGTCGCCCGACGGGAAGCTGGCCGTGATCGGCCGTGGTTGGGAAAGCCGCGACAACGCACAATGGGAAGAGGAGCACAAGGCGTTTCGCATGACCGAAGGTTGGCGGTCCGACATGTTGCTCGTTGACTTCGCGTCGAACCACATGACGAACGTGACATCCGTCGAACGAGTCAGCGAGTACAACAGTGGCCTTTTTTTCTGGCCCGGCAATCCCAACAAGCTTGGGTTTCAAGCGTTGATCGGCGGCAACTCGCATCCCTTCAGCATGGACCTCGACGGGCGGAACAAGTGTGATCTAACTCAAAACTCGACGGAGTTCGCCTACGGATTTAGCGCCTCGCCTGATGGACGGCGAATCGCGTACCACAAGAGCTACCAGGTCTGGTTGGCCGATGCCGATGGTTCGAACGCGACGCACATCAAAACCAACCTGCCATTCAACTTCGCGCCGCAGTGGTCGCCCGACGGCGAGTGGCTGATGTTTCTGGCCGGAGAGCACTACGACTGCCACCCCCATGTCGTACATCGCCAGGGCAGCGGGTTACGCAAACTGGCCGATCGGCAGGGCCATCGCGGGGTCGTTGAGTTTCTCGATGTTTTCGACTTCCACGGCGGCTCAAGCGACGTGCCCGCCTGGTCAACCGACGGCCATTCGGTCTTTTACACGGCCAAGTCCATCGACCGCGTGGAGTTGATGCGAGTTTCGCTTGCCGGCGAGTCGCAACAACTCACCCACAGCGAACCGGGCACCTGGTACTACCATCCCCAGCCGTCCCGCGACGGAAAATGGCTGGTGTGCGGCACAAAACGTCAAGGTGTGCGCCAGATAGGTTTGATCAGGACCGACGGCGGCGAACCGAACTTGCTTACCCAGCTCGAACTCGGCTGGGGAGCGATGTGGCCCTCATGGCGGCCCGAATCGCACGAGCCGTGACCCGGCATGGGGCTAGCTGGGAGCGGCGGCTTGCCACCGTGCCTCGCGCATATCACACTGGCACAAGCGAAGACGCGAAACCGTTGCTTGATCGCCCATGGGGAGGACAATCTCTTGCAATTCAACCGGCGCAATTTGCTTGTGTCTGCCGGCGCCGCCGCGGCGGCAAGCCGGTTGTCGCCTGCGACGGCGCTAGCCGATCTGGCGGCGACTTCAACTCCGCTTCGGATCACCGGTCTAACCGTCACGCCGGTCGCGCTGCCCGATCCGCCGCTCTTGGCCGCGAGCGGCTGTCACGGCCCTTACTTCCTGCGAAACATCGTGGAATTGGAGACCGATTCAGGGATCGTCGGCGTCGGCGAAACACACGGCGGAGAAGGCGTGACCAGGGCGTTGGAAAGGGCGCGAGAGATTGTGGTCGGTGAAAACGTGTTCGCCTACCGCGCTTTCGCGCGCGAGCTGGCGGCACTCGATGAATCGTGCCACGCCGGCATCGAGCTGGCGTCGCTCGACGCCTGCGGCCGCGCAATGGGTCGTCGGCTGTGTGAGCTATTAGGCGGTCCGGTGCGCCAGGAAGTCGAATTCGCGGCATACCTTTTTTATCGCTACGCGGCCGACCATCCCAAATTACTGTCCGACCCACGGATCGTCGACGACCGAGGATCTGGTGATGGGGCGCTTGACCGCTGGGGCGAGGTCCGCACGCCGGAAGCGATGGTCGAGATGGCGCTTCGTTTCCGCGAGCAATTTGGCTTTCGGGTTTTCAAGCTCAAGGCCGGCGTTCTCGCGCCCGACGCCGAATTGGCGACCATGCGGTTGATGCACGAGCGGTTGGGCGATGAAGCCCTCCTGCGGATCGACCCCAACGGCCGCTGGAAGGTCGAAACCGCAATTCGCGTAGGCAAGTCACTGGCGGAACTGTCGCTTGAATACTTTGAAGACCCCGTAGCTGGGCAGACGGCGATGGCCGAAGTCCGCCGGGCCACCGGATTGCCGATGAGCACCAACATGTGTGTGACGCGCTTCGACCATATTGCCGAAGCATTACGGTTGCAGCCCGTCGACGTTGTACTGGCCGACCATCACTACTGGGGCGGCATGGCCGGCTGCCTGGCCCTGGGACCGATCGCCGACGCGGCCCCTTGGCGGCTGAGCCAGCACAGCAACAGCCATACCGGGATCACGATGGCCGCGATGATCCACCTGGCCGCCACGGTGCCTCAACTGACTTTGGCCAGCGACACACACTATCCCTGGTTGCCCGAAGGCGCCGACCTGATCGCGGGAGGCAAGCTGCCGATCCACGATGGTCGAATGCGGCTACCGGCCGGGCCGGGCTTGGGTATCGAAGTCGACCGCGACAAGCTGGCCCGCGCCGCCGAGACGTACCGCAAGTGCGGCATGCGGACGCGCGACGACGCCTCCACCATGCGGCTGATCGAACCGGGATGGAAGGCCGAGTTGTTCTAAGGGGCTTTGCCGCGATGAAACCCGACAGCAGCCAATCTGCTCATCAACGCGCGGATGGTGCCGGGCCGGGTGCTGTGCACAACCAACCGACCCTTCCTCCCCAGGCACTAACCAGCAACCTGGTCGAGCGAGCGGCCGCCGTCAAGGCCTCCGTCGAGGCCGATATTGGCGAAACTCGTACGCCGGTTCTGGAAAAGTCCGTGGTTGGCCGCGAAGCGGAGACGATCGGCCGCGACGATCAGGTGCCAACGCCGCAATCGGCCGTGAAGGCTCGCTACTTCGGCGATTACGAGCTGCTTGAAGAACTCGGCCGTGGTGGGATGGGCGTGGTTTACAAAGCTCGTCAAACCAAGCTGAATCGGCTGGTGGCGATCAAGATGATCCTGGCCGGACCGTTGGCCTCGCCCGACGACGTGAAGCGGTTCCACACGGAAGCCGAGGCGGCAGCCAGCCTCCAGCACCCGAACATTGTGGCGATTCACGAGGGGGGCGAATATGAAGGGCAGCATTATTTCTCGATGGATTACGTCGAGGGCCGCAGCCTGGCCGACCTGGTCCGGCAGAATCCGCTCTCAGCCAGGCAAGCGGCGGAATACGTCCGCTCAATCGCCTTGGCGATTCAATACGCCCACGAGCAAGGCACGCTGCACCGCGACCTGAAACCATCGAACGTGCTCATTGACCGCCACGACCAGCCACGCGTGACCGACTTTGGCCTGGCCCGGCGAATCGAAGGCGGCGCGGAGCTGACCGGCACGGGCCAGATCCTGGGCACGCCCAGCTATATGCCGCCGGAGCAGGCCGCCGGGAAACGTGGTGAGGTCGGTCCCGCGAGTGACGTCTACTCGATGGGCGCAATCTTGTACGAGTTGGTCACTGGTCGTCCACCCTTCCGCGCCGAGACACCGCTGGATACTTTGCTCCAAGTACTGGAGCAAGAACCTGCCGCGCCACGGCTCTTGAATCCCAAGCTGCCACGCGAGCTGGAAACGATCTGCCTGAAGTGCTTGCGCAAAGAGCCGGGCAAGCGGTACACAAGCGCCGGCGAATTGGCCGCGGACCTGGGGCGATTCCTATCCGGTGAGCCGATTCACGCTCGCCCTGTCGGACCGCTCGGGCGCTGGGCGCGTTGGGCCGCCCGGCACCCGATCGCCGCCGGCCTGGTAGCGACCGCGGCGGTAATGCTGTTGGTCGTGATGGCCGCGGCGATTTCCGTGGCGCGAACGTTGAAAACGCGGTTGGGCGGCGAGGTGGTCGAAAGCAACAAGTACGCGGCCCGCAACGTCGCCAACACGCTTCGCTGGCAACTCGAACGCTGGGGCAAGGCCATCGAAACCGTGGCACTCGATCCGGAATTGGCCGATCTGCTCGAACACCCCGCGCCGACCGACGAGCTACGAAATCTAGTCATTCGGTGGCACGATTTTTATCGGGGACAGGAGGGAGGACTCGTCGATGCGGGCGGCACGGCTCCGTTCACGAATTTGTTCGTTCTCGGCCCGCGAGGCCGTTCATTGGCGCGCTCCCCCGATTTGGCCCACTTCCTGGGCAACGACTACAGTTTTCGCGACTATTTTCAAGGCGCGTGCGAAACCGCGACCGGGCGAGTCCATATCTCGCACGTCTACTTCAGCGAAAACGACAAGCTCTATAAGGTCGCACTTTCCGCGCCGGTGCGCCGAAGAGGACAAGGGCAACCCATGTTGGGAGTGGTCGTGGCGACGGTCGCCTCCGATGCGAGCTTCGGACTGGACTACCTGCACGACGGGCGTCGTAGCGCGATGTTGGTCGGCCCACTCGACCCGCGGCGCAATGACGACATGGCGGCGAGCCGAGGTCCGCCCCGCAACGTGATCCTGGTCCATCCAGCGTACAACAAGCCGGGCGCCAAAGCGGTCGAAATTGAGAGTGACGTGTTGCGTTCAGTGCAGTCCGAGCGTCGTCCCGCAGGCAATTTGGTCATCAAGCAACAAGCCCGGGAGGTGGCCCATGACGCCGACTTCCACGATCCAATCCGTGGCGGGCGATGGCTGGCGGCCTTCGCACCCGTGGCCGACAGCGAATTCGTGGTGATTGTCGAACAGCCTTACGATGAAGCCATCGAGTTCCAGGGTGGGCTGGCGCGCCAGCTCACGATTTGGGGCGGCACGGCGCTTTGCCTGGGTGTCGTCTTGGTCGGCAGTGCGATCTGGTTCGCGTTACGGGCTACGCGGCAAGGTTGGAGGTGAGGAGTCCCGCTGCCGACCTCCTCAATGAGCTCGAACCTTCACTCTTCAAATGGATACAACGGGCGCGCACGGCGGTGGTATGCGAGTCGCGTCATGTCGGCGCAGGCTATAATGCAACCTGATCCGTGGCAACACCGGCTTCATGCTGTGGCAACCACATCTTCTGGCTGCGTTGGTACACGACTTCCACGTCGAACAAGGCCCGAATTCGCCGGTCGTAGAACAGGCGCGGCAGGCGTTGCAGACGAAAGGCTGATGCCTGGTTCTCCCTGCGATTTTTTCGCATCGCTACCTGCCCGCCGAAAACATGACCTATCCTTTCTTGGCCACATGCGGTGCGGCAGCAAGATCGTGGTCCGTGTCGACGACCTCGGCAACCTCCTGCCGAAACGCGGTCTACCCGATTCGGTGAACCAGCTTCCGGCGAAAAACGCCCGCCAAATCTTGTCGGCCTGAGAGGGTTGAACCAATGCTCAAACTGAATGACGAAGGCGCAGTTCTGGCCAGTTACTTGGATGAAGAACGCGTGCGATCGGCGGTCAGCCGACTGCTCAGCAGCTACGTGCCGCCGCCGGACGCGGAACTTCGGGATTCGGCGCGAAGTCCCTTTTTCGCTCCGGTATCGCTCCTCGTCGATGGCGATGCCTTCACGAGGTATTCCGCTTTCGCGCACGACATTTCGCCCGATGGTATTGGCATGTTGCACGTGATGCCGCTTCCACTGGGCGAGATCATTGTCGTTATTTGCCGTCCGAATGCCGGAACGCTGTCGCTGAGGACCCAGATCACCTGGTGTAAGTCCTACGGCGAAGTGTGGTACAGAAGCGGCGGCCGATTCCTTGCGGCAATCGAGGCATAGGCTCTCGCGTCGTCGTCACGCTGTTCGCTATCGCACTCTCTTCTCCCGTCACGATGGGGGCTGCCGATTTCTTCGTCGCGCCAAACGGAAATCCGCAAGGCAATGGATCGCGCCAGCGGCCCTGGGACCTGCCGACCGCCCAAGCCCAGGCTTCGCCGTTCCGTAGCGGAACCGCAGCCAGCCATAGATAGAGCATCCAGACTGCGACCAGCGAACCGCCGAAGGGAACGCGGTCGTGGATCATGAAATGAGGCTTGTGAAAGAGCGGATTGAACTACTTGGGTTTCCAGGCGATTCGCGAGGCGCCGCAGCGCAATCCATCGGGTGCGACCTCAGTGTGGACGAGCGTTTCCAGGTCAAGGATCATCAACTTGCCTCCGTCAGGCGACTGGTCAAAGCGCTGATCGAAATGAAGGTATGCGATGTATTGACCGTCGTGCGACCAACTCGGATATCCATTCATCCCAGCGCCTTCGGTTAATTGCTCAACACCTTGGCCTGTGTCAGCATTGGCGACGAAGATTTGCCATGTTCCGTCCGGTTGCGCGCCACCGAAGAGAACCTGTCGCCCATCCGGCGACCAAGCGGGGTAGACCCACCCTCCCAAGACGCGGTCTACGAGCTGGCGCACGTTGGCTCCTTCGGCATCCATGACGAAAAGCCGGAAGCCACCCTCTTGTCGATTCGAAGTGAAAAGGATGTGTTTTCCGTCGGGCGACCAAGAGGGGTCGGAATCGAACGCGGCGTTGCGAGTTAAGTTCAACGGCCCTTTGCCATCGGCCCCCATTACATAGATCTCATAGTTTCCGTCCCGGAGTGAGGTGAAAACCACGTTCTTGCCGTCGGGTGACCAACAAGGATGTTGATCTTGGCTGCCACTGTTCGTGAGGTTGATCGGCTTACCTTCGGCGCCGACGACGTAGATCTGCGGTTGTACGCCGGAGATGAAAAGCAATTGCCGGCCGTCGCGCGACCAATTTGGATCGGCGCTTCCGCCGGTTCCAGTTTCGACGCGATGGACGTTGTTTCCCATAATGTCGAGCGTGATCAGCTCGAAGCCTTTGCCGGAACGATTGGCGGTAAGCGTAAGCCGTGGCAGACTTACATTCGGCTCGTCGGCACGGCTGTTTTGTAGGAGAGCTAGGAACAGGGCGACCGCAACGAAGCTAACCACACGATGGAAGACCATCAAAGTCAATTCCAGTTCGTTGCATGACTGTTGGTCGCTGTCTGCCATTTTAAGGCCCTTTCACTTCTGTCAAAAGAAAACGAACTGACAATGCCACGAAATGCTCCACGGTAGGAATTGGATTTGATCGTGCTGAACGAACCCGAAGCTTTGGGTGTTGCCCACGCCGCCCGTGTGCTTGAGCGAGTCTACCGCCAAGGAGAACCAGGAACAAGTTTCGCAGGCCAGCAAAGCCAAGCTTAGGACCGCGGGTTGGGATTTCGGCGAGGCAGCCCTCGGAGAGTGGGGTCACCAAAGCACGCGGTATTTCGGTAGCGACTTTTGAATTCGTGCCACGGCGGAAGCGGCATCCTGGATTGGACACGACGATTCGGGCAGTGTTCGCCCGACATGATCAACACAGTCGGCTTGCCGCGAAACAGAAAAAAGTGCGGATTGCCGGGATGCCGATCGCGGCAAGAGTCAGCATCAAAGCGCAACCGGTGCGCCGCGTCTCAATGCCGTGCTTCGTGGCCAGGGCTTCGACGGCCGCCTTGGCGTCCGCCAGCGAGCTTTGCGTGCGCTGGCGGTAGGTTCTGATCGCCTCGATCTTGTGTCCTTGGCGCAACATTGCGAGCAATTGCTCCTGGATGTCGCTCTCGGCGAAGATCACATCGACTTGCAGTCGCTCGATGGCCTGCTTGGCCTCGGCCAGGCCGGCGCCGGTCCGCTGGCGATAGAGATTGATCGCCTCGATCTTATCGCCCTGTTCGAGCAACTGTGCGATCTGCTCCTCGAACTCGTCCGTTTCATCGTCGACGCCGGCCGGCGCGGATCGATCTGACTTGGGGACTTCCTCCAGGGCCTGCTCCTCGGCCTCTTCCAGCGGCGCTCCACATTTCTGGCAGAAGGCGAAGCCCGGCAAGTTCTTCTTTCCACAAGCACTGCAGCGCATCGGAGCCTCGTTACCCTCGGCGAATGAACTGGTAGATCGCTTCACTGGCCTTGTCTAATTCATCGAGCGCTAGCCATTCGTCCGCGGTATGCGCCTGGTCGATCGAGCCGGGACCGAAAACGACGGCTGGAATTCCAGCCAAGGCGATTTTCGAGGCGTCAGTGCCGTACGGAACGCCCACTTTTTCGCAGCCGCCATACAACCCGCCGACCACGCTTGCCAGGCGGTCGGCCAAAGCGCCATTTTGTTCGTCGCCCAACGGAACGCCCTTCAGATACGGCTCTTCATGCTCGACTTCGAAGTCGATGCCGGGGTACGCTCGCACGAATTCGACCACTTTACGGTAGCCCTCCATTGCTTGCTCACCGGGCAGAAGCCGGCGGTCGATTTCGATCGTGCATCGGTCGGGCACGGTGTTAACGCTCAAGCCGCCGGTGATCGTGCCAACGCTCAACGTCGCCTGGCCGCAAAGCCGGTGGCGGGGTATCGCCTGGCTAACGTGCTTGGCGCAGGCTTCGAGTGCCGCGAGCACACGCGCCATCTTGTATACGGCGTTGTCGCCCAAATGGGGCTGCGAACTGTGGGCGGCGCGACCGTGGGTGTGGCAGCGCCAGCGAACGGCCCCCTTGTGGGCGATCACCACCTGCAGATTGGTCGGCTCGGCAATGATCGCCGCGTCCGGTTTTCGCGGGGCGATCGAACGCGCTTCGGGCGGCCAAAGTCGGGCCAGGTCGGCGGCGCCGCTGTAGCCGTGCTCTTCATTCACAGTGCAAGCCATCAACACGGTGGGCATGCCTCTCGGCCGCTCCTCGGCAAGTCGCGCCAACGCCCCAAGCATCGCGGTCATTCCCCCCTTGATGTCGCACGAGCCACGGCCATAAAGCCTGCCGTCGCGGACGACCGGAGTCCAAGGCTCAATGGTCATGCCATCGACAGGCACCGTGTCTTGATGGGCCTCCAAAAGAATCAACGGCCCGCCGTCGGCAGCCGGCACCTCGCCGTCGAGTCGGGCCACGATATTGTCGCGCTGCGGCTCGATCGTTTGCCGCTGCCAGGCAATTCCTAGCCGGTCGAATAGCTTCTGGAGGTACTCGGTCACGCGATATTCGAAGAACTCGGGCCCTTTGACCGGGCGCCCCATCGGGTTCACGCTGGGAATCGAGACCAGATCGCCGAGAGTTTGAACAAGGTCGAGTGGCATGGGTTGGGAAGGAGAAAGTTGGAGTGAGGTAGGCAAAATGCGGTCTGCGGCTATTCTCCCACCGCGCCCGCCGAGAGCAAGCGTGTCGTATGAACAAAAAAACGTGAGAACACCCCGAAAGAGTTGTTGCTTCGCAAACTGGCACCCGACACAATGAGGTTGTGGGGGGTTTCCCCTCACAATACCCTTCGTAGGTACCTGCCCCGCCTGCGAAGGGTTTTTTCGTGCGCCCAGGCTTGTTTTTCAATGGAAAGCGGCGGACAACTGGAACTACGCGGCCCTTTGCAG
>Ga0265313_10000790_pt1 | contig 32003 bp, 28 predicted proteins | sample 4123metaG_FD_203122 | JGI IMG/M metagenome (GOLD analysis project Ga0265313, IMG submission 203122) | Rhizosphere microbial communities from Carex aquatilis grown in University of Washington, Seatle, WA, United States - 4-1-23 metaG | ecosystem: Host-associated > Plants > Roots > Rhizosphere >... | reverse complement strand
CTGAGTTAAGATTAGAATTATCATAATCAAAAGATATATCATTTCCAAGTAGTGAAACTGGAGGATTACCAGCTTGATTAAGACTATCATTAATTAGTTTTATTTTATTCTGTATTAATGTATCTAGTTGTTGAAGATTTTGCTGTATTAATTTAGAATTATCATTTCCTTTTATATCCACATCTTGGGCACTTGTTATTCCAAATACTGATAGCTTATCAGCAAAATCTGCTCGTTGTTTTAATAAACTTTGTAATTCACCATCATATGCAGTAGCATTCAATTGATTATTTAATATTTTTGAAAATGATGTTTCATCTACTGTCAATGTTTTGAATGGCACATAGTTTCCATAAATAGCATTTCTAGATTTTAATTGTTGAGTCAATCCACGAAAATACGATCCTGATGAATCTTGATTTGTTCCGCTGTCTTTTTTGAATGCACCATCAACCATTAGCGCGGCTTTATAAAATGTTGTAAAATTGTATGGTTGTCCGGATATCAATAACGATATTACATTCATTATATCTTGACCGGCAAATGGGTCTTTAGTCAACGCTGGGGCATATGTCCCAGGAGGGCTTGCTTGATATGAATCCCCAAATAATGTTAATGATGCAATTCCTTCTTTCCACCTATACACCATTCCATCTGGATCATAGAAAACCCGCCTAACCGAATTATTTTGTATTCTATCTGCATCTTGTTGTAGATAGTTATTTTCTGTTGTTGTTATACCAGCATATAATCCATTTTTATCTTTTACGAAAGATGATTCAAATAACTCTTTATTTTCATCTAGGAGTTCTAACTGATTATTATCAACACCTGTTACTGAATCAAACTCTAACTTGAATGGAGTCATAGGATCAAATAATGGTCCGTTGAATACATTTACCGATGGCTTAAAATTAACAACACCGTAATTAAAATATCCACCATTATCCGAGCCTTTTACCGATACTGTATATGTCCTATCGCTATATGATGAAGTCGCCTCATCTACGATTCCAGCAAATACATGAGCACCATCCCTATCGGAAACTATTGTGCTTCTCATTATCTGCCATAACCAATTTGGAAAATCATTACCAACGAAAATAGATTTTTCTAATGAATATGTTTCATTTATTGCAAATGTATCTTTTATATCATTTGTTAAATTGTTGAGTCCTTGTAAAAACCCTAATCCAGAAAAAGAACTTTGTAATCCGCCAAGAATCTTGTTATCTACTTTCTTTTTCGAGTTTATATAAATATGCACATTATCCATTGGCTGAATTACTAATTTGCCAGAATAATTCAATCTCATTTTTTCTCTTATGCGATTGAGATTTTTCTTAGGATCTTGGTTATCAGCTATTGCCTGTCGTCTTGTATTTGTTGCCAATGACAACTGAGAATATAATGATGATACTATATTATTGAATAATATCACTTCACTTGGGCTCAATCCGTCATCGCCTACGGCATCACTACCTTGTAGCGCAGATGGATCTATATTTCCAGATTTTGGTCCAATAATATTGCTAATACTACTAGCATCAAAATTAATTTCAAATCCTATATTATCTATTATAGCTCTAACCCGTTTTCCTAGATATGTATCGGGGCTTACTATAAAATTAATAGGATTTGCTCTTCTTAACTCTCTATTCAGATTTAGCTGTTGTTTTTGTAATGCAATAGTTTGGTCTAATGATGTAATACCCAATTGCAAAAATGAATTAGAATAAAATCTATTAGTTGCATCACTAATCGCTTGTTCTATATCAAGATTAGTAATCCTCATAATCTTATATGGGTCATTAAAACTTAATGAAAAAGATCCTTTTGCAAAATCTAATGTTGTAGTAGTTGTTATTGATGTTACATTGTTGAATTCTATTACGCCGGTTCCTTGGCTAAAATTAGATCGAAATGTATCTGGGATACCGGCAATCCAAGAAGTATACGGAGTATCCTGTGATAGGGCATAAATCTCTTTCACACGATCAATTATATTAGTAAATTTTGACAATGCACCATTAACTGAATCTTGTAAGCTGTCAGCTCCATATGCACCTAATGTTGCGCCAGGAGTTTGTGATATATTATCTGTTAATGAGAATATAATCGGTAAAAGATGGTAATCAACTCGTCCTAGATCTGATGATATTTGTGATATTTTACATAGTTTTTCATATGATGAAATCTGATTACATTTATTTTGGAATAAAACCTTTGTAGTTTTATATAATAGTTTTTCATGACTATCCATCATATCTGGTCGCCAGTTTTCAGCAAGTGATGCGAACATACGCTTCTTCACCAAAACCGTAGCATTAGGATCTTGCATAGAAATACCTAATTGCTTTGGGGTATAGTTATTGTAATCTATACGTTGAGCGCCTTCTTCAGTATATGACCTATCGGCCGTTTGATCAAATTGATTAGCAAATGGACCAAGCTTGCCATACCTATTAGTTTGACCATTGGTAGCAATATCGAGACTCTTATTTTTATTGTCTCCGGAATTAAACTGTTGATTTAGAACATCTCCTAAATTACTTAAAAAATCATTAGTGCTAGCCATTATTCCTTCTTACACTATATATCATTAACTATCTTGATGTATTATTAAAATTATTAGCATTCTGCATATCACTAAAACTTAATGGAATACCATTCTGAGAATTATTAGACGGTCCAGAATTAGCAGATCGTTGCCAAGGTAGGTAATTAGTACGGTAGCCGCGTCTTTGAGTTGCGGTAAATTTAATATCATATGTGAATAATCCTAACGGATTAACACTTTCAGTAAAACTGAATGAATTGAAGAAACCCCTATATACCCATCCGGAATAATAAAACTCTATACCTAATGCCATTGACGCTAATGAAGGTACACTTTGTGGCAATATATTTTGACTTGCTGGATCTAATCCAAGAACACCTAATGAACCACTTGTTAACGAACTAGCGAATCCACCAAGATTTCCAAGTGAAGAATCAATTACATCGTTTAATCCTGTAATTGAACTATCAGCAGCCATCGTTAATGCAATAGGATCAAATAGATATTGTTCTGCTCTATATATCTCATATAATACATTTAGTCCTTCTACGCCTGAGCTACCTGTATGCCCATTGATACTCAATGTAGTTAACTCTTCTCCCCAATACTGTATATTGTATCCGCCTTTTGTTCTATTTGTTGTAATAACTTTTCCATTACTGTATGTAATAGATTGGGGATTAATATACATATTAATTACACCAACCTCTGGAACGAACCAATGACCAATATTTCTTCGTGTATTTGCTAATTGTGCTGGCGGTATTTTACTTGATGGCAATCCATTGCCATCAGCATTTGGAATTGGAGATCCAGTAAATCCATTAGTTTGGTATGCCTGGCTTTGATTATTTATTGCGGCATTTAAGCCAGTACCAGATACTGCGGCAGTAAGAATTGGAAGACTTCTTTGATCATTTAGCAACGCCATACATATATACTATTTTAGTATCCAGGATCTGAAGATTTTCCGTTGTTTGTGCCAGCGGCAGCTCCATTCATAACTTCTATGCTATTTGGTCCTGATTTCTTGTGGACATTAAACCCTGGTGGCGCTGATATTTCTAATATCACTTTTTGTGGCGGAAGCTGTTTTGTTTCTTCCTGTGCTTTTAGTGCCTCTTTGGTTGCTGCAGTAGCTGTTGTTGGAGCATGCTGATTGTATCCTGCTTTATGGACTGCATCTGTGTATAAGTTAGATTTTCTGTCGTGAGACTCTTGCATCATTCTTTTACGCTGTTCTGCCATTTTAGGATCTCTACTTGCCTCCGCTACCGTTGGCATTCTGCTTGAAGAACCTTGCGGATTATATTTTGCAGAAATAACTGTTGTATCTGGAATTTTAAGTACATTTTGTGATGGCTTATCTGGTTGCATTAATGTGCGATGTGGCTGTTTAATGGTATTGTCCATTACTTTGTCTTCTGGATTTTGTTTAGCAATACCAAGTACCCCTTTAATATCATCTATTGTTTGTTCGGTACCAGATTTAATTTCATTTCCTGCATTTGCTATACCATCTACTATACCGCCAATAGATTTGTATATTTGCTCTACCGTTTGTCTTTGAGATATCGCCTCTTCTTTTTGATATTCTTCTTTGGTGGTAGCAGTTTTGCTCATTGAATTAAATTGATTAGAATAAATTGATGATTTACCCATATTAGTCAATATGTCTGCTTTATTCGCACCGCTTGTGCCAAAAAATTGTTTCATCTGAATACCAGCGGTAATTTCAGCTGCTACCGCAGCTCTAGCGACAGCAAGATTCATTTTCTTTAGTTCTGTATTATTTCTTTCTTCTATGGCTTGTCCGCGACCACTAACCTCTCCTACCGCTCCCGTTCCTGTTTTTAGTTCTTTTGATATAGCACCAAAATCTCTTTTGCCTAATGCTTCTAATAGTCTTGTAGCCTGTTCATCACTAGCACCTTGTCCTATACCAAATGCTCCACTTTTTAAAAGTGATCGCTGCCTCATAAATTGAGCAGCTGCTTGTGGGCTTGACGCAGCTTCTGCTTGTGTATATATCCTTCCACCGAATTGTTGGCGCATAGCCTTTTCTGCCATCTGAGCAACTTGATCTAATTTGCCTTCACGAAGCAGCTGATCTATTTGAAATGATCCTTGTAATCCACCCGGTCCACCTGATCGCAATGACAAAAATGCTTTAGTTCCGATTGTCATATCATGAATCGATTTAGTCATACCATCAACAATTTCCATTGATGCTTTACCAGTTAATCCTGTCTCTCGTAATGCATCAGTATACTTTGTTAAAAACTTTGCTCCTTCATCCGATTCATTACCTATGAACCTAAATGTTTCCGCAATAGTATTCATACTTGGAAGTACCTGATCAAACTGTACTCCTAATTTATTTGCAACGCTTGATACATCTGCCAAAAATTCAGCACCAGCTTGTGCTTGATTCGTTAATTTGCCTGTTGCCTGTCCGAGTGTGTTATAGGCTTCTCCCAATATTTTCATAGTTTCTATCTGACTAATTCCTGCCCCGGTCATCAAATTCATTGTAGACTGTAATACATGTAATTGAGATTCTGCGCCCTTACCGGTATTAATCGTTTGATCAAAATATCCAGGAAGTTTTTTCAACTCATTAGACATTTTTAATGTATTTTCCCAACTTTGACCAGTTGCACCAGCTACTGCTAATACTTGATTGGTATAGTTTTTTGTTTTAGAAGCTAGATCAACTAATGTACGCCCATCTTTTTCAAATAATTCACCCATATTTCCAGCAGCCCCTTGCAGAGAAACATACATATTTTCTAATTTTTCAGCTTGACCGGCATTTTCAATAAAATGATCTCCTAAACTAGCTAATTGCCCAGTTATAGCTTTTAGGGCGTCGCCAGGAATAATACCATTAAATGTATTAACTAATTTTGTAAGACTTCCAGAAACAACATTAATAGAAGCTCCGCCAGCATCTGCTCCTTCAAACATTTTTGCCCAAGAGACAGTAGATGCGGCTCTACCAATATCAACTAATAAATGGTCAAGAGATTCGGATACTCCATCTATTGCACCAACTCCTATTTGACCAGCATCATTAAAATTATCACCCATATCTTTTGTAGCATTAATTACATCGCCTAACTTGTCTCCTAGAGATCCAAAATACTCAATGGATTCTTTTGTTAACTTACCAATATCACCCAGATGCTTAACGCCTTCAGTTCCAATATCTATAATATTCTTCTTCAAACCATTAAATATACTAGTTAGCCCATCGCCAGCATTGCCTATATCATTTATTCCTGCAATGGTATTAGCTATATCTTTATCCTGTGGTATTTTTGGTTCATCAGCAGCCATCTAAAATTATCCTTCGATTTTTCTCTTTCTCTTTCGTTTCTTTATTTTTTGTTTTTCTTCGTCAGCTTTTTTATTTGCTTCCATAACCAATCTTGATGTTTCTTCGAATTCTTCATCACTGGATGCAAATGTTTGTCCATCTTTACCAAGAATTTTTTGTACTAGTTCTGGATTTGAAAATGAACCTATTAGCATTCCTTGATTTTCAAGCATTTTATTTTCATCTGCATAATCTTCTAACCAATTATAGAACATCCAAGCTTTCATAACCGGATCTATATTTTCAATTTGAGGATCATCGGGGAAGCAGCCACGCATTTTACATAGGTACCAGAGAAATCTGTGGTCTGGTTCCCTTACTATTTTTTTAAATCTTCTGCTACCTCCTCGGCTTCTTTAGTTGAGTTTATACCAAATTTAGTTTTTGCCTCTTCTTTCATTGCTGCTAACTCATCCCACAGTCTATTAACAACAACTTCTTCTAATGAGTTTATTAGTTCTAACTTTGATTCCGTTGTATTTTCTCCAAGAACGATATTAATATCATCTCCATCTATTTTATAGATAGAGCGAATAAGCTGTTGTTTTCTTGATTCAAAAGATGCTTCCCAGTCATACTTAGCAACAGCAAGAGTAGCCATTGTAGCATCTAGTGCTTCTTGTGATTTGAGCGTTCGCATAGAAAAAACATTATCTCCGATTTGAACATCACGAGTGAGCCGTCCAATATTTGCTAATAACTCAATTCTTCGCTTACCATGATCTGTAATTTTTACACCATGTTTTTGAACTTCTGCTTTTTCTTGGCGAAGAGATTTGATTCTTGCTTCATATTCGGCAGGAGAGATTTGCTGCATTTGTGGTTGAACAGGGTTCGTTTGTTGTGTATCCATATCTTCTGGCAATCCAACATTGAACTCACGCAATGATTGCTGTGCGGGCTGTTGTTTTTGTTGAGCCGGTGGTTGATTTGATGTTCTACGAATATTTGGTGAATTAAAATCTGGCATAATTACTTTCTCCTATCAATATGTTGTTTTATTGGGATATTAAAACACAAATCCCGTGATATGTACTATATCACGGGAAAATTATGTTTTAGTTTTTAATTATACGTTTGAGAAATAATCTGTAATAAGACCAGGTGAATCCATTGAGCCAAGCAATTGACCAACATCGGCACGTCGCTCAATTGAATTGAGCTGCATTATATTAGAACCTAATAGACCACCAGTAGCAGCATTACCACCATTGAGAGTAGAATAGATACCTTCTGCTGCGAAACCAGCTTCTTCACTTATTAACCAGTTAGTAGCAGAATATGAAAACTGTAAATTGTTGAACCATACGTTTTTTACTGTTGTAATTATTGCAGTACTGCCATCACCACTTGCTATGTCATAAATATCAATATCAAACGGAATACGCTGTGCGTGTATATGCAAGAACCCACGACTAAATGCCTCTGTTACACGAGCACGATCAAACCTAATCCTAGTGCAAGAACCAGTTATGTTGGTGCTAGCTGTTGGGGAGGAGTCAATGTGACCATCAGTTCCAACTTCATCAACCATTGTAATGGTTCGCTGTTCAGTAAAATTGATAGTCTGTATAGCACCGACAGCAGTTATACCAACGCGAATTACTATGTTAGTTGATAGTTGTGTAAATGTAGCGTCAGTTCCATCAGGACGTTCAATTATACTTCCTGTATTTGGTGCGATAGATGGCATTCGTTATCTCCTATATAAAATATATTATTATTCCTATTATACTATTGTTCCGACATCAATTGTAATATAAATCCAGTCGATGGGATAGACGGGTTGCACCTTTACTGAAATGTTCCATTGTCTTGGTTCAACGCTATCTCTAACAACAGTTGGTTGTGTATAAGCTGTAATCAATCCTTGACCTACGAAACCTCTCAACATTGCAATTGCACGAGCAAGTAACGTTCCTTGTGTATCCTGATTTTCTGGAGTTCCAATGAATCCATCAAACCCAGTTCGCATTGCCTTGGCAATTCGGTCTCTAATGAATACAATTGATAGTTCCTGTTCTTCTGGGAATCCGCTTTGAGTGGTTGTTATACCCCACAATACTTGACCACCACCAGCAACTGGTTGCAATGTTGCAATACCAGCAGCAGCTAATGCCTGTAGCACTGTATTACTGAACATTCTATTTACGTTTATTGTGAATCCGCTTAGCACCTTATGGGTGAGTGGCGAGGCGATATTTGATACACCTGATGTATAACCAGCGGCTGCAGCTGCAATGTAGAACCCATCAAGAATCTGATTGCTGCCACCAACCTGTACAACGATCTGATCAGGATAGAAATATGCAACCCTGAATGTTTGACCGTATGCTGCTGATACGGAATAATTTGCTAAGTCTTCAGTATTACCAGCTAGTATATCCGCTACAGTTGCGCCCTGGATACCTTCGAGTACCCCGATGTTTTCAACAGCGGCAAGGCTAACGCCTGTCACATTGTCTGGAGTTAATCCGTTTATAGCGCCTATAAATAGAACACGCTCTTTTTTGTTTGTCAAATTACTCATTGTTAGACAATGATTCATTGCATTATCAAATATTACTGATATTGTCTGCAATGGAAGCGGAACTACTATATCAAGTTCTTGTGATTCTAATGTTGCTAATGCTTTTTCCCAGCCAGCATCGAAGAATGTTGCATCTTGCACATCCACTAATGTTACGCGTACTGAGTAGTTATTTGGAACTACGTTATGATTCAAAACCAAGTAATCACTTGTTTGTGATGGATCAATTACTTCATATTTTAGGCTATGCTCACTAACGAATGATTTAGCAACTGTTAGTGTATTTGAGCCCGAGTTATATGATGTAATATCGTAAATACCAACGTTTGATGCATCAGCAGAAGCTGTTATTTGTAGTTTTAGTCCGAGGGCTATAACATTGAACGTATTGAAATTAACAGCACCACTATGTAGTGTACCAGTTGCAGTATCTGGGGTTGCAATCAATGCACCATCAGAACCTGTACTACCAACAACTACCTCACCGAAAACTGGGTCAATAAGTTGAAAAGTTGTGGTTGGATCATTAATAAAATCAGCAAATGGTGGAGTTGCTTCTGCTCTTATTTGTAATTGTCCGCCAACAACACCAACTATTGCAAATGTTCCAACGTTAGCGTTATTTACCGCGTCAATAACTGATAGTTCTAATCCAACATATGTATTGTCGAATGTAACTGACGAACTAAATAAGGCATTTATTTGAGTTAATAGATCGCGATTGATATATCCGTCTTGACCAAAATTAACTGTTGCATTTGTCTGTGTTACTGAATACGAATATGAATTACCAGATGGTGGCATTGCATTGTCAAATACGAATTGAGACACTGTTGGTTGACCAACATCACCGAGAGTGAAGAACTCAAATTTATTTGCAAGAAGTTGTTTCTCTACACCGGTGGCAGGATTCGTTACGAAAATATCGATATTTGAGTTTGGATCTGGTGATACACCTAATGGTAATGGAAGAACGAAATCATTTACATTTGTAGATGTAGCTGGGAAACTTGTTTCTAACACATATGAAACGCGTCGTGGAAGAGGAGGTGCCGCCTGAAGACACATAATGCCAGGCGGCGAATTAGCAAATGCTAATTGGCAACCAAGAGACAATGTATTTGTTAGACTTGGTAGTCCGTGTTTTGTATTTACTTGTTGCACTGCTGTGAAAAATGTTGGGCTGTTTATATCAGATACAGCAATGTATGTGGCAGTTAGGCTGTCGTTTTTATTTAGAACACCGCTTGAAACTTTAACAGTAAAATAATCACCTGGACGGAATGGTGATATTGTGGTTGGACCATTTGTCGTTTCTGATATAGAAAACATCAAAATACTGTTTGAAACAGCTTGATTATTTGCAACCCAAATTGTTGGATTCCCGTTTGCATCTAAAACATTACCAGATACAGAACCGAATGCTACGAATTGTGCTGTTCCGGCAATTGGTTGATTTAGATTATTTCGTTGTACCGCAACACATTTGATAGTCCAAGATTCATTTGGAGCATTAACATCTACGAGAGAGATATTATTGATTGTACCAATGCCAACATTAGTGACGCCATTAGTATAGAAAGAACCACCCTGATTGACTAAATGTGCTCGTTGTAATTCGATTTGCCCATTGGCAATATTGATTCTATAATCATATGTATTTGGAAATGTATTTTGATCTATTGCTTCTTCTAATCCTTGAAGCAAAACTCCATTTTTGTACAGTTTTTCTCTGTGTGAAATGATCGGAGAGTTTTGTAAGAGAAAATGTCTTCCATCACTTCCAGTTGCTGATGTATAGTATCCATCTAATCCATCATTGCCACCACCTACAGCAGAAGCAACTATAATTTCCTGACGGGCTCCCTCACCAATTATGCAAGCGATACGAGTACCACCTGGTACTGATGCGCCAGTACTTTGGGTTACGACGTTTGTAATTACGCCAGGAAGTGAATTTTGTGCGCTCGGTACGTTCGCCATTGTGGAATCCTTATTTAGTAAGTCCTGCTAAATTAAATGTGATGTTATTACTATGAATCATATGTAAGTATTCTTTTTTATGCCATGGTATCTCATAGATTTATCATTACATCTGTAATATTTTCCGACATATTTATTGTTAAGTTTGGTGCCACAACCCCTGGAGGTGATGGAAGTCTGCTAAATTCAACGCTAAAATTGACTACATCTATTAAGTTTGCTATTTTGATATGCCTATGCCATTCAGATCTAATTTGCAACGTTACTGTTTGTACAAATAAATGATCGTTTCTATCATCTCGTTCAACTGGGGCTCCAGAAGATACACCTTTAATAACTAATCCAGATTTTTGTAAATCATTAAATGCAATATCAACAAATAATAATGATACTAAATCTACGAGGTCATCTCTTGCCCTAAGATCTCTTGCCATTATATCTATATTAATGGAACCTTCCCAAGCACCGGCAAATGAAAAAAACTCTGGAACAGGAAATGTTTTCATATTTCCATAACCATCTTGGAATATAAGATTACCCCATTTTACAACACCAGTTTCCCTATTCATAGAAACAGGTACTGATGTTGAACCACCGTGCCTAACAATAATAGCTGGGTAATATATTACATCAAAACGATATGATTCTCCAATAAAAACACGAGTAGTAATACTATCGGTATATCCAACATCCTGTGGTAGGTTAGTATGATCTGGCGTTTGAGGGTATCCCCATAAATCGTGAGCATAATGATAGTATGAATCGCGTGAAAAAAAATCTCGTAATGTAGCAATAACAAGCTCTTTTGGATATAATGTCATTGAGTTTTGAATGACACTATATATTCCGTTTAAATCTGAACGATAGAAGTTATTAGTTGTCATATATTACCATCTATATTTTATTCTAATTGGTGAGAAAACTATACCTGTTGGTGTAGAACCAGAATAAGTTGATAACTTAAGTAAATATTCAATGGAGATAGTCAATGATGATTGCAGTGTATTAAAATAATATTGTAAATTATTTTGGATAGTAGAATCAATCGTTAAGTAATAATTACTTGGTGATTGTATTGCTGCAGGCAACCCAGCTCCTGACAATGTTGTCGTTTGAGAATCAAGGAGACCAAGATTATTTGGCGGCGTATATATTTGATTAAATACGTCAATGATAGAGTTATATCCTACAGGATTAATAATACCACTAGCTATTGAAATGGAAATTTGACTTATATTTGTATCAATTGGATCCTGAGGACTAGAATAAATACCCTGTGTTACTTCCAAAATTTGAGTATTGATTGGAACTATTTTTGTTATATCATAAGTTCTAAAATATCCATGTTGAGTTGTGTCTTGTAAAATTAATGTGGCATAAATAGCTGCAGCAACTGCATTATTTGCTCCAGCCCCACCAAATGTGGAAGGCGTTGAAGGACTGCTTATAAAATCCTGATTATAAGGACCAGTATATCCATCACTCCATAATTTTTCGCCAACCAAAACTGGTAAAATAGAATAACCAGTTTGATTTTTATTATTATTGTATGTGGAGCCAACACTTAATCCAGTAGGAGTAAAATAAGGCTGAGGAGGAGAGTTAAGAAATATTCCCTTGACAAGATTCTCATCAGTACCATCAACAGTATAGCCATCAAAAACATTATCAGTAATAATTTGATCATCGAGAGAATTATTAACTATATATGCATATATAGTTGTGTCTCCTCTAACGAATGTATTATTTTTTACAACGCAAGACCAGTTAGCTTCTATAACTAAATTACTACTTAAACTACCTGCTACGAATTGTCCTGGGGGTGCCATACCAGAAATAAAATTATTGGTAATAATTGCATCGGAATTTACTATAATATTATTAAAATATTTGTAAATAGTTGGAGTGCTTGCTGGATTACCATCTGGCGTATACTTACCATAATCAAATGAGTTTCCATCTATAATTAGATTATTAATAGGAGTATTGAAAACCATTTATGTTCCTACGGTTGTATATGTGGTTAGAGCAATTGGTTGAGTATTTACTAAACCACCATCAAAAAATGTTGTAAAATTAGTATCGTAAGCTGTAAAATTATTATTTCTTATAATGAGTGTAGCATATCCAGATGCATTATTGGCTGGAACCCTATTGGCAATAAACATAAACGCGCAGTTGTTATTTGTAATTGTTAATGATCCAGTGAATATTCCAGAGTTATTTGGAAACGAAGCTGCAGGAGAATCAAGAGTCCCAGTATATGCAAGCCCGCTTGAATACCCACTATAAATATACTTGCAAGTATTACTAGATATTGTCAGACTTCCCATTTTATCAGCTTGATATGTAGTATTTGGAAGAACCGAATTAGGTAAATCTTGCTTAGTAGTTATATTGATGGCGCCACAGGTATTATTAGATATGAACGAATTGGTTGTACAAATAGCATCATATACAACAAGACCTACATTTGTAGGAGCAATTTCTATTAGCTGATTTTTATTACAAAAATTATCTGTTATAAAACAATTATTCAATCTTGTTCCAGTGGTTGTTGTTGGAGCAACACTTGGACCAACGATTGCAATGACAGCAAACTTATCATCCGCATTAGGAGCAGTTGTTATAAACTTATTACTGGTGATTTTTATATTCTCAGCAAAACTAAGAGAGTTGGCATATATCATCGATACGAATTGAAATCTATTTAGATTTGGTGAATTGAATATACATTTATCAATAACAACATTCTCCAAACCGCTTGATGTAATATTTGATAGCAGACAAGCTTTTGTTGGACTGGCTGGATTTGTTATTGTAAAACTTGAATCGCTGGTTGCATCATAGGTATAATTAATCACACATGACTGAAATGTATTATTATTTGCCATAGTGAAACCAGTAGGACAAAAAACATTAATAACGCAATCTGTAAAACTATTATTATTTGATAGCGTTAGACCTAAACCAGTAGCGGAGCTAATATTCAATGTTGAGTCAGTGAATGATGTGGTTGTACCAACCGTTGCTCCTGACACCGTCGTGATTGTACAATTACTTATTATTGAATTAGCTCCAAATGTGCTTAGCACTCCTAGTGTGGCTATGGTACATCCGGTAAATGTAGAATTAGATCCAAAAGTAGTAGTTGTATTTGGCATCGACACAGTGCAGTTCGTAAAAACTGTATTTGTACCAAATGTCATAGAGCTTTGTAGGAAATTAACAGTACAATTTGTAAAAGATATATTGTTACCAAATACTGTAGTATTTGTTGGGAAGTTGATAGTACAATTTATAAATGAGATATTGCTACCGACTGACAATGTCGAACTTGCAGCATTGATTGTCATATTATCAAACTGTATATTATTACTTAATGAAACAGTTGATGTTCCGAAATTTAATATTGCATCATTTCCATTGAAAATTGTTTTTGCAGCATAACCAAGTGAAACCGATGATGTAAATGTTAATTGTCCTCTTACATTTACACTAGTTCCTTTTGTGTTATTAGAAGTATTTGTGTATGATATAAAATTAGTGAATTGTGAGATCCAAGAATTAACTGAATCTATTGTTCTAAACTGTCCTTCGGTGCTAAGAATGAAAGAATCAGTTATACCAGAAAACCCATTAGATATAAATCTTTTTGCATCAGTTATAGATAGAGTCGATATTGCAGTACCAGTTACCGTCGCTGTTATTACATATAATGGAACTACATCGGAATAACTTAGTAGATTGCTAAAATAAGTTCCTCGTACTGGATATGTATTAGATGATGCCGGATTAGTTACATAAAATATTCTATTTTGATCCAACGAGCCATATGTTCCAACAAGTGATGGACTGTAATCGGTTGATGCAATAAGTTCTATTTCAGATTTATTGTTCGCGCATACATACCAAGTAATTGTATTTACTGTTGTTGTAAATGTTGGATATAATGCTTCAATAACTGCTGGAACAGTTATGTTAGTTTCATTTATGAAAATAATTTTACCATTTATTAATGCTGTACCACCATTGAATGAAATAGTATTTCCTGATACTGTATAATTATCAAAACCATTTATTATACCATTTTCATTTAATAATCTATTTGGAGCGCTTATATAATCAAGAGCTGAACTAGTAAATTGTTCTTCGCTAACATTTCCAAATTGTCTTTCATCTTTTAGATATGAAACTAGTTTTGTAATATCATTAACTTGACAGCTTGAAATTAACATAATTTCTTCATCAAGTTCTAATGTCTTGAACAATTGTATATCTAGTGTTTTATTAGAAAAACTGGTAAGAGCTAGATTTATATCTATAATGAAATCTATATAATCTATATTTGTCTCATCATAGAATCTAATTACTTCGCCCTTTTTACCGGTGATTGTTGGACCAAGGTTAGATAGTGATAGTGAAATTGGATTCCATCTTCCTAAGAACCCAGTATAAACCCCAGTATTTTGATCATAATTATTGATCGTTAATCTAATTTCTTTATCATTATTAACTGTAGTATAACCTCGTAATTTTGGCGATACATTATATAAATTGATATTTGTTATATCTAATCCGGTATTAATAAATCTTGCACGCTCGTGTGTAAATGTATGTCCGTTGCCATCAACATATACTTCAAAAAATCTCTTGAACGGGCTAATTGTAGTTGAATCAAAAACATTTTCTGCATCAAATGATACTGAGTCATCTGAAAAATAAACGAAGACAGGTATGTTATTTGATGTTGCTGCTGGTGATGTCCCAGCGCCGTGGACGCCGTCATATACAGTAATATTTGTATAAGCAGCTGGCGTAGAACAATTTTGAAACGAAACACTCTTTATAGTGAATCTTCCGTAATCTCTAAAATTAAATCTAGGATCAGATAGCGGAAACGCTGGTTGAATAACAATAGTCTTTCCAGCAGCCAGTCCTGCATTAGACAAATCTAGATTTATTTGATATACTACTTCAACTCTATTTGGTAGAACATTAGTATATGGTGGTGGTAATATTGTGGCTGACCAATAACCATCACCAAATGAATCTTGTATATTATTTAGTATTGTTGGATCTGATCTTAAACTATCTCGTTCTACTCCATTTGTATAGAAGAAGTTTCTTTTTAATGGATAGAATAGTAATGTAGGATTGAACATTGCAGCAGCAACTGTTGAATACGCTGTTGAAGGTGGTGGACTTGCAACATTAGCCCCGCCTAACCCAAATCCAAGAGGGTCAATACTGTTGAAATTATCAACAACATTATCTGGGAAAGAAGAAAGTGATGATGAAGTATAATTACCATTTGTATCAACTGTACCGGCAGATATACTGAAACTAGCGTTATTATAAGGATCTGCTAGCATTATACCGATCTGACCATTATATTCAAATGCGACAAATCTATAATTGAATCCAGGCGCCCTAAACGCAACGTTGATATTGTTGACTATATTATCTAATGTATATTGACCTGGTGATATACCTTTATTTCCAGTAACATCTATTGCTGGTAATGGAATTATAGTAGAAGTGTCACCAGTTGGTAGTAAATATAGATATAAGTTATAATGATTAGAGTCAAACTTAGATGAATTAAATCCATTGCCTAATGCAGCAGCAGATCTTGGATTTGATACAATCAAGCTCTCGTAATTGCCAGTATAATTTGGAGAGCGGCTTGAAGCCAGTACTCCGTATTTTCCTCTATGGAAAACTGCCTTATCTATTCTTGCTAACGCGCTTACATTTGATATTGGATTTTTGCCATTTATTCTAACAGCATAAGTTCGTACCATTCCAGTAACATTAGCCTTAACTGAGTCAATAACAAACTGATATGATATTCCAGTACCATAATTTATAGTTAAAATATCTCCAGGCTGAACCTGGGCAAACTGTGCATCAAAATTGTATGTACTTAGTTGTTGCGCTGTTGGACTAAACAATACAACATCATCACCATTGGTAAAACTATCAACTGGCGAAGATGCCATTGGTCCTGGTGGCACATTTAGAAAATAAGATATCGCTGGCGTTGGCGGAACAATTGGCTCACCATATCCATCTGATAGAAAACTTGATGCCCTAGAAGTTCTTGATATACCGTTAGCATATAGATTTTGTACACGACTTCCAAGTAATAACAAGCTTGAGTTATCAAAATATTCTATAATAGATTGTACATCTTGACTAGATTGTGGTATCGTGGAAAAATTACTCGACACAACATTAATACCGCTAGCCATATGAGCATAATTAGTTGGTGGAACCGTTCCACCTGATGTTGGCGTTACATTGGCGCTACCATCGGATTTTTCATGAACAACTAAATCATTGCTAATATCTTCAACCAAAAGATCTGAATTAGTTGTATTTCTGCTTACAACATTAGTTCCGGAAGATGGTAATACGGATGGATTTGTTTTTACGAATGGCGTTGTCTGATCAACGCGAATAGCTGATAGAAAGTGATTATATGCTGTTCCATCAATATGTGGTTCTAACTTGACACCAGTTAAACTTAGGAATCCATTCAGTACATCTATTGAGTTTTGTAATGTTAGTATTAGTGTATATAATGATGATGTTGAGTATACAAGACTTAATTTTGATTCGTGTATTCCAGCAGTTGGAGATATTTGAGCATCAGTTATTGGTAATACAACTAACCCTAAACCAACTAAGGCTGATGGATTGATCGTACCATCTGGATTGAGCGCGATGGAAAGACGCTGTGCAATTGATCCAGTAGAACCCTGAGCATTAATACCGATATTAGATTCCACTGCGAACATAGCTGAACGTAGAGCGTTAATGGCAATATCACCAAGATCGGTTATATTTCCATCAACCCGCGGCAACTCAGCATCTGAATCTATTTGAAACGGAAAATTACTCACTATTATCCTTATTATCTATCTGTTGGAAACGGTATTACTTGTGATGGTGGGTTAGCTGGTGGTTGTTGAGAAGAAACGAAATTTTGTATCTTATCTTTTAGCATACCTCTGACTACCCGGAATATTAGACCAGAAAGAAGCCCGGCAACTGAACCAAAAAGCAACCTACCACTTAATGAATTCAAACCATCTGGATAGGCATATTTTGTAGCAAAATATGATACTGTAGCGCCTATTGTTGGTGGAAGTAACGGCAAGCATAGCTCTGACCAAAACTTTATCTTATCTATATTTGGAAATATATACTCTAATATTGTTCGTAGAAACCACATTACCACAGAGACTCCCAATGCAAATAGTATGAATTGCCACGAAAATAATGCGCTAATGCCCGAGTCCATATTAATCTCCTAATATTATGTGCCAATATGAATAGATTAGCTTTTTATCAACCCGGCACGCTCAAATAATAACTTCAATAAAAAATCTTTATCATACTGTGTTAAATCTGAAAAAGATTTAGTTTTAAACATAGCTAATTTATCATTAAGATCGGATTGTTTTTGTCTGGATTCTACTAATCCAGGAATGTCTTTTGTATTTTTGGCACGCGTTCTCATTTTACCTTTATTGATTTGGATTTAGAATAATTTTTAAGAATGATATTGATTGATTTTCTAAATCTGTTTTAGATATTCTTGCTAATGAATTGAGTAATTTGTAATGAGTACTTCCATCAAATATGTATGGATGATGCCCACTAAAAACCTCATCAACCACTATACAGGGTGCATTATGATTTGTTAAATCTAGACATATATAGATATTGACTAAATCAGGAAATGGTAATGGTATCACTACTTCTGTTTCAGGAACAAAATAAGATGTTGATGATGCCGTAACATATCCATCACTTATACCTAAATGATATCCATCAGTATGATACCCATCATATGTGCAAGTTAAATTTAAAGAATTAATTGTTAAATCTGTAGTATAAACATTTGTATATGTTATTATCATATTATCCGCCTATTCGTCCATATACAACAAAATATATCTGATCTGAATTAGTTATAAAATCTATACCGCCAGAATCTAAAAGAAGTATATCAAATGTTGATGTTGTTTTGTTTTGAATTGTCGCATTAGATGGAGTGAAATTACTATTAGATATAGTACAAACAACATTATAATTTGTATCATCAAGAGCATTTGTTAATGTAACTGTAGCTGCACTAAACATTGTATTTGGATATGTTATAATATTTATTCCGAAACAATCACCGTATTGAATACCACCAAAATAAGTAAATGAACCCCAAGCTTTAATTATACTATCTGTATATATAGAATTTGGAACCTGCGAACTTGGTCCTAAATTCAAATGCCCAGGATTTCCAGTTATTTGGATATGCGGTTGTGTAGGATTACCGCTACTATCCACCATATTTGTGCCAGCTAACACAAGAGAAGATTGCTTATATGTCCATAAGCCAGATCCATTACTTCCACCTGGAATCCAGGTAAAATATTGCCCAGAAAAATTCCACCCAGTATCAGTCCAATTAGCCGTACCAACTGGTGCAGGAGGCATAACGTGTAATACAAGAGCCCCGTTTTCACTAGACCCAACATTAGAAAGATAGTTGCCTATTGTCAATAATGTTGATTGTTTTGTTGTATCGTATGATACCCAGTTGCTTGTTCCTCCAACAGCTCCCCAATAACAATTTGATGCTATTTCATAAGCCCCAGTTGTATTATTCTTATATGTTGTAGCAGCTGTTGAGTTTCCAGCATTAGAAGGAACAAAAGAAAGAGTTGTTCTACCAGTTCCAACTGATGTAAACGCTAACTGATTTGTTGTTGTAAAAGTCATACCAAATGTCGGAGTTATAGCAACTGCTCCAGTATTTAGTGTTGTAGTTCCGACAACAATCAAATTATTAGATATATTTTCTGATCCAGAAACGGTAAGTGTTCCAGTGGTTGGAATTATACTACCAGTCAAATGTAAATTACCACCAATAGTAAAATCACCCGGTATGCTACTACCACCACTAATAGTTCCTATTATACTTCCATTAACAGTCAAATTACCATTTATTTGAGCATTGCCATAATTTAGATATAATAACCTAATCCATTTACCAACACCAGATGCTGTTGCAAATATATTTATACTATCTATTGGAGTGACCAATGCATTGTTAGCATTAGTTCCTTTATCTAAATAAAAATGTTCCTCATCACTTCCCACCCATACAATAGAACCTGCCGCCATACTTGTATCATCTAATTGCTGCAATGCAGTCGTTGATGGAACAATTGTTCTCTGATTCGATGAATCTGAACCAAATGTGTTATTAGCAACTGTTGCTAAAATTATAGTCTGCACAACAGCTTCATTAGTTCCAAATATACTAACAGTTGAGTTATTACTTATACCAGCATATGTTGGGTTATCATTTACCACACCCGAGTTACCAATAACATTGGCTCTTGGCATTAAGTTTTTATTTGCAGGAGCAGATATACCGGTTACATCTGCATAAACACCATATTTTACATTATTACCATTACCAATTATATAGTTATTATTAAACTCTATATTGCTTGCTGTAATACTTACAATACAATTGTGTATTGCGGCAGACGAATCATTTGCTAAATATCCATATACACGGATTTTATTATTTATATACTCACATATATCTGCATTGTACCCTGTGCCACGAAACTCACAAGCTAATGCGAACCCATCAATAAAACAATCTTTAACTTTTAATATTGTACCAGTACTAATTGGATTAGCGATATCTAACTGTATCGGATATGATGAAATACCATTTGTAGCAACAGTCTGTGCAGTTGCAAAATTAACTCTTCCAACGAAAATAACACCATCGCACTCTAAATGCGATCCTGGCTCTTGTAAGATTAGTGGATTATTTATAGAGTAATTCTGTGCTAATTTATAATTCAAATCGCCCAATATGGTTGGCTCAACGAAATTATCTGATATAACTAAATTCATAAACTTAGTTACTCGTTCAAACATAAAATATGGTAAATTACCATTTACTGCACCGTCATTATTTATTCTATTGATGTCAGGTAAAACCTTAAAAACAGGAGCAGCTGTTGATGTTAATTTTGGATACGGAGGACTTCCCGATGTTGGAGGAATAACTAATGAAGTAGCATTAACTATCTTGGTTCCATAGCCTTCACCAAATATAACTATACCTGGCGGAACATTAATTGTATTTGTTACATAATATGTTCCGGCTTTGATTACAACAATGCCACCACGCTTAATTCTCTGAAATTGAATTGGTAATGCTGTGTTATTATAAATTGCATTGAATATAGGATTTAATATCGTATCCAATGATGGAACTGTTGGATCGAAATTAATTGTTCCATTTGCATTATGCCAGCAATCATAACCATCACCAATAGTAATGAAACCTTCACCATTGGCAATTAGTTGAGTTATTGATGTAGATGTTGCTGCTAATGCGTCTGCAACCGTGACATATGGCAATCCATTTATTATAACCGATGGTATAACATCAATCTGATCTGCACTATGACGAAAACTCAATCCTTCAATATGTGATTGAAAATCATATCTGTTAGTTGCAAGTCCCCCAATCGGAGGCGTGTAAGTAGGCTTTGCCATATGGGAATGCTATTTTATTAGCAAATGTTTATAGCGTAATAATATGATTATGTAATCTTTCTGGTAAAACTATCCCGTCACGAATCACATGTGAATGACCAGCTGCAACACTTGTTATTTGATTTATTTGACTAATAGATGTAACCTTTTCACTTATAACAACTGTATGAAAATGTGATGGTATTCCAATTGATGACGCAACACTTGTTGGTATAGTACTTGGAAAATCACTCGTATCATAAGTTATTGGTACTTGATATATTGGATCTGTTTTTCTAACTCTTTGCATTGCAAATTTTTGAGCACCAGTACCATCTAAAAATAACTTGTTTCTTGTAACATTTAATACCTCATAACGAAATTCTTCGTTACCACAATCATCAAATCTAACAATAAAATCTCTATCTTTGATTGTTGGAACCGGTATAGTCCATGCGTTAGGTTGCATCGTAGACTCTAAACCACTATCCATTGCTATTAAGTCATCAACGCTTGGATCTAGCCTTATCATAATTTTACCATCACTACGAGCAGGATTGAAATATTGAATCCAACCAACAACGATACCTGTGCCCAGGCAGATATTACAGCGTGCCTCAGGATATTCATTATATGGTAAATAACACTTACATGTGATACCAGTCCAGCGTCTTTGTACCAAGCAGACCGGTTCTCCCGTTGTTGCTAATATAATAGAGGATTGTATTGCTATATTAGCAGCCTGTACATTTAGTCCACGCAACTGCAAGCCAACACCACCATAGCCATCTGCACACCCAGTCTGCCCACCAATATAGCTTCCAATGCAAGCGCCGCTTAGCAACAATGCGGGGCTTGTTCTACGATACCCAGAAAATACCGATGATGGAGTACCAATGGTTGCAGGAGTATTTAGATTATCGCTACATGTTGCATCTATTGTTAGAATATCTTTTACCTTTTGATGATATCCATCTACAACTGTGAATGCAAAATGCTCAATATCAAATCTATTCCAGCATTCATATACAATGGTATTTTGATCTTCCTGCTCAACCGGCCAAAAAATTACATTAGGATCCCAGTATACATAACCATCATAACCATCAGTATTATGTATTGTTGCAATAGAATTATTAAATCCTCTTTGCATAGAAGCACTTGTTAGAACTAAATTGTTTCCACTTATACTTGAATAATTTATTAACTCAGATCCTATTTTTACTGTACCAGTTGATGGGAAGCCTGTCGTATCCACTAATGGTATCAATATGCTTGTTGCAAGTATATTATTCTGTAATAAACTATATGGTAATGCAACAAGTCCATTATATACTGGCTGTAGTGTTGATGGATTAAAAAATGATGGGTTATACTCGGCGGCTCGAACACCAAAATGATATAATGTTCCGGGAACTAAATCAACAATTTGAACGCTGGTTGAACCATCAAAAGATACGAATGTTGGTGATTGAAGAAAAAACTGATCTGGAAAATCTGGCGCAATACCATCACTCATGTAAATGTTGTATAGTATTTTATTAGATCTGTCCGTTGGATAGGCAGTTGCCCATTTTAATGTAATAGAATATCCATCGCCATTTGATTTGGCGACTACTAATCCATCTATATTGACATTAAGGTAATAAGGCAAAATATCTCCTATTCGTTAACTTTTTCCATTAACGTTTCTTTAAGTTCATTTCTATCTTTACCTTTTCTATTGTGATGATCTAATAAATGATCAACGTAGTTTTCTGCTTCATTTTCGCCAAACTCATCATCTATATATTCTATCTGACGTTTGAAGCCCTTTTGTTCTGCCGGGTTGTGTAAATAATCACCATCGTTGGCGCCGGGCGTAGGGTGCTTATTATAGCACTGATCTAGCCAATGTTGTATCTCATGCACAGCGTACCCATAATCTTTTACGAAATCACCATCACATAATAATTTATAATTGAATGTTATAACACCATGGTCAGTCCTAGCACTCACTGGGATATCAGCAAATCGCATAGGAATAATATCTATTATTGACGGGTCAACATCTTTTTCTTTGCACATATCTTTTACTATGTCGTGCTCAATTAAAAACTTTTTCATTCTATCTATTAGTTTCAATAATGTTTTTGCTGGAACTTTTTTTATCTCTTCTATTGAATACATATTATTTCCTGTTCATATTTGGAAATGATTTATATATTAAATTATTATCATGCATAAACTTTCTTACCGTGGCTCTATCACAATTCAATATTTTTGAAACTTTATTAAAACTTTTTAATTCATCGTATAATTTTTGCACTGTATTAGTATCAAGAAAATGCATTGAGGATTTTTCAATTAAATTATCTATTTGATCTATAATTAATTTTTTTCTTTCTAAATAAACAGTTGAATTGCCGTAAATATAATTATATATATTTTTAACATCAGCTAATGAATTAAATGCAAAACTTCTAAGTTTTTCATCTATTGAGTTGATCCAGCCGTATTCAATAAAACAATTTTTATTAATTATATTATATATTTGTTCCACAGCAGGACATGCACCAACCAAGCCAATATGTATGGAATATGGTTGTTCATTTCTTTTATTGAAAGAATATGACCCATCACCATCCATATAGCCTCTAATAAAATGACGAACTAATTCGTGTTCAACTAGCCATTGTGGCATAGTATATGAATATGTTTTTTGTGGCGTTATACCAAATCTGCCAAGATCGTCAAATGCTTTTTTAGATCTCATTATTAAATAGGATGCAAAATACTGTTCTTTAACACTCTTGTTTTTTAATAATAATGGAGATGGCTTTCTGGTAAAACTTTTTACGATGGCATTTGATTTTATGTGTTTTTTAAATAGTTCTATATGAGCTATATCTTTTGTGGCTAATTCCAGCTTTATATCATATGTGGTACTCTTACGCATTCGTAAATTACCATCGGCAGAAAGAAATCCAGCCCAATACATTGATTGTTCATTTATATTGCTAAAAAAATCTTCATCACATACATATCGTGTTGAAGGATATGGTATATTATGGATTTTACAATTCTTTTTTAATACAACAATAGAAGTTTTTAGTTTTCTAACCACGTCCCAAGTCATATCAATACTGTTAGCACAACTATTAATTGCTTCAACTAATTCATCTTTTGGTATAACTTTGGCTCTAACCATAAAAAATCCTATACTTATATGTGAAACTATTAGAATGCTGATATAGCATTATTAGGTATTTTATTGTGAATATAAAGAAGATACAGGAACTGTCTGAACTATTTTGTATAGCAAGTACATTGAATAACTTGCTAGACAATATGTCATTGGAGCAGGCATCATTCGTATTGAGAGTGCAAGAAGATGCTACCGAAGAAGAGGTTATAAAATCTTATAGGCGATTGGCAAAAATGTATCACCCAGATGTTGTTGGTGGTGATGATATGCGATTTAAATTATTGAATAAGGCTAAGAGTGTTATGATGGCAAAATTGAAAGAAGATGAGGTTGTTGTGGAGCCTGCGTTGCCGGAGAAGCCTAAGGAGTATGGCAAGTTAAGATTAGTGAAAAATCCACATGAGACTCCAAAAGTACCTTGGGGAGACTGGTACCAAAAAGATTTAGAGAAGTAGTTAGTAATATTAAAATATCTGACGGGCACGCAAAAATCTTAGACGCTGTAGTTGTGGATTTGATCTTCCTGCACCAGCAATACTCATCGTGCCAAGTCCGCGGCAGCTGGGGCGAAGTGAATTTTTTATATACTTTAACTTATCATAGTATTGTGTCAACTGTGTATTCCATTGTGTATTCAACATCTCTGCAACGCTTGGTGGAGTAAATGCAACACCATTGTCGGTGATACTATACTCGCGCCCACGCTCAATAAGCGCTTGACTCGCTAATGCTTGTAGCACCGCACCCTCAGCCAATATAGCGTGGAACTCATTTATGATCTGCGTATCTTCCCAAGTAAAATACGTAAAATATGGAATTTGATTAAACTCACTCAATGAATTCACAACGAATGTAACTAACATATCATTGGAAAATATATCACAATTTACATAAATGATATTACCATATTGATCAGTACTCTGCGAAAGACCATTATTATTCAATCTGGCTTTCACTGTTTTGACAACCTTATTAATATTACGAATTGCGAGTTGTGAAAAATTGAAACCGGGATCATCGGCCAGATGAATATAACCATCTGAATTGATTGAAGGAAGATCGGTATGTACAACAACAAACTGAAATGAATTAGTAATCGAATTTCCGTTTAAATTACCAAACCATATATCATTGTATATTCCATATGGTCCATTGAATGGGGTAGTAAAATTGTATTGATATTTACCAACATCCAGTTGCATTACACCAGCGGTCGTAGGGCTTAAAATTATTAAACCTGATGGTGAACCTATTGACACCATTGGAAAAGTGTCTAAATTAGCAGGTATGCCAGCCTGATTGGTAAATTGAGCCACCAATTGAACTGTTTGATTTACGTCAATTAGTTGATTCCGTGTTGTTAAAGTTGTTAGTCCAGCCATATTATTTCCTGTATCATCCCCAATGTAGCTACTACTCGTTAGGTATATTATTATGAGAAAAAGTAAATTACAAACCGTCCTTACAAAAGAAATGCTAGAATATAACTATAAAAAATACGGTTCTATGCAAAAAATGGCTAATGAATTAGGGGTCGATGTAGATTCAATATCTAAATATATGAATTTATATAATATATTATATTCACCACATTTTAAAGCAAAATATACTTGCAACCATAATATTTTTTCAGAAGAAACAGAAAAATCATTTTATTTGGCTGGATTTATTGGAGCTGATGGTTGCGTACAAGAAAGAAAATACTCAAAAATATTAAAAATAACACTTTCAAAAACAGATAAAAACCATCTTGAAAAAATAAAATTATTATTAAATAGTGATAACCCAATTAATGATTATATAGTAAAACCTAGCCAAATAGTTAAAACGCATAATTTATGTTCAGAGTTAGCTATTGTAAGTAAAACTATATTTAATGATTTAAATAAATTTAATATAATACCTAATAAAACATTTAATTATTCTATGCCTGATTGGCTAACAACACACCCACTGATTAATCATTTTATACGCGGATATTTTGATGGTGATGGCACATTCAGTCATTGTGGGTTAGGTAAAAATAGAACAGTTAGGCAAATGAGTTTTAGTATACTTGGTACTGAATTATTTGTTAATCAATGTATGGAAATATTTATTAAAAACTGTAATATAAATAAAGTCAAAATAGTTAAAGATAAAAATATATTTAAACTATCATATTCTGGAAATTTAAATATTAAAAATATTTCACAATTTATATACAAAGATGCAACCATTTTACTAGATAGAAAATATGATCATATAAAATATCTTCTATAAAATAACTACTATTTTCCATGCATATATTTGACTACCATGAAAACTCCCGTCCAACCAACAAAAGAGTTTTGGATCACCAATATATCCAACAAGGCAATTAGCCTCGCTGATCTTGGAATACACATCTACCCCATGCGTTCTATTAATCTATTAGACAAAAATCATTATAAACATATTACAGAAGAGCAGCTTACTAAATCATCTTCTTCGGGATCGTTATTCGCTAAAAGTAAATATGTTGTTGTCAGGAAATTCGCTCCCGGAACGCCAATGAAAACCTATATTCCATTGCAGGAAAATGCAACATTCCCAACACGACAGCGTTCAGTTATTGATTTTGAAAAACCAGTATATGATGAACTCAATGTATCAGATGAAGAATACGCAGAAGAAAATGCAGAAATAGCAGAGGAAAGTCATTTAGGTAAGTGGAATAACCAATAAGAGGAATACGATGAAATCTGCCGTTTTGTTCTATAATAATGAGTTGCAACAAGAAACTGCTATTGAAACCGCTAAGCCTAAAAGTAAGAAAAAACCTATTAAAGAAGATACTGTTGAAGCCATTATAAAAAACAATACAGAAGATATAATTGAAAAATGCCCGAAAAAAACTTCAAAGAAACTTCAAGAAACTTATGAAAAACTAAATGATAAGCTAGATAAAACCATTAAAAAACTAGAGAGCATATAATGCCAAATAGCACATTAACAACAGTTTTAACTACTATATTAACCATACTTATGACTTCTTTTTTCGGCGTACTTGGATTTTTCATCAAATCTATACTAGGTAGAGTTGATGTAATCAATACGGCTTTAAATAAACATATTATAGAAGATAAAGAAATTCAAACAGCGCTGAACGTTACACTAACTGCTCAAGCAAAATTAGCAGAAAAAATGGACGAAAAAATTGATCAAATCAATGAAAAAATTGATATTAAAATTGAAAAACTAAAAGAAAAATTAGATTAGACTATTTGATAACTGTTACGTTAATAGCTTTTGGTTGTCCTCTTCGATTGGTTCCAACCTGATAGGATACTAATTGACCTTTTGCTAATGTCTTATAACCTTCCATTGATATGTCGCTATAATGCACGAACATGTCAGTTTCGTTTTCATCTTGTTTAATGAAGCCCATTCCTTTATTAAACCATACAACCTGACCATATAATACTTTATTTTCATCACTCATAAGAGTTCCTATTTCTTTATATTGTTATTTTCATCTACAATTATAGATGATCCGTCTTTGAACCATAATTTCATATTACTTCTACCGAAGAAATTATTAAATTCCATAACGCCCATTGCTTGAACTGCTTTGCGTTCTTCGTTAGTTTTGCAGCCTTTTAGTGCATTGTCGTATCGATCAAATAATTTTTGTAGATCTTCAGCACAACCATTTTTTTGAGCCCAACCAAATAATCTATCGCGAGTTTCTTTTTCCGACATAGGCTTCTTACTACTCATTGTTTTTATCCTTTACTAACAAATCAAAATCACGTTCCCAAATATATACTAAATTATATCCTTTTGATTTTATTATATTTTCTCTTTCTATAGTCTTTTTATAAAGTTCACCGAATTTTATATTATATTTAGTATTTATATTATCTCTATTATATACAAGCGGATTGCCATGCCAAAAATCTCCATAAAATTCATATACCGTATTTGTTTTTATATCAAAACCGTCAACTACAATTTTTGGCTTACTTTTTTGTATTACAATTTGTCTGCATTCATTACTATCTGGCAATCCAATTATTGACAGCCACAATTTTTCTTTTTTAGAAATTTTTATTGAAGAACTACAAGCTTTACACCTGTTTCCAGCTAAATGATTAGTTGCCATTTGCCTAAATAAACCGTGCTTATGGCATCTCATAATTGCTACTGTTCTCTTATTTTTTGAATACTCTAAACCAATATACTCATAATAATTATTATGGATGATATTTGCTTTTTTTATGAAATCATCAAAAGTCATTCTTTGTGAAGAAAAAATACATTCTTGGCATCCAATCCCTTTAACATGAGCCTCTGGTATTTGTGGAAAATCTCCGTGAATAGAACAGGTTATCATACCTAGTGATGTGCATCCTGTCCAAATAAAATTATCATAACCGTATTTTCCATTATGTTTTATCGTGGATTTATTTATAAAATTATCTCTTAGGACAACGGGGTCATAATAACATTTTGGACATCCGTTTCCACCAATATGCCCGTGAGCCCGTTGAACAAATATACCATGATCTCTAACTGGACAAATAATTTTACTTTCACTTTCCAAATTATAAAAATTAAATAATGTATAATCATACTTATTTTTATGTATTATATTGGCTCTTTCAATAAAAATTTCTTTAGTTAACCTTTTTCCCACTTTATATCTTCCTTACTTTCCTAATTATAATGTTATATTACTACCCATACTGTATTCACACTATCATATACAACAGTAAGCGACTCATACCTAATATCCATATTATAGGTTGATGCTCCTGCTATATTGTGCCCATTTCCATCTACAACTATAGTATGTGATGAAGCGGATCCTTTACCATCTACAATAACATAAGTTGCACCATTAGTTGGTGATGCAGGCAAGGTAATAGTAATACCGGTGCTAAGCGTACCAATGCTAATTATGTAATCTGAAGACAGTATTGTATAATTAGCTGTCTTAGATACTAAATTAGATGATACGCCAGCACCAATTACTAAATTACCGTTTATTGTAAGAGCGCTACTAATTGTGACTGAATCTGATGAATGGGCTAATTTATTTACTCCCGAGGCATCTAAATAAATTATTCTATCGACATATGATGCCATCTATTCATTTCCAATAAGTATTATTTCACTCTTTGAAATACCATTTCATTCGTATCTAAATTCCATTTACCATCATCAGCTTTACCATCTGGATCAATTCCATTAGCTAATGCAATTGTTTTTACTGTTTCGATCATAGATTGATTGTTAAGAACTGCTTGGCTAAGTAGTCGTGTTTTTTGAACTTGAACTTCGGAAAGATGAAGCTCAATATCTGCTAACTGCATTTTGACTTGTACTAACGCTTGTTCGGCATCTCGAACCTTTTGAGCATCTTCTGCTGTAAGAGAGATTTGAGTTGTCTCTGGCGAAGGAGGTGCTGGAGCGGCTGGAGTTTCTGTAACCGTTGGAACCACCGTTAGTGGAGTTTTTGCTTCTTCTTTATGTGTTGAAGTAAATTTCTTGTTTTGTTTTCCCATGACTTTCACTTTCTTTTAGGTAATAGTATCCCGACATAGGACACTGTCTCAACATACTATATCAGTAATTGAGACAGTGTCAAATGTTTTTTAGGGATTAAGGATTAGAGTAGAACTGGTGTTAGGATACGAATAACCATTTGGGTTGCACTTAACATGAACCCAACTGGGGCTACGACTTGACCAGCAGTTGTTGGAGCAGTTGCTGTTACTTTACCTGCGTTAGCTGGATCTAGATACATTACGTTACCAGGAGCAGCTGAGCCAGTGATATTTGGACTAACTAGACCGTCTGTATATAGGTTACCGGATGATGCCTTATCTTTGGCGAACCCTGCACAATATGCAGTTGAAAGAGAGTTTCCCTCAGCAGATGATACAGCAAGAGAACCAGATACATATACTGCATCATTGGCTGCACCTACGGCAGAAGTATTTACACCAGTTACGGTAATCTCTTCTGTACCAGACGATGATGTTGCAATGATTTGACCACCGGCAGCGGCTTCTAGTGTAATACCAGATGGTACAGCAATGAAGTTTGTACCGCTTGCAGTAGTACCAACTTCTAGATATGTAACGCCTGCGCTTTGTAGATTGATACCATTAACAGCATTGATATTTAGATATCCATCTGATTGGATCAATTCAGTTTGTAGGTAATAGCCATCAACGATAGTAACATCACCATCGAATGATGCATTTGATTGGAATGTCGATGTACCGACGATTGTTTCTGCACCGTCTACCATCAAGTTACCCTTGACTTCGAAGTTGCCAGCAGCTTGCGTTACTGTGAGTACGCCTGATGAGCTAATGGTACCATCACCAGATAGTGAGTTCCATGTTGCTGCAGCAGATGTGCCTTGTGCAATTAGTAATTGACCACTTGTACCAGCTGAAGTTGAGAATACACCAGAACCATTTGTCTGTGTAACACCCCAACCAAGACCGGATACTGTTAGAGAACCGCTTGATACTGTTACTCCACCACCGAAAGATGCTAGTCCAGATCCAACAGTAAATGTTTTTGAACCTGATACCGTAACGTTACCATGAAGAGTATTTGCACCAGAAGAGGTATCAAATGTACCGGTTGAACCAGAAAAATCGAAGTTAGGATTGTTCCCAGTTGTTACGTTACCATTGATTGTGTTTGTGCCTGTACCAGTTGTAAATGTACCAGCATTATCAATTGTTAATGCATGATTACCACCACCTGCACCAACAGTGAAATCACCATGAGCGCTTACTACTGTAACTGCACCAGTTGCCGATATGGTTGCATCTTGAGATACTGTGGTCCAAGCTGGGACTGGAGTTCCATTAGTTAGAAGTACTTGACCAGCTGTACCTGGAGTGATATCTGCTCCAACGTTGATTAGACTTGTTGAAAGAAGACCACCACCACTATTATGAACAACACCTGCTGTATTGAAAGCGTGAATAGTAACCGTAGTCGCGCCTGTAAATGTTGTATTACCATTTACTGATACTGCACCTGTTGATGTTTGAAATGCTCCAGTTGAGTTTGAAAAATCTAGATTTCCTGCACCAGAAGATGCAACCAAACTTGTTCCGCCACTAAGTGTTACCGTATTTGCAGTAGTAGTACCAACATCCAAAAGCGTTGAACCGGCTGCTGCTAAATTGACACCAGCATGACCATTAACAGTAATAACACCTGCTGTTGTTGACCAAGTAGAATCTGCTGCTCCTGTAATATTTAGAGCACCGGCAGTTGTACTAAGTTGTGAAGCAGCGTTACCTGTTAGTGAAAATGCACCACCTGATTGTGTAAGTGCTCCGCCTAATGTGGTTGTACCAGTACCAACTGTAAATGTATTTGTACCAGTTACTGATGTAGCCCCATTTAATGTAACTGCACCTGTACCTGACGTAAGAGTATTTGCACCTGACACTGTAGTGTTACCATTTAGAGTAACTGGAATAGAACCAGTACCAATTTGGACTGAAGTTGATAAGTTTCCTGCTGAACCGCTACCTATAAATAGCGGTCCTGCCGTAGTACCATCAATACCTTCACCTACTAGAAGGGTATTACCATCTGGTATTTGTTTTGTTACACCTGTTTGAATGACTAGAGCTTTAGAACCTGTTAATGCTGGCATATTATTTTCCTATTATTTGATTGTTGAAAGTTGATTGTTGAAGTCTTACGAAATTTGAGCAAACCTTACATCTGATTGAAGAACACGAATTGCACGAGAATCCATTATATCTACACC
>Ga0265313_10000789_pt1 | contig 32023 bp, 34 predicted proteins | sample 4123metaG_FD_203122 | JGI IMG/M metagenome (GOLD analysis project Ga0265313, IMG submission 203122) | Rhizosphere microbial communities from Carex aquatilis grown in University of Washington, Seatle, WA, United States - 4-1-23 metaG | ecosystem: Host-associated > Plants > Roots > Rhizosphere >... | reverse complement strand
GACGACGTGCACGGGCTCTTTCAGCCGGACAGCGGAATCGTCGCGGCCGATCGCGCCACCGCAGTCCTTCGCGAAACCGCCGTAAAACTCGGCGCCACGCTGCGCGCAAACTCACCGGTGACGCGCATCACCACCGATGGCGCAGAGATCGCGGTCGAGGCCGGCGGAGAATGCTACCGGGCCGGCAGTCTGGTTCTCGCGGCGGCGTCGTGGACGCCGCGTATGCTGGCCCACTTCAATCTGCGCATTCCGATGGAAGTGACGAAGGAGCAGGTCATATATTTCAAGCCGCGCGACCTTGCCGGTTTCGCGATGGGCAAGTTTCCGATTTGGATTTGGATGGACGATCCGTCGTTCTACGGCTTTCCAGAGTTCGGCGAAGCCGCCACCGTTAAGATCACGCAAGATGCCGGCGGAAAGCCGGTCGATCCCGATACGCGCGGCTTCGAAGAGGACGCCGACCTTACCGCGCGCGTGAGCGGTTTCGTCGAGCGCTATCTGCCCGGCGCATTTGGGCCCGTGCAGCGGCTCAAGACGTGCCTCTACGCGCTGACACCCGATCGCGATTTCATCATCGATCGCTTACCCGGCCATCCGAACGTCAGCGTAGCCGTTGGTGGCGGCCACGGCTTCAAGTTCGCCTCGGTCATCGGCCGGATTCTCGGCGAGTTCGCCTTTGGAAAACATGAAGGGCGTGTGAGCGAAACGCTCGACCTCACGCCCTTCAGAATCGACCGCCCGATCCTCCGGATGGAGAATCCGCCGAAAACTTACATGCTCTAAGCGACGCGCCGCTTATTGCGGGGGCGTGCTCGCCGTCAGCGAGCTCACCGGAATCATCAGGTGCGCATATGGCGTATCGGGCCACATTACGTAGGGCTTTGTTGGATCGGCATCGGCCGCCATCGGATACCCCATGGTCTTGACCGAAGGTCCCGTTATCATGACGTGCGGTCCGGTGGTAACCCAATGATTGTCCGAGGTCTGTGCCTTGGCCCACGGGTCGGTGTTGCTGGCGCCGTTGTCGCCGCCGAGCATATAGACGAATCCGACGCTATCGGGCGGCGTGCTCTTAGACATCATCGCTTTTGCCCAGACCATGGCGTTCTGATCGGCACACATCGCTTCGCTGGGCGGAAGGACCATACAGGTAAAACCGTTCGTGCCCCCCTGTATCGTTTTCATGGATCCGTCAGCTTGCATCTGGACGATGTGCGCCCCCTGCACGACGTTTGCCGGGGCAGCGGTCTTGACTTTGGCGATGTAATCGGAGTCGGACATCCCTGACGTCTGTGCCCCGGCCGGCACCGCAGCGATGCCGAAGACCAGCGCGAGAATCGTCAATGAAAGTGTGTAGCGCATTATTCCCTCCAAATCGAAGTCGGGATAGAAGCGAACTTAGCCGGGCAAGCGGGCTTCCCCTAGGAAGCACCGGCGCGAAGCAGCTCAATTTCACGCTGTTTGGCGTCCCGCTCCCCGATTAGTGCGGCAACTTGCTCGCGCAAGTTCCGGGCCTCGATGTGATCGTACGCCGCGCCGGCGCGCTCCACCAAAAGGGCGATGCTACGCACCTCATCGGGGTCGATATCGGCGGCGTTGCGGTGCGGGCCGTAAAGGACGATCGCCACGAGCTGATCGCGCAGTAGAACGGGCATGGCCAGGACGGCGTCGCCGACATGCAGGGGCCATTCGCCAGGCCCCCATACGACGTCGGCCAAACGCACCGGCGCTTCCTCGGCCAGAAGGTGCAGTACCAACGGATCCTCCGAGGTCAGCGCGCTCGTATCTATGTGATCCCAACCGGTTTCGACGCTGCGGTCAAAGGCGCCCGAATCGCCGTTACGCCGAAAGATCGCGGCCGACGTGAGCTCCAGCGCGCGAATCGGTTCGTGCACCAAGAAGCGATCGACGACGTCACGCGATTCGGCGCGCAGGACTGCAGCCGCGGCTTTCTTGAGCCGCTCTTCGGCCATATGGCGCTGGCGGAAAAACGTGCTGTCGATAAACCGATCGACGTTTCGATGCAGCATGTTCAGCCACGATCCGATAGCGAGCGCCAAGATGATTTCGGCGGTTAGCGTAAAGCGGGTCTGCGCGAACTGTTTACCCATAAACCAGTCCAGCAGCAAAAATGTGCCGGCCACCAGCGAGGTGATCGACCCGTAGACCAGCGCACGGCTGATCGCGAACTGCACGTCGAAAACGCGGCGCCGCACGACGGCATACGCAACCGCGATCGGCACGCTGATTCCCAATATCGCCAGTGCTTGCGAGAACCAGTCGGGCAAGTCCCAAGGGAGGATTCCGTCGCCCGCGAGGATCGCCACCACGCGCATCGCCAAAACGACGGGAAAGACGAGCACCCACTTCAGGCGCTGGCGTTCGTCGCCGTGGCTCTGCAAAAACGTGATCGCAAAGGCGGCGGCAGCAAAAGCATAGACGATCGCCGTCGCCAGCGTGGCCCAATTTACCGCTCCCTGCGACGGGCGTCCAAATCCGCCAAGGTTGACGATGACGTAGAGCGTCGCGATGGGAAAGAGCAGCAGCAGCAACTTCATGAGGCTCATCGCGTAGCGACGCCACTTTTCGAGCCGGTTGCTCGGGAAACGCAGCGCGAACATCGTCACGAAGACGCACCCCGTACTCCCAAGCACGACCAGCGTGAGAAAGTTTACCCAAAAGAACGCACTCGATCCGGGCCAATAGAAGCCGAGATCGCCGTAGCGCCGTAAAACGCAATAGAGATAGAAGGACCACGTCATCGCGCTTGGCCGCAGCAACAAGACCAGAGACCCGACGATAAGGAAGACCGAATACTCGGTAAAGAGCAGCGCGACGATGGCACGATCGAAACGAGAGAGCGTGCTATTTTGTGGCGTCAGCGTTACCGTTCGCACGGTGCCGCGGTGATCTAGTTTGAAGGTCAGCGTCCGCGGCGGGTCGCGGAAAAGGGCGGGAGCCAGCGGCGGCACGACACGATCTCCGGCCTCGATACCGGCTGCCGACCCGGGCGAATGCGGCGCGACGTCGGTGATTATGCCGTCAAAATCGAGGTCGATTCCGTTGTCGGGATAGGGCTCCCAGATCCGCGCGAGCCCCGGGATTGCGGTTCCGAGCATCCAGACGCCGATCGCGATAACGAGGACGGCCCGGACCAGCGCGGACACGGAGTTAGAGAATCCCTAGCCGCCGAGCCATCGCAGCATCCGCGCGCGGCTTGGTCATCGGCGGAACGTAAAGAGTCGAAAGGACGCTCACCGGCGCGTCGGCGAGCGCGCCGAGCGGCGTGCGAACGACGATCGAGTTGCAAAGCGGAAAACGCGCCGCTTCATAAACGATTGCTTCGTGTTCGGGACGATAGGTCTCGAGCAGCCGCTCCACGAGCACGCGCAGGCCTTCGAGATTCCAAGCGGCGTCGCTGTTGCGTACGCCGGGCTCGGCGATCGAGCCGATCTGCCAAAGAATCAGACCGCTAGCGGCATCGCCCGTCCGGCGGTGCACGAGAAAATCGGTCGCGTCGTAGCTTCGGCAACCCGCCGACGCGGGGTCGATCCCGAGGTCGGCAAAAAGGCAGGCGTCGGCCGAGACTCCGGCGAGCATTTCTGCGGAGAAACCTTCGCCGCGCAAGATGCGGATAGACTCGTGCAGCGGGTAAGCAAAGACGCCCGGATGACCGTAGGAAACGGCGCAAACAACGAGGCCGGCGCGGACGCTCTCGACAATGCGCTCGACCATCTCCCGATAGGTTTCGCTACGCGGTTTGTCCAGGGCGTAGAGGCGGGTGAGCGGCTCAGTGTTCGGGTTGAGCGATCGAATCCAGTATTCGGCCACGGAATCGGCGACGATCGTAAAGACGCGATCGGCGCGGGCAATGGCCGAGGAAGCTTCGAACGTTGCTTGCGCAGGAGCGCGAATCCCGATGCCGACCGCGGTAAGCGAGCCTCGCTTCGGGCTCATTCAGCGTCGTCGATGACCTCGAACTCGAAGAGATGCTGCCGCACTTTTCCACAGTACATCGCCGGAAGAAGATCGCCCGTTTCCAAAATGACGGCTTCCTGCACGCGGCGGGTCTCTCCGCTCAAGACCGCCTCTTGCTGATCGCAGTTTAGTCCGGCCTCTTCCATCATTTGGACGGCTTCGCTTTTGCTATGCCGGAACTTGGCCTGCGTTTCCATGTCCGTCGCAAGCCTAAGCAAAAACTCGGTCAATCTCGGTCGTTCCATTCGGTCGCCCTCCATCGTTGCACCCGAGCTCGAGGCTGGCTCAATCCTTTTACCGCAAAGTAAACCGCCTCCTTGGCCGGGAGGCGTTATGACGACCGCATAGCAAAAGGACGTCTTGCCATGCTGCTCCTCCAAACCGTTGTTGTTGCGGTTCTTCCGGCCGGTTTCGCCGCTTCGCGCGACAATGGCTGAAGAGCCGGCCGACTTAATCGTTGCCGGCGCAACGATTCACGCGGTCGACGATTCGAATCCGGCGCCCGCGGCCTTTGCCGTCCGCAGCGGGCGGTTTATCTTCGCCGGTTCGACGGAAGGCGCGATGTCGTTGCGCGGCCCCGCGACGTGCGTGCTCGATGCGTCCGGCTCGACCATCTTGCCGGGGTTAATTGACGCGCACATCCACCTTACCAACATGGGGATGCGATTGGAGCAGGCGGCTTTGGAGAACGCCGAATCGTTTGAAGAGGTCGTTGCCCGCACGGTAACTTTCGCGCAATCGGCAAACGACGAATGGATTGTCGGCCGAGGATGGGATCAAAGTCTTTGGCCCGGCAAGACGCTCCCTTCGCACGACGCGCTGAGCAAGGCGTTTCCCGACCGGCCGGTCGCGCTCACCCGCATCGATGGCCATGCGCTCGTGGCCAACGCAAGAGCGATGGCGTTGGCTGGTTTTGACGCAACGATGGCCGATCCGCCGGGCGGCCGCATCGTGCGCGATGCTTCCGGCGCGCCCAGCGGGCTATTCGTCGATACCGCGATGGCGCTGGTGGCCGGACGGATTCCTAAGCCCACGCGCGAGCAGCTGATGCGGGCGACGCGCGCCGCCGTTGCCGAGTGCAACCGCTGGGGCATCACCGCCGTTGCGGAGCCGGGCTGCGACGACGACGTCCTGGCTGCCCACGTAGCGCTCATCGAGCGCGGGGAGTACTCGATACGAAACTACGCAATGCTCGACGACGACGCGGCCTTGCTCGAGCGCCATTTTGCGCGCGGACCGCTCGACTCGGCGTACGATGCGCGCCTCTGGACGCGAGCGGTAAAAATGTACGCCGACGGGGCGTTGGGTTCTCGCGGCGCCGCACTGCTCGAGCCTTACGCCGACGACCCGGCCAACAACGGCCTCGTCGTCACGTCGCGCAAGCATCTCGCGGCGGTGACGGAACGAGCGATCCGCTCCGGCTTCCAACCCTGCATCCATGCAATCGGGGATTATGCCAACCGCGTTGTGCTCGATATTTTCGAGGCGGCGCCGGCCGGTGCGGCCGAGGTCCGCCCCCGCATCGAGCACGCGCAAGTCGTGTCGGTACCCGACATTCCTCGTTTCGCCGCGTTGGGCGTCATCGCGTCGATGCAAACGACGCACGCGCTCAGCGATATGCGTTGGGCGGCCGAACGGCTGGGGAAGGATCGGGTCGCCGGCGCGTATGCGTGGCGCGCGCTGCTCGATGCCGGAGCGACCGTCGCGAATGGAACCGACGCACCCGTCGAAGCGGTGAGCAGTGCGCGGAGTTTTTATGCCGCCATCGCGGGGCCCGTGCCGGCGATGACGCGGCGTGAGGCGCTCGCCGCAATGACGATCGAGGCCGCGCGCGCCAACTTTCAAGAGCAGCATATCGGCTCGATATCCCCCGGAAAATACGCGGACTTCGTTGTGATGGACCGCGACTGGATGACGGCGGCACCCGAAGGAATTCTCGAAACGAAAATTCTGGCGACCTATTCCGCCGGCCGAGAAGTTTACCGCGCCGGCTGATGGGGCGTTTCCGAGGCACGAGTGACGCGACGGCCGATCCAGCGTCCGACGAGCGATCCGGCCACTACCACCAGAGCCATGTTGGTTGCCATCGCTTGCGCGGGGCCTTTCGCCGTTACAAAGATGCCCACGAGGATTAAGGGCGCGCTGATCCCGGCTCTCCAAATCCTGCTGATGCAGTTGCGCGTGATCGTCGGGGTTAAGCTTGCGTGGCGAACTCGAAGGCCGATGGCGAGCAGCATGGCGGTCGTGGCCATGTAGAGACTCAAGCAAACCCAGTAGAGCTGGTTGGCGACGATGATGTCGCGCGCATTGCCGAGGTCGAACGCGCGCAGCAAAACCTGCAGGGTGTAGATGAGAAGGACGATCAGCCCAAGCTTCGCGTAGTTGAGAACGACCGACAAGCGCGTGGGTACGAAAACGTGACGGAAGGTCCAGTAGTGCGCTCCCCACATCGCGCACACGATGGAGAACGTCCAAACGTACGCTACGAGCCACTCTACGTTCTGCAGCAGCATTGCGGCGTGGTTGGGGACGGCAAGCGATAGCGCGAGCAGTGCCAGGCTGAAGCCGATGACGACATCGCCAAAATCCTCGAGCCGTCGGACGAAATATTCGTCGCGTTCGGGCTGATCGATCACAAAGCCCTCGGCGAAAGTATCGCAACTGCTTGGGCGCGCGTATTATTTAGCACGAGAGCCAAAATCCGGCCGTCGTCGGTTATGCCAAAGGCGCTCTGAACGTGAAAGCTTGCGGCGGGCCGGAGCAGGAGATCCAGCGGTTGCGCGGCGGGGTGACGATCGTTAGCGTTAGCCACAAAGGCGCTCGAGAGCCGGGCCTTGGGCGGCTCCGGGACGTACGATTCGCCGACGATCGTTCCGTTCTCGGAAATCGCATACGCCGAGCCCGTGCTCTCTGCCAACACGGTGGGACGTCCGGACTTCCAGAGGACCGGAAACCCGATGCTTGCTCGAGCGGTTCTGTCGGGGCTAGAGGCGATGCCGGTCGTATTGTAGGTGGATCTGTTATCGCCGACAACGTTGCCGCGTGAGTCGACCCCGTAAGCGACGCCGGAGCCGAGTTGAGTGCGCGAGCACTGGTAATTGGAGGTGGCGCTTTCGAATTCGCAGCGCCAAAGTACGGCCACGGAGTCTTCATCTCCCCGTACAAGTTTCAACCCGGCATCGAATCCGGCGACGAAGTTTCCGCGCATGGCGGTCGCATTTCCGAGGCCGAGGATCGTGCCTCGCGAGTAATACTGCACGGCGGAAATGTCAGCCATGTAATGTGGGTCACGGAGAGCAAGGTCCAGATCTTCCTGCGGGAAAGAGTCGGCATAATCGCCCACGTAGGCAAAGCGTTCGGCGCTTTCAGCGGCGGCGATCGTAGTGTTGTCGGGGTCTTCTGGTTTACCAGCGGCGCTAAACGGTCGCTCCTGTGCAATTGCGTGCCATTGACCGTTCCACAGGAACGATGCGCGCCGGATGCCTGAATAAGCCCCGGAAAAACTGTGCGCGACGGTGACAAAGGGCGTGCCGTCACGTGCCAGCGTAACGTTTTCAAAATAGGGACATTCGGAGGTATAGGGGCGGCACGTCCAGCCTTTGGCGAGCCGCCCGAATTGTTGGTCTGCCTCAGGCGCCGGCGCGCGCAGTAACAATCGCGTCCCATTCGCCCGAACGATGAGTAGCCGCGTTCCGCCGTGGAACGTACCGCCCGTTCGTGCGAGCAAGATCGCCACGCTGCCATTGGCGCCGATGGCCGCGTATCGCGGTGACCTCGGCTCGAGAGCAGGCGGCGTGGCGGGCGCCCAGCCGGCTGGGACCGATATCGCGTGAACGGCATAGACCAGGGCGCCGATGACGATCATGGGCTATGCCGTTCGCGGACTAGCGCCAAATCTTTTTGATTGCCGATGCCGTGCAGGCGCTGCCGCTGCAGGCCACGCTGCCGACATCCTCGATGGTCCGCAAGACGGAGTAGTGCGTGATCTGCTGTTTATACGAGCCGGGTTTCACCATCGGACCGATCAGCAGCGTCGCGATGTGGTTGGTTCCGTCGGCATCGGGATCGGCTTCATCCCAGGTTAGGACTAGTAAACCGTTGTGCGATTGGTTGTACTGGAGGATTGGCGGTAGATTATTCTTGAGCCACGTGTCGCCCGTCTGAGTGCTGCAGTCATGCATGTCGTTGCAGAGATTGGGCACAATTATCGAGAGAGTCGGGGGCGATGACGGAAAGCCGTTATAAACCAAATTCGAGGTCGATGGAACGTTGCTGAAGTTTACCCACGGATTGTGTTTGCGGGCGTACTCGCCGCTCGCGCAGCCGGTGTACCCATTGTACGGCATGGACTCGGAATAACCGTCGAACGTTTTGCCGGCGGCGATGAGCTCCTGGCCAACGTTGTAGGCGGTAAACGTATGCGGGCAAGAGTCGTCGTGAAGACCTTGTGTCGAACCCGAGAAGAAGGCCACGTAGTTTGGTTCGCTCGGGTGTCCCACTGCGTGGCTATTAGTCATAAGTGCGGCTTGCGGAACCAACGTTCCATTAATATAGGGGGCACTGGAGCTGCCGATGATGAGATCGTAGTCGCGGTTCTCCATGATAACGACCACGACGTTGGTAGCGTGAGGTGTTTTTTTGCCTGACCGTTGTGCCGCGTTCGTCAAGCCGGCGCTTGCGCTCGGCACGGCTGCGGCGCCGGCACACGCCGCAATAAGGAGCGCCGCCGCAGCGGCGCCGACCTTCCAAACCTTCAAGTATGCTCTCCTCTATAACTCGAGTGCTACGGCGACCGCATCGTCCTCGGTCCATTCGGCGCCGAGCGCCATGAGTTCGGCGGCGCGCTTTCCTAACGCTGCCTGCAGGGAAGCGGTCATTCGTTCGTACTCTTGCTGCTCGGTGAACTCCCGGCCGGCCTCAAGACCGGCCAAGCGCGCGTCGACGAATCCAAGCAGCATCGTCGCGCGATCGAGAGTTCCGTTAGCGGATTCCTCCAGCATCCCGATTGCCGCCATGTGCTGGAGGATGTACGCAGTAAGGACCGTGGCCTTAACGTCACGCGCCGCCGAAAGGGCGCGCATCGCTTGCCGGCGGGCGTCGTCGAAGCGATCGAGCGAAATCAAATAGGCGGCCATGTTACACAGGTCGTTGGCTGCCGAGCGCCGGTTTCGGGTTGCTTCGTGTCCGACGCGCGCCTCTTCGACGCGCGCGAGCGCCGCATCGACGTTCCCCGAAGCAAACTCAACCTCGGCAAGGTGCCCGGCGATGGATGCAGCGGCGCGATCAAAGCCGAGCGGAATGTAATGCGAAAGCGCCTCGGCATAAAATCGCCGGGCGCCGGCATTATCGCCGCTTCGCGAGCGGGACGTCCCAAGCTCCCCTAAGAGCAGTGCGCTAAGCCGGCGGTTACGCAACTGCTCGGCTGATTCGAGCGCGGTCTTCAGCAGCGCTTCTGCCGACTTGGTTTGGCCTAGAGCGCTCAGCGCGCTCCCTGCTGCATGTTGCACGCGCGCTACTTGCAAGGCATCGAGGCTTTCGTGCAAAGCCAGCGCCTGTTGCGCCGAACTCAATGATGCAGCGTACTCGCCCAGTGCCCCGCTTAGCATCGCATCGGAAATTAGAAGTGCGGCACGAACCGCAGGCGACTGGTGCTCCGGGTCGGACTCGGCGGCGATGCGCACCCAACGGCGCCCCTCAAGAGGCGAGAGCGAATACCAGACGCGCGCAAGAGCAGCGGCCAAAAGGAGCCCGGTCTCAACGTCGTTGCGCTCCCCCAAAGCCCACGACAGCGCGGAGCGAAAGTTATCGAGTTCGGCCTCGGCTTCCTGAAACCAGGTACGTTCGCGAGCCGTGTACCAGTCACGGTCTAAGCGCTGTGCTACCGCCAGGTAGGCGTGGGCGTGGCGCCGTGCGAGCTCGGGCTCCTCTCCTCGATCGACGAGATGCTCGCGCGCGTACTGCCGCGTGATTTCGAGCAAGTGGTAGCGTGCCTCACCGTGTGAAAAGTCCGTCGCAACGAGCGACTGGGCAATCAGCGCCGACAGTTGCTGAAGCACGTCCCCTTCGGGCAACTCCGCACCGGAGCACGCCGCAGCAGCCGTATCCAGGGTGAAGCTGCCGACAAAGATAGAGGTTCGATCGAACAACAACTGGGCGTGGGACGAGAGCAGCGCGTAACTCCAGTCGATCACCGCGCGCATCGTTTGATGGCGTTCGGGACCGCGCTGCTCGACGGCGGTCAGCAAATCGAAGGCGCGATCGAGGCGGTCGGCGATTTGCTGCGGCGACAGCACCGTCGCGCGCGCAGCCGCTAACTCGAGAGCGAGCGGTAAGCCGTCGAGCCGGCGACAGATTTCGATAATTGGAACGACGTTGGCGACGGTCACGGAGAACTGCGCATCGGCGGCGCGAACTCGGTCGGCAAAGAGCGCGACCGATCCGTATGTCATCGCTTCGTCGGGTGCCGAAGCGTCCGTTGGCGGCACCGACAGCGGCGGAATGCGAAAGGCACGTTCACCCGCAATGGTGAGGGATTCACGGCTGGTCGTGAGGAGACTAACGGTAGGGTTCTCACGGAGGAGTGACCCGACAACCCGGCGCGCCTCGTTGACGACATGCTCGCAGTTATCGAAAATCAGCAGGCAGCGTTTATCCGAGAGATACGAAACGATCGAATCGAGGAGCGGCCGGCGTGGTGACTCTTGCACGCCTAGGGTCGACCCTAAAGCCTGCACGATCAGCATAGGGTCGCTCAGCGAAGCGAGTTCCACAAACCAGACGCCATCGGGAAAATGATGGAGCAGGTTCATGCCGACGGTAATTGCGGTCCGCGTCTTTCCGGCGCCACCGGTGCCGACGATGCTGACCAATGGCGCATTGAGCAGTAATTCGCCGATCTCTTTGACGACTTCATCGCGCCCAAGAAACGACGTGAGTTGACGCGGGAGGTTATGCGGCGGGGGAGCCTCGGGCTCGGCCGTACGGCTCTGACGCGCCCGGCGCGCCGATCGCTCGAGCGCGACGCGCGCTTCGGGCGTAAGCGAAAGCGCGTCCGCGAGGCGCTCTAACGTTTCACGATAGGGAACCTTCCGATAACCACGCTCGAGCGCGCTGACCGCCTGAACGCTGAGCATAGCGCGGTCGGCGAGCATTTGCTGCGAGAGGCCGGCGCGAACGCGAAACTGACGTAAAAGCGCGGCAAAAGCTACGCTTGCAGATCCTTCTTCGCTCGTATTATCCAGCGCTTTCACCGGCACGTGGCCTTCGTGCCGGCATGTATTAGTTCATGCGCCGGCAGCGGCGGCTATTGACCGGGAGCGGGTGCGACTCCGTACGGCGGATCGCTCGGGCTGCCATCGGCGTAGCGCATAACCTGCAACTTCTTAGGGTTGTTGAGGCCACTAATCTCAACGATGTAGCCCGCTAAATCGGCCACCCAAATGTCCTTCGACTTATAGTCGAAGTTCATGTTGTACGGCTGCACAAGTCCCGGTGTTGACAGTCCCAGGAAGTTTTTGCAGTTCGCCGTCTTCTTGCACTGGTAAATTCCGCTAGTCTGATCGACGTAGTAGAGATTGCCACTCTGATCGAAAATAATGCCGCCGACCCTCGTGATGCCGGACACCACCAGCGTACCGCTCCCGTTGCATCCGGTAAACTTCACGATCGTGCCGCTTCCGCTGCCCGCTCCGTTAAAGCTCCAGTAGCAGTCGCCTTGATGGTCGATCGCGATGCCCATTCCCACGGCCGGCCCGCTACCGTAGGTCAGCGTGCGCGAGGGATCGGTTTGGCGATTAAGGTAGACGCTGACGCTGCCCGGCACGCTGCCGCTGCCCTGATTCGAAACGGCCACGAGGCGCCGGTTCGGCAATGCGTCTACGTTGACCGGGATTTGGCCGTTATCTTGAAGCGGCGGGAACGGACCGACCGGACCGGATTTCTTTGACTTATAAACTAGGACGTTCGAGTTTCCGGCATTGGTCGCGTACCACCAGCCGTTGGGAGTAACTTTCGTGCCCTCAGGAAACTTAACGCCTGAAGTAAATTCTCCAAACAATATTAGCGAGCTGCCGTTTTGCTCGTAGATCTTGAGGTCTTCGCCATAGAGATGCGCGCTATAGATCCAGCGACCGAAGTTCGAACCTTTGTCCGGCTGCACTTGGAGCGCGGATTGAACGTCGAGCGAGGAGAGCTGCGGAGTGCTTGCCGTTGGACCGCCTCCACAAGCGCAGAGCAAGGCAGCGGATAACAGCCCTGCTATTAAAACGTTTACAGTAGCGATTGTAGAGCGCATAGTTTTAAGATGTTCCGACATGCTCGTGTTTTACCTGGGATAAGCGCCCGTCCCGCAAGTTGCCGCGACGTTACGGGACGGGCGCAGTGACGAAGCTCCTACGTCTGTGCTCTGAAGATCAGAGATTATTCGTGATCGACAGGGTGGCGTATCCGACTTGCTTGCCGTGATGGTTCGTGAAGTCGAACTCAGCCGTGCACGTTCCGGCAGTTGGGCCGGCGGTGACGATCCAGTCGTTGCCCGAACCTTGCGTAACCGTAGCGATGCCGGAAGATCCGCCGCAAGTGTCCTGCTCGGCGAGCGTACCCTTCTTGGCCTTGGGAGTGCGCACTACGACGGTGTCAGGGCCGGCGCTCGAGGCGTCGAACGTGACCGTGCAAGGCGTAACGCGAACGCCGCCGTGGGCGTCGCAATGATTCTTGACAGCCGGGAGTCCAACCGGCGAATGCGCCTGCATCGCCGTGCCGGGCTGACCGGCCGACGGATTTACTTGCGATCCAGAACAGCCTGCGATAATTGCAACTGCCGCGATGGCGCTCATGGCGCCGACGAGGGTCCGGATTGAGGGTGTATTCACTTATTTGTTTCTCCTAAGAATGCAAGTCGACGGGTTAATGCGGTTGCATCATATCATCGGGAGAAACGGCCGTAATCATGCACTTGGAACTGTGTAAGTAAGTGTATGGCCAACTGTGTGAGGTGAATTAGGCGCCGTTGGAGAGTGCGAGCGCCCTGCGCCGCCCGAGGGCATAAATCGCCACTCCGCTGAGGATCATTGCGGCCGTGAGGCCGATGACTTTTACAACGGCCAACGGCTTGTTTGGATCGTCGTCGGCGGGGAAGCCGGCAAAGATAATCGCCGCGAGCGTCGTGCCCAATCCAACGAGCGCGGCGAGCGAAACGCCCCAGGGAGCTCGCAGCTTGAGCGCCGCAGCAAAAAGGAAGAGAAACGGAACCAGCGTGATGACGACGGTCGAACTTACCAGCACGTCATACGCGCCCTTGACGCTGGTGCCGCCCTGCCCCAAAAAGATGAAGATCGCCGCGATTACGGCTTGCGTTATCAGAGCGACGACGGGCGAGCCCCAGCGCGGATGGAGGCGTCCGAAAGCGGGCGGAAGATAGTGGTCGATGCCGGCCACGAAGGGGATGCGCGCAACGGCGCCGAGCCAAGCACCGGTGCTGCCGATGCAGCTCAGCGCGACCAGCAGGGCCGCGATCGGGACGAGCGCGCTCCAGCCGACGCGCGCCGCTGCGGCCGAAATTGCCTGCATAACTCCCGCCGAGGCATTGACGTCGTGCGGAGCAAGCACGGCGAGTACGCTCAACGTTCCGGCAATATAAATGATGGCAATCGCCGGCGCGGCCAGCACCAGTCCGACCGGAATCGTCCGGCGCGGATTTTTGATCTCACCGCCCATAAAAGCGATCGCTTCGGGCCCGGTCCATGCAAATGCGATGACCGACCAAAAAATCAGATCTTTGAGCGCGAATCCCGGCCGGATCGTGGTGGCATTGACGGGCGTCGCCGGACCGAACTTCCACCATGCGAGCGCCCCGAGTGCAACGAGCAGAAGGGTCACCGTCCAGCGCGCCACGGCGCCGAAATTATTGAGCCACTTGCCGACCTGCAATCCATAGATATTGACGATCGTTGCCAGCGTCAGGCCGCCGATCGCTACGGCGATGAAGTACCACGGCGACGCGGAGAGCGCACCGCCTTTAGAGCCGGTGACGAAAAGCGCGTTTCCTGCGGCAAAGTAAAGCAGCGCCGGAAAGTACGGGAGGTTACTGGCCCAGTACGTCCAGCCCGTCATGAAGCCGGCAAAGGGGCCAAAGGCGATCTTGCTCCACACGTAGAGGCCGCCTTCGTCGGGATGGCGCGACGAAAGGTAAACGACCGCAATCGAAAGCGGCGCGAACATCGCCAGCGCGCCGATGATCCAGACCGCGATGGAGCTTGGTCCTGCGGCGGCCGCGGTCGCGACCCACTGCAGATTCGATCCGGCGACGACAAAGAACAAAACGACGTCGCCGAGGCCAAGCGAGCGGCGAAGTTGCATCGAGGGCCCGTTCAACGCCGCAATTGATATCGCCCACCAGCGGTTGCTCGCCGGTGGGCGACGCTGTAAACGAGGGTTGCGTTAAGGGCTCGCTAGTCTAGTACGGGCGCCCCCAGTGACCCGGATGCCACGACCAGCCGTAACGATCGTGTCCCCAGTGACCCGGGCGCCACGTCGCGCCGGTGTACGGACGGTACGCGTAGCGACCGCGATTCCAAACGTACCGGTAGCCGTTCCAGTTCCAGTAGCCGCCTACCCAGTAGTAACCAGGGCCGGGCGAAACGGGCAACGGTTCGTAGATCGGCGCCGGTGGGCCGGTCTGAACGTAAACGCCGCCATAGACTTGCGCCGACGCCGGTGCCGCTGCGCCGAGCGTCGCCCCGCCGAGCGCCGCTGCAGCCAGGGCGCCGGCAAGCAGGTAGGATCGTAAATTCTTCATGCCTTTTTCTTACCACCATTGCGAGCGCCGCTCTAACGGAGAACGATTAGAGGGATATTCAAAAATGGTGAGAGTCAATCGCCTGCATTAGCCCGCGCACTTCGCCCCAAAGCATTATTGCGCGATCGACACACGCCTCGCGTTCGCTTTGCAAGCGACGCTGCGTCTGCCCCATGGCCGGAGGCAGAATCGTCAATAGTACGTCACGATCGTGAGCCTCGCCCAGGTCATCTTGCAATCGGGCGAGCCGATCCGCTGCCAGCGCCAACGAAGAATCGAGCCCTTCAAAGCGCTCGAGCGCGTAACGCAGCCGCTTGCAGGCGATGCGGAAGTCGTGCAAGCCGGGCCATTCCCGTCGATCGAGCATGCCGGCCAGCGCGCGTACTTCACTTAAGCGCGTTTCTAGGACGCGCTTGGCAACGTCGCCAACGCTGCGAGCGCCGCGCAGGTCGATTCGTTGCGGTTTCACTTGTCGAAACGGGCCCGCCGCAGCCGGCGGCACGCATCGCGAGTAGCGGCAACCTCCTTTTCACGCAGCCGATCGAAGAGCGGCTGGGCCAACTCGCGTTCGCTGGACGTTACGTTGTTCTCGAGCAGCCGTAGGACGATGGTCGCGTCGCGGGCGGCGTCGGTGGCTGCCGCTGCACGCTTGACCCGCTTGAGAAGGTCGCGACGCGGCGCGACATCGCCGACGTCTTCCAACAGCGAACGCAGTCGCCGGCCCGTCGTGCGTACGACGTGCAGCCTCTTTTCGGTGGGGTCGCGTACGAAACGGAGGCGCGCGCGCTCCAATGCGCGACACTCGCTACGAATCGTTTTCGCCAGCCATTTCAATGCCGCGCTACCATCAAACACGCCTTCGACGAGGGTATTTTGGCCGACCTTCGCGAATTACGGTTCAACGTGAGCTCGACTCGCCTGGTCGTCCTCGTCGTGCTCTTGGCACTCGTGGCCGCAAGCACGTGGTACTTTCTCTCTCATCGTCCCGCCGCGAACGGCGAAAGCATCGCCGTTTATTTCACCAAGCTCGACGGCACGACTATGGGTAATATGCGCGTCTCCCTGCGGCCGCAGCAGCCGGGCGAGAGCGACGCCGAGCACCGTCACAACACACTGGTGTACGCCGCCGTCGAAGCAGTCGCAGGTCCGCCCAACGACGTTGGCGCCATTCGCTTTCCACCCGGAACGCGCGTACAGAGCGTGAATCTCACCGGCTCGACGGCAACCGTCGATCTTTCTAAGGAAGTGGCGCGCCAAGCCGGGGGGACGTTCGGTGAAAACGGCGAGTTTAAAGCGCTCATCTATACGATTACCGGACTTCCCGGCGTCGACGCGGTCCAAGTGACCGTGAACGGCGCGCGCCTGGAAACGCTACCCGGAGGGCATCTTGAGCTGGATCAACCGCTACATCGTAACGATTGGTAGCATCGTCGCGGTGCTCGGGCTGCTGGTGCTGCCCGCCCGCGCCGACGCTCCATTGCGTGTCGTCTACCGCGGACAGACGATCTCGTTTACCCACGTCGCGACTACCGCGGGAGCGACCGCCATCGGCGTTGGCGATCCCGGATTCCAAACGCTTTTACGGGCAACCGGGGCACAGCTGACGTGGCGCACCGGCGAGCGCTACATACTGATTTCCACGCCGGTACCGACGGTCGTCAGCTTTGCGATCGGAGACCGCCGCTACGACATTGGACCGATTGCGCTGCAGGCCAGCTTTGCCCCGTTCCTTCGCGGAACCGAAGCGTATCTGCCGCTCAACGAACTGCTCGGTTCGCTCGATCTCGCGATGCGGCAAGACGGTTCGACCAACGTCCTGCAACCGCAGCTGGCCGCTTTCGACGTGCGCCAAGACGGCAGCGCCGTCGTCCTGGTGGCTCATGCCGGCGCGCCGATTCGACCGCGGATCGTGCGGCAGGGCGGCGACTCCATCACCTACGCTTTCGACGGCGTCGCGACGGGCCTAACCGGTACGAAGAATATCAACGTCGGCGGCGTGCGCAGCCTCGACGTTCGTTCGTCTGGTACGGTTCGAACGCCGACGACACAAGTGACCGTGCAGCTCGCGCCGGGAACGGCGGCGCAGCCGCCGCGAAACGACGGCAGCGGCGACGTCACGCTCACTTTTGCGGCTGGTAATTACGCCGCAAGCGCCGGCGCGTCTGCGCAGACTGCGGATATGAACTCGCCGACGCCCGAGCCGGCGCCCGGATCGAATAATGGACCCACGCTCGTTACCGGCGTGACGGTTACGCCGAGCGACGACGGCGCCTCAGTAGCAATCGTGGTCTCCGGCGACGCCTCATACGAGTGGCATCGCTTGCGTGCGCCCGACAACCGCTTCTGGATCGACATCAAGAGTGCGCAGCTGCAGGGCCCGGCAATCGAACAGAACGAGTCGAGCCCGCTGGTTTCGATGCGGGTTCGTCAAGTCGATCCTTCGACGGTGCGCATCGCCTTGTCGCTGGAAGGCCAGCAGTCAATCAATTTCTTACCGTCGACCAGCGGCCTCACCGTGCAGATCGGCGCGCAGGAGGTAGCTGACGGCCCGCGATCTGGCAATGGAAGCGTCGGAAGCATCGTTTCGGTGGCGCAGCAGAACGCCGCACCGGTAACGCCGGCGCCGGAGGACGCCGCAAACTCTGCTTGGTCGAATCCGCAGGATTCTACGTGGAAGTTCGGCTCGGCCGGCCCGCGCAGCAAGTACGTCCCGACCAATCCACGCCTCATCGTCATCGATCCCGGCCACGGCGGAAGCGATCCGGGCTCGCAGCATAGCGGCCTGGGCGAAGCTACCCTCAATCTCGACACCGCGAAGCGGTTGCGGGATCTCCTCGTCGCGCGAGGCTGGCAGGTTAAGCTCACGCGCGACACCGACGTCGACGTCTTCGCACCCAACGATAGCGCGCGCGACGAGCTTCAAGCTCGCGTAGACGTGGCGAACAACGCCGGGGCTCGGCTCTTCGTGAGCATCCATACCAATGCGTTCATCAACTCCGGCCCCTACGGGACGACCTGTTATATCTCCAAGCCCGATGACGTAGCGCTGGCGCGGATGATCGAAACCCATCTTGCCAACGATGGAACGAAAGACGATGGCGTGGTTAAGAGCCACCTCTACGTCACGCTGCATACAAAGATGCCGGCCGTACTCGTGGAGATGGCCTTCCTCACCAATCCCAACGACTTGGCGCTGCTTGGGTCGCCGGCGTGGCGACAAAAAGTCGCGCAAGAGATTGCGGATGGGATTGGGGAGTATTCGCAGCGCTATCCGGTGCCTAACCAGCCGCCACAATAGGCCGTCGCGAGGACGGCTCGACACGACGGTGCCTCGTTTTCGGAGGCGCTCTCGGCATCCATGGCTCCGCGCCTCCTCATACGCCCGTCACCATCGCGTCGAGCCGTCCTCGCTAGCCACCATTGCGCCTCTGGGTTGCAGCGGAATGGGGTGCGCTTACGTGAAAAAGGGTGCGGAGTGATTGGGTTGTTTGATTCGGGGTTGGGGGGGTTGACGGTGCTGGCGCGGGTGCGCGAGCGGTTGCCTTCTGCGGATGTTGTATTTTTTGCCGATCAGGCGCACGTGCCGTATGGCGACCGGCCACATGCGGAACTATTGCGGTTGTTGCGAGCGAATCTTGCTCGACTCGACGAGTATGGCGTCGCGGCCATCGTGATGGCATGCAATACGTCGTGCGCAGTTGCCGAGCGGTATGGATGGCCGGATTCACGTGCGCCGGTTCTGGATTTGATCGAATCGGCCGCAATGGCCGTCGAACGAGGTGGATTCAGGCGGGTTGGAGTTGTTGCCACGGCGGCGACGGTTGGGGCCGGTTCCTATGGGCGCACGCTGCGCGCGCGCATCGGCGGCGTGGACGTCGTCGAAGTTCCCGCGCCGGCGCTGGTGCCGCTGGTCGAAGCGGGAAGAACGCAGGGCAGCGAGGCGCGCGCCGCCGTCGCCGAGGTGTGCGCGCATCTTCCACTCGATCTCGAAGCGCTGGTGTTTGGCTGCACGCACTACCCCGTCTTGGAAGAGCACTTTCGTTCCGCTGTCGGCGGCGGCGTCGCGCTCATCGATCCGGCGATCGTGCAGGCGGAACGGGCGGCATCGCTGGCAGGTGCGGCCGACGGCGAGGGGCGTACGCTGTACGTTACCAGCGGCGACGAGGCGACGTTTTTGGCGAACATCGCCAGAATCATGGATGAGCCGAGGAGAATCGCGCGATGAACATTTTCGTGGGATCCGACCGCCCCGCGTTCACCGGTTCCGAGGTTTTCGTAGTTCTCTTCGTAACGCTCGGTCCGATTAATTTCATTAGGCCGTTCATTACGCTGACAAAAGGTGCGTCGGCGCCGCTCGTACGTCAGATCGCTCTTCGCGCGAGCCTGTTGGCCACGACTGGCGTGCTGCTATCGGCGGTCGTCGGCGCCGCTCTCCTCACCAAGTGGCGAATTCCGATCGGCGCGATCGCCTTGGCCGGAGCGGTCATCCTGTTCGTCGTTGCGATGAAGTCGATTCTGGAGCTTTACGTCGAGAAGCCGCCGGTCGATCGGGGGCCGCCGACGCTGGCGATTTCCGGATCGCCGCTGGCCTTCCCGGACATTGCCACTCCGTACGGGATTGCGGTGCTCATCGTTCTGCTGGCCCTTTCCCCGGCGAACGCCGGAGTGAGTTTGCTCCTGGCAGTCGTCGTCATGGCCATAGATTTAATCGTGATGCTTTTCGTAGGATCGATTATGCGCGTCCTCGGCCTGCCCTTGAGTCTGCTCACGGTCGTGCTCGCGCTTTTGCAGGTCGCACTGAGCATTCAGTTCGGTCTCTTTGCGATCCGAGCCATCCTCGCCCAAGGCGTCTAGCGAGTGATCCGTCTCGGGCTGCTCTTTGGCGCGATTCTGATATTTTGCGACGCAGTTTCCGCGCTGATCGCGCGAGCCGTCGGGATTTCCTACGATACGTTCATCGTGCCGGCGCTGGTCGTTCTCTTCTTTATGGGCATTTACTCGGGGCGAGTCGCTCGTTCTTGGAACGGCATGATCGCGATCTTTATCGCCGTCGCGGTCGAAGCGACCCTGGGCTGGTATGTTGCCGCGCTCATCGGCCCGGGATACGTACCGGGTTGGACCGTTCCGGTACTAATCTTAATGGGCGTAGAGGCCGCCGCACTTGCGTTGGCGATCGGAGCGATCGGAGTTGCCATCGGCCTGCGCGTCTCCGCTACTTGAGGACGACGACCCCGACGGCGCCCGCGGCTAGAATAAAGAGCGCTGGATTGATCTTGGTTCGGTTGACGGCGATGAACGTTAATAGCGCCAACACGACGGTGATCCAATTCGTAATCGCGGTTTTGCCGAAAATTATCAAACCGCCCACGGCCAAGCCGATGGCAACGGGTCCGAGGCCTTTTTGAATCGAGCTGCGCCACGGCCACTTATCCAGTCGCTTCCACAAGCGGCCGACACCGAACGTTAGGACGCCCGTCGGCAGGAAGAAGGCCAGCGCGCAGACGGCCGCGCCGGCAAATCCGGCGACCAGTTGGCCGATTTCGGCGACCATCATCATGTTCGGTCCCGGCGACATCTGCCCGGTGCTGTAGACGTGAACGAGCTGCTCGTTGGTCAGCCAGCGGTGAACGTCGACGACCTGAACCTTCATTTCCGGAAACGCTGCCATGCCGCCGCCGATCGTCAGGAACGACAAGAACGTAAAGACGCGGATTAATGCAGGGATCTGAGCCACTCTTCGGTCTCCTCTGCGGGCTTCTCGTGCTTGACGTGCGGCCGGTAGGCGAAGATCGCAAACGCGCCCACGACGAGGAGCGTAAGCGGTACGCCTACCTTGAAATAGGTGATGCCTAAAATCGCGGCGACCACGAAGACCGCGTCGTAGACACCCTTGAGCGACTTTTTCCCGATCTGAAACCACGTTGCCGCAAGCAACCCGGTCGCGGCGGCGGCAACTCCGCGAAGGCCGGCCGTGGCCCACGGCCGCACCGAATGCTGCCCGTAGACGATGCCCGCCAGGACCATAAAGACGAACGCCGGTAAGCAGATTCCCAAGAGCGCCACCGAAGCGCCCAGCGTTCCGGCGAGCCGGTCGCCGGCCAGAATCGCTACGTTGGTGGCGTTGAGGCCGGGCAGGGTGTTGCTGATCGCCGTGATCTCCAGAAACTCGACGTCGTCGAACCATTTCTTCTTGCGGACGAGCGAGTCGCGGAGATAGGCGACGACGCCGCCGCCGAAGCTGACCGCGCCGATATATAAGAAAGTGAGGAAGATCTCGAGATGTGAGGGCTTCCCGCTTGGTGCGTTTTTCGTGATGGTCTCCTAATGCGCCGAAAGCAATCCGACGTGAAAGAGTGAGAAGAAGAACGCGGTCGTCGCCATGCCGAGCGCCGCGCCGGCGACGACCTGCATGACGGTGTGCGCCTTGAGATAGACGCGCGCCCAGCAGACCATGGGGATGAGCACCATGAAGGGCAGGGGTTGACGCCCGTAGAGCAGGGTCAGCGCCGCCAGCGGTGCGGTGATGCCCAGCGCATGCGTGCTGATTTTCCAGTAGCGGGTAATGTACTGCACGATCAGCGTCGAGGCGAGATATCCAAGCATCGCGGCGATCATTAAACGGGGCGCTCCCATGAGCCAGAGCGCTAGGGCACCGAGCCCGTCGAAGATCACGAACGCGCTAAAGACCAGCTCGCGCTCTTCGCGCGACGACATCTCCAGATCGGAGATGCGGTCGGTTGCGTAGAGCCAGAAGACATACAGCATCGGCCCGATCGAGGTGAAGAAGGTCGAGACGAAGAGCAGCCGCCAGAACTCCAGCTCGTTGTGGGCGCCGATGTGAGCCAGAATCACGAAGAAGGCGAGCGCCGTCAAAAACGGGTTGAAACAGGTCGACAGTATCCGCGCCAGGTCCCGCCAGACGCGACGATTCTTGATCGGAACGACCGTGCGGAGCGGCTCGGAGAGCCTCTCTGACTCGGGCACCTTTCCCTCTGCTCCAGCAGGCGCGTCGGCCCCTGCGGTCGTAAAAGGATGCCGCCAATGAACCCCCTGTTACTAGCAGCGGCGGCGAAAACTACGGTCGTACCAACGGCTGTGGCGTCTGCCGTCCCCAAAGGTGCCGTCCCGCAAGGCGTGCCCACGACCCTTCCCGCCGCGCCGCCGGCGCCAATGCCGGTGACGTGGTTTCAAATCCACGTGCCGTGGCTTACGCACGGTCTCGCCGGGCTATTCATCATATGCGCGGTCTTGCTAATCGTGCTGCTCGCCCTGCAGACCACGAAACAAGAGGGGCTCACCGGATCGATCGGCGGTCGCGTCGAGGGTGCCTATCGCGGGCGACTCGGCGCCGAGGAGCAGCTCAAACGCTTGACCGGCATCGTCGCGGTCTGCTTCGTCGTGTTCGGCCTCGCCGTTTCGTTGACGGGAATCTAACTCTCTAAACCGGTGGCGCTGCTCGACGTCGTCAACCTGCGGACCACCTTCAGAACTGAAGACGGTCCCGTGACGGCGGTCAACGGCCTCTCGTTTTCGCTTAACGCCGGTGAGACGCTCGGCATCGTCGGCGAATCGGGCTCCGGAAAATCGGTCACCGCGCTCTCCATCATGCGTTTGCTGGCGGGCAACGCCGCCGTCACCTGCGATCGCCTCGAACTCCTGGGCGAGAATCTGCCCGACAAGAGCGAGGCCGAGATGCGAAAGATTCGCGGCTATAAGGTCGCGATGATCTTCCAAGATCCAATGACTTCGCTCAATCCGGTGCTTACCATCGGCGAGCAAATCGCCGAGGCGGTGCGGCTGCACCTGAACCTGGGAAAACGCGAGGCACGCGACCGCGCCGTCGAGATGCTCGAGAAAGTGCGCATTCCGCGACCGGAAAAGCGCCTCGGCGACTATCCCCATCAGTTTTCCGGCGGCATGCGCCAGCGCGTGATGATCGCTATGGCGTTGTCGTGTAATCCGCAGCTTTTGATCGCCGACGAGCCGACGACGGCGCTGGACGTTACCATCCAAGCGCAGGTGCTCGAGCTCATGAACGAGCTGCAGCAGGAGACCGGCGCGGCAATCATTCTGATCACCCACGACCTCGGCGTCGTCGCCGAGTTCTGCAAGAACGTCCTGGTGATGTACGGCGGCAACATGGTCGAGTACGGCAACGCCGACCAGATCTTCAGCCAGCCGCGGATGCCCTACACGCAGGGGCTGCTGGCGTCGCTCCCGCGTCTCGACGATAGCGAGCACCGCCGGCTCGAGCCGATTGCCGGCCAGCCGCCCAATCTGCTGAGGCTGCCGCCGGGCTGCGCGTTTGCGCCGCGATGCGCCTATCGCATGCCGATCTGCGCCGAACCCGTTCCCATTTATGAGTTTGGCGAAGGTCACGTGGCGCGCTGCTGGCTCTACGACGAGCGGGCTCGCGATCAGCGGCCGGCGCAGACGCAAGCGCTGCCGATCGTGCCCACCCGATGAACGATCGCGTCCTCGTCGAGGTCAAAGATCTTTACAAATATTTTCCCATTCACGCCGGCCTGACGTCGCGTCACGTCGCCGACGTCCGCGCCGTAGACGGCGTCAGCTTTACGATCGCGCCGGGCGAAACGCTCGGCCTCGTCGGCGAGTCGGGCTCGGGTAAGACGACCGTCGGCCGGCTTCTCTTGCACCTGCTCATCCCCAGCAAAGGCGAGATCTTCTTCGAAGCTCGCGACGTGCTGAAGATGGGCCGCAGCGAAATCCGGCGGCTGCGCAGCTCGATGCAGATCATTTTCCAGGACCCCTTTGCCTCGCTCAATCCGCGAATGAGCGTCGGAGATATCGTCGCCGAGCCGCTGCGCATCCACGGTCTTGCCTCCGGCAAAGGCGTCGACGCGCGCGTTCGGGAGTTGCTGGGACTGGTCGGCCTGCGGCCGTACCACGCCAATCGCTTCCCGCATGAGTTTTCCGGCGGCCAGCGCCAGCGCATCGGCGTCGCCCGCGCCCTGGCCGTGCATCCCAAGTTCATCGTCTGCGACGAGCCGGTCTCCGCTCTCGACGTCTCGATTCAAGCCCAGGTCATCAACCTGCTGGAAGATCTTCAGGCGCAGTTCAACCTGACGTACCTTTTTATCGCGCACGACCTCTCGGTCGTCCGCCATATCGCCAATCGCGTCGCCGTGATGTACGTCGGTAAGATCATCGAACTTGCCGAGCGCGACGAGCTCTACCAGAACCCGCTCCACCCCTACACTCAAGCGCTGCTTTCAGCCGTGCCGATACCCGATCCGGCGGTGGAGAAACGGCGCAAGCGCATCGTGCTGACGGGCGATATCCCGTCGCCGGTCAATCCGCCGCCCGGATGCCGTTTTCACACGCGCTGCCCGGTCGCGTTCGATCGCTGCAAGATCGAAGAACCGCCGCTCAAAGAGTACTCACCGGGACATTTTGCCGCGTGCCACTGGGTCGAAGAGCACGGCGGCCAAGCCCCAGCACTGGTCTAGAAAAAGTAGAACGGGCGCCCGCATTGCGAACGCCCGCTCACTTCCCAAGCCTACTCGCAGGCTACTTTTTCTTGCGCCGAACCTTTCTGCGCACGGCCTTACGGACGGCCTTTTTGCGAACGGCCTTGCGCGCGACTTTGCGGCGCACGACCTTGCGGGCCACCTTGCGGCGGGCTTTCTTGCGCACCGCCTTGCGGGCTACTTTCCGACGGACGGCCTTGCGGGCCACTTTCCGGCGAACGGCCTTACGGGCTACTTTGCGGCGCACTTTCTTGCGGACGACTGCGCCCGCAACCTTACGGCGCACGGCCTTGCGGACGGCCTTCTTGCGGCGCACTTTCTTGCGCACCGCTTTGCGAACGACCGCAGCCGCGACGAGCTTTTTAGCCGCTGCTTTGCGACGCGGCTTTTTCTCTTCGGCTGCGCCGCCGTTCATCGTGGAATCGGAGTCCATTCATTCCTCCTCGTCCCCGGGGACGATTAGCGTTAATTGGACAAGCGCTTTGCGCGCTTTTGAGCGCATCATAGAGGATTTTGTTGAATGATGCAAATTCGCGCGCGTACGCACACGCTATGCGCTCACCCGAAAAGGGCAAAATTTGTCCCTGTCTTGACCCCGGCGGTATACTAAGCCCCGTGAAAAAGCCCCTGATAATCGTAGAGTCGCCCACGAAGGCACGGACGATCAAGAAGTTTTTGCCCGCGCGTTTCGTGGTGAAAGCATCGGTGGGGCACGTGCGCGACCTTCCCAAAAGTACGCTGGGCGTCGACGTCGAGCATGACTTTGCGCCGAGGTATTTGACGATCAAGGGGAAGGGCGACATCATTAAAGAACTGCGCGGCGCGGTCAAAGGCGCAACGGAAGTCTATCTCGCGACCGACCCCGATCGCGAAGGTGAGGCGATTGCCTGGCATCTGGCAGAGCTCCTGAAGCTGCCCCATCCCAAGCGCATCGAGCTTCACGAGATCACCAAAGATGCGGCGCTGGCGGCGCTTGCGGACTCGCACGACATCGACATGGACCGGGTCAACGCGCAGCAGGCGCGTCGAATTCTCGACCGGTTGGTCGGTTACAAGATATCGCCGCTGCTCTGGGCCAAGGTTCGCGGCGGCCTTTCGGCCGGGCGCGTGCAATCGGTGGCGGTCAAACTCATCGTCGACCGCGAGCGCGAGATTCTTGCCTTCGTTCCTAAAGAGTATTGGAGCATTACGGCTCAGCTCGCCGGCGCCGCCGATCCCGCGGCGCGCTTTGGAGCCGACCTCGTTTCGCACCGCGGCGAAAAGCTGGAGGTCGTAAGCCAGGCGCAAGTCGACGAGATTACCGCCGCTCTCGACGGAGCCGAGTATCGCGTCGCGTCGGTCAAGAAGCGCGAGGTGCGGCGCAACGCCCCAGCGCCATTTACGACCTCGACACTGCAGCAAGAAGCTTCAAGGAAACTCAAAATGCGGGTGCGCCGGGCGATGCAGGTGGCGCAAGCGCTGTACGAGGGAATCGACCTAGGCGGTCGTGAGGGCACCGTCGGGCTCATCACCTACATGCGCACCGATTCGACGCGACTCAGCGAGCAGGCGCGGGATGCGGCGCGCGATTTCATCGTCCAAACCTACGGCGAGGCGTTCCACGGCGGTGTCCGCCACCGCGTCAAAGAAGGCGCGCAAGACGCCCACGAAGCCATTCGGCCGACTTCCGTCCTGCGTACGCCCGAGAGCGTCGCCGGAGCGCTCAAACGCGAGGAGCTTCGTCTTTATACGCTGATCTGGGAGCGCTTCGTCGCCTCGCAGATGTCGCCGGCGTTGCTCGATCAGACGGTCGTCGATGTCTCGGCTAAAGATTATGGCTTCCGCGCGACCGGGACGGTCATGCGGTTTCCCGGATTCACCCGCATCTACGACGAGAGCAAGGATGAAGATGCCGCCGGCAAAGGCCGCGTGCGGCTCCCGGAATTAAACGAGGGCGAAGCGCTCGATTTGCTGAGCCTCGAGCCCAAACAGCACTTTACCGAGCCGCCGCCGAGATACAGCGAGGCTGCGCTCGTCAAAGCCTTGGAAGATAAAGGCATCGGCCGCCCGTCGACCTACTCGGCGATCGTCGAGACGATTCAGGCGCGTGGCTACGTCACGCAGCAAGAGCGGCGGTTCACCCCGACTGAGATCGGCTTTGCGGTCAACGACCTGCTCGTCGATCACTTCCCGAAGATCGTCAATCTCGACTTTACGGCCCGGATGGAGGGCGATCTCGACCGGGTTGCCGAGGGTCACGAAGATTGGATCGAACTACTGCGCCGTTTTTATGGGCCATTCGAGAGCGAGTTGCAAGCCGCCGAGAAGCATCTGCCGCGTCTGGAGATCCGCGACGAGCCCACCGACGAGATTTGCCCCAACTGCGGCCGCCCGATGGTGATCAAGAATGGGCGTTTTGGTAAGTTCATTTCGTGCAGCGGTTACCCCGAGTGCAAAACCACCAAGCCGATCGTCAAGGATACCGGCGCCGCCTGCCCCAAATGCGGCGGCTCGGTGGTGGAGCGCAAATCGAAGAAGGGGCGGACGTTCTATGGCTGCGCCAACTACCCCAAGTGCGACTTTCTCTCGTGGGATCTGGTCATACCGCAGCGCTGTCCGGTTTGCGGCTCGCACGTGGTCGCCAAAACGCGCCGCGGCACGACCACGCTTGAGTGCGCCGGTGACCGCGCCCACGACGTCTCCTCGCTCGCGCCGCTGGCAGTGTCATCCTAACGGTTATTGGCGGCGGACTCGCTGGATGCGAAGCGGCCTGGCAAGCCGCGCGCAACGGCGTCGATGTCGACCTTTTCGAGATGCGCCCGGGACGCAGCGGACCCGCGCATAGCACCGGTACGCTGGCCGAGCTGGTGTGCAGCAACTCGTTGCGCGGCGCGGCGCTGGAGAATGCCGTCGGCCTGCTCAAGGAGGAGCTCACGCGCGTCGGATCGCTGATCGTTGCGTGTGCGCGCGAAACCGCGGTGCCGGCTGGGTCGGCCCTGGCCGTCGACCGGGTGCGGTTTTCGCAACTGGTAGAAGCGCGCATTTCGAGCGAGCCGCGCATTACGCTGCGGCGCGAAGAGGTACGGACGATCCCGCGCGACCGGCCGGTCGTCGTTGCCTGCGGACCGCTGCCGAGCGATGACTTTCTGGCCGATCTCGATGCGCTGCTTGCGAGCGCGCAACCCCAAGCCGGGCGGCTCCACTATTATGACGCCGCATCGCCGATCGTCGCAGCCGAGTCGATCGACGAGTCGAAGATGTATCGCAAGTCGCGTTACGACAAAGGCGATGGCGACGACTACCTCAACATTCCACTCGACCGGGAGCAGTACGCTCAACTGCTGCACGACCTGCGCACGCTCGAGCGCTATCCAGCCAAAGAGTTCGAGGAGACGCGCTTCTTCGAGGGATGCTTGCCGGTCGAAGTAATGGCCGACCGCGGTGAGGACGCTCTGCGCTTCGGTCCGCTCAAACCGGTCGGTTTGCGCGACCCGCGCACGGGCCGAACGCCCCACGCGGTCGTTCAACTCCGCAAAGAGAACGTTGAAGGGACCGCCTATAACCTGGTCGGCTTTCAAACGCGATTGGCGTGGCCCGCACAGCGAGAGGCCCTCGGCAAGCTTCCCGGACTTGAAGGCGCCGAATGGCTGCGGCTGGGCGTGATGCATCGCAACACGTTCATCGATTCACCTCGCCTGCTGGACGCGCGCCTGAAGCTGCGTGGTTCGGCGGCTATTTATTTTGCCGGCCAGATCACCGGCTCGGAAGGTTACGTCGAGGCGGCGGCCTGCGGTGCGATGACGGGAATCCACGCTTCCCGGGAAATTCTCGACCTGACTCCGATCGAGTTTCCCCGCGAAACCGCGTTCGGTGCCGTGGTCGCGCACTTGCAGAACCGCGCGACGCCGGATTTTCAGCCGTCTAACGTCACGTGGGCGCCGTTCGTTCCGCCCGAAGGGGCTGGCAAGCGCGAGCGGCGGCAAATTATGGCGCAGCGCGCCCTGTCGGCGATCGACGCCCTGGTTGCTGAAACCCTCGTTTCACCCGCCGGGTAGGGTAGCTAGGAATGAAGATTCGTTCGACTACGATTCTCGCGGTACGCCGCGACGGCCGTCTGGCAATTGCCGGAGACGGTCAAGTAACGCTCGGCCAGACGGTCGTCAAACACGGAGCGCGCAAGGTTCGCAAGATCAGTGGGGGCCGCGTACTGGCGGGTTTTGCCGGGTCGGCGGCCGACGGCATCACGCTGCTGGAGAAGTTCGAAGCAAAGTTCGCGGAGTTCAAGGATCTGCGCCGGGCTGCCGTCGAGCTGGCCAAGGACTGGCGCCAAGATCGCGTTCTGCGCCGATTGGAAGCGTTGATGATCGTCGGCAATCCCGACCATCTCTTCGTGCTCTCCGGTACCGGCGACGTCATCGAGCCCGACGAAGGCGTCGCGGCAATCGGGAGCGGCGGCCCCTACGCACAGGCCGCGGCGACGGCGTTGCTGGGCAACACGGCGCTGGGCGCCGACGAAATCGCGCGCAAAGGCTTGGAGATCGCGGCGGATATCTGCATTTATACCAACACCGACATTACCGTGGAGAGCCTTCCGTGACGAGCCTGCCGGCAATCGATCTGGATCCGACGAAGTTAACGCCCCGTCAAATCGTTGAGGAGCTCGACAAATACATCGTCGGGCAGGGCAAAGCCAAACGCGCCGTGGCCATCGCGCTGCGCAATCGCTATCGGCGAGCGCGAGCGCGCGAGGATCTGCGCGACGAAATCACTCCCAAAAACATTTTGATGATCGGACCCACCGGCGTCGGCAAGACCGAGATTGCACGGCGACTAGCGGCGCTGGTTGGCGCGCCGTTCGTCAAAGTGGAAGCGACCAAATATACCGAGGTCGGCTACGTGGGGCGCGACGTTGAGTCGATGGTGCGCGATCTCGTCGAAGCGTCGATTCGCACGGTGACCGACGAGCGGCGCACCGAGGTTCGCGATCTGGCCCAGCGCCACGCCGTCGAACGCGTCATCGACGCGCTGCATCCGGAGACGCGCCCGCCTTCGGCGCAGGGGCAGAGCAATGCGTTCGGTCAAGCGCTGGGCTCAATTTTTGGTAACAACTTCGCCGGTCAACAGCAGCCGAATCCCGGACCGTCGGCGGCGGTCTCGCCCGACGCGCAGCGCGTGCGCGACCAAACGCGCGGCGAAATCGAACGGGGCTTTTACGACGTGCGCCTCATCGAGATCGAGGTGGAAGAGACCCCCAGCCTGCCGATCGGCGTAATCGGCGGAGCGGGCGGCGATCAAGGCGGCGATTTAGGAGAGATGCTCGGCGGCATTCTTCCCAAGCGCCGGACGCGAAAGCGCGTCACCGTTGCCGAGGCGCTGAAAATCTTCGAACAGGAAGAGGCCGCCAAGCTCATCGACACCGATGCGGTCAAGCGTGAGGCGCTGCGCCGAGCCGGCGAGGACGGGATCATCTTCATCGACGAGATCGACAAGGTCGCCGGGTCGTCTCAGCGCGGCGGTCCCGACGTGTCGCGTGAAGGCGTTCAACGCGACATTCTGCCGATCGTCGAAGGTTCGACGGTCAACACCAAGCACGGAACGATCAAGACCGACCACATTCTCTTTATTGCCGCCGGCGCGTTCCATATCAGCAAGCCGTCCGACCTCATACCGGAACTCCAAGGCCGTCTGCCGATTCGCGTCGAGCTCGATTCGCTGACCGCCGAGGATTTCAAAACCATCCTGACTCAGCCGAAGAACGCTTTGGTCGAGCAATACAAAGCGTTGCTTGCTGCCGACGGCGTTACGCTCGAGTTTCGCGAGGACGCCATCGACCAACTGGCGACCTTTGCGATGAGCGTCAACGAGCGAACCGAGAACATCGGCGCGCGCCGCCTGCATACGGTCTTAGAGCGCGTGCTGGAGGACGTTAGCTTTGCGGCACCCGAAGTGGCCGGCACGACCGTGGTCGACGGGGCCTACGTGCGCGAACGGTTGGCCGACGTGGTGGCCGATGCCGATCTCTCGGGGTATATTCTCTAAGCATATTCACATTGATCTCCGGCAGGTTCCGGAGGCGGCGAACAGGATGTTTACGGTATGAAAAAGTCAAACGGCGCATTGATGCTGCTGATAGCCGCCGGGCTCTTGGCCGCATGCAATAGCAACAACGGCTTCACGAACAACCCCCCGCCCGGTACGGGCAGCAACTGCGGCGGGCCCCCGAGCGCGAATAACCTCCAAGTGCTCTACCCGATTCCGAACTCGAAGAGCGCACCGGCCGCACTCGGTAATATCTACGTTTCGACCAAAGGCCAACTGCCGCCGAGCAACTCGTTCAACTTTTACTTGGTACAGGCGAACGGGTCCGCGACCTTTACGTCGCCGTTCTTTGGAATCAGCAAGTCGCAAATACCGACGCCGCACGCGACACCCGGTTATTCGAAGCCGATCTACTACGCGTCGTCACTGCCGCCGAGCTACATCATCGGCCCCAACCAGTCCGTCAGCGTATTCTGGAACGACGGGGGCACCGGCTGCACGCCGCACTTCTTAGTGACGTCCTTCCGGACCCACAAGTAAGCCTGCCGCGCCGTAGAGAGTAGCGGGCGGCTGCGAGGAAGAATAGCCGCCCGCGATGCCTTACGTCCGTGAGATATTAGCCGACGGCCATCCGACGCTGCGCAAGGTGGCCAAGAAAGTCGATCCTAAGGAGATCGGCGAGCCGCTCTTTCAGCAGCTGATCGACGACATGTTCGAGACGATGTATGCCGCGCCCGGCGTCGGCTTGGCAGCGCCGCAGGTCAACGTATCGAAGCGGCTCTTCGTCATGGACGTTCACGACGACGAGCACCCGCCGGCGGTCGTGATAAACCCGAAATTCGAAAAGCTCGAAGAAGAGGAAGAGCTGCGCGAGGGCTGCCTTTCGGTGCCGGGTAAGGTCGGCGACATCGTGCGCTATAAGTATGCTGCGGTGAGCGGCTTGGATCGCCACGGACGTAAGATCCGAGTCGAGGGTGAGGGTTTGTTGGCGCAATGCCTGCAGCACGAGATCGACCACCTCGACGGAAAGCTTTATATCGACCGCGCTGCCAACTTGCGCGACGCCGCTACTGACGAGGAGAAAGAAACGGCCGAAGCGTGAGAGCGCTCTTCTTAGGGACGAGTGCCTTCGCCGTGCCGAGTTTGCGCGTCGCTGCCGCCAAGACGGAGTTGGCGGGCGTCGTGACGCAGCCCGACCGGCCGTCGGGACGCGGCCACCGGTTGCACCCCACGCCGGTCAAGAGCGTTGCGCTCGAGCTAGGCCTGCACGTTTTCGAACCGCTGCGTCTGCGCGCGTTTGCCGGCGAGATGGCCGCTGCGAGCTTGGATCTCTTGGTGCTCGCTTCATACGGACGGATTCTCCCGGCAGAACTGCTCGCGCTGCCACGTCTCGGGGCGCTCAACGTACATCCGTCGCTGCTGCCGAAATATCGCGGCGCGACGCCGATCCAAACCGCGATTGCGCGCGGTGAGAGGGAGACCGGCGTCTCCATCATGCTGATGGACGCGGGGCTCGATACGGGCGACGTCGTGCTCGCCGAGCGCACCGCTATCGCGCCCGGGGAAACGTACGGCGAACTGCACGACCGTTTGTCGCTGCTCGGCGCCGATCTACTCGGCCGCGCGATCGATCTCGCGGCGCAAGGCGTGCTGACCGCTCGACCGCAGACGGGCGAAGCGATTCCGACGCGGCCGATTCTGAAAGCGGATCTCGTTATAGACTGGACCTGGCCGGCGCAGC